>Ga0255048_10002470_pt1 | contig 11742 bp, 17 predicted proteins | sample JV7_2_2_MG_FD_183619 | JGI IMG/M metagenome (GOLD analysis project Ga0255048, IMG submission 183619) | Seawater microbial communities from Jervis Inlet, British Columbia, Canada - JV7_2_2 | ecosystem: Environmental > Aquatic > Marine > Inlet | place: Canada: British Columbia | collected 2016-10-06
GCCGTATCGGTGGACTCGGGGAAGTTCGCCCCGATGCCATCGAACTGATAGGTGATTTCGTCGCCAACGGCGAAGTTCAGCACCATGTTGCCGCGAACCCCGGTGGCGTAAATCATCCGGAAGTTGCCATCCTCGGCATTGCGCAAGTAGCGATAGATCGTCATCGCATCTTGCTGCGTCGTGCTTGGCGCATACGTCGCTGACGTTGATGCGACGATCGTTTCGGACATGCCGGCCGCCTGAAGTAGCGGCGCATAGTGCGGCGCTTCCGTAGCCGGGCCACCGGACAGGATCGCGCCGTGAAGCGGCCCTTCGATCGAAACGCTGACGTGGTTTTTCAGGACGGACGACGGAACCCCGTCAAACGAGCATGTGACCCGCTGATGCTCGACGATGGCGTCAACCGGCAGAATGTCACACGTCCGGAACGCCTGATAGGTGTAGTCGTTGGCGGCGCCGAGATTGCCGTCAAGCGCGTCCGTGTTGTAGGCGGATTCCGACGCGATCAACACTTTGCCGAGTCGGGTTAACTGGTGTTCTGTTGCCATCGTGTGGACCTCAAACGGTTACGTAATCAGGGTTCGGGATTGTGACGTCTTGAGTAACTAGCCACTCGGTTCGCGCGACGGCAAACGGCCGCTCGCTTGTGCCTGAATCAAGCCGCGCCTCGTCTCGAGTCAGCAAGGCGTCAAGCGAGTCGTTCTGATTGCCGAGGTGCTTGTAAATCGTTTCGATCAGTGCGCCAACGTAGCGCTCCGCGCGCCACAATTCGACTTGATCGGGATCGAACACTTGGCCGGTTGCGACAAAGTTGTCTTGCGGCGCAATCCTGGCGTGCACTTCCACGGCGATCGGCAGCGTCGTCAGTGCACGGTGTACAAGCGGCCCCTCGGTGTAGCGCTTGACGGTGATCCTGGGGCTCAGCGCCCAATAGAACACAACCACGGGGAAGTTGACGCGGCGCGTCAGGATTTCCACTTCGCGGCCAACGAGCTTGTACGCGGTATCCTCGGGTGCCGGCAGGTATAGGTCTGTGTCGGCAATCGCGGCCAGCTCGGTTGCGTACTGCGAGCGCAGAACCGTCACCAGACGAGTCCACAGGCGCGGTCTAGCCGTTCTGAGCGGTTCAGCCACTTTCACCCCGGATGAAGTCCTTCAACGCCGTAGCGGACGCTTGTGCTGCGTCGTCTGGATCGAAAGGCACGGTTGAAGTGCGGGCAAAGTAGAATTTCGCATACGGCACGGCACTGCCGAAAATGATCGTTCCGGCATTCATCCGAAACACGTGATCGGCGCCACCGGCGAACGAAGCCGCAAGCCTGCCGGTGTTCTCGTTGATTGGCTGAACGGTTGAAAGCAAAGCGTCGTGCACGTCCGCGGCGCCATCATCGAGACGCTCGGCACGGCGGGCCATGTCCTTTTGACTATTCGCCGTCCGTTGTAGGCCCGTCGTCTCGTACTTCAGCATCCTTCACTTCCTCGAGATAGGCGCCGATCACGGCGCCAAGGTCTTTCGCTTGCTTGTCCGTCAGCTCGATGGTTGCGCCCCGTCCTCGCAAGACTTCCTTGCCGATTTCGAGGGTGCAATTGCGCTTCAGTTCATACGTTGTCTTTGCCATTTCACCACCCGGTCCAACCGTCGCCGCGGTCTGTGTTTGGGTCAACCCACGTCCGAGCTTTCGGGTCCGTGGTATCAACATTTGTCGGCAATCCCGTGGTTGCGGAGTAGTCCGCGCCAAGGGTCTGAATCCTCAGTTCTACAACGCCGCGCATGTCCAACCACTCATTCCAGTATCGGGCAACAACCGCCTCGTTTGCCGACATGGTTTGAAGGATCTTCGAAATCGTGAACGCCTTGACGCCGCGATCGGCAACCCGCACCGCGTCAGCATCGGTCAGCGTCACATTGTGTGCGTCAGCAAGCGCCGAAATAACGCCGGCGGACTCGCGAATCCACTCGGTGATCACGGCATTGGAAACGAAGCTTGCCGCTCCGATTTCCTCGGGGTTCAGCGGGGCTTCCCTCTTCACCTCGCCTTGTGTAACTGTGGTCGAGTAGCCCACTAGTCCCCCAGGAACGCGGCGGCCGCCTCGAGGCGTTCGGATTTCGATTTCGGCACGTCAGCGCCAAGCGCCTTCAGCGCCTTGCCAAGGCGATTGTGGCTCGCAGCCTCGTAGGCGTCGCGCAACTCCGTCAAGTCGCTGTCCGTCGATTCTGCGGCGTCTGACGCACTGTCCGGCGCGTCACCCTCGAGCACCTCGAGGAAGTGCCAGTGCTTGCGCTGCGCATACCACTCGGCAGGCGCCGCGATCGTGGCACCCGGCTTGACCTTGCCGTAGCCATCCGGCGTTTCGTCCGCCGAAAGCACGCGGCCACCGTGGTTGATCAACTCGTTGGGTTGCTCGTCACCGCGGAGCCTTTCGCCATCGGAACGGCGCACGTCTGCGGGTTTGATGCGGATCCGTAGCATGGCGCACCTCGTCTACCCTGCGAAACAAAGCTGACGGCGACGCACCGGAGGCAGGGTAGCCCGATGCGCCGCCGTGGCTATCAGAACCCGGTCAGGACCGCGCCCATGATACCCTCGCCACGAGTGGCGTCTATATACAGCGTCGCCATCGCCCAGAATTTCTGGGAACGAGAGTTGTAGCCCTCGTCCGTCTCGCGCATGGCGCCAAACTCGACGGTGATCAACTGATCGCCCTTGCCGGCCCAAACGGTGCCGTCAAACTGACGGGCCGTCGCAACCGTCGCCGCCAACTGCGCAGTGTTGTACCACTGGCCCTCGAGGACGATTTCCTGCAAATGGTTGTAGCGCTGGAAAAGCCAGTTGGCGATCAGTGGTTTCGGCGCGCGCGCGTCAACCGCCGAGTAGTTGTTTGCGAACGAGACGAGCGCCGGCAGCGCCCCAAGTTCGCGCACCTCGGATTCACCGAGCCACAGATGGGTGTAGGCGTCGCCGCCGATATCCATCAACGCATCCAAGTCCTGAACGGGCCTGGCGTTCGTGGTATCGGACCACACGGCAACAGCCGCTTGCGCAGTGTTGAGGACCGCGGATTGCAGGATCGTGGCGCCGTCAGCGTCGACGTCGCCGGCGATCTGAATCATGTTGATGGCCTGAATATGGCCAAGCAACGTTTCCGGCGAGTCGAAATCGCCAGACTGCGCAACGGTCGTTTTGTGGATCGAGTTTTCGGCCGCGTACTTGTGGTCGAAACGGAAATCGGCGTCAGCCAATCCGCCCTCGAGTTTGACGGGATCGCCATCGATCGCGACGCGGCTCGATTCAGCGTCCGCGCCCCCGCGCAACGAGAATTTCGAAGGCAGGTAGGGAACCTTGCCCGAAAGCTGATTCACGATTTTCGGCGCGAACACTTTCGTGAACATGGAATCCAGACTGCCAACTAGCCCGTCCAGAATTTCTGTCTTGTACTCGGGGTCGATCGCTTTGAGATCGAACCCGCCGCTTGCTGTTCCTGGCATTGCTTATCCTCCGTGACGCGGGCCTTACGGCGTCGCGATTTCCTTGTAGTCGTAAAGCTGGATGAAAAGGTCGTCACCGTCAGCGGACGTGTTGAGCGCCTTTCCGACTCGCAGGCCGGTGGTCGAGGCGGTGACAACCGCGCCGTTGACGGATGCGGATGGCACGACATGATCGAAAATCGTGATCACACCTTGGCCGCGCACCTTGACGACGCCGGCAAGCACCATGTTCATCCGTTCGCCGGCTACGCTTGCCTTTTCAGGCAGGACGCCAAGCGCAACGTCTGTGATCGCCGTTGTCGGCGTCAGGTTGCCGGAACCGTCGTCCTTGACGAGGATCCCGCGGAGAGTGGTTGCGGCAAGCGCTGGAAGCTTGCCGAATTCGAACGCGTTGACGCTACTCATTTCACACCTCTGATTTCCTTGGCCCGCTGAACTGCGGCAATCCCGGTTTTCCCTTCCGCTTTCGCTTTCGCGAGCGCGGTTTTGGCCGTCATCTGGCCAAGTGTCAGGCCCTCGCCTGGCGAGCCTTGCTCCACGGTCGGAAGCTTGCGCGCGCGCTTCATCCGATCCAACTCGCCCCGCATCGACTCGAGGCGCTCCGCCAGCTCGATGACGTTGCTTTCGGCGCCGTCAGCAACCGGCGGCGCGGCCTGCGATTCGCTTGCGGCCACTTCCTCGCCGGCGGCGTCCGCGGCGTCGTCAGCCGTTGGCGCAATGCCGAGCAACTCGCCAACCTCGGCAGACAGTTGCGTCATCATTGCGAGCAACTGCGTCAGCAAGTCAGCGAGCGCACTGCCGTTACCGGCGGGTGCCTCCGCGGCTTCGTCCTGCAACTCGACAACTTCGATCGCTTCGTCAGCGGCCGGTTCCGTCTGTGTTTCGTTCATCTGTTCCTCACTTAGAGAAAGGCCAACTGCGGCGGCCGCCGCTGGGTCAACCGTGTCAGTCAATCGGTAGTCTTTGATCACCGGCTTTTCGGTGACGCTGAATTCGTCGATAAACGGGCCGTAAGTCTGCCCGGTCTGTGGGTCTGTGTGCTCGGGAACGATGCGGACGGACCCGCGCTCGTACTTGCCCGAATGGATGTTTTTTTAAGGCTCAGCAAGCCACCGGGACTTGACGAACAACGCCGCCTCGCCGCGGTATTCGCGCACGTCGAAATCAAGCAAGTCACCGAGCCGCAGGCCGTCATCGTGTGCGAGCAGCACGGGCCGGCGGTAGTCGATACCGGCGGCGTCCAAGTCTGCATAGTAGCGCTTCGTTTCGGACGCCGCCGCCTCGAGGTATTCGCGGGTGATGGCGATCGTTCGTCCGCGGTAGGCCGGTAGCGTCCTTGCCGGTAACACCGGGTGCCATGCGGTCATAGCCGGTCTAGGGTGCGTTTGCGGGTACCCGCCCACTGGCGCGGCCTGTGTGAATTCAAGCGGGCCGTCAAATTGCATCGGATTCCCCTTGCGGCGCCAGAGCCATGCGGGCCACCGGATCGCGCTTTCGCGCCGGCAGGTTCAGTTTTTCGTGTACGTGGTCTTTTACATCGTCTGTGATTTCGACTGCGCCGGCCGCTACGCCCATCTGAAGCTTTGCCATGGCGTTAGTATCCTCGAGGTCACCGATCGAGTACGTCAACGTCGAGTGTGCGCCGGGACGAATCGGATCGCCGAAAATCGCGGATTCCATTTTCGGAATCGTGCCAGTGTACGGCACGTTATCTGCGCCGTTCAGCGGCGCCAGGATCAACTCGCCAAAGTACGGCGCGAACCGGATGAATTCCGCCGACGCATCCATACGAGCGGCAAACGCGCCCGTTTGGCCAAGTCCGATCAGGGAACCCTCGGCTTTGAGGACTTCCGCAATGCGCTCGAGGCAAAACCGCTTGCCGGGCTCGAAATTCGGCATGTGACCGGCCGGACTCGTAATATTGAGTTCCGCATTATCCGGCAGCACGATGACGGGGTTTTCTGCGGCAACCGCGGCGTCAACGATGTCCACCAACGTGGTTTCATCGTCACTGACAAGCGGCAAGTCGTTGCCAACGCGTCGCGCGAATGCCCATGGGCTTCCGAACTTCTCCGCGGCGATCATTTCGAGTTGTTGAAGCAACTGAAGCGCCTGAATCCACCGGGCGGCGCTTCGCATCGGGGGGATTCCCTCAAAGTTGTTGCCGAACCGATCGTATGTGTAGAGCAGCAAATTGCCGGCGTCGATTGTGTAGCTTTTCGGACCGCCAACCGTGGCGCCGGTTTCGAATTCAACCGCCACTAAATCGCGTTCGTGATCGTCTAGAATCCAGCGCTTCACGGTGCCAGGGTATCGGAACGCCAGCTTGCGGATCGAACCGGCCGGGCCCATATCGTCGTCCGTCTCTCGAAAGACTTCCTCAAACACCGAGAAACCGGCGACGAGCATGTACAAGCCCTCGCGCACGAAATTGGCCCAACCGCCCTCGAGGTTGACCAAAAGCGCCTGTTGAATGACCGCGGCCCGGTGCTCGGCTTCCTTTTGTTCGTCTTCGTCGAATGGCTCGCCATCTGGCGACGTCGCCGGCCGAACCTTCCAAACGCCGGTGACGAGCGCTTGCGCAATGCCACTCCACGCGCGCCGGTACGTTGTGCTCGTCAGAAATAGTTCGTGATAGGTCCCGAGCCTTCCCGTTCTGCCGCGCGCCGTAGTCGGCCGGAACGCCGTGTTGTGTTCGTGAGAAACGGGAAGGCCACGGGCCCAACGCAAGCCAGGAATGCCGTCTTCCAACTCGAGCACCGTCAGGTTCGCCGGCGTGTCTGGCGACTTGGAACCCTCGCTAAACTCTAGTGCGTCGTCTGATTGGTATCTGAGCCAAACGGCCTCGGAAGGCTCGCGCGCGTCTTGTTCCGCGTCGTCAACCGGCAGCAACAGCCGCCTTTCCGCAACGCCGCCACCGCTACCGCGAACCGCTTTAGCGTTGCCCCTGCCGAGAATCCTGAGAAGCCATTGGAGCAACTTATAGGGTCCGGCGCGTGTTGAGCACACCTTGCGGATTCAGACCGGCGCTGTCAAGCCGTCAAAACCATTGTGAGACGTTGCGCCGCGGTCTGTTGACTACGCCGCCCTTTGTCGGCGCGGCCAACTGGCGAAGCGCTGCGTACCCTAGAGAGATACAGTCAATGACGTCACGGCCGCCTGCCGGAAACGATGCCATAGCCTGCAAAACGACGCCGGCAACATGGTGCGCGCAAGCCACTTGCTCGCGCTCAGCCATTGCGCACCACGGCTTTGCTCGTTTCGTCTTGTCACCTGACGGCCGGATCGCAATTACCTGGCGATCGGGCAAAACCCGCGTCTTGTAATAGTGAGTTGCTTCCTTTCCGCTTGCCCCAAATTCTTCCTCGAGGACAACCGGAACCCCGGGCCCGTCAGCGTCAGCGGTTGCCCGGATTAGACGTTCCACCTCGGCAGGCTTGCCCTGAAGCGTCCGCAAGTCCCCAATAAACAGACTTTCGGTTTTGCCCTCGATTCTGTGGCCAACAAGCGCACCGGCGGTCAAGTCAACGTCACTGCGCAGCGCCTTGGACCGCGCGCCGCGATCCCAAGCACGGACCCAACGCCAACCCTCGGAAGGCACGTCACCGAACTGCACACGCTGACGCGCGAACATCGAGTCACCGTCGCGGATGTTCCAGTTGCCGTGCAACAGCCGTTGTTGATCGGCCCATGGCAGGTTCGCAAGCTTCTCCTCGTAACCTGGGTCCGCGGCCAAAAGCGCGGCGTTATCCGTCAGCTTCGCCGGAATGAACGTCAGCGACTGCGCACCGTATCCCTCCGGTGATTTCCAACCCTCTTCAACCCACCGGAATTCACCGCCGTGGCGAGTCCAGTAACGCAGAACGCCGGAACGATCCCAAATCGGAAAGCCGTCCTCGCCAATCCACCAATCGATCAACGGGCGGACGAAGCTATCGGGATCCGGGTTGCACGTGGCGAACATCCAAGGGACGACGCCAGGCGCCTTGGTTCGGTTGCGCGACGGCATATACCAGAACTGTTTTTCGGTGAAGTGAGTCAGTTCCTCAAAGCAAATGTAGGCGAGGTGCTTGGACTGGTAGTCGAGTCGGTTGGCGTCGTGCTCCATGTGCGCGAACTGCAAAACCGCCGGCTTGTTCGGATCGCGGGTGCGCCACTTCCACTCGAGCGAAGACTCCCAGAACCGCGCGCCGGTGTGCGGATAGATCGTCTTGCTTTCTTCCCAGAGTCCGCCGGCGCCGCGTAGCTGTTTCGTTGTCCGCCGGAAGACGATGCCGGTGAAGCCCGGCTTGTTGATCGCTCGTAGCGGGTTGAGCAGCGAGCACCACGACTTCCCCGAACCGGCAGCGCCGCCGTAAATCGTGATATCGGCACGACTCGAAAGCGCCAGTTCCTGCCGCGGTTGTGGTCTGATTTCCAATAGGTACCCTGCAACTTCAGCAAAATAGCGGGTTTGCGGGCCAACCGAAAGAAAAACCAACTATCGTCGCCAACACTGTTGACTCCGTCGCCAGGGTGTGAGAGAGTGGAGACATGGAAGACACCAACACAACGCAAACCCGGGACAACGAAATGAAAGACGAAAGCCGAATGGAACTTTTCGAGGGACTGAACGGCAGCGGCCACAAAGTGTGGTTGGTCTTCACGATGCGCGGCAACGCCTGCAAACACATTGAACGGTTCGACACGGAAGCCGAGGCCCGGCACTGGATGAAATGGACGTGAGTCCGGCCGGTCCAACCCTCGCCCGTCACGGAAGTGACGGGCCTTTTGGGTGTAACCAACGGCAGGGGCCACGATGAAAACACTGACCGCAGACGATCTCACCAAAACACAGGCGCGACACCTCGGGTATATCTGGGAAGCGGTTGAAGCTGGCACCGTGGAACTAGTCAGCGCCGAAACGTGCGACTACTTCAACTCCTACCTTTTCAGCGGCCGAAACGGCCGTTGTATCGGCGTCAACGTTGGCCCGCGCGGCGGCGTTCGCTTCAACCGCTTTTCCTACGGCAACGATCTGAAGGTCAAGGGTTACGCGGCCAAGCGCCACCTCTCAAACTTCCTCCGCCGTGGATTCTGAATCTTTTCCAACAATCGTCGCCAACACTGTTGACTCCGTCGCCAAGGTATGAGAGAGTGTGGACATGGAAGACAACAACCACAACACGAGCCGAGGCCAGACGATGACAACCGAAATCACAATCAACGCCGAGCACAATACAACTCTCCTCTTCACCGTCACCATCGATTTTGACAGCAAGCGGGTTGAGGTTCGCGGATGCGCCGCCATCCAATCCGGCTACGTGATGACGCTGAATCCCGAGGGCGCCCAAATCCTCTTCAACGAGCACACCGCGGAAATCATGGCGCAACTGTTCCCGCGCTGAGCGGCAGCGCCGCCGTCCTCGCCCGTCCTCGCAAGGGACGGGCTTTCTAGGTGTAACCAACGGCAGGGGCCAACCATGAATGACGAAACCAAAACCACCTACACAACACACGGCAGCGTCCGCGGCGGATGCGGCCACACTAACAACCACAACCACACAGGCAGGGAAATGACAACCGACCCAACAACCGAAACAGACGCTGAGCGTCAGCACACGGCACGGTGTGTCGATCGAATCCGGCGCGCGACCAAACTGCCGCTCGAGGACGCGCAAGCCTCACACGCGCGTAGGGACGACTTGGACGCCGCCGCCAACGTCTACCTTGGATTGCGCGACGCAATCGACCTTCCCCCGTGGCTCCACGCCAGCCGTCCGCTTTGCGGACTGCATCGCAAGTGGCTGTCTGACGCAGAAACCGCGGCGGACTTGCTTCAACTGATGATCATCGAGGAAGTTCCGCCGCTGACGCTGCGGTGCCAGAAAGCGCTTTGCATGGCAATCGCCAGCATACTTCACACGATCGCGCAAGCGGCCAAGGGGGCCAAATGACTACCGACGAACAACAGGACCAAATCTATCGCGACGCCATCCCAGAGCGGACGCTCGTAGCCCTGAACGATTGGGCTACGAGGGGCGGCCACCTTGGCCACTTCCTCGAGGCGTTTCTTTCCAACAACCTGCGAGGTGTGTTCGATCGCGGCGATGACGGCAACCTTGCCGCGCTCGTAGACATCTGGCGATACATCTTCAACCGGTTGCCGGCCGGGTGCTACGGAACCCCTGAACGGCTCAGCGAATGGCGCGCCCGTTCCGGCTACATCCCTCGCGACCATGCCAACCTTGTTTGGCCGCTTGGCTGGCGCATCGAGGACACAGGCGGTGCATCGTGAGTAACGAACGAATCCACTTCCGATGTCCGCCGGCGCTACTCGAGCACCTGGCGCAGCGCAGCGCAGCGGACGGAGTCAGCGCAACCGCGCGCCGGGACTTGGCGCGGTACTACTCGATCCTTTCGTTCGCTTTCGCCTTGTCCGGCGTCAACGCCTACGAGCTGGCGCTTGTGCGCAAGGCAATGGCGGAACTTGAACCGGCCCGCTTCGCATTTGGACCGGAACCGGCCGCACCGCGCGCCGAATTGGTGGCGGTTGTTGAAAGTTTCGTCCGTTCGGACCGTTTCGAGGGCCAAATCAGCCTCGGGATGCTGGCATGCGCCAAACTCGCCGCAATGACGGACCTTGAAGCCCTGGCGATCATCGATCACTGCGAACGCCTGGCAATCAGTGACGTTGTGTTTGCCGGGCTCGCCGGTGGCGGTAAACCGATCGCTGGGCTTCACCCGGAAGTCCGCAAACGGATGGAAGACGACGAAACGGGGGCGCCGTGACACCGTTGGAGCGGCAGATTTGGGCCGCCGCATGAATCGTTGCCACCATTGCCTCGTGCCGATGTCGTTTGTTCGCGTGGTCCGCGACCGTCACCGCAAGTTCATGCGCGAGCACGCCTGCCCGCAGTGCGGGCGCACGCTGTTTTCGGCGTACCGGTGGTCCCACAGCAACCGGGCGCTTCGTCGGATGTATGCCGACCGCGGGCGTATACGTGACGGGCTCCGCCGCGCATGGGGTTTGGCACGGCCGCGGCGCAATGGCTAACGCGGCGGACGGCAAGGCGTGGAATGCGGTCCTTACATTTCGGGGGCTTTCGACGCAAGCACGTGAGGCAGTGGAGGCAGATACACCCGAACCGTAGCGCCAGGGTTCAGGCGGCGCAGTGCGCGCGCGATTCTGCGTTTCGCATACAAGGTGGCGGTTTCTTTTCGGGGGTCGGAACCGCTACACTTCGGGTCTGCGTGCTCCGTGCTCGCATAGCCCCGGCGGATGGTCCCCACTACTCCGTCGGGGCCCCTTTGCTCAGCAAATGAAATGCCGTCGCAGCCACGCAAGGGACTTGTCCGTTTCCAAGGGCTGTAAGCCGGTCGCTCCGATTGGCCACGCCATAAGCCATTCCACGAAGCACGGGTTCAGGATGCCCGGCGCCCCAAGGCGTTCCTGCGCGGCTTTCTGCAGACCCGGATTCCCGCGCGCGTAACTGGTATTGCCCCGCGTGCCGTCCGCCGCGATCGGAGTCGGCCACCGAAGCGTCCCCCGCCTTCCGTCGGCCGCGTTCGGGGTCGGGAGCTTGCCCATCGAGGCCAGGGCCGACAGCGCCGGGGTGTTGCGCTGCGTTTGCGCTTTCCCGTGAGTGTTCTTCGCGTCCCACGTTGTCGGCGTCGGTAGCGAGGAGCCAGAGGCGTTTCCGGGTATGCGGGGCCCCAAGATCGTCAGCTCCGAGCACACACCAGCGCGCATGAAACCCTGCTTCGGCCAAGTCTCCGAGAACGGTTCCGAAGTAGCCGTGAGACTTGCTCCGGAGGTTCGGCACGTTTTCCAGGAACGCGAAGCGGGGTCGAACCTCGCGAATGATCCGGATCGTGTCCGGCCACGCGTTGCGTTCGTCGTCTTCTGCGAGCCCGGCGCCGGCGACGCTGAAGGGTTGGCACGGGAAGCCGGCGCCGATGACATCGACGAGCCCCCGCCAGGGACGACCGTCGAAGGTTCGGACGTCTCCCCAGATCGGCGCGTCGTGGAAGGTTCGATCGTTGATGCGGGCTCGGATGACGCGTTGACAGTAACTGTCGCGCTCGACGTAGCAGACCGTTCGCCATCCGAGCAGGCACGCGGCGTACTCCCCGCCGCCGGCGCCGGTGAAAAGTGAGAGGTGTCGAAGCCCTCCGGAGTGTAGATCCAGCCCATGCCGGGCAGTGTGTTTTGCATCGGTCATTCCTCTTCGTCCGCCGGGCCGCGCTCGCGCAACTCGAGTTCCCTGGTAGGT
>Ga0255048_10002472_pt1 | contig 11732 bp, 13 predicted proteins | sample JV7_2_2_MG_FD_183619 | JGI IMG/M metagenome (GOLD analysis project Ga0255048, IMG submission 183619) | Seawater microbial communities from Jervis Inlet, British Columbia, Canada - JV7_2_2 | ecosystem: Environmental > Aquatic > Marine > Inlet | place: Canada: British Columbia | collected 2016-10-06
TCGGCTGGCAGCGGCGCACGCCCCGCGACGAAGGGCTGATCGGCGTCAACCAGGAGCTTCGTTCTGAGATCGTCGAGCTCCGCGCCGCGCTCCGCAACGTGCTCGCCGCGGCCGAGCTCGTCGACGTCGACGTCCCGGTCGACGCCGATCTTGATCTGTCGGCGCCGGCGAAGTCCGACGTATGACCGCGGCAGTCGTGTCTCTCGCTGGGGCGACTGTCGTGCTCGCCGTTGTGGTGTGCGTGCTGGTGATTGCCCATCAGCGCGAGAGGACCCAGTGGGCTGCCGAGCGCGGCCGGCTGGTGAATCGGGCCATCGCACGCCACAGCGGCGAAGTTCTGGCGCTCGACCGGCAAGACGCGCGAGCCCGCGACGACAACGGCGACAGCAACTCCGACAGCGAGGACCGACCACGCCAACTGATCGAAGGACTCTCGTAGTGGACACCCCTTGCCTCGTCTACCAAGGCCCGCTCGACCGAAACGGCTACGGCGAGCGTCCCCGCTTCCGCAGCAGAGGCGGCCCGCGCCGCCTTCACCGCTGGGTCATGGAGCAGGTCTTCGGTCCCGACGCGATCAGCGGCAAGGTGGTGATGCACCTCTGCGATAACCCTCCCTGTTTCCGGTTCGATCATCTTCGGATCGGGACGCCTCGCGACAACGTGGAGGACTGTATGGACAAGGGGCGTCGCGCTACTGGGGCTCGTCATCCCCAGGCGAAACTCTCCGAACACGACGTTCGCGAGATTCGACGGCGGGCGTCGACAGGCGAGGATCAGAGGGCCATCGCCAACGACTTCGATATCGGACGTAACAACGTGTCGATGATCCACACCAAGCAGACCTGGAAGGGGATCTGATATGGCTCTGCGAACCCCCCGCCGGCAACGCCGAGGCGCCGGCTTCCTCGACGAGATCACCCCGCACAAGGTTCGGGAGCTGTGGGAGAAGGGGATGAACGCGACGCGGGCCGAACGCGAGACAGCGGCGGTCAACGCGATGTTTCTCCGTAACCGCCAGTGGGTGTATTGGGATCGGAGCTCCGGCCGGCTCGAGGAAGTGCCCCGTCATCCGGAACGGTTGCGGGCGACGGTCAACAAGATGGGTCCGGACTCGCGTCGGATTATCTCCAAGCTGCTCCGCCGGCCGCTCATGTTCGACGTCCCTCCGGACTCCGCTGATGATGCTGCGTCGCAGGCGTCGCGGATCGCCGAGGCGGTGCTCGTGGAGACACACCGCGAGCAGGATTGGGAGAACTTCCGCCACGACCACGCCAACGTCGTGTGGCAGGGCGGTTGGGGTGCGGTCTGTGTCGAGTGGGACTCCGAGGCCGGCGCCGTCCTCCCCCAACAGCAACAGGAGCCGTCGCCCCTCGAGGCGGGTGACGGGTCGCAGGTGACGCATGTCGGTGACGTGAAGCTGTCGGTGATTTCGCTCCACGAGATCGCCGTCGAGCCCGGCACACACGACGTCGAGAAAGCGCTCTATTGGGTCCGCGGGCAGGCGTTCCCGCCGTCAGAAGTCCAGGCCATGTACGACCTGGAGTCCGAGCCCCAAGGCGACGCCCGCGCCGTCGACTCGATCCACCGGTACCGCGAGGACGACCGCAGCAACAAGCAGTACGTCCCGTTGACGATGGTCTACACCTACCACGGGCGCCCGTATCGCGGTCGGCCCGGTCAGGTGATGACGGTCGTTGGCGACAACGTCGTCGAGCAGTCCGGGTGGCCGTTCCCGTTCGAGGATCGCCTCAACCTGTCCGCTGCCATCGTCGAGCCGATCCACAACACATGGTATGGGCACACCCCGGTCACCGACGCTGTCCCGGTCCAGGCGCTCTTGAACGCTGCGTGGTCGTCGGTCGGCGAGCACATGAAGTTGGCCGGCAACGCCCGGCTGTGGGTGCCCGAAGGCGCCGTCGACGATCTCGAATCCATCACCGACGAACCCGGCGAGGCGGTCGGCTACAACCCGATCAACGGTCGCAAACCTGAGTACGAGTCGCCGCCGACGATGCCTGATTGGTGGTCGCGTCACCCGAGCAACGTCGGCGACGCCCTCGACGACATTCTCTCGGTCCATGACGTGTCGCGCGGCGACGCGCCCGGCGGCGTCGAGTCCGGTATCGCTCTGTCGATCCTGTCCGAGAACGACGACACCCCCGTCGGCGCCCTGGCGAAGTCGCTCGCCGAGTGCTGGGGTCGCGTCGCGACGATGGTCCTCGAGCTGTACGGCTCCCGCGTCATGGATTCGCGCTCTACCCGTGTCGTGCTGCCCACCAACGTCCCAGAGAACCGTCAGTGGGTCGGCAAGGATCTCGCCGGCGCCACGACCGCAGTCGTTCCGCTCGATGCCGTCATGCCCCGATCCCGCGCCGGTCAAGCCGCCTACGCGATGCAACTGTTCGACCGTGGCATCATCACGACGCCGGGCGAGCTCGCCAAGGTCGCCGACCTCCCCGACCAGGACGATCTACTCGAAGGGATCGACCCGGACACCGCCCGCGCCCAACGCGAGAACTACCAGCTTTCCGTCGGCATCCCCCGCACCGTCGACGTGATCGACGACAACGCCAACCACATCCATCACCATCGCAACTTCATCCGGTCGGCCCGCTACGAACAGCTCGACCCCCAGCTCCAGACGCTCTGCCGGCAACACCTCGCCGCCCACGAAATCTACGCGGCCGAGCTCGCCGCCCGTCAGCTCAAGGCCGCGCAGGTGTCGCCTGCTGCCGCCGCGCTGCCCACCGAGGCGCCGCCGGTGCTGCCGACCGGTTCGCTCGGCGAAGCCGCCGCGCTCGCCGCGACCGCTCCTGGCGTGCCATCGGAGATCGCGGCGATGCTGCCACCCGACTCGATGGCCGCCCCGACCGAACCAACACCAACCAGCGAGGTACCCCATGCCCCCGAGTGATCCAACCAGCGCCGATCCTGGCACCCCGACCGAAGCCGCCCCGCCGGCGCCGGCCGTTCCCGTCACACCTCCACCGGCGCCGGCGGGTGCGGATGGCGGGCCGGACCCGCTCGCCGAGCTCGACCCTGAACAAAAGGTGTTCAACCGCGGGCACGTCGAGTCGATCCGGTCCGAGGCCGCCAAGTACCGCACCGAACGCAATGAGCTGACCGAGAAGTTCGCGCCGCTCGAACCGTTCGTCGATCTGATTTCCGGCGCCGCCGACGCCGACCGCGACGCCTGGCTCGAGCTGATGACGGACATGAGCGTCGATCCGGTGCGCGCCGCCGGCAAGTTCCAGAACGTCGCTCAAGCGATCCTCGAGGACGCCGGGCTCGGCGCGCCGCAGGTCACCTCGACCGACCCGATCGCACCGGCCGCTCCCGGCGGTGAGCAGGACGCCGAGCAGATGTCTCCGGAGCAGATGCGCCAGTTCGTCAGCGACGAGCTGTCCAAGCGCGACAAGGAACGTGATCAGCAGTCCAGGGTCCGCGCGATCTTCGACAAGATGGACGCCGCCGGGTATCCGGCGAAGTCGGCGAAGGGTCAGGCTGTGCTGTGGCTCGCCAACGAGAAGACCGGTGGCGACATCGACGCAGCGATCGCAGCGTACGAGTCCGAGCTCCAGGGGCACACCGACGGTGTGATCGCCGCCGTCCAAGGGCAGACGCCTGGTGTGCCTGCCCCCGATGGTGGGCTCGCAGCGAACGAGGTCCCTGAGCCGCCGAAGAACCTGGACGAGTCCAAGGCGAAGTTGCAGCGCCGCCTCGCCCAGCAACGCACCCCCGGCGGTGTCTGACCAGGTTCGGTGAAGTGCCGTCATGGTTCGGTGTCGTAGACGCCGAACCGGTTGACATAAGGCGTCAAATCGTGTCAAGGCGACGTCGCGTCGACTGCCGGCGAACACGACGCGTCGCCCGAGTACTCCGGCGACGCGTCACGGCGATCGCCGCCCGACGCATCCGGGTTGTGCGTATCATGGGAGCAAGCCGGCGCAGCTCCAGGTGGGCGGTCGAGCGGAGAGAGCGCAGCCCCAGGTGGGCGGCTCGAGCAACGAAGCAGCCCCAGGTGGGCGATCGTCCGAACCCTGACCCTCTCCGAAAGGTTGGCTCATCGTGAGCACCACCCGCACCACCGCGGACGCTGCACTCAAGGAGGACTACCTCCCCGGCGCCCGCGAGACCCTGAACTCGCACACGTTCCTGCTGTCGATCGTCGAGCAGAACACCGAAGACGTCGAAGGCCGTCGAGCGGTCCTGGCGATCAACACCGGCCGCAACGAAGGCGTCGGCGCCCGCGCCGAAGGCGGCACGCTCCCGACGGCCGGCTCGCAGGGCTGGTCCGAGGAACGCGTCCCGCTCGCCTACAACTACGGCTCGATCAAGCTGTCCGGTCCCGTCATCAAGTCGATGGGCTCGGATCGTGGCTCGTTCGTCAGGGCGGTCGACTCGGAAATGCGTGGCGTGGTCCGCGACCTCAAGAACGACGTCAACCGGCAGACGTACCAGAAGGCCGACTCGACGATCGCCGAGTGCGACACGACCACGGCAGCCACCCAGGTCGAGCTTGCCACTTCGACGCTGCCGTTCCAGATGCGTCACCTCCGTGTCGGAATGTCGATCGACATCGGCACCGTCGCCAACCCGACCTCGGTCGCGTCGAACCGCACAATCGAAGCCGTGACCGGTACGGACTCGATCGAGATCAGCGGCGCAGCGGTCACCACGGCAGCAGCCGATTTCATCACCCGCACCGGTTCAGGCGGCAACGAGATCACCGGCCTCAAGGATCAGGTCGCCGCAACCGGAACACTGTGGAACATCGCAGCGACCGGCACATGGTTGTCGACGGTCCTCACCAACTCGGGCACCCCCCGAGCGACGTCTGAGGATCTGTTCATCCAGGGCGCGCAGGACGTCAACATCGCGTCCGGCGAGGAAATCGACCTGTGGGTGACGTCGGCTGGCGTCCACCGCAAGACCGCCGCGCTGCTCACCTCTGACAAGCGGTTCCCGGTCACCAACGTTATGCGCGGGGGTTACTCGGGGCTGGACATGTCGGCGATGATGCAGGGCAACACCGGCGCCCAGGAAACGATGATGACGTGGGACAAGGACTGCGACGATGACCTGGCCTACGGGCTGACGACGGCGCGGTTCCAGTGCTACAAGATGTCGGATTGGGAGTTCATGGACGAGGACGGCGCGGTGCTCAACCGTGTGTCCGGGGAGGACGCGTACGAGGCGACGTTGTTCTGCTACCACGAGCTCGCGACCGACGGCCGCAACGCCCACTGTCTCATCGACGACCTCATCTACTCGTAGAGCGACGACACCCGCCAGTGCAGGCGCCGCCGTCCGCCCGTCCGTTTGGGCGGCGGCGCCCGTCTGGTACCTTCACCAGCGAGGGAGGCGTCCATGCCAGGCATCATCCACCCCGAGCACGTCGACGGCCGCCGGCTGTGGATGGACGGCACCATGTCGGATCTGGTCGACAAGCTCCACTTCGGGGACTCGGCGAAGGGCTGGGAGGGCGACGAGAATCTTGCCGTCTACTTCGAGCCGATCCAGCGGCGGTGGGAAATCCGCCGCCTCGAGGGAAACGGTCGCCTCGTGATGGTGTGCCGCTCCAAGCCGGACGCCCCGTTTCATGATGGCATCATCGACCAGTTGATGATGCGCGATCAGAAGTACAACACGATCGACCGGCACGCCGAGGTGGTCGCCCACAACGAGGCCGTCGAAGCCGCCAAGGATCGAGAGTTCGCCGAGTTCGTCGCGGAGGAATCCGCGCCCCGGTTCGTCAGCGCGATCCGCAAGGACGCCGGCTGGTGACGAAGCTGATCCAGCTCCGCGAACAGGTCCGGGTGCGGATCGGTGTCCCGGTCGTCGACAGCTTCCAAGACGGCCCTGTCATCGACCAGTACATCAACCACGCGCTCGACACGATCGAGTCCGAGGCCCGGTGGCCGTGGATGGAAACCGTCGGGCAGCCGGTGACGGTCGCCGACACCGACACCATCGCCGTCCCGTCCGACTGGTCGGCGACCCGTTCGCTGTTCATCGACGACGACGAGCTCCACCTCCGCTCGCCGGCCGACATCCACCTGTGGAACCCCGATGACCGAGGACGCCCACAAGTGTGGTCGCTGATCGGCTCGAACCTTCACCTGCGGCCCACTCCCGATGCCGTCTACACCCTGACCCACCTGTACTACAAGACGCCGACGGCGCTGTCGGCTGACACCGATGCGCCTGACATGCCCGATCACCTCACCGGGGCGATCGTCGCGAAGGCAGCCGAGCTGTTGGCGGTCCGCGAGGACGACCGCGGCGCCGCGTCGGCGCACCTCGCCGAGTACGTCGGCTGGCTCCGCCGGATGAGGGCGTACAAGCGGCGCACGACCGGCCCGCTGCGGGTTCGGGTCAGGGAGGGGAGTTGGGTGTAGATGCCCGACTTCGCGGTCCGCTGGGACAACTTCGCCGGCGGCGACTACGGCCAGCTCGACGCTTCGCGCGCTGACCAAAACCAGTTCACCGGCCGCAACGTCCAGCGGTACCGGTCCGGGCTGCTCGGACCCCGCGCCGGGTTCAAGGAGCTGACCGTCACCGGTCTCCCGACCCATCCGATCGCCGACGGTCCGATGGGGTTCGACGTGTTCGACGACAAGCTCGTCATCGTCCTCGACGACATCTACGAGTTCCCGATCGCCGGCGGCGCCTCCACCGGCTACTCCACCTACCCCGAATCCGCTGCCTCGCACGTCCAGTTCGTCCGCGGTTCCGGGATCTTGTATTCGCTCTACAACGGCATCCTGTACAAGCACGTCGGCACCACCACCTCGGCGGTCACCACTCCCGAAGCGCTCTCCCATGTGGTCCGGTGGGGCAAGTTCATGGTCGGCGTCGACCGCGACAACCCGTCGCGGATCTGGCATTCCACCGTCACCGCGTCCGGCCCGAACTTCGATTCGTGGGGCGCGAACGCCTACTACGACGTCGGCAACAACGAACCGATCACCACCCTCGCTCCGATCTACAACGCCTTGTACGTCGGCAAGAAGTCCGGATGGTGGATGGTCACAGGTGTTCTCGGCGAGCAGGTCAACATCCGCGAAGCCGTCATCGGCAACGGGCCCTTCGATCACCGCAACGCCGCGATCACCACCGACAACCGCATCCTGTACTGGCCGGTCGAACAGGTCCCGGCGTTCTTCAACGGCACCCGCGTCGCCCTCGTCCGCGACCAGCGCCTCGACGTCCGATCGCTCCCGTTCGTCGGACAAACAGCGATCGTCACCCCCACCGACCGCACCGTCATCCTCGCCGGCGAAGACACCTCGGTCGCCGGCACCGACTGGCTGCTGCACCGCGACGGCGCCTGGTTCCGGCACTTCACCCCGTTCGACCTCGGCGCCCTGGCCCCCGTCGACGTCCGCGACGCCGCGTCGCTGCCCGACGGCGTCATCTACGCAGTCGCCCGCAACTCCCAGGTCGGCGCCGCGCCGGTCGTGCTCTCGTGGGAACACGCCGCGCAACGACCAGCGCACTCCGACGACACCTACGGGTCGCCGACCGACTACAGCGAGACAGAGCTCGTCACCGGCACCGTCACCCTTCCCGCCTGGTACGACGGCCAAGGCCGACAGGTTCGGGTCCGTTCCCTCGTCATCCAGTTCCGCAAGTGGGCGTCCGGTGTCGCCAACAGCTACAACCAGCTCCGCGTCGCCGTAGACGCGCTCGGCCCATACGGCGGAGGTAAGGTCACCACAACCCCGGAAGCCTGGGTCGAAGCCTCCGCCGCCGCCTCCACAGACGGCGACCCGGATTCGTTCCGAGCCAATCTAGGGGACCAGGGTTGGGCCAACGGGTTCCAGGTGCGATTCCCGGCACTCCGAGGTGTAGCCCTCCAAGAAGTCATCGCTCTCGTCGACGTCAGAACCACCCGAACGTGAGGACACCAACATGCCGAAGCCGCTGCCAGCCGGCTACACCATCCTGATCGACCCGGACGGCAACGAAGGTGTCGTCCGAGAGGCCCACGTCGACAAGTACCTCGAGAGGACCGAGCGCGTCGCCGGCGACGGCCGTAAGTGTGTCGACCCGGCGTGGAAGCGCCCGAAGAAGGGAGCGAAGAAGTGAGCCTCATCCTGCCCTCCCCGACCCGCTGGAAGTTCAACCAGCGCGACGCCGCCGGGAACCTGCTGTGGGCGTCCGGTATCGGCGAACTCGAGGTGGAGCGCGACGATCCGCTGTTGCTCCGCATTCTGCGCGAGCAGGCGTGGATTCCGAACGCTCTCACCGATGAGGGCGAAGCCGAAATCCTCAACGTCTACTTCCTGAACGCGTCGGCGCCGGCCGGTGGCTTCTACGTCGGGCTCATCAACGACGCCGGGATCGCCGAGACCGACACGTTGGCGACGATGGTCGGCGAAGCGAGCGGCAACGGGTACGCCCGCCAGCTCATCGAGCGTTCGGCGACCGGGTTCCCGACCGGCCCCGCCTTGGATGCGGGCGACATGAAAATCACGTCGTCGACGGAGACCTTCACGGCGTCAGGTGGGACGATCGGTCCGGTCGACAACGCGATCTTGACCGATGTGTCGACGGGGACCGTCGGCGAGCTGATCGCGTATGTGGCGTTGTCGGCGTCGCGGACGTTGCAGGACGGCGACTCGCTGCAAACGTCGTTCGACATCAAGGCGGCGTAGCCCGATGCGGGCGGGAGCCTGCCTCGGTGTCGACCGCACCGGTCCCGGAGCGTGCGTCAACCCGCACCAACCCGGTGTGTCGGTGAACTGGCGGATGCCGGCGCAACGCTGGACCCGCGCCCATTGGGCATGGTTCGGGCCGTCCCGTCACCGGGTGATCGAGTCCGGGCCGACAGACTCGGTGGTCTGCCCGTACTGCCTGACGAACCGGATGGCCGGCGGCGACATCCGCCGTGGCGACCTGAACGCGCTGGTTGTCTCCGAGCTCCGAGAGTGCTGCCAAGACTTCGGGTTGCCGTCGAACGGCAACAAATCGACTCTCGTCGACCGCATTCTCGACGACGGCCCGCAGGGCGACGTGATCGCCGCGCCGAGGGCGGTGGCGATGCGCGAACACTTCGATCAGTGGAACTGCGTACACGTCCCCGAGGAGCGCTGGCATACGCACCGCGTGAACACCGACACCGTGTTCAACGGCGCCGACACGCCGTGCGATGACGGGCCGCCCGCTGACGACGACGAGGGCTACTGATAATGGCTGTCAGCTTCCGTGAAGGCGACGCCCTCGCACTCGGGTCCGGCGACCCCGAAACCCTCAACCCCGGCACGGACCCGGTATCGGGCGACATCCTGATCGCCGTCGTCGCCAACTCGGCCACGTCGGCGGGCAACAAGGGGACGAACGCTCTCGCGTCGGATTCGTTCGGTGGCACCTGGACCGAGGAACACGACGTCAACTGGGGCGCCCGTCGGTGGCTCAACGTGTTCTGCAATAACTCATGGACGACCGCTACCGGCACCGTTGACGCCGACTATGGCGGCAACCAGGACACCGCCCGGCTGCTCGAGATCGTCGAAGGCGCCGGCGCCTACACCGAGGACGCCGTCACCGGCAGCACCTCCGGTTCGAGCTGGACGCCGACCCTGACCGGTTCCAAAGACGGTCACATGGTCGTGATCCAGATGGAGTCGACGGCGACGATCTCGACGCCGTCCGGGTGGACGAAGGTGGGGCAGGTCACCGACACCGGCGGGCTGCGGTCGCTCGCCGTCTACACGATCGTCGGCGCGCTGTCGGACACCACGCCCACGTTCTCGTGGTCGGGTACTGAAGGCTTCACCGGTTGGTCGGCGTATTTCGACGCGGCGGCTGGCGGCACGACGTACGACGAGACCGGCCGGGCGTTCACCATCACGACGACGCCCACTCTCGCGACCGAAGTCCAGACTCAGGTCGAGACCGGGCGGGCGTTCACGATCACCACCACGCCGACCGTCACCGACGCCGCCATCCGACCCGAGCTCGGCCGCGCCTTCACGATCACCACCACCCCCACTATCGGCGTCGAGCAGATCGTCAAGGTCGAAACCGGACGGGCGTTCACGATCAACGTCACCCCGTCGCTCGCGTCCGAGGTGCAAACCCACGTCGACACCGGACTCGCATTCACCATCGCCGTCACCCCGGCGCTCGCCACTGACATCCAAACCCACATCGAAACCGCTCTCGGGCTCACCGCTGTCTTCACGTTCGCTGTGTCCGACGTCGTTGTCGGCCCCACCGTCATCGACGAAACCGGGCGGGCGTTCACCATCCAGACCGTTTGGTTCGTCAACGAGGGCGGCACCGCTGACTCCACGACCACCGTCAACACGGCGATCCCGTTCGAGTACGAGATCCGAGCGGACCAGCTCGTCGAGCTCGACGGCGAAGACCTGGTCGCCGCCTTGGAGAAACGGGACCGGGAGCTTGAGGACTACTTGGCGAAGGCAGGCCAGACCGGCACCTACGGTGGAGGGTCAGCGTGAGAGCCGTCGTGGAGATCTCGAGTCGACGCGTCGTCTTCGGCCGAGGACTACGCTTGCAGCCAGCCGATCGAAAGGCCACCTGATGCCCACCGGCACTCTCGAAGACCTGCTAGGCCGATTCGGGGTCGAGTACCCAGGCGGTCCGGAACCCACCCCCGCGCTGTTGGCGTTCATGCGTGGGCTCGGGCTTTCGTTGGATGAAGCCGAGGACATGAAGCGGAGCAGCGAGGCGACGATCAAGCGGCGCAGCGAGGACGCCCGTTCAGATGTTGAAAGGGCGGCGGGCCGATCCAAGCGGGGACTCACCGCCGATCTGCTCCGCCGCGGTGTGCTGTCGTCGGGGGAGGCGAACACCCGGTACGCCGAGCATTCCGAGGACGTCGGCGACCGGCTCGGTGACATCGCGATGGGCGAAGCCGAGGGGATCGACGCTGTGAGGGCGGCGTTCGAGCAGGCTTCGGGCGGATACCGCACGAGAGCCCTGGAGAAGGTCCTCGGTGTCGAAGGTGAGGAAGACCGCCGGAAGGCGACGCTGGCCGCGCAGACCCAGGCGTTCGAGCGTGAGGAAGCATCACGCGAGGAGTGGTGGACGAAGGAGCAGACCGCCAACGAAGACTTCCTCCAAGCCCAAATCGAGCTGATGCAGAAGCACGGGTTGTTCTGATGAGCAAGCCTCTCCCCACCGCCGACGCCGCGCTGCTCGAGGCGCAGGCGACCGCTGGGATGGCCGGCGTCGCCGCCTACCAGGCCGCGCAGACCGAAATGGAGACACAGCGCGCCGCCGCTCTCTCCCAGGCCCGAGCCGAGGCTGCTGCTCGTGGCGCCCCGACCGACGCTCTCGCCGCGATCCAGTCGACGATCACCGCCCCCTACGACCGGCGCATCGCGTCGCTGACCGAGGGAGGCGCCACCGCGCAGGCCGATGCCGAACGTCGCGCCGGCCGGCTCAACGACTACAACGCGGCGGTCGAGGCCGCGCGAGCTCTGATCCCTGAGCAGACAGCGCAGGCGGTTGCTCCGATCAACGCCGAGTCGTCGTTCCGGTTGCGGATGGCCGACATGGAGGGGCAGCGGACGCTCGATCAGATCGACGCGCAGATCCGGTTGGAGACAGCCCGCGCCCAAGCTGCTGCTGCCGCGGCGGCGCGCCGTGCTGCGTCGTCGGGTGGCGGCGGGGCGAAGAAGCAGAGTGTCACCGCGACCGAGCTGCGCGACATGCTCATCGACCCGAACATCGGCAACGCGGCCGGGAAGGTCCAA
>Ga0255048_10002473_pt1 | contig 11731 bp, 11 predicted proteins | sample JV7_2_2_MG_FD_183619 | JGI IMG/M metagenome (GOLD analysis project Ga0255048, IMG submission 183619) | Seawater microbial communities from Jervis Inlet, British Columbia, Canada - JV7_2_2 | ecosystem: Environmental > Aquatic > Marine > Inlet | place: Canada: British Columbia | collected 2016-10-06
GGGCGGGCGAGACAGTGCGGCCCGAAGCTGCGGCGGCCATTGACCCTGGCCTCCCCGTCACGGTTGAGATCCCGGCCGGTTCGACAGCTCGCAACATCGGCACGTTGCTCGAGGACGCCGGTGTCATTGATTCTTCGGTCGAGTTCGTCGATGAGGTGGCCGTCCGGCAACTCACTTCGGCTCTCAAAGCCGGCACCTACCAGCTCACCACCGGGATGGGCATCGACGCTGTTCTCGATGAGTTGGTGCGAGGGCCGAGCGGAGGTGCCACCTTCCGCCTCACCGTGATTGAAGGCCTGTGGATAGATGAGATGATGGCCACTCTCGCCCGCCAGACCGAGTTCACCGAGGTGGAGCTGGCCAGCCCGTTGCTGGAGGGCCGGGTCACCTCCAGCCTGATGCCAGAATCGATGAGCGGTGATCGGCTGGTCGATTGGGAGGGCCTGCTGTTCCCCGATACATACGAGTTCTTCGCCGACGCAACCCCGGAGACGATCGTGGGCACCCTGGTGTCGACCATGGAAGACCGGGTGGCTGCTATCGATTGGTCTCGACTGGAGGAGCTTGGTTTCGTCGACGATCCTGAAACTGCTGCGGACGAGGCGATCTATGACGCACTGATCGTGGCCTCACTCATCGAGGCAGAGGCCAAGCTGGACGAGGACCGGCCTCTCATCAGCAGTGTGATCTACAACCGCCTCGAGATCGGGCAGGGCCTCAACATCGATGCCGGCCTCGTCTATGCCAAGGGCGAGCGCGGTGTGCCCCTGGCCGCCGACCGGCAAATCGATTCCCTGTACAACACCTATCTCTACGCGGGCCTGGTCCCCACCCCCATCGGCGCCATTCGCAGAGCCTCGCTGGAGGCGGCCGCCGACCCGGCCGAGACCGGGTTCTACTACTACGTGCTGGTCGACACCGACGGTCGCCACGGGTTCTCCGAGACCCTGGAAGAGCACAATGCCAAGGTGGCCAAGGCGCGCGAAGAGGGCGTTATCTAGTCACGGGTCCCTGGCCGGACTCCGTCCGGCTACGGAGTTACTTCGTAACTCCACGTCCCGGGTCCGTAGGCATTGAGTTGATAGTCGAGTTGCTAAGCAACTCGTAAGGAACGCCAACGGCGTTCCCGCAGTAGGCGATAACGAGGGGGACACCGCTGTTGCCTGTTGCCTGTCAGCTGCTAGCTGTTCGCTGTTGGTACTACCGTCATCGGATGCTCAGGCTTGTTGTTCTTGGTGATCCGGTTGATCACTCGCTCTCTCCGCGCATTCACGCTGCTGCTCTGGCGGCGGCGGGGATTGAGGGGGCATATGTGGCCCGGCGGGTGGATGCGGCCGGCATGGAAGGGGCCGTTCGTGATCTGCGGGAGGGCACGCTCGACGGGGCCAACGTCACCATGCCGCATAAGTGGATTGCCCACCGGTTGGCCGATGAAGTGGGCTCCGACGCCGCACGGGCGAGCAGTGTCAACACCCTGCTCCGGCAGGGGAGCACTGTCATCGGTGAGAGCACCGACGTGGAGGGTATCCGCAGGGCTTGGGGAGCGTTGCCGGAGGGACCGGTGTTGCTGCTCGGCGCCGGTGGGGCGGCGGCTGCGGCCCTGCTCGCCCTGGAGGGACGACCGCTTACGGTGACGGCCCGTCGGCCTGAGGCTGCCCAGAGCTTGCTGAGAAGGACCGGGGTGGAGGCGACGGTTTCGGAGTGGGGTGAACCGCTTCCGGGAGCAGTGATTGTCAATGCCACTCCGATCGGTATGAGCGGGGAGCGACTTCCGGAGCGGCTCCTGGAATCGGCTTCCGGGCTGTTCGATATGCCATACGGATCGGCCCCGACACCTGCGGCCGACGCGGCCCGGGAGCTGGCAATCCCGGTGGTTGATGGCGTGCAAATGCTGATAGCCCAGGCTGCGCTTTCTTTTGAGATGTGGACCGGGGTTGCGGCCTCGATTCCCTCCATGCTGAGAGCTCTCCAACCCGACCACTCGGCGGGGTCGAATCTCTAAAGAGGGTCACTTCCGTTGCCGAAGTGCAGGGAGATAGATCCAAGGAGAATACGTGACCACCGAAGCGCGGCATCTCGGTACGATGCTGCTTCAGGAAGGCCTGCTGACCCGGGCCGATCTCGACCGGGCAACCGAGATCCAGACCGAAGGCGGTCTGCCACTGGGGCGCATCCTCGTTGAAGAGGGTTTCGTCAAAGAAACCGACCTCGTCAAGACTTTGGCCCGACACATCGGGCTCGACTTCGTCTCGCTTGACGAAGTGACCATCGATCCCTCAGCCACCGCTTTGGTACCGGAAGCCCTGGCGCGCCGCTATGCGGCGATACCGATTGGATTCGAAGAGGATGGCAGCCTGGTGGTTGCCATGGCCGACCCCGCCAACGTCCTGGCCATCGACGATATCCGCGCGATTACCGGCATAGAAGTGCGACCGAAGGTGGCCACCCGGACCGAGGTGGAGGATGCCATCTCCCGCATGGCCCAGTTCGACGACGCGGTCTCGGATCTGGGCGAACTCCTGGACGACGCGGCCGAGGTTGAAGACCTGGGCGCCCTGGAAGCTTCCGTTGACGAAGCTCCCGTCGTCAAGCTGGTCAACACGATCATCACCCGAGCCATCAACGAGCGCGCATCGGATATTCACATCGAACCGGGGGAGAAGGATCTCAGGGTCCGGTTCCGCATCGATGGCGTGCTCCATGAGTCGATGAGCACGCCCCGCTCGATCACCAATGCCATGGTGAGCCGGCTCAAGATCATGGCCGACATCAACATCGCAGAGCGGCGAATTCCCCAGGACGGGCGTATCAGTCTGAAGGTCCAGGGCCGCCAGGTGGACCTGCGTGTTGCCACTTTGCCGTCGGTGTACGGCGAGAAGGTGGTTCTGCGTATCCTCGACCGCAGCTCGATCCTGCTGGAGCTCACCGACCTCGGGTTCAGCGAGCACAACCTGACCCGCTACGAGTCCTCCTACACGAAGCCCTACGGTGCCATTCTGGTGACCGGTCCGACCGGCTCCGGGAAGTCGACCACCCTTTACGCCACCCTCAACGTGCTCAATCGCCCTGAGGTCAATATCATCACCACCGAAGACCCTGTCGAATACCGTCTAGCCGGGATCACGCAGATTCAGGTGAACCGCAAAGCCGGCCTCACCTTTGCCTCGGCCCTGCGGTCGATCCTCCGTGCCGACCCAGACATCGCTCTCATCGGTGAGATCCGGGATCGGGAGACGGCCAAGATCGCTATCGAAGCCGCCCTTACTGGTCACCTGGTGCTTTCCACCTTGCACACCAATGACTCGTCTTCCAGCATCGGCCGGCTGATCGAAATGGATGTCGAGCCCTACTTGGTGGCTTCTTCCATCGACGCCGTGCTGGCCCAGCGCCTCGCCCGCCGACTGTGCGAGAAGTGCCGGGTGCCGGCCGCCCCGGATATGGCCCGGTTCGAAGCCGGCGAGGTCGATGTTCCGACGGAGATCTTCATCGCCCAGGGCTGCACATCCTGCGCCCAGACCGGCTACCGGGGACGCATGGCGCTGCACGAGGTCTTGCTGGTCAGTGAGGACATCCAGCGCATGGCGGTTGAGCGTCGCCCGTCCGATGAGATTCAGGAGATCGCGATTGAACAAGGCATGCGGACCCTGTGGCAAGACGGCCTCGAGAAGGTAGCGGCGGGAGTGACTTCGCTCGAAGAGATCATGCGGGTGGTGGCATGAGCCGGGTCAGCCGCCAACTCGGGGAAGCCCTCGTGAACAGCCGACTCCTCAGTCGTGACGTTCTTGAAGAGCTCCTCCTCGATGAAAGTGAGAACGGGGTTCCTTTCGCCAAGACGCTGGTGACGGCCGGCCATGTGGCCGATACTGATTTGCTGGCGGTCGTAGCCGACCAGCTGGGCATCCAGTACGTGAATCTCGAGAATACGGTTCTTCGGCCGGATGCATTGGATCGGCTCGACGCTCAAACGGCCCGACGTTTGGTGGCGGTGCCGATCTCGGCGGACGAGGACGGGGTCGTGGTCGCGGTATCTGACCCCTTCGCCACCAAATTGCGAGAGACCTTGGAAACGGCCTGCGGCAGTCCGGTGTCGCTGGCGCTGGCTCCGAAACGATCCATCGATCGGGTGCTCGGCGACTACTTCACCCTCGATGAAGGGGAGATCATCGAGTTTCAAGAAGGGACTCACCTCAACGATTTGTTGATGGTTCTGATCGAGATGGGCGGCTCCGATCTCCATCTCACGGCCGGGACGCCGCCGCAGGTGCGGATCAATGGACGTCTCAGCCCTCTCGAGCAGTTCGGCCTGATGATGCCAGCGGAACTAAGGCGGATGGTGTACGGGGTGCTTTCGGCGGATCAGCGCCACCGTCTGGAAGAGAACCGTGAGCTGGATGCGTCCCATCCCGTTCCCAGCCACGGCCGCTTCCGGATGAACGTCTTCTTCCAGCGTGACTCCGTCGGTGCCGTGCTAAGGGCGATTCCAAACGAGATCGTGAGTCCCGGGGACCTCGGAATGCCGCCGATCGTTAACTCGCTGGCCACCCTTCACCGCGGCCTCGTGCTGGTCACCGGGCCAACCGGATCGGGCAAGTCCACGACGCTGGCGTCGATCGTGAATCTGATCAACGAGAGCCGTTCCGTCCACATCATGACGATTGAAGATCCGATCGAGTTCTTGCACAGACACAAGAAGGCCGTAGTCAATCAGCGCGAGGTTGGGACTGACACGTTCAGCTTCAACCACGCCCTCCGGCACGTGCTGCGCCAGGACCCGGACGTGATTCTCGTGGGTGAGATGCGAGACCTGGAAACTATCTCCGCCGCTTTGACCGCAGCAGAAACCGGCCACCTTGTGTTCGGTACCCTGCATACCCAGAGTGCCCCCCAATCAATCGATCGCGTAATCGACGTCTTCCCGGCCCATCAGCAGGCGCAGGTCCGCGTCCAACTGGGCAGCTCAATCCAGGCGGTTATCAGCCAACAGCTGCTCCCGACCATGGACGGCAAGAGCCGCACGGTTGCAGTCGAGGTAATGATTGCTACCGCAGCCATTCGCAATCAGATCCGGGATGGCAAGGTGCACCAGATCCCGTCAGTCATGCAGGCCGGTTCCAAACACGGGATGCAGACCATGGATCAGGCATTGGCGGACCTAGTGACGCGGGGCAGGATCACCCGAGAACTGGCTTTCGAGCGCTGCGCCGATCCTGAGGGGCTCAAACATCTGCTGGGAGGTGGCTAGATGCCTACCAAGTTCGAATACCGGGTCCGTGACAAGTCCGGCAAGGTCCTGGAAGGTGAGATCGAGGGGTCGTCCCGCGAGGCGGTTGTCAAGGCGCTACGGGAGCGAGGAACCGTCCCCTTAGCGGTAGACGAAATCAAGACCAGCGGATTCCAGACCGAGATAAACATCCCAGGCCTGAGCGATCGGGTCAAGTCCAAAGACGTTGCCATATTCAGCCGTCAATTCGCCACGATGATCAACGCTGGGCTTTCCCTGTTGCGATCTCTATCGGTCCTGGAGGAACAGACGCAGTCCAAATCGCTGGCCAAGATCATCGGAGAAGTCCGGCGAGATGTCGAACGAGGGGTGGGGCTCTCAGCTGCCTTGGAGAGACATCCAAAGGCCTTCAGCAAACTCTACACGTCCATGGTACGAGCCGGCGAAGCGGGTGGCGTGCTGGACGATACGTTGCTGCGGTTGGCCGCCGCCCTCGAGAACCAGGTGGCGCTGCGAAGCAAGATCAAGTCGGCAATGGCCTACCCGGTAGTGGTTCTCTCGATGGTCGCCCTGGTCGTCCTGGCCATGCTCATGTTCGTGGTTCCGATCTTCCAGGATCTCTACGCCGGAGCAGGTGGTGAACTACCGCTTCCCACCAAGATTCTGATTGCGGGATCGGATCTGATGAAGAACTTCTGGTTCATCGTCTTCCCGCTCATGGGCGTCGCCGTGTGGGGATTCCGACGCTGGATCAACACAACGCCCGGGCGCCACATTTGGGACGCCTTCAAACTCAAGATGCCGGTGTTTGGCGGAGTCGTCCACAAGACGGCAATCTCGCGCTTCTCCTCGACCCTGGGTGTGCTGCTGCGGACCGGTGTCCCGATCCTGCAAGCCATGGACATCGTCCGGGATGTTGCTGGCAACGCCATTGTTGCGGACGCGGTGGCAGATGTCGCCAAGTCGGTCAAGGAAGGCGATTCGCTAGCGTTGCCGCTGTCCTCTCACAAGGTATTCCCCGGCATGGTGGTCCAGATGATTGCGGTCGGAGAGGAAACCGGCGCCGTAGACGCCATGCTCGAGAAGGTTGCCGCCTTCTACGACCAGGAGGTCAACGACACGGTTGACGCGCTCACCAGCCTCCTCGAACCACTGCTGATCGCCTTTATGGGCGCCACCGTCGGCGGAATCCTGATAGCCCTCTACCTCCCCATGTTCAACCTCGTAAACGTGGTGGGATAAACCGGCTATCAGCTATCAGCCAGAAAGCTGCTCCCACCACGTTGCTGCTCACTGCCTACCGCCTGCCCCAGCCCAGTGATCGCACGCTTCGTGGGTCGTGGGTCGTGGGTCGTGGGTCGTGGTACGTATCTAGTCACTCTGTGCGGCCCCTCGATAGCCCCTGTTCGCGAGACAAACCCCTCAACTGGCTCCGCTGGGAGCCGATATCTAGGCGGGTAAGAAGGTCGGGTAAAGGCTCGACCGAAGATGCTCGCAAGGAGAACATCAGATGCTCAAAGCGATGCGGTCCCGTCTTAACAAGGACGAGGGCTTCACACTCATCGAGCTGATGGTCGTGGTGCTGATTATTGCCATTTTGGTCGCCATTGCTATCCCCACCTTCCTGGGTCAGCGGAAGAACGCACAGGACAGCGCTGCCAAGAGCAACGTCCGCAACGCCCTGGCGACTGAGAAGGCCTACTTCTCCGTCAACCAGGCCTTCTCGGCCACCACCAGCGACCTGGCCGCCATCGAGCCGAACCTGTTCGGCACCGGTGCCGACCCGGTCACGGCGACGATTGGTACCGCCGGCGTGTCTGTCTGCCTCGTGCAGCAGAGCGACGGTGGCGACTACTTCGCAGTGTGGGACGGCACTACTGCCGGAACGGTGTACTACCAGAGTGCAACGTCTCCGTCATTGGGGACTTGCCCGACGGCACAGCCGACAACCGGCTGGTCGGCAGGCGGCTGGTAGAACCAGCTCGAAACCAATGAAGAACGGGCCCTTCGGGGCCCGTTCTTCATTGCGTCGCTGGTCGATGCAGTTTTGGTGGAGCCCAGGGGAGCCCGAGGTGCAATGTGCAATCGGAACGAGCGCCACGGATAGTTTGGCCTCTTGGCCTATGCCAGCAGCTCCGGACGTGGAACGTGGGACGAGCGACGAGCGACGTGGCACGGGGAATTTGTTTTCCTCAAGACCCCCCTTCTTCAGGCCGAATATTCCGTGTGAAACGCACAGGAGAACACCTCATGCCGAGAAAGAACGACCACGGGTTCACGCTCATCGAGCTGATGATCGTGGTGCTGATTGTGGCAATCCTGGTTGCGATCGCTATCCCGACCTTCCTCGGGCAACGTAAGGAGGCGGAGGATTCAGCCGCCAAAAGCAATCTCCGCAACGCGTTGACAACCGAGAAGGCGCTGTATACGGGCGGGTTAGAGGCCTTTACCAACGACCTTGACCTGCTGTCGTCCGTTGAGCCGAGCTTGTTCAACGTGACCGGCGCTAGCCCGGCCGTCGACACGTTCGACCCGGTTGCTGTCACAATCGACGGGGCTGCCACAACCGTTTGCATCGTGGCCCGGACCCCTCGTGGCGAGTACCTCGCTATTTGGGAACACGACGCCTCGGGCACACAGTACGGTCGCCACTCGGCCAACCCATTCAGCTCGTGCAGCGCCAGCGGCCCCCCGGGGGTTGGGACCTGGACCACCAACAGTTGGTAGACCCCGGCTAGGGTCCTTGCCGCATGGAAACGTCTCTCGTCGCAGGCGTCGCCGCCGTCTTCGGGCTCATCTTCGGCTCGTTCATCAACGTCGTCGCCTACCGGATTCCCGCCGACATGTCGGTGGTGTCACCGCCCTCGGCGTGCCCTTCCTGCGAGCACCCAATCCGTCACCGCGACAACATCCCGCTGATCTCGTGGCTGCTGCTGCGGGGCCGCTGCCGGGACTGCAACGCCCGCATCAGCGCCCGCTACCCGATCGTCGAACTGGCGACGGCGGTCCTGTTTTCCGCGGCGGTCGTGGTGATTGGTCTGGAGGCGGTCTTGCCCGCCTACCTGTGGTTTGCCGGGGTCACTTTGACCCTCGTGCTGACCGACCTGGATGTCCACCGGATTCCCAACCGCATCTTGTACCCGGGAACCATCGTCGGAATAGTTCTGCTTCTCGGCGGAGCCGTCGTTGATGGAGACATCGGGACCTTCTGGCGGGCAGTGGCCGGGGGAGCGTTCTACTTTCTTCTCTTCCTGATACTTGCCCTCATGGCCCGCGGCGGGTTTGGCTTCGGAGATGTCAAGCTTGCCTTCCTTCTTGGTTTGTTCCTCACCTATCAGTCGTGGGAGGTGCTGGGAGCCGGGATCGCGCTCGGGATCGCCATCGGTGGAGCGATCGCCATTCTGCTGTTGATAACCCGGCGGGCGGGGCGGAAAGCCAAGATCCCCTTCGGCCCTGCCATGGTTTTCGGCGCCTACGCCGCCCTGGTGTTTGGCCAGGAGCTGGCCGACTGGTACCTGGGAAGCTGAGCTTCTCCGCTGACTTGCGCTTGACAGTTCGTTTGGTAACCTCCCGAATAACATTCTTGTAATTACAAAGCGCCGCGCTGGTGCTTTGAGGCGGAGAAACACACATGGCGGTCAACGTGGGGCTGGACATCGGTGCTAACGGTGTCCGGGCGGTTGCTCTCGATACCGGTAAGCAACCCCCCGTTATTCGGCGAATTGGTCAGGTGGAGATCGAGCGGGGCGCCGTCGTTGCTGGCGAGATAGTTGATGCCACCGCCGTCACCGACGCCATCTCCCGGCTCTGGAAGCAGGCCAAACTGCCCAAGCGTCGTATCGTGCTGGGCTTGGCCAATCAGCGGGTGATTGTTCGCCAGGTAGACGTTCCGCGCATGAGCGAGTCGGAACTGATCGAGGCTCTGCCGTTCCAGGTGCAGGAGTACATACCGATTCCCGTAGACGAGACCTACCTCGACTTCGTCCCCATCGAGGAATTCACCACGCCCGACGGCGAGCCGATGCTCTCGATACTGGTGGTGGCCGCCCAGAAGGAGATGTTGGAGACGCTGATGGCCACGGTGGCTGCGGCCGGAGTTACACCGGTAGCCGTCGACCTGCAGTCCTTTGGATTGATCCGTGCACTCTTCTACGGCGACTTCGATCTCGACACCGTCACCGCGGTAGTCGACATAGGTTCTGGCGTGTCTCAGGTGGTGCTGGTCAGAGCCGGCGAACCACGGTTTGTGCGGCTACTGCAGATGGGTGGTGAGGATTTCACCTCGGCATTGGTCGACGGCCTGGACCTGACCTGGGAGGAGGCCGAGGAGTTGAAGCGCCAGGTAGGGGTGACTCCGGTGGGTGGCATCCAGGCGACGGCCGGTGACCCGTCGATCCCGGTGGAGGAAGAGCTTGCGTCTCCACTGGAGTCGCAAGCTCAGGTCATTCTGGATCGCCAGGCCGAGAAATTCATCGACGAGGTGCGCGGCTCGGTCAACTTCTTCCTCGCCCAAGGAGATGAACCTGAATTGGGCCGGATCGTTGTTTCTGGCAACGGGGCCCGGCTTCCCCACCTCGCCAACCGCCTCGGAGACGTGCTGGGCGCCCGCATCGAGCCGGCCAGGGTCATCGAGGGTCTCAACACAGGCAAGCTCTCCGAAGCCGAGATCGCGTCCATGCAGCCGGTCATTCCCATCCCAGTCGGCTTGGCGCTCTGGGAGGGTTGATGCGAACAATCAACCTGATACCGCAGGAAGGGAAGCAGGTTAGTGATGCCCGCAACCGGGTGGCGATGTATCTCGTGCTCGGACTGGTCTACGTCGCCCTCTTGGCTGCTATCACGGTCTGGCGCCAGGGTTCTGTAACTTCAGCCGAGGACGAGCTCAACGACCAGCTGGCCCGGAACCAGGAGCTACAACTGGAAGTCAACTCGCTTGCCGGCGCCGAGAACGTTCGTAACGAGCTCGACGAAAGCTCGGCTCTCCTCGCCGTAGCGCTCATCAATGACGTCAGCTGGGGCCGGCTCATCAACGACCTCGGGCGCCTGATCCCGGATCGAGTGTGGATCTCGAACTACAGCGGCACGGTCGCACCGATAGTGCCGGGCTCACCGTCGGTCGGCGTCGGAGAGCTAACCGTGACGGGGACTGCCTTCGGCCCGACCGACGTGGCGGCATGGTTGCGGATCGTCGATTCGGACCGATACCCCGGTCTTCTCGGCACGTGGGCCAGCACGATAACGGCTAGCGAGATTGGCGAGGCTGAGGTGGTCACGTTCGGGTCGACCAGCAACCTCACTGAGGACGCCCTCTCGGGCCGGCTGTTCGAGCGGATCCCGGAGCTTTCCTGATGCGGCGGACCCTTCTCTTTGGCGTTGCGATTCTGCTGGTGATCACAGCGGCGTGGTGGTTCTTGTTCATGGCCGGTACGTCGGCTGAGATCAGCGACTTCGAGGATCAAACGGCCGCAGCCCGGATAGAGGAAAGCACGCTTGAGTCACGTCGCAACGAACTGCAAGCCCTGGCGGCGAGGGAAGGTGAGTTTCGGCTGGCCCTCAGCGAGATTCAGAACTCCATCCCGCAGCTACCCGACGGTGCGGCGTTTATCGAGGACATCAATCGCATCGCGGAGGAAACCGGGGTGGATCTGCTGGCCCTGAGCCCTAACCCGCCGATTCCCAGCGCGATCGAAGGCCTATTCGAGATCTCCACCACCATTCGATTCCAGGCCCCTTACTTCAAAGTGCTTAGCGTTTTGTTCGCGCTCGAGGATCTCGAGCGCTTGGTGCGGGTCGACGGGATAACCATCGATGCTGAACTGGAGGATGACGGGACGAACATTCTGTCGACAACCTTGACGGCCACAGCCTTCTCGTTCTCCGATCTAGGCGCTGGTGTTCCTGCCGATGCCGGGGCAGATAGCGCAGCCGGCGATGGAGCCAACGAATGATGAAGTTCGAGTACCGCGACAGTCGTCTGTTATGGGTTCGCAGCCTGTTTGGCAATGCTTCGACGTTTATTCTGTTGGGTGCTCTTGCCGTTGCCGGCCTCTGGTTGCTCGTCGCGCCCTCGATCCTCGGATCCTCCAACTCCGGCTCGCCCTCAACAGCGGTGCGCGCAGACTCCGGTGTGGTTACCACCGACCCCGTCGATGAGTTGCTGCCCGGCATGATCCTGATTGACGATTTCCAGGTGTCTACGCCGCGAGATCCGTTCCGTCCGCTCATCACCGAGGAAATCGGGGATACCGGGGATGGCGGAGACGGTGGCGATGGGTTTGACCCCACCGGGACGACGGTTTCTCTGATTTCGGTGGTCACCCTCGGCGACGGCACCAAACAGGCGGTGGTGCGGGTATCCGGGACCGACTACACGGTCGGCGTCGGCGATACTTTCGCCGGCAGTTATCAGGTGGTCTCTCTTACCGACACGGGCGGCACGTTCCTCTTCGGGGACAGTCCGTTCACGCTGGCAGTAGGCGAAGAGATCCTCAAGTAGCTACCTCAGCGATC
>Ga0255048_10002477_pt1 | contig 11721 bp, 3 predicted proteins | sample JV7_2_2_MG_FD_183619 | JGI IMG/M metagenome (GOLD analysis project Ga0255048, IMG submission 183619) | Seawater microbial communities from Jervis Inlet, British Columbia, Canada - JV7_2_2 | ecosystem: Environmental > Aquatic > Marine > Inlet | place: Canada: British Columbia | collected 2016-10-06
CCCGGACAAGCATCTCGGCAAAAAAGTTGGTATTATTCGGGTGTTCGACAAGGCGTAAAGCCCGACCGAGGTTCTCCGCCCCTCGTCTAAGAGGTGACCAAATAAGCTCCCTCGTCCGGGGATGCTGCCCCCGAACCCAGTCTTCCCCGGTAGAGTCAGTGTATATTGAAAGCGAGGAAACTAAACCATTGAGTTCTGCCTGCTCCTCTAAAGGAAGGGTGGCTCCGTCAAAGGTCTCGCCAAAGACCGGTCGCCCCCCTCTTATGCGAGCTTGCTGTTCGGGCGACAGGCGTTGAAGAAAATTGTGAATCCTGCTTAGGGCGATATGGTCATCGAGTCCTTCTTCGTCAAACCCATCTTCAATAATCCCCTGTTGACGGGCCGCCGCAAAGAAGTTTATGGATTCGCCGACGGGCGGCGCGGCGGCTTCTACTCGTTCCCCTTCTGGTGTCCATCCTCCGTCTCGGAGGGCCTCATAAAATTCAGGGTTTCGTTCTTCGGAAATTCCAAATTCTTCGAAAGGATTGAAGTGAGGTTGATATAAGAAATTAAACCTTAACTGTAAAAGGAAAGCACGTAATGCTTCGTTCGAGAGCACAGAAAAAGTATTATCTAACGTTATTAGGGCATCAATTTCGTGAAACACGGCGCGCCACCTCTCTTCGACGCGGGGGCCAATGCGAATAAACTCGAGAAACTCCTCAGCAGGACCTATCGAAGGATCGGAAGTGAAGTTGATCCTAAAAGCAGCGACAAAGGCCTCTTGTAACTGGCGGGGCGCTTCTTCGCGAAAGCGCATGTGTTGGCCGAGAAAAAAGTTGTAGTTATCTTTAACATGTTCAAGAGGTACGTCTTCCCAACGCCCTGTTTCTTCAAATATCTCAGCGTTCTGCAGATCCGTGAGACTTTCTTCCTCTAGGTCAGAGGGTTCTATAGGAATGATAAGGTTCCGACTTTGCCACCGATCTAGCTCGCCGGGCCCCTCCGCCACAGAAGAGAGTCGGTACTCCCCAACGGTGTTTCGGTTAGATCGAACCCTGAAAGATTGTCCGGGTTCACTGAAATCAGAGAAAGGACTTAACTCTTCGAAAAACTGATGTCTCTGTTCAAGCCACCGCCCAAGGGGGGATTGAATAACTCTTTCTTCATGCCTTCTTTCTTCCTGCCTTCTTTCTTCCTGCCTTCTTTCTTCCTGCTCAAGCGTCTCACGCTGCTCACGGTCCCGCTGCTCAAGCGTCTCACGCTGCTCACGGTCCCGCGGCTCACGCACAGGATCGTGCGGAAGGGGTTGGGTCGATTCTTGACCTAATAGGGCCGCCGCCCCAATCCCGGCGCGTAAGTCACTGGACCCTTCCCCAGAGAACTTTTGTCGGTCTATAAACGCAAGAATCTCGTCTAAATGTTCGGGAGGTGCGACCTGATTATTTAGCTGCCCTGCGACAGAAAAAACCTCTCCGGCATGATTAACTTCCATCCCGACTTGAGGAATCCCCTCCTGATAAAGGATATAAAAGTCAAATCGAGAGTGCTTAGACCTCGCGAAAGAACTGGTTATCCGGGAAGTGCACCAGGTATGTGCAGAGAGCTGGCAAAGTTTCTGAAGCCCAACCTTAAATTCAGGATCATTCCTATCCTGTCTTGGGATCTTGATCCAATGACCGTTCCCCAGGACTGCGGGAAGATGGTCTTCCCGCTCTGTCGTCGACGCAACGACCGCTTCTTGATAGATCTTTGAAAGGTTAAGCGACTGACCAGGGTTTTGTTGAACGTGATCAAACGCAATCCGAAGGGCGATTTGGTTGACCCGAGGGACAAAGGGATCCGTCTTATCTTTTGTCAGGCCCTTAAGAGGGATTCTCAAAGTGAGCGCGGCGAAAAAGGGATTTTCAAACCCCTGTAACGCGACAACCCAACCCGCAAACAGCCCCCGCAATTCCCGGTTCTCGAGGCCCGGGAATTTTTGAGTAACTCTGGACACATCTAACTCAAGGATTGGGGCGGTTATCTCTTCTAAAGAGGCCCCGACAAGAAACTCAACCATCCGTTTAGCTTCGGTTTCAAGATCCCCGAGCGACTTAATCTTCTGTTTATCAATTTGATCCGCGAAGGTGTGTGCAAAAAGGATTGCAGTAGGGTCAGTAATATTAGCGTTCTTCAAGCGGTTCTTTATGCTTAACTGAATACCGCGCTGCGCATTCCGAATGTCTTCAGGAGCCTCTTCTTCAACCTCTATATTCTTCGCCAACGCAGACGGCAACTCGTTGACCGCGCCCTGGACCATTTGTCCCTGGGGGCTAAGCGCTGCAGGTCCCCCTACGGCCTCCAACTGCGCACGCGTCGCGGCCTGCTCCGCGAGAGGACGCGACGCGGCAAGCCTTTCGATAAGCTCTGGAACCGTAGGTTCTGCCGCTTCGGTTGTGGGGGCAGTAGGTTCCGCCGGTTCCGCCGGTTCCGCCGGTTCCGTAGGAGCCCCCTCTGCAGGAGCCTCTTCGGCCGGGGCCGGGGCAGAAACGGTTTCCTGGGCGCTCTCCCCCTCGGCCACCTGGATCGCAGCCGAAAGCATTCTGTCGTTGTGCGTACCCGCAAAGGCGCCGGGGTCAAACTCGTTCCCGTCCAGGTCCTGGAGAGGATTGAAGGCCTCTCCCTTAGTCGGAGCCGTGCCCTCGAAATGCAGGGCGGTTAGCAAGTCTGTTGCGTTTGGGCTCTGGGCCTGCAGGAATGTCGAAAGATTCTTCGGGAGCTTAACGTCGTCCAATACGAACCAGTCGAACGGGTCGATCTCGTTAGCGTGCGTCTGCCCCATTCCGCGATAGTTCTTAAGGTTGATCCGGCTCCGATGTTCCTGGTCGGAGACCTCTTTCGTATTGCTCTTAGGGGCCATGTCAAACCCGAGCATGTGAATCTTAACGGTCTTCGAAAGGAGTTCGAGCGATAGTCGGGGCGTAGCGACGCCCGTACCGTGGGGATCCAGGAAACTTTTAACCCGGTCACTTGTTTCCCCGGAATCCAGCAAATCCTGCGCCCACTTAAGGACGTACGGGGAATCTATAACCCGGGAACCTTCGGGGCCGGTCTTAAAGGCGGCCTCGAGCCGGTCTTCCGCGATCGAATCCAGCCGGGAATTCGTTGCGATCTTAATTGTCTTCCCATCTCGAGAGGCCGACGCAGCAACGTCCACAAGGTATAGATTAACAGACTCTCCTGCTTCGGTCCGCCCTTCACTGAAGACAGGGGCGTTGGCGGGCAGTTCCAAACCGTTTATCCGGAAGTTCTTCGCCGTGTCCAGGACAAAGCGGCCGCCTACGATCTGCAGGGTCTGCCCCTCCTCTAAAGTATTAATCGTCCGCTCCATGTAGTCGAGGTAGTTGTCGACGCCCTGCTCCCGGACTTCCCGGTTCAAGCCCAACCCAAGCGTTGTCGCCAATTGGTCGCGCTCATTCGCAATCTGCTCTATGCGCTCGGCGTCAACCGGAGGAGCTTTGCGTGCGGCAACCATTCCCGAGAGATACCCCGGAATTTCTTTGGGCTTGATCTCGGTAAGGATACTACGGTCGCGGCCCTGCATGTCGGTCGCGATCTGTGAGACCTCGTCGTGGACGTCGCTGTCTTTAACCTGCTCCGTCTCCGCAAGATCGGCGAATATCTGCGGACCCACTACAAGGTGCGGATAGTTACGCATCAGGTCCTTATACTTTTCAGTATCTATCCCGACGGTCCCGGTCAGAATCCGGGTCCCCCGGACCGGGTCCAGCAAGGGAAGCTCCCCAAGCGCGGCGGCATCTTCCCGGGTCCGGACAAACTGGGTACCGACCCCGTTCTCATTAGCGGTGCCTTCCAGGATTTTCCGGAATAACGTATCGAGCTGCCCCTCGGAAACTTGGACCTTACCGTCGTTATCCGTAGCGTTTCCTTCGGTAAATTGTCGGAACAGATCGCTTGTGAACTGGTTTAAATAGCCTTCCATCGTGTCGTTCGCGAGCCGGTTCCCTATGGCCAGGTCGACCACCCGACTGAACCGGGACCGCTCGGCCCGGCCAACATGCTCGTCCGCGACGTCGCGAATCTGCTGCCGGAACCCGGAGATTTCTTCTGCGGAGACCACATCTTGTGCCTTTGCTCGAGCGACGAAATCTTTCGCGTTCGCTTGCAGAGCATTGACTTTCTTGACAACCCGACGGTTCCGGGCCTGCAGCCCATACGTCCCGATCGCGAGTGGATTAAAGAGAAACCCGACAGCCATGGCGCCGACATCCTCGATATCCGGTAGTCCAATCGGGGAAATGCCCGTAGCCTGCCGGACGGCCCCGCCGACCGCTTCCTCAAATAGTTCGCCGACTACCCCGCCCCAACCCAGGCGCTCCAGGAGGCCGGGATCGCCCTCGGTCCCGAGGAGATGATCCGTAGCCCATTTCTTGGCCCCGTCAACCGGGAGACCCCGTTCCCGGGCGACCTTGGTAAGGTCGTCCAGCCGGGTCTTTACCATCGCGCCCTTCAGATACCGGACCATCCCCGGCCCTACCAGGCCCTTCAGCAACACCATCGATTCGGCCGTCTGCTCCGAGAAGTTCTCGATCGCGATATCCCCGTACGCCTTAAGGAAGGCCTCGATAAATCCGTCGCCATCGCCCGCGATCTGCGCCTGCAACCGGCCGAGTTGGTCCTCTGACATCTGGAACTCCGGCATCATATTCCGGAAGGTTTCGGCGATTATTCGGTGCGGCTGGATTGCCCCACGGAAAAGCAGGGCTTCGGTTGCAGCACGGCCGAGGTGTCGTTTCGTCGCGTCGAAAGTTGCCGCACGAAGCTCCTTCTCGGCAAGAGCCGTCGCGGACGCCTTTATCGTCTGTCCCGGTCCCGCGATCAGACCCTTTATCGCGAGATTTGACTTCGGGATAAGATCTTCAACGACTTCCGCCCCACCTCGGGCAGCAGATTGAATCGATCGCCCTGCGACATTCTTAACGTAAGTGTCATCAAACCGATTATAGAGCCACTTCCCACCGGAATCCTTAAGCTCCCCAAGCGTGTCCCGCGCCATAAGATGCGTCAGGCTTCTTCGAAGGGTCTTGTCCGTAAAGAGGTTGGACCCGTCCTTAATCGCAACGTCGACCACTTTCTGCCGGGCCTTCGCCTTCGCGGCAGGGCCGAACAAGCCCGCAGACTTGGCGAGGCCTCGCTCGAAGCCGATCTCTACGGCCCGATCCAGGCCGACATCTTTAAGCTCATTCTGCGCGAATCGAATCGCGGATTCGTCCGCACCCTCTTTTACCGCGCTTAGGATAAACTTTTCCGCGACGTCGTCGGTCAGGTTATTGACGCTTTTCCTTACGATTTTCTGCGCGGCGCCCTTTATTATCCCACCACCGACCATAAATTCGATCGCGTATGCGGGCATTCGGGTAATGATATTCCAGACGTCGAACCCGAAACTGGTCTCTCTTTGCTGGTCGAGGAGGAACTGGTTAAGCCGTTCCCGTTGCTCGGGGGACGCATCCCCACGCTGCACGGCACGGGCGTCGAAGTAGGTTCGGCCCGCATCGAAGATATCCGTTGCGTTAAGGAAGGGCAGGAAAGAGGTGGGCGACTCCTTAATTTCCTTGAAAACATCGGTCCAGACCTTTGGGCCGAGGGGGTCGATAAGACTGGTTTGTGATTGAAAGTCCGGACGGCCCGCCAAAGAGAAGTCTCTGAAGGACGAGAAAGAAAAATCCTGCGCACGAAGGGCCCCCTCAAGCCGGGGATCCTGGAAACCCCCGGTCAAAAACGGATCCGTCAGTGCGGGCTCCGGCGCTGGCGCATCTGCCACCGGAGCCGGAGAAGCACCGGACAGAATGTCCTCAAAAATGCCCACAATAGCCTCCTTAAAGCTCTTCGACTTCCTGCGTTTGGGCTCCCCGTGTCGGGCGTTTTATTCCCCCAAAAAATCTTCCAGCACTCGGAATTTCAGACCTAATCAATTCCTCTGCAGCGGCTAACTCTTGGCGGAGTTGTTCTGCCGCCCCGAGTTCAAAAGAGATCTGCGTCGTTCGAGGCGAGACTCGTGGGCTCGGCGACAATTGTGGAAGCTCTCTCTCCAGAACATCCGCACTAGAAATGAGTCCCGCTAAACGAGGGCGAAACTCCGGGGAGATGTCTAAGTCAAACTTAATCAGAGAGCCGCTCCCCTCCCCGCGTTCCAAAGCCTTGCGAACAGTCTCTTGCACTTGTTCAGCAATCTCTGGCAGTTCGGACTGAAGTTTGCGAAGCCGTTTTTCTCGAGGAGTAAGCCTCGAAACATTACTAAGGGCATCGACCTCCTTAAGCAACAATCTTAAACGATCTATTGACCCCTCTCCTTGGGCGAGTTGTTGCCGCGCCTCAGAAACTTCCCCTGCGAGCTCTTTGAGCCGCCGGTCTCGGATCCCTTGAACCGAGGGATCCGCCTGCGCTATTTCACGCTGGAATTTCTCGACATCTCCTAAAGCCGCACGGACCTCGGGCGTAATCCGAACAGGGGTGACTTCTCCCCGCTCTTCTGCGGCGGCTTGCTCTTCCTGAGCCCCCCGCTCGAGCCGAGACAATCGGCGCTGAACCTTGTCGAGGACTGCCATCCTCGAAGAGTCCACAAATATCCGGCCCCGTTCGGGCGTTCTCGCTTTAACACCGTTTATAACGGCCGTCAACGGAGAAATCTTGCTAGAACGAGTAGGATTGTCCCGAAATCGAGGGTCAACAATGCTCCGCTCGAACGAGTCAACATCGGCGAAGCTCTCAACGGCTGACGAGATAAAGTCCCCGTTCGGCGCGATTGGGAATAAAGAGATAGATCCATCAGACCCGCGTTGAACTTGAATGTCCAAATCCCCTCGCGGAACCGTAAAAGAGTCGTCAGTAGAATCTCGTAAGCGAGAAACTACTTCGAGATCCTGCTCGGTCGCGTCGATCACCGCAAGAGCGTCCTGGTTTAAAGAAATCCACTCGGAAACCATTTGAGCAACCGGAGAGTTTTCTTTCCCCATCCGATCCTCAAGAAGAACACTAAACTCACGAACAGCAGATGGGGGCAGGGGGGAGATCGCCCTAGCTAACGAGGGGAGAAGTTCACTAAACGCCTCACGGCGCACTTGATTGTCCGCCGCCGCCTGACGGGTCTTTACGTCAAAGGCCTGCTTTTCCGTTTGTCTTCGAGTTTCCTGATCCGAACCCGGGAGGCCCTCTATGCCCCCTCCAGTTTCTAATGTAACAGACTTTGTAATATCAGACCCCTCAACCGGGGGCGCGGTCTTCAAAGAGATTCCAAGCAATCGAGTATAGGCCGGAAGTTGTTCAAGCCCGGACATCGCGCGTGCCGCCGCAGCCGAATCGTCACTGCTTTGGAGCCATCCTTGAAACTCGTCTCTAACCTTCTCGCCCGTATCAAAAGACGTCGGGTTCTTCTGGAGAAGCGTCAATGAGAACTGGGCCTGCGCGGCGTCGGTAAGTCTTGAAAAAGCCTCCTTACCCAGCCCGTTCTGTGCCGCCGTTACCGCTCTTTTAAGCGAGAGAAAATTCAACTCTTCCGGCGGGAGGCCCTTCTCGGCCTGTTCTTTCGTACGGGGGAGCGTAATCCCGCCTTGAGAAATTCTAAACGCTTGAAAGGTTTCAGCCCGCTCAACCATTTTATTAAGACTGCCGCGCAAGGCCTCCGGATTCGAATTGTCGAGTTGGTTCGGGGAAAGACCTAATTTTTGAAGCAAGTCATTCGCATGAACGGCGCGAGAGAAAAGATCGGCTGAATTTTGAACGCCTGAAAGGAGTCCAAAATTTGTGCTATCCACCAAAGCTGCGGCCGTTCCGGACTCGATCGCAGTAGAGGAAAGTGAAGACGCGATTTGGCCGACCTCAGAAAGGGGCATGTTTGGAACCTGTTTCCGCAAGGCTTCCGACAGACGAGGGGACCTTTGAGACAATGCGGATAATGACGTAGACGCTTGAGACGCCGCCCGAACCTGATCACTTAGCCGATTGAAATCAATCCGGCCTTGGTCGTTAAACATAGTCGGATCCGACTGTGCCGCCCGAAGAACTTCGTCTGCAAACTCCGACGCTGGGGCGATTGTCTGTCCGATCTGTGCGGTATACGCTTTTCGATCTAGCTCTTGGTCTTCCGTAGAAGCGGTTGCTGAAGGCTTAAAGAGTCCGCCTAGACTCTTGATAATCGGGAAGGCGTCGCTGATCGCCTGCAACTTCAAATGGACTTGGTCTTCCGGAGATAAGTTCCCAAGAACGGAAGATCCCGGATTGACCCCCTCCATCCATTTTGAAAAGGGATTGTCCACTGAAAGCCCGAGATCCGCCGCCTGCTGCCTGAGTCGGTCACCAACCCGAGCACTCTCCATGGCACGATCCATTTGCCCCTTGTAATAAGTAGCCAGGGTTTGAAGCGCGTTCTTTATGTCCTTGGGATCGGTGAGGCCTTTAGAAACCAGGCCCATGACCTCTTCTCGAATCGCCTCTTGCACGGCTTTGGCCATTCGAGCTTCGTCCGCGCCTCCGAGATAATTCTTTTCGGGGTCGTAATAAATCTTGTCCTTTAAGAGACGAGAGGTCGCGAGGTGGGCCAACCCATTAGGCGTGCTCGCCCGAACAACCGCGTCTCGGATTCTCTTATCCTTCGCCAGGAAAGTAGGCAGGGTCGCGTAGGTTATAACCAGAAGCTCTTGTTCGACCTCACCAGAACTCGGGTCAACTCGACCATTCGGTTTGTTTGCGGTAAATGCGGCATTGTTCTCGTCACGCAACCCCTCAACCGGCTTCGTCAGGAACTCACGAACCATCGTCTCATACTTCTTAGACAGGGCAAGCGCTTCTGCGTCGTCGATAAGCCCGGAATCCCGGTTCGCCCTCTGGATCGCGTTGAATTTTGTAACCAGCGTACCCGCGTCCAAGGCATTAAAATCAGTTACGCCCCCGGAATGCTCAAAAATTGAATGGTGAAGCGCCAACTGCATCGCCGGGTCATTAATATCCTGCGCCGAAGACAGCGCCGCCATTTGAGAATCAAAAGAAGACGTCCCGAGGGAACGACTAAATCTATCGTTTGCTTCCGCCGTTAAGAAATTCTCAAAGTCCGTCGTCAGAGAATCCAATTCGCCCTGAGACCTCGCGCGCGCCTGAAAAGCATTGCTCATTAAGTCCAGGAACGGCTTCGCAGGGTTCTGGGTTGCCCCGCCGCCGATAGCCGGGAGACTCGGGACACTAGGAAGAGGAACTGAAGTTGAAATACCCATCTCTTACTCCTACGAAAAGGCGTTTACAAACGACTGTAGTTGGCGGTTAAAGTTGTCAAACAGGTTTCGCATACTGTCGAGATTCCCCTGGAGCCCCGCGATCTCATTCGCAGAATTCTGAATAATCAACTGATTCTCCTGCGCAATCCGGAACTGCCGATTCCTTGACTGTAAATCAATCGCAGCCATCGCGACTTGGGCCGAGTTTAAATCCGCCGAGTTAAGGGTGACCGCGAACTGATCTTCCCACTGCTTAATGGTCTGATTAAACTGCGCTTCCGAGAGTTCAAGTTCTCGATTTGCCAACTCACGGCGGGTCTGCAACTCCGTAATTTGAGGTGTCGCCTGCAGCCCGACCTGTTGAAGATCGACGACCGTCCGGCCGATATCTTTAGCGACTAGGCGCCGACCGATCTGCCCGGAGACTCCTCCGGCAATCGCAGCCTCCGACGTATTAATCCGGATCTGTTCGGCAACGGATGGGTCGAGTTCCCCGCTTAGGAACTGCTCCGTAACCTGGGCGGCCTGATCCAGAAGGTCATTGCTCCCCAAAGGCTCAAGGGCAATTGGCTGCCCCGGAGTCCGGCCCTGCAAAAAAGCAGAGGCGTCAAAATCAAAAGGAGACCCCACTCCCGTCGCTGCGGGTACTGTTTCAGTTACAATTCCCATCTCACTCTCCTACTTAGACACTCCGGAATTTCCCGTGAAGTCAGTGAAAGCCGCTCGAGAGACGGCCCCGCCGCCCCGGTTAAACCGCTCGTTCTGTATGCGTGCAAGTTCGAGAGAAGAACTTGCACTAAGCTCAGACAACTCCCGCTGCCTTTCAAATTGTTCTCCCGCAAGAAGACGCGTATCCTGCAACTGTTGCGCGTAGAAACGTTTCTGGAAACTCCGCTGCTTCTTCTGCTGCCGGTCCCCATACCAGACACCAAAAAGCGTAAGCAAAAACTGTAAAGAAAACTGTCGTTGTAAATTTTCCTGGTTCGCTTTCTGACGCGTAACCGCGAGCTTTAGAAGCCCCATCTTAAAATCCTGTTCATCGTCGTCAGTAACTTCCCCCGAACTCGCCTTCTCAAACACTTTCTCAGTAAGAGCATCTGCCTCGTCTCCTGAATCAAAACCGGGCATAAGGAACCCAAGTGCCGGAGCCATATTATCAAAGACTAAATTCGAAAGAGTCCCCCACAGAGGAGATTTAGGATCGTGTGGATTCTTGAAAAGCGTATCTAAGAAACCTTTCTTCTGGAGGCCTTGACCCCCAGAGGCTTCACCCCCAAAAAACCCCTCCGACCCCAATTGCGTTTGAGTCGTAGGCCGCGAAGAAATCGGGTCGATAAAAGTCGTATCCCCAAAACCCTTCGGGGTCTCGAACGCGCTTGGGGTAAAATCGACGGTCGTCGGGCCGAGCTCAGAAGAAAGATCTCCGAAAAACCCGCCCGCCCCTAACTGCTCCTGAGTCGTGGGCCGCGAAGAGATCGGGTCGATAAAAGTCGTATCTCCAAAACCCTCCGGGGCCTCAAACGTGCTTGGAGTAAAATCGACGGTCGTCGGATTCGTAGTTGCATCACCATTAGCCATCTCAATCTCCTAATATCGAACTCTAAGAAAAGTCCGTGAACCCCGCTCGAGTAACCCCGGCGCCGGAGGATGAAAACTCCTCGGCCGCACGTTGATTTTCAGTAACCGTTGAAAGGCGGACTGGGCGCTGCTCAATCGCATCAAACGCTGCTTTCTCATTCCTTAAAAAGGCGTCCACATTAAACTCCGGATCACGTTTCTTCTCGTCTAAAGCACTCGCAATCGCGACTGCCGAAATTCCAGCGGCCATAAGCGACTGAACCCGAGGGTCACTCCAGTCCAAATCCAAACCCTCCCGAATGACACTTCCCCCAGCAAATGGGAAAACCCCGGTAATAAAGCCCCTACGAATATCCTCGAAAAACTCAGGGGTTCCAGGCTTTAATCTCGGATCATCCGGGGATACTACTGTTTCCGGAGCCGTTTTTGAAGGACTAAATAGAGTTTTTTCTTGACCGAACAACACAGACTCTTCAACCGGCTCCAGCTCGTCCTTAAACAAGTCAGCCTCTCCCTTCTTTATTGCCTCGCTTGCGACCGCACCGGTCGCCTGAAGACGGAGCTGATTCTGAACCCGCTCGTTCTCGGCGAGCAAGGAGGCCGCCCCAACGGTTAACGCTTCCGCGCCTGCTCCAGCAGACTGCCCGACAAGATCCCCTACATAAGTGGCCCCGGCCGCAATCGCGACATCCGTCCAATCCGCATCATTCGCCCAGGCGCGCGCGCCCGCATGAATCGCGACCAATTCCGGGCCGCCGACCGCGCCAATAAAAGCGCCGGTACCCGCCATTAAAACCTCTTCAGAATCCCCGCCAAGCGCGGCCGTACGGCCCGCAGCAAAAACCCCCTTTGTCAAACCCTCGTAGGCCTTAACCGTACGAGCTGCCCGCTGTAA
>Ga0255048_10002479_pt1 | contig 11718 bp, 9 predicted proteins | sample JV7_2_2_MG_FD_183619 | JGI IMG/M metagenome (GOLD analysis project Ga0255048, IMG submission 183619) | Seawater microbial communities from Jervis Inlet, British Columbia, Canada - JV7_2_2 | ecosystem: Environmental > Aquatic > Marine > Inlet | place: Canada: British Columbia | collected 2016-10-06
CGCTAATGGTTTTCCTTAACCCTGAGCGATAAAGGGCCGATCGCCGCCACACTAGCTGGCAAAATCCTTGACCTCAATTTCGGCGAGAGCCGCAGACCCATCCATTATGGTCGCGGCGATCGAAGCCGTCTCCGGCAATATCTGTTGTACATAGAATCGTGCAAGCTTGCGTTTCATGGCATAAAAAGCGCCATCATTGCCGCGAATCGCGACGACAATCTGCGACCAGAAGCAGGCAATGATCGTGAGCGCGAACAGACGCAAATACTGCGATGCTGCGCCGCGCACGGCGGCAACGTCTGAGCCACCCTTGTCGCGCACCCATTGCGTTGTATCCATCAGCCGTTCCACTGCCGTGGCTGTGGGCTGCACAACGTCGGCTGCGCTCTCGTCATTCTTGTGCTCATCCAGGAAATCCTGCTGGCTTGCAAAAAAACGGTCCGCGTATTCTCCGGTCTTGCCCGTGAGTTTGCGTGCGACCAGGTCCAGTGCCTGTATTTCGTTAGTGCCTTCATAGATCGGTGCGATGCGGCAGTCACGCACCAACTGCTCCATGCCGTGCTCGCGAACATAGCCGTGGCCGCCGTATATCTGTTGTGCCGACAAGGTACTCGCCATACCGAGATCACTGAAGAACGCTTTGATAACAGGCGTCAGCAAGGCGATCGCATTTTCTGCATCGGCTGCTGCTGCCTCATCCGTTGATTTCTCCATGATGTCCACTTGCAGGGACGTGAATACCGAGAGTGCCCGCGCCCCCTCCACCTGCGAACGAATCGTGAGCAGTTGCCGTTTGATTTCGGGCTGGTAAATGATCGGGTCGGCGGGCTTGCTGTCATCGGGGCGCGGTGCAGGTGCCTTGCTCTGCGCCCGTTCCCGCGCGTATTCGAGTGCGTTCTGATAGGCGATATCGGCAAGGCCAAGCCCCTGCAGACCCACGGTAATACGTTCTATATTCATCATCTTGAACATTGCCACGAGGCCGCGATTCTCCTCGCCAACCAGGTACCCCGTCGAACCGTCAAAATTCAGCGAACACGTTGCTGACGCCTTGATTCCCATCTTGTGTTCAATGGCCGATGTTTCAACGTTGTTCAGTTCTCCCACAGAGTCGTCGTCGTTAAGGAGAAATTTTGGTACTAGAAACAGACTGATTCCTCGTGTCCCGGCCGGCGCGCCGTCGAGACGGGCAATAACGAGATGCAGAATGTTCTCCGTCAGGTCGTGATCGCCGGACGTAATGAAGATCTTCTCGCCGCTAATCTTGTAGCTGCCATCGCCGGCCGGCACTGCCTTGGTGCTCAGCAGCCCAAGATCGGTGCCGCTATGCGGTTCTGTGAGGCACATCGTGCCGGACCAGATACCTGAAACTATTTTCGGCAAATACCGCTCTCGAATCTCGTCCGATGCAGCGTGATCGAGCAGATGATAGGCACCGCGACTGAGTTCAGAATACAGTTTGAAAGAGACATTAGTCGCACCCAGCATCTCGTCGATGAGGTTTTGCAGCAAGTTGGGCAGCCCCTGGCCACCATGCTCGGGATTTGCATCGATTCCGGTCCAGCCATTGTCGATGAATTGCTGATAGGCCTCTTTGAAGCCGGGCGGCGTCGTTACGGCTCCATCCTTGAGTACGGCGCCGAGCTCGTCTCCCTCACGATTTATCGCAAGTAGTTCAGTGCTGCAGAATTTGCCGGCCTCTTCGAGAACCGCTTCGAGCAAATCGGCATCGACTTCCTCGTACCCGGGCAGACTGGTCAGGCGATCGATGCCCAGCCACTCGTTGACAAGAAACAGCATATCTTTGATTGGAGCGTTGTAAATCATGTCGTTTTCTCAATTTCGCAGCGGACTGCCGTGCTCAGGCGCACAGAGCTCATTTTCCGCCAGCTTGGTGCCCGTATCAATATCCCCGCTGCGCTCATACCAGCGATATAGCATCTCCTTGATTCCGCCACCACCGGGGACAACACCTACTCATAGTGTGCTTCCAGGTCGCGGGGTTGTGGGTGAATATGAATGTCTGCAGCAGCGCGCGGCGTTCAGCAAGACATTTGGTCCAAACCGCTGCCATGCAGGAATATCACCGCCGCCTTGTCGTTGCCGAACGGCTTGCCACCGGTTGCGGCAAAGACCTGTTTACCGTCAATCTCGAAATACACTATGTCTTTTCGAGTGCCGTCGCCAGTGCGCCAATCAAGTCGTCAGTGTCTTCGAGGCCAACTGATGCGCGTACGAGTCCATCGATTATGCCAACTCGATCGCGTTCGGCTTTCTCGACGTCCGCATGCGTCATCGTGACCGGGTGCGTGATCAGCGACTCGACAGACCCCAGGTTCTCGGCCAGGCTCCAGAGTTCGATGTTATCCATAAGTTTTTTTCCGGCAGCGAGGCCGCCTTTGACCTCGAACCAGAGCATTGCGCCGTAGCCAGAGGCTTGCCGGCTGGACAGTTCATGCTGCGGGAACGATTGCAGCCCCGGGTACATGACTTGCTGAACTTTCGGGTGCGCCTCGAGAAACTCGGCGATTGCCATTGCGCTCGCTGATTGCGCATCCATGCGTACGGACAAGGTCTTGCAGCCTTGTAGCGTCAGCCATGCCACCTGTGGTGACATGATCGTGCCTGTGCTGTTCTGGATAAATCGCACGGCCTCGGCATGTTCATCGGATTTACTGATCACTGCGCCACCGACCGTGGCGTTGTGGCCGTCCATGTATTTCGTAGTGCTATGAATCGACACGTCAGCACCCAGTTCGAACGGCAGTTGGTAATAGGGCGTCAGGAACGTGTTATCCACGGCGTGAACGGCAGCTGCTTTTTTCGCGATCTCGGAAATCGCCGCGATATCAGAGCACTTCATTGTCGGGTTAGCCGGTGTCTCGGTCAGAATAAGCGCAGTGTTGTCGCGAACAGCGTCAGCCACCTCGTCAGCTTTGGATGTGTCGGCGAATGTGTAGTCAATTCCAAAACGACTTAGAATCTTGGTGCTCAGGCGGTACGTTCCGCCGTAGGCGACGTCCGAGACCACGGCGTGCTTGCCGGCCTCGAGAAACGCCAGCATCACCGCGAGCACCGCACTCATGCCAGTGCCGAAACAGGCGCAATCCACACCGCCCTCAAGATCGGTGAGCTTGAGTTCCAGCGCTTTGACCGTCGGATTACCGGAGCGCGAATACGTAAAACCCTTGCTCAGGTATTCGTCGACAGACGGTTGCACATACGTAGTTGTCTGGTAAATCGGCGTGAGGATTGCGCCCGTCATCGGGTCCGGTGATACGCCGGAGTGAATCTGTCTGGTTCTGAATCCCATGTTCGTCTAGTCCTTTTTTGTTGCCCTTGTCGAGGTCTGGCGCAATTGTAGCGGGTCATCCGGATCGACACCCGGCATGAACTGCCTTTTGCGGTCCAGGCTGGTGAGTTGGTACACGAGCCCCAACCAGTTGCTGACGATTGCCTTGCCAGTATCGCCCCATGAATTATCACACTGCGCTGTCAACAGGTCTTCAGGAAAATCAGAATTGGAACCGCCGGCATTGCTGCCAAGACGCGAGAGAAAGTCCCCTGCGATCTCCACGCCATTCGCGGTGAAGAGGTTTTCGGGAATGCGCGGTAATTTCTTGCGATCGCCGCTCAGGAATCGGCGTGCCTCACGTTTAAATTCCTTCAACAGGCTGATGGCGCCGTATTCCGGGTGACCCTGGAAATACACGACGCGAAACTGATCGGGACTGACGGCAAGATGCACACCGACGTCACTGCTCTCTGCCAGTACTGAACACCCAGCCGCTTCGAACTGTTCTCTCGATACATCGTTGTAGCGCGAATGTGGCGCATCAAAGCGCGTGTTAACGTCGCGCAATATTGGGTGGTCCTTGCGCGTAACCTTGTGGCTGTATACGCCCCACTGCTTTCGTGCAAGGTGGCGACGATCGATGCCGTAATAGTGCTTAACCAGTGCGTGCGTCGCGAGACACGAACAGAATGTAGACGCAACATTGTTCTCTGCCCAGCGGGCAATGTCGATCAGCGGGTCCCAGAACGGCTCATCGACAAGTGACGGCTCGATAACATTGGCGCCCGTGATGATCAGCGCGTCGAGTCCCTGTTCGGCAAGTTCTTCGAATTCGAAATAATGATCGCGTATATGGGCTTGCGCTCTGGCGCCACGATTCAAACCCGGGAGCGAGAAGGGGTAGACGAAAAACTGCGCAATCGGGTTGCTGCTGCCGACAAGGTGAATGAACTGCCGCTCGGTTGCCGTGAGTGCCGCGTCGGGCATCATGTTCAGGAAGCCGATGTGCAACTCGCGGATATCCTGATGTCGTGCACGATCCAGCGACAGGACGGTGTGGCCGTCATTGCGCAGGACCTCGAACGTGGGCAGATTGTTGTGTCGCACCAAAGGCATCGTTCGTTGATTCTAAGGTATCCTTTCGGCGGGGACGACACCTTATGCAGACACTTCTCACTCAACTAAAGGAACGGCGAATCTGGCGAGTACTGGTTGCATACCCGAGCGTCACTTTCGTGCTGCTTCAGGCAGTTGAGTTCTTCATCAATAATTACGAGCTGGATGCCCGTCTCCTGACGGCGAGCATCATCGTGGCGGTGGTGCTACTACCGGCGGCCGTTATCTGGAATTGGCGCCATGGTGAGGTGGGGCAGCAAACGGTATCCAGGGGCGAGGCGAGCGCCTACGTCGCATCGGGTCTGGCCACAGTCGCCGCCGTGTTCTGGTATTGGAGTACGACGCCCGCCGACCTGCGCGTTGCTGCAGCGATAGCCGAGCCCGTTCGTTCTGTCGCCGTCATGCCCTTCGAAAATGCTGGCGATGACACCGACGTCCAGTATCTTTGCGACGGTATAGCAGAGAGTCTGATCAACTGGCTGGCGGCTGTTCCAGGGGTCAGGGTCGTGTCAAAAGGGGCGTCATTCAGGTTGCGTGACGACATGCACGATACGGCCGCAATAGCTGCGGCTTTGGGCGTCGATAGCGTCATTCGCGGCAAGCTGGAACTGGTGGGCGAAAAAATTGTGGTATCTGCGTCGATGGTCGATACGCGCGACGACAGTCAGATCTGGGGCCAGCGCCTTGTCCAGCCCAGCGAAGACGTCATCTACCTCGAGCGATCAATCGTGGCGGCAATCAAGGACGGGTTGCGGCTCAAAGTGACCGACGGTACGGCTGCTTTGATCGCGTCGGGCGGAACCGATAATCCCGAAGCTTACGAGCACTACCTGCGCGGGCATTACCTGATTCAGTCGACCGGCCTTGAGTCCATCAACGACGGTATCGAGGAGTTGCGTGCGGCGATCAGGCTGGATCCGCGGTTTGCGCGACCCTATGCCGATATCGCAGACGCACTGTCACAAATGTTGTCTTACGGAATGTTGAAGGGCGACGAATTGCTCGGCGAAGCCCGCAATGCCGCGTATTCAGCCATAGCGCTGGCGCCGGAGCTTGCCGAGGCACACACGGCTTTGGCAACGATCCATCAGTATTTTGATTTCGACTGGGCAGCCGCGGACGCGGCGTACGAAGCTGCCATTGCATTGTCGCCGCAAAGCCCCGTGCCCTTCCATCGCTACACAGACTACCTGGTGCTAACACTTCGCTTTGAGCGCGCCAAAGAAATGGCCTCGCGCGCAGTTGCCGTTGACGCGCTTGACGGCAGCTCGATGCACGCGGTCGGACTGGCCTACCTGGGGGCAGGCGACTTTGCTGATGCGGCGCAAGCGTTTGGCGAGTGGAACCGCTTTCACCCGAATAGCCGCTGGTCTTACGTCAAGCATGCTCTGGCGCTGTCGCTCGATGGCCAATGTGAAGCCGCATATCGGCAGGCGGAAGCAGTCGAGAGATTAACAGGCGGCAAGGCATCGTCGCTGATGGAGTCGTGGCTCGCATGGGGCTACAAGGTCTGCGCTAACGATGAGTGGTATGCGCGGTCGAAACAGCGAATTGAGGCCGCGCAACGGGATAGTCCGGAGCCGTTCGATCCAGGGCTTGCTTATCTCTATGCCCTCGAAGGTCAAACGGATCAGCTGGTCGACATGTTCAGCGCTATTTATGAAGCGCGGTTGCCATTTACGCTATTCGGGCAGCTCTTTACGATTGATTACCTCGGTTGGGGAATTTCCGACACGATGCACAAGGATCAGCGCTACCTGGCGCTACTGGACGAGATAGGCTTCCCACCACACGACTAGACTGTGATGAATGACATTAAATGCCAGCCCTATGAGTAGTGCGAGCCTCGTTGCCGAGGTAATCGATAACGGCAAGGTCAGTGCGCAGCAAATGCTCGTGGTCGGCTTGTGCATGTTCTTCAACATGCTTGACGGCTTCGACATCACGGCGATGGCGATCGTTGCCGGAGCAGTGTCTTCAGAACTCGAATTGACTCCCGACAAATTGGGTTGGGTTTTCAGTTTTGCACTGTCTGGCATGATGGCCGGGGCGATGTTGTTGGCGCCCGTGTCCGACATCATCGGCCGGCGCAAGATGATCATCATGAGCGTCACGTTGGTTGGCGTCTCGATATTGTTCACCGCGAACGCAACGACACTAACGGAGTTCATTCTATTGCGATTTATCTCCGGCGTTGGAGCCGGCGCAATGCTTGCGAGCCAGGCGGCGCTGGCGGCCGAGTACAGTCCCGAGAAATACCGCGCGTTTTCCGTTGCAGCTGTCACCTCGGGGTATCCGCTGGGCGCAATGATGACTTCGGTTGTGGCCGGATCCGTCATGCCGGAATTCGGCTGGCGTGGGATGTTCTGGTTTGGCGGTGGGCTGACGCTGCTGATGGTAGCGGTCGCGTGGCTGCTGATTCCAGAGTCGCTCAAGTATCTGTTTGAGCGGCGCCCCGGCAACGCTCTTGAGCGCGTCAACAAGATACTGAGCAAGCTAAAAAAAGATACTCTGCTGACATTGCCCGACGTCGTTGCGACAAACCAAAAACAAAAAGCAGGCATTGCATCGACAATGCTCAAGCTCCTGGGCAAGGAATACCGTGCAGTGACGCTTACCTTGTGGACGACGTTCTTCCTTTGCTTTGCGACGCTGTATTTCCTGATGAGCTGGATTCCAAAACTGATGGAGGACGCGGGCCATGGAGTTGCAGTTGGTCGTGAGGCATTCTTCCTGTTCAATCTTGGCGGTGTTATTGGCGTTTACGTGCTCGGTATCCTGTCGACCCGCTGGAAATTGACCAATGTCATATTTCTGCTGCTGTTTTCGTCTGCGATCGGCATGGTTGTATTCGCGATGGCGCCCAATCAACAGAATTGGTTGCTAGCCATCATATTCGTTGTTGGTGTGTTGCAGCAGGGTGGATTCATGGGGCTCTATAGCGCCGCTGCGAAAGCGTATCCGACTGCGATCCGTACCACCGGCATTGGCTGGTCAATCGGCCTGGGTCGTTCGGGAGCAGTCCTTGGCCCGGCGATGGCAGGGTACCTGATCGCTGCCGGGCTCGATATGTCAGCCAATTTCTACATCTTTGCAGTGCCTATGGCGTTAGGCGGACTGTTCGCCTACCGGCTGCACATTCGCTAATCGAAAAGCGTTTTTCCTGATCATTCCTGTCCCTCCGCTACGACCGGTTTCTCCCGCTCGCTCTGTCTAAGGGCACGTAAAGCGAGAAAGCGACGAACTCGCGTCGCACCGGTTGGCCATGCCTGTGAGCTGGAGGAGATAGTCATGAAAAATTCTGGACATGTAAGCAAAACGATGTTGGTGGTAGCAGTGACCGCGCTTGTAGGCGGCGCCACCAGCATTGCCAATGCAATCGAACCTTGTGGCGATTTTGGCGAGTGCAAGGTTCTTATTGAAACCAATGCCTCGGATGGTGATATGGGCTTCCATTTTCTGATGGACGGCGATGACCTGATTCGTGCAGCGATCTATGCGCCAAATCATCGAAAAATCTTCTATGACGGCGCCAGGGGTCCGTTGCGAGAGCAGTATCTCACTGAGACGTTTGTGGAGAGCGCGGAACCGCTGTGCTTCGATCCGCTCGACGATGATGATTTGGAAAATGACGAGGACGACTTCGTCACGCTTGAGGATTTCGTGGATCGTTGGCAGGACGGTACCTATACGTTTGTCGGTATCGGCGACGGATGGGAGTTTTCATTCGGTCAGACGACCCTGGGCTTTGACTTTCCGGCCGCACCCAATCTGGATGCAGAAGACCTCTTCGGATTCGATGGATCCATCATAAGCTGGGGTGCTGGCGACGATCTCGGTGAATGCGCGGACTACGAAGAACTTATGGACCTGGTCGACGAGGGAGTGCTACCAGTGCATCCGGCTAATGTTACTGTTGTCGAATGGGAAGTTGTCTTCGAAGCCGATATCCCGGGCAATCTGAAGTACTCGGTGCGAGTTCCCGGTAACATCTCGCCGAGGCAAGTAACGGTCCCGGCGGACTTCCTTGCATCGCTGCCGGCCGATACGCCGGCGAAAATCGAAGTCGGCGCCATCGGAACAGGCGATAATGCGACATTCTCCGAAGAAGGTGACATCTGCGTCAATGAAGATGAAGGTTGCGAAGAAGAAGAATAGACGTATCGGTCTGCTTGCGGGATTGCTGCTGGTCGGCAATCCCGTTTTGGCCGAGGAGGCCTTCCTGCACATGTCGCTGGACGGCGATCGCATCAGCCTTGCGGCCCGCAATGTTCCAGCCCAGGACGTGCTCGATGAGTTGGCAGTTTTGTACAGCATTGACGTCGTGCAACAGTCGCCGCTGGATCGGATGGTGACGCTCGAATTCGAGCGACAGGCTCTGGCGTACGCCGTTCGCAATTTGCTCGAGAATGACAGCTACCAGTTATTCGAGCCGCGTGGCGAAACCGGTCTGGATTCGGATGGCAGTGGTGCGTCGGGAATCCTGTGGATATTCTCGGAGGGCACATCAGTTGCCAGCCTGGCCACGTCATTTCACCAATCCGTGTTGTTGAAGGGCGATGTTCGGGCTCGAAAAGAGGCTATCAAAGCACTGCGCAAGCTCGGTTCGCCCGAGGCGGTGTCCGCCCTGAGCCTGGCCCTGGCTGATAACGACGAGGAGGTCCGCATTGCTGCGATTCGCGCCTTGTCGAGAATCGGTGGCGACGACGCGCTCGCGGCGATCAATAGCGCCGCTCTTGATGAGGACCCATGGATACGCAGCGAAGCTGCTAACGCGCTCGCCCAGGCCGGTGGTTCGTCCGCGACGCAATACCTGGACCTGGCCGCGCAGGATGAGGACCCCATGGTGCGTGAGGCGGTGGTGGAGGCGCTCGTCGACGAACACGGTGTGCAGGCCATTGGCGCGCTGACCAGTGCGCTGTCTGATCCGGACCCCAATGTGCGATTGATGGCCGTCGATGCACTCGAAGAAATCGGTGGCCACGCGGCATATGACGCGCTACTGCAGGTCAGCGACGACCCGGACCCTGCCGTGCGCGATGCGGTCAAAGAGTCGCTGCAGCTGCTTCGCCAGCAGTAGCGATCATCGCTGCAGTGGTAGCCCCAAAATAGAACGAGCTTCCTCCGGCGTCGCCGGGTGGCGGTCATAATTGGCGCACAAGTCTGCCGCCAGCTTGACCAGCGACGCGTTTGACGGTGCCAGGTTTTTGGCGTCGATGCGAATGTTGTCCTCGAGACCGGTACGCATGTGGCCGCCGAGTTCCAGGCACCAGCGGTTGACCTCGAGTTGTGCTTTGCCGATGCCCGCAGCAACCCACGTCGCATCCGGCAGCAGTTCCCCGAGCTTCTCGAGTTCAAATTCGAGGATGTCGCGATGTGCCGGCAGAGCATTCGTTACACCGAGGACAAATTGCACATGCAAGGGGCTCTTCAGCAGTCCCTGCGACACCATCCTGGCCGCCGTGTACAACATCGCAAGGTCGAACACCTCAATCTCGGGTTTGATGTCATATTCGAACATCTTGTCAGCAAGATCTGCGATGAGTTCATTGGAATTCTCGTAAACAGACTTCGGAAAATTGCAGGAGCCGGTCGACAGCGAAGCCATGTCGGGCCGGTGATGCAGCATCGAGCCACGTTCGGAGCCTTTGCCCGAGCGCCCGCCTGTCGAGAACTGCACGATGATGCCGGGACAATGTTTCCTGACGCCTTCCTGAAACTCAGCAAACTTGTCCGGGTCGGTGCACGGCGAACCGTCGTCGTTGCGTGAATGCACGTGCACAAGTGACGCCCCGGCTTCAAAGGCCTCGTGAGTTGACTCGATTTGTTCAGCGACCAGTTCCGGAACGGCCTGATTATGGCTCTTTCTGGCTACGGAACCGGTTATAGCGACCGTAATAATGCACGGTTCAGACATCGCTTGATATTCCTTGTCCTGACTGGTCGACGCCAGCATAAAGGTCTATTGTACTCGCAACAATATTGTGGGAGTGGGTTATGAAGTCCTTGCCTGGGCTGCTGGTACTGGTGTTGCCAATGATGTGCACGGCAGATGTTGTTGTGCCAGTCGACTCTGTCGAAAGTTACGTTAACGTTCGGCAGTCACCAGAAGCGGGTACTGAAATTGTTGGCCGGCTGCAAAGAGGCGTCCCGTTGACGCTCGTGAATTCGATACCGGGCTGGCATGAGGTCGAGCTGGACGACGAAGGAACCACTGGTTTCGTCAGCACCGACTGGGCAATGGTCATTGTCGACGAGGTCGCACCGGTCGCGAGTGAAGTCGCGCCTGAACCTGCGGTGGAAGAGGCCGAGGAAACCGAAGCCGCGCCAGAGCCGGTAGTGGAAGAGGATGAGGAAGCTGAAGCAGTGCCTGAACCTGTTGTGGAGCAGAATGAGATGCCCGAGCCGGCACCCCAACCAGTCGTGAGCGGCGCAATGGGGCTGCCCGGGCCACCGGGGCCTCAAGGTCTGCAGGGACCGCCGGGACCCCAGGGATTGCCAGGAGCAGCGACGATCAAGGGCACACCGGGCTATCTGGTCAAGTTCAAGGAGGCCACCGTCGGGGCGGCGTCACAAATTTACGATAACGGCAACCAGGTCGGTATTGGCACAACCGAGCCCAAACAGCGGCTTGAGGTCAATGGCAATATTCAGATTCACGAACAAAACAGCAGCGTCGCCGGCCTGATGATCACACAGTCCTCCGGTGAGACCGGCTATATCATGCACAACCGTGCGAGTACGCTGACGATCGGCGCCGGCTCGGTTGATCGCATGACGATCGACGGCGATGGCAATGTTGGCATCGGCGTAACACGCCCGAGGCAACCGCTCGAAATGGCAAGCGGTGCCCACGCTACGGCAGGCGGGGTCTGGACAAACAGCTCATCGCGCGAGAAAAAGGAAAACATCACCGAACTGTCCGTCGAGGAGGCGCTGGCGGCATTGGCTGGACTGAAGCCAGTGCAGTTTAACTACAGGAATGAGGCAGGAGAATCCTATGTTGGCTTCATCGCGGAGGATGTTCCCGAACTTGTGGCAACGGGCGACCGCGAGGGACTCAGCGCGATGGATATCGTTGCTGTACTAACTCGTGTGATACAGGCTCAGCAGCAAAAGATCGAGGAACTCGAGGCCAGAATCGAGCAGTAAACTTTGCGTCTCAAGAATTGCTATCGATACAGTGACTTTCGCAAGTTGGCGAAACAGCGATTGCCATCGCCAATATTTCACTACATTGACGGTGGATCGGACGATGAAGTTACGTTGGCGCGAAATACCGCTGCGTTTGACACAGTAGACCTGGT
>Ga0255048_10002483_pt1 | contig 11693 bp, 8 predicted proteins | sample JV7_2_2_MG_FD_183619 | JGI IMG/M metagenome (GOLD analysis project Ga0255048, IMG submission 183619) | Seawater microbial communities from Jervis Inlet, British Columbia, Canada - JV7_2_2 | ecosystem: Environmental > Aquatic > Marine > Inlet | place: Canada: British Columbia | collected 2016-10-06
CAGACCCATGCCAAGGAAACTCAGGCTCGCAATCAGCAGGAATACGAAACAGAAACGCAGCCCAAACTCGGCGGCCAGCGGGGTCAACGCATTGGGCAGGATTTCCCGGGTCATCAGCCACCACAGTCCTTCACCCCGGAGGCGGGCGGCTTCCACGTAGTCCATCACTTCTATATCCATCGCCACCGCACGCGCGATACGGTAAACCGGCATCGCGTAAATAATGCCTATCACCAGTACCAGGGTCGGTGTCGCGGTCCCCACCGCGGACAGCACGATCAGCGAAGCGATCAGGGTAGGAATCGAGATGACCACATCTACGACGCGGCTCAACACCTGGTCGGTCATACCACCCCGGGTGGCGGCGATGAAGCCGAGCACGGCCCCCATGGTAAACGAAACCGTGGTCGAAACGATGGCCAAAGCCATGGTGTTACGAGCGCCAAAAATCAGGCGTGACAGGAGGTCGCGCCCGATCTGGTCGGTACCAAACACGAATTCGCCACCGAGCGGTTCCCACACGTCGCCGACAATTTCGCTTTCGCCGTAGGGTGCCAGCCAGGGTGCAAATATTGCGCAAGTTGCGAAGAACACCACGATGCCGAGGCCAATGCGGGCGCTGATATTGAGATCTTCCCAAAAAGCGATTAAATGTCTCATCACTTATCTTCTGTGCCGCAGCCGTGGATTGGCCAGCATCGACAAAATGTCTGCCAGTAAAAATAACACAACATAGGCAGTGGCAAAGACCATCGCAGTACCCTGGATCACCGGTAGGTCGCGGTTTAACACCGCATCGACGATCAGCGCGCCCAGCCCCGGGTAAACAAAAACCACTTCGATGACAACGACGCCGACGATCATGTAGGCAAGGTTAAGAACAATGACCTGTATGATCGGCGACCAGGCATTGGGCAAGGCGTGTTTGACTATAATGCGACCCGGCTTCAATCCCTTGAGTTTGGCCATCTCGATGTAGGGACTGGCCAGCAGGCTGACGATCGAGGCCCGGGTCATGCGCATCATATGCGCGACCGTCACCAGCGCCAGGGTCATAACCGGTAGTGCCGATGCCCGTAACCGCTCGAAAATTCCCATCGAGCTATCGACGTTGGAAATCGCCGGTAACCAGCCGAGTTTCACCGCAAAGATCGCCATCAGAATATATGCGACGAAAAATTCCGGAGAAGCAATCGTCGACAGGGTTGTGGTTGAAATCGTATGGTCGATGAAACTATTGCGGTACAGTGCGGCAATAACGCCGAGGAATATGCCGACCGGAACGGCGAAAACCGATGTCGAAAGGGCGAGGAAAAGCGTGTTACCCAACCGTTTACCTATCTGCTCACCTACTTCGCGATCATTTGCCAGTGAAGTACCGAAATCCCCCTGTAAAACGTTACCCAGCCACTCGATATAGCGAATGTGCAGGGGCCGATCGATGCCAAGCTGAGCCTGACAGGCGGCCACGGTCGAAGGTTCCGCGGCCTGCCCGAGTATCGCCGAGCAGACGTCGCCCGATAACGCCTCGATACCCAGGGTTATCAAAACCGACACCCCGAACAGGATAAATATTCCCGTAGCCAGGCGCGGTACGATGATGGCGAGGACGGGATTGTTCATATTGAATTAACCGGTGCGCAAGAAAATACGACGAAAGGTGGCCAGGTTATTGCGAACCTGGCCACCTTAGTTATCAGCATTTCCAAACGAACCCGGGGATCCGGGAGCCTACTTGAACCACCAGCGAGCCATGCTTCGCGATCCATCCAGTTCGAAGTTACCCCCCATTGTCTCGGGATGGCCCAGCTTATCGGATGCCGCATCGACGTTGTTGGCAAAGCAGGGGATTACGGCGCCGCCTTCATCGCGACAAATGGCCTGCATTTCCCAGTAGATTGAGGCGCGCTTGCCTTCGTCGAGTTCGGCGCGACCGGCAACCATCAGCTCTTCAAAGCGGGCATTGTCCCAGAAAGTTTCGGTCCAGTTGCCACCCGCGGCCCAGCCTATGGTAAACATCCAGTCGGCGGTGGGGCGGCCACTCCAGTAGCTCGCGCTCCAGGGCACCTTCATCCAGGTATTGCTCCAGTAGCCATCGGCTGATGCGCGCTTGACGGTAAGGTTGATTCCGGCCCTTTTAAGTGACTCGGCGTAAAGCTGGGTGGCATCGACAGCACCGGCAAAGGCTGCGTCGGAGGCGGACATCTCCACCTCGAGTCCGCTCATTCCTGCCTTTTCCAGGTGCCACTTCGCTTTTTCGGGGTCGTACTGGCGTTGTGGCAGGTCGGAGGCATGGTAGTTCTGCGATGCACCGATCGGATGATCGTTTCCAACTGCACCGTAGCCTCTTAGCACGGTTTTCACAAATCCTTCGCGGTCAATGCCGAGTTTTAACGCCATTCGAACGTCGTTATTATCGAACGGCGCCAGGCGCACATCCATCGGGTAAGTGTAATGCTTGGTACCCGTGACCTGCAAAACGTCGACCCCCGGCTTTTTATCCAGCAGGTGAGCGGTCTTCAAATCACAGCGCACGATAGCGTCAACCTGCCCGGTAGACATCGCGTTCATGCGGGCGGCCGCGTCATTGATAGCGATCGCCTTGACTTCATCGAAGTTACCTTCATCCGGCTTGAAGTAATCCCGGTTACGTAGCAGATCCGCGCCAACACCCGGCTCGAAACTCTTCAGGCTGTAGGGACCGGTACCGATACCGGCATGCCAGTCTATCTTGCCCGAGCTGTCCCTTGGGCCAACGGTGATGTGGTAATCGCTAAGCAGGTAAGGAAAGTCCGCATTACCGCTTTCGAGTGTGAAAATAATGGTGTTTTTACCATCTTTTTTCATCTTGCCCATGGACTCGGCTACCGATTTGGCCGCCGATGTTGCATCTTCACCGCGGTGATGTTCGATCGATGCAATAATATCGTCGGCGTCCAGGGTTTTGCCGTTGTGGAAGGTAACACCCGGGCGCACCTTGACCACCCAGGTCGCGGCGTCGGCAGAGGGCTCGAGGCTTTCGGCAAGTTCCGGTACCGCCTGGCCGTGCGCGTTAACCTCGGTGACACAGTTGCGTACCGCACCCTGCGCCACATTGATCATAAAGCTGTCTGAGTTGAGGCCGGTATCAAAATTGTCACCGGTATTGGCTGCAGGGAGACCGATACGATAAATGCCGCCTTTCTTTGGCGTCGCATACGCCGCCTCGGAGTAAAGCATAGGCGCTGCTGCGGCCAAACCCATCGCCGAAGCCGCTTTAATGAACTCGCGTCGGCTCATTCCGCCGTTGGTGACGCGTTTCTGTAATTTCTTGATATGGTAATCTGACATAGAATTCTCCTCTGATACTACTATCTAGTTAATATTGTAATCTGACATGGAATTCTCCCCTGATACTACTAATCTAACCCCAGATACTACTATCTAAAATAATTAGGACAAATCTCCTGTTAGCATAATGGCCGCTTATAAAAAGGGGATTACCTATTTCTTATTTATCGTTGTGTACACAATACTCAGCCAACCACCCTCGAATGTCAAATGTATGTGTCCCTTGACTCCACCTTGACCCCATTGACCCGAGAGCACGGAGCGACAAAGAGGTTATCGTAGTTGAATTAGAGATACCCCGGCAGCCCACCCTGCATTATGCCCTCCGCGTTCCCCCGCGTCTCTGCGCCTCTGCGCCTCTGCGCCTCTGCGCCTCTGCGCCTCTGCGAGAACCTTTATTGAGTAGCCCTGCGCCTTCAATGTTCTGAGGGGTTCGACGCGAGCGCCTGTCGAATCCTGCCGCTAAACAGGAACAGCAGAACCGCGCTGGCGACGCCGACCCAAAGCGTCGACGTCAGGATTACAGAAAGCGTTGATTCCGCGATCGGCGCCCCTTTATCCAGACCCGACGCCAGCAACAATAGCAATACGGCGAAGAACAGCCGCTCCGCCAGGCCCTGCAGGGACAGGTAGGTAGCGCGTTGCTGGCGCGAGATTCGGGGTGCGATAGCCGCTCGCACCGGCGCATGCACCAACGCCATCGGAAAATTACGCGCACACACCAGCGCCAGCACCATTGGACTGAGCGAGATCGCCATGGCCGCGACGATGCCGAGCTGAATCACCATTGCCACCGCCAGCACGCCAACAAGGCCCAGCCTCGATTGCCAGGAAATGCTCGCTCGGGCGCCAATCGCACCACCGAACATCGAGATCGATATTACGATTCCCGATATCAACGGCGCATACGCCGACGCCTGCAGCACGGGCAGTTCCAGCAAGGTGATATAGGGCTGGTAAAACTCGTAAACGATGTGCGCCATCGCATACAGCACGATGACCACCATGAACACCCAGCCCAGCACCGGGTCGCGCAGGCGGGCACAGCAACCGAACACAACGTTGACAAAACTCTGCGGCAGGGCGGTGGTTTCTTCGGTGTGTACCGGCTCGACAAAACGCCATACCAGCAACGCCATCACGCTCGCACTCAGCAACGAAAACACATAGGCCAGGCGCAAGTCGATCAAACCCAGCAAACCACCTGCAAAAGTTGCCAGCGCGAGCATGGCGAGACCCCATTGTTCCGCCTGCGCCTCACGCTCGGCATATTCGCTCTCGCGCCCCAGCGCTTTCAACGAATCGTAATGAAATGCGGTATCGGTACCCGATTGCATTGCCATTCCCACGGCAAGCAGAAACTGACCCGTGGCAAACCACCAGAAACCGGCGCCGACGATGAAGCAACAATAAGAAACCATCAGCGCCGCCGCTGCGATCAGCAGCGTGAGGCGACGGCCAATGCGATCCGAAAAGTAACCGGAGGGGACTTCCAGCAGGAACACCGACAGATAGTAAACCGCGGAAAGCTCGATCACCTGCTCGAGCGGCAAACTGCGGCTCATGTAGAGAAAAAAGACCGCTATCCAGGCATGACCGTCCGCAGCGGCGCGAAACCAGGGGTACAACCTGACGTTAAGTTGTAAATTTGACATGTCTCAAGGATTGGATACTGCGAGTTAGCTCACTATAACCTGAATCCGCAGGTTCATAACGCCGCATGACGCACCAAAAGTAGGCGCCCTTAGCCTGCATATCTTACCAGCGAGTCGACGACGCAGGATTACTCGATAAAGGTTCTCGCTGAGACGCGGGGAGTGCAGGGCGCGCGGAGGGGTAGAAAGGTTGTCGACATTTGAATTAGAGGTGCGCAGACACCCACCCTGCAAAATGCCCTCTGCGTTCCCTGCGTCTCGGCGCCTCTGCGAGAACCTCCCCAGGGAAGCGTCCGCGGGCTAGGTCGTGGTTTCCCGGATCATGACGTCGGCGGCGATACAGGCATGCGGCGTTACCATCAGCGGATTGATATCGATCTCCACCAGGCTGGCCTGGCACGATTCGGCAAAGCCGATGAGCGCGCGGATGCTGCCGACAACACCATCGATATCGGCCGCCGGCCTGCCGCGAAAACCCTGCAGCATGGGGAAGCACCTGAGTTGCTGCAAGGCGTCGTATATTTGCGCATCGCTGGTCGGCAGCAACAAAGTGGTAGCGTCACGCACGAGTTCGACCAGTACGCCGCCACTGGCAATGACCAGTAACTGGCCGAACTGCGCGTCGGTATTGATACCGATCATCAACTCGGCGATGACGTCTTCAACCATGCTCTCAACCAGCACCTGCTCGAATTCGACCGCGGGCGCCGCCTCGGAAATGCTGTGCCGCATCGCCTCGACGGCGCTGCACAGTTGATCCGCACTACGCAGGTTTACCCTGACCGCGCCCGCTTCCGATTTGTGCGGTAGCTCGGCGGACAGCGCCTTGAGCACGATCGGATAACTGAGCTGACCGGCCATTTCGCAGACGACCTCAATGTCGACGACCTGACCTGCCGGGATATCGATGCCGCTGGCCTGCAAGCGAAGCTTGCCCTGCCATTCATCGATGATGCGCGTTCCAACCTGCCTGCCCGGGACGGCTATCAACTCGAATTCAGGCGCCCCGTCCGCAGCCAAAATGCGCTCACGCGCGAGGCCATAACGACAGGCGTTGGCGATTGCATCGAGACCGGAATCCAGTCCCTGTAACGGGGTAATGCCACCCGCGATAACCAGCTCACGGGTTTCACGATCGATATTCTCGGGCAAATCACTGCATACCGCCCCCGGTATGGCAACCGTGTTACAGGCCTGGATGAAGGAGAGCGCGTCATTACGATAAAGGCTGTTGTCCGCGTGAATCCGCGGCGGCGGAAAATCCTGAATCACGACCGCGGCATCGTAATCGTCCTGCATCAGGGTCTGAAACACCCCGGGCATCACCTCCGTGTTACCCCACAGCACCGTGGTGTAGTCGAGCGGGTTGGTCGGCGTCGCGATATCGGGCAAGCGTTGCGTCAGTTCGCGCACACAGTCGGCGGACGGCGGGGACAGATCCAGTCCAACCCGCTCACAGTAATCGGCGACCATGGCGGCGTCACCGCCGGAACAGGTAAAGGCGGCGAGCCGGTTACCCTTCGGCGCCCCGGAAACCGACAGAAACTTGAGCGTTTCAACCAATTCCACCGGCGAATTCACACGGATCATCCCGATCTGTTCGAACAGCGCCTGAAACGCCTCGTCGGTACCGGCCAGCGAACCGGTATGCGTAACCGATATACTCGACCCCAACGCGGACTTGCCGGCCTTCAGCACCACGACAGGCTTATTGGCGGTGATCGCCCTGATCGCCGCCGCGGCAAATTTGCGAATGTCGCGAATACCTTCGATGTAAAGTCCGATAGCGGTGACCGCGGTATCGTCAACCAGCAGATCCATGTAGTCCTCGATCGCCAGCACGGCCTGATTACCAGCGGAAATCACGTACGAGATCGGCACCGAGCGTTCGTTCATGGTCATGTTCGCCGGCAACATGCCGCTTTGCATGATCAGTGCGACGCCCTTGTCACAGCGACTATCACCAGCGCCGAACGGCCACAACACGGCGCCATTAGTGAAGTTGATGACGCCGTAACAGTTGGGCCCGACCAGCGCCATCTCGCCGGCCGCCGCGACCAGGTCGGTCTCTGCCTGCTGTCCGCTATCGCCCAGTTCGCCGAAGCCCGCGGTAAAACAGGCAACACCTCCGGCGCCCATGCGGCTCAAGCCCCTCACCGTGTCGGCGGCGGCGGCGCGTGGGGTCGCCAGGAATACCGCATCCGGCGCCTCGGGCAAGTCTTCTATACTGCGGTAGCAAGGCAGGCCACCCAGGCTGTCACGCCCTGGATTGACGCCCCAGACCGGGCCATCGAACAGGGCGGCACACTGGCGCGCGCTGAAATCGGCATCGCGGCCGCCGATAAAGGCGATGTGGCGGGGCGACAACAGGCGTTTTAAATTGTGCCGCAGTGCTGACATCAGGATTCATACTGGCGCAATAGCGATCGCGAAATGATATGGCGCTGAATCTCGGAAGTGCCATCCCAGATGCGGTCGAGGCGGGCATCGCGCCACAGCCGTTCGATCGGCAATTCTTCCATCAGGCCCATACCGCCATAAATCTGGATGGTGCTGTCGGCAGCCCGGCCAACGGCCTCGGAAGCGAACAATTTCGCCTTGGCGGCATCGTCGGGCTCCATGATGCCCTGGTCGGCCTTGTCGGCGGCGTGCATGACCAGCAGGTCGGCAGCCTGCAAATCGGTTGCCATGTCAGCCAGCTTGAACGAGGTCCCCTGGAATTTTCCGATCGGCTGACCAAACTGCTTGCGCTCGGCGGCGTAGCGGGTCGCGAGCTCGAGCAGACGCTCCATTTTGCCGCAGGCCGCGGCGGCAACCCAGACGCGTCCCATTTTCAACCACTTGTCGGCCAACTCGAAACCCTCGCCCTCGGCGCCCAGGATCTGGTCCCTGTGTACCCGGCACTGGTTAAACGACAACTGCCAGGTGTGGTAGGCGCGTTGCGCCGCACAGCGCGGGCCCCGCTCGATGGTAAATCCGGGTGTACCGCGGTCGATTAGAAATGCGGTCACCAGCTTACGTTCGCCACGCTTGGTCTGCTGCACCCCGGTCCAGGCAAACAGGATCGCAAAATCCGGGATTACCGGGCTGCTGATAAAGTGCTTGGCGCCATTGATGATAAAATCGTCACCGTCGCGCTTGGCGTTGGTCGCCATCGCCAGGATATCCGAGCCCGCGCCGGGTTCGGTAAGCGCGAAAACTTCTTTCTTGTCCCCGGTTACACAGGGCTTCAGGTATTTTTCGATTTGATCACCGCTACAGGCCAGCAGTATTTCGGAAGGGCGATGGATGTAACCGTGCAGGCCGTAACTGGTCTTTCCCAGTTCGCGCTCGAACAATGCCAGGGTTTTGTAGTCGAGGCCGCCGCCACCGATTTCCTCGGGCAGGTTGGGTGCGTAAAAACCCATCTCCAGCGCCTTGTGCTTGATCTGCTGGCCGAGTTCATCCGGGACTTCACCACTGCGATCGACTTCGGCTTCGTAGGGTTCGAGTTCCTGTTCACGAAAGGCACGTAGCGAACGGACGATCATGTCCTGTTCGGCCGTCAGATTGTAATTCATAAAACGAGATCCATCGGGCTTAAAACGCATCCAATCATATACCAATTGTCTCTCGAGTCTACTAAACTGCGCGGGTTCGGAAACAGGATTACAACGGGAGCCAAAAATGATTCCAGGTGACGACGAAGTCAGGGTAGCGTGCGACGAAACGGTGATGTTGATCACCATCGATCGCCCCAAGGCCAATGCCATCGACCTGGCCACCAGCCGCAAGCTCGGCGAGGCCTTCGTTTACTTTCGCGACAACCCCGATTTGAAGGTCGCCATCATCACCGGCGCTGGTGAAAAGATATTCTGCGCCGGCTGGGACCTGAAGGCGCTCGACAGTGGTGACACGCCGCTGGAGAACTGGTGGGAGGCCGAAGACCCCGAGCTCGGCGGCTTTGCCGGCATCACCGAAATGTGGAATCTGAACAAGCCGGTCATCGCCGCGCTGAATGGGCTCACCCTTGGCGGCGGCTTCGAAATAGCGCTTGCCTGCGACCTCGTCATCGCCGCCGAACACGTCGAGTTCGCACTGCCCGAACTGCCGCTTGGCCTGATACCGGATGCCGGCGCGGTGCAGCGACTGCCGAAACGCCTGCCCTATAATGTCGCGCTCGAAATGCTTTACCTGGGACGGCGTATGCCCGTCGCCGAGGCGATGCACTACGGGCTCGTCAACCGGGTCGTGCCAGCCGACCAGCTGTTGACGGCCGCGCGCGAGTGGGCAGCACAGATGTCGCAGGTAGCGCCGCTGGCGCTGCAATCGATCAAGGAAGTACTGCGCGCCATCGAGTGCGAGCCGACCGAAAAGGCGTTCCACAAAATGCGTTACGACGACCTGCCGACCTACAAGGCAATGCTGTCTTCGGACGATGCCGGCGAAGGCGTCAAGGCCTTCGTCGAAAAACGCGACGCTAAATTTCAGGGCCGCTAGCTATGCTGAGTAAGGCACCCGAGGCGGTACGACACGTCACCTGTATCGGCGCGGGCCCGATCGGCGGTGGTTGGGCGGCTCATTTCCTCGCGCAGGGATACGAGGTCACCAGCTACCTGCACGATGCCGCCGAGTACGACGCCTTGATGCGCCTGCTCGAAACCGCCTGGGTCAGTCTCGAGGCCATCGGCCTCGCGCAAGGTGCTTCCATGGACAAGTTCAGCTGGACCACCGACCTGGCCGAGGCAACCGCGCAAACGGAATTCATCCAGGAAAGCGTGCCCGAGGTGCTACCCCTGAAGCAGGATTTGTATAAAACCCTCGGTGATATCGTCGACCCGAACGTGGTTATCGCATCGAGCACCTCGGGCCTATCGATGACTGACATACAGGCCCAATGCGCAACCCCGCAACGCACCGTGGTCGCGCACCCGTTCAACCCACCCTATTTGTTGCCGCTGGTGGAAATGATCGGCGGTGAAAAAACCAGCCCACAGACGGTGGAATGGAGCGAGCAGTTTTATCGCTGCGCCGGTAAGGCTCCATTGGTCATGAAAAAGGAAATTCCGGGCTTCATCGCGACCCGGCTGCAGGAAGCCATCTGGCGCGAAGCGCTGCACATGGTCGCCAACGGCGAAGCCACGGTCGAACAGATCGACCAGGCCGTCGTCAATGGCCCCGGACCGCGCTGGGCGCTGATGGGACCCTGCGAAATTTTTCACGTCGGCGGCGGTGAAGGCGGCATGGCCTACTGCCTCGACCAGTTCGGGCCCGCGCTCAAGTTACCCTGGACGCGGCTGGTGGCGCCCGAACTCACCAGCGAGCTTCGCAATGCCATGATCGAAGGCTGCGTGGAAATGACCGACGGACAGGATTTCGCCAGCCTGAGTCAGAAAATGAATGACGGGCTGGTCGAGATCGCGAAAATGAAACGTACTCAAAGCTTAGCAACTCAGCAGAATATCGAGGACAATCAACATGAATAACGATGTCATCATCACCTGCGCCATAACCGGCGCCGGCGATACCACCAGCCGCAGTCACCTGGTACCGATTACGCCACGGCAGGTGGCCGACGCCGCAATCGAGGCCGCGAACGCGGGCGCTGCGGTCGTACACGTGCATGTTCGCGATCCCGAAACCGGCGCCGGTTCGCGCGACCCCGCACTGTTTCGAGAAGCCGTCGACATGATTCGCGACAGCGGCGTCGACATGATCATCAACCTCACCGCCGGCATGGGCGGCGACTGGGTGCCGAGCGATGGCGATCCTTCACTACCCGGTCCGGGCACCGACATGATCGGGCCCGAAGCGCGGCTCGCGCACGTGGTCGAATGCAAACCCGATATCTGCAGTCTCGACTGCGGCACCATGAACTTCGGCGGCAATTATACCTACATCAACACCGCTCCGTATTTACGCGTTATGGCTCAGATGGCGATGGATCTCGGTGTCAAACCGGAACTCGAGGTCTTCGACCTGGGGCAGATCCGCCTGGCGCGCAGCCTGATCGACGACGGCCTCATCAGCGCGCCGCCCATGTTCCAGATTTGCCTCGGCATTCCCTGGGGCGCCGGTGCGGATACGGCAACCATGGCGGCGATGCAACAGGCGCTGCCGGCGGATGCGATCTGGGCCGGTTTCGGTATTTCGCGGATGCAGATGCCGATGGTAGCGCAGGCGGTGCTGCTCGGCGGTAACGTGCGCGTCGGGCTCGAGGATAATATCTATCTCGATCGCGGCGTGCTCGCCAGCAACGGCATGCTGGTGGAACGCGCCGTCGAAATTATCGAGCGCCTCGGCGCACGCGTGCTGGGCCCGGGCGAGGCGCGTGCCAAAATCGGCCTCGCGCAGTAGAGCGCATACGCGGGCAAATATAAAGGCAACTTAATGATTGATATAATCGGTTTTGCAACTATATCTGTAGGATGAGTATTACCAGCACACAATTTGCAATCGGCCAGGTTGTCAAGCATCGCCTTTATGATTTTCGCGGCGTCATCGTCGATGTCGACCCTGAATTCGGCAACAGCGAGGAATGGTGGTTATCGATTCCCGAGGACATTCGACCGTGTAAAAACCAGCCTTTTTACCACCTCCTCGCCGAAAACGAATCGAATGCCTACGAGGCTTACGTTTCGGAACAGAACCTGCTGATCGACGAGACCGGTGAGCCGGTCAACCATCCCCAGGTGGCCGAGATGTTTGGCGAGTTTCTGGGCGACAGCT
>Ga0255048_10002485_pt1 | contig 11691 bp, 13 predicted proteins | sample JV7_2_2_MG_FD_183619 | JGI IMG/M metagenome (GOLD analysis project Ga0255048, IMG submission 183619) | Seawater microbial communities from Jervis Inlet, British Columbia, Canada - JV7_2_2 | ecosystem: Environmental > Aquatic > Marine > Inlet | place: Canada: British Columbia | collected 2016-10-06
AGCGATCTTCTCGCCGATGATCGGGTCAGCCCGGAAGTTCTCCGCAGGGTTCACCTCAGGTGCGTCGACACCACGCATGCGGGCGAACGTCTCGTTCGCTTTCCCGCCACCCACCGCAGGTGTCATAAAGTATTCGGAGATCTTCTCGAGGTCGTCCGCATTCTTCGGGTACACATACAGGTACCGGCGCATCTCGTTGTCGGGTTTAATTTCGAAGTCGTCGATCTTGCTACCCTGCGGTACCGTCCAATGGTCCTTCCCCTTGTCGTCAACCAGTTTGGTGGACACCCCTTTGTGGGGGTCCATGATCTCCACTTGGACGTCGTACTTCTTCTCGAGGTCGTTACGGATCCGCTGGATGATCTGCATCTCATCCTGAACCTTGCCGGTGGCCTGACGCTTCAACGGAATCCCCACTTGCACCGCAAGGTTCCCGTCAAGGATCTGCTGTGGTGTGGTGTTCGGGGTGACCGATCCACCCTGACCGGCGAAGGCGCCCTCAGGGTCGGTGATGTCCCAGGACCTCTGATTCAGATGTTCTTCCACATACCGTACAGAAGGCATACCGAGTTCGACGGGTGCGGTTGGGCCGTACTGTTGAGCTCCGCCGTCGCCCTCGAAGGTTGGCATGGCGTAGGTGCCACGGGGTGGCGAACCGTAACCGGCGACGTCGTAGCCGCCATCGGGAAGCATACTGATCTTCACCTGATGCGCCTGATACCCTTTACCCTTCTTGAGGGTTGTCTTCCCGAAGTCGCCCTTCTTCAACGTCTTCCGCAGGTTGCGCCAATTACTCGCTACAGCCTGGTAGGGGACAAGGCCGGCAGGGTCATCGTTACCGTACAGGGTGTCGATGATCCGCCGGTTCATCACAAGATCCATGCCCTTCTGGCCGAACCCCGCTTTGTTGCCGTGAGGTCGCAGCCAGCCCGGACGGTGGCGCCCGTCAGCGTGGAAGTTGTCGGTGAAGTTCTCTGCGGTCACCTGAGCGAGGCGACGGTACTCCATCCACGTCACAGCCTGCAACTCTTCAGGTGTGAGAGCTTGACCGCCGGGTAGCTCGTCTGCTAGTCTCGCAGAGATGCGGGCTGCCGCTACACGGAACCCTTGCGACAGGCCGTCGTAAGCGCCGATAGTGTCGAGGACTTGGTCGGGGTTCATTGAACCGCCGAACCCAACTTTGAATGCTTGCCTGTCGGAGACCACGGGGAGCCTGCGGCGAAGCTCGTCGCCCGGTACCTTCGAGTAGCCGGTGTCGCCGACCATCATCTCCGCCATCGTCAAATGGCGTTCCAGGATCTCGTCGTCGACAGAACGGTAGATTGCATCTTCGAATGACGGCTGCTTCAGCCCGGACCATTCGTCGGACGTCTTGCGGGAATCGATGAGATCCCGCATAGACTCGCCGGCCTCCCAGCGTTGCCCGATCTCCTTCAATGTCAAACCTTTGTCGCCCGCTCCACGAGTCCAGAAGTCGGACACCTCGTCAGGGTTGAGAGCTTCGACCAGCATCACACGGACAAGGTCGTCCTCGGACAGCTTCCACCCCTTACCCTTAATCTGTTCGTGCACATACTTGATGCGGCCGCCCCGGTCAGCTACCTTCGATTTGGCGTATATGCCGGAAGCCGCCAACACGTCTTCCATCATCCTGTTGGCATCTTTGGTCATCTCGGAGACACGTTGCATCTCCTTGACAGTCTCGGAGCCTTTGGCGACGTTCGTGCGCCAATCTTCACCTGCGGACAGGATCGAAGCGATCGCCACAGACTTGTGCGGGTGGATCCCCGTCTTCGCTGAATCCTCGAGGAGCTGCTGACGGGCTTTAGGGTACCAGTTGCGCCACCAACGGATCGTATCCATCGTCACATGGGTGTCGAAGAACTCTTCCACGTTCATCGAAGACGCCTCAGCCCACCACGACGGATCGTGACGGACAGCGGCAACCATACGTTTCTGCAATTCGGATTGGCTCATCGACTTGTGCGACATCTTCGGCATACGAAGAACGTCGAGTTCCATCGTTTCCTTGTCGAGGTCGATCTTCCCGACTCTGACCAGAGGGGCCAAACGGAGTTCAGGGTGAACGAACGCCTGCGTGAGTTTAGCGTGAGCGACGATACCGTCAGACAGTTTCACCATGTCGTCACTAGGGAGAGTTTCTCCGCTGCGAGCCTTCTTGAACAGGCCGGCCAGTTCGTCGGCACCCTTACCGGTGAGACGGTCTTCTTTGATGGAGGAGTACATGCGTCCGAGCTCGTAGGCGAGAGCCCTATGCCCTGCATCCTCCGACCGGTTATACATTGCGGTACCCATCTTGTGTTCGTCGACCTCGTCGACCAGACGTGCCGCCAACCCCATACCCCAGATCGACATGTGGTCAACCCATTCGCCGTCGATCTCACCCTCGAGAGTGTCAAGGTTCTTGCGGGTCTTGCCCCTAGTGGATCCTACGTCACGCCAGCCACGCATCATTTGACCGTAATGGTCTGCGTCGTTGTCGTCGACAACTTGGAGCATCCGATTCACATGGGAGCTCTGCGTGCCGAACTGGACTTCCGGATCAACCCTTGAACGGTTCAGGACGGCCAGCCGGTTCGACTTCTCGTTGACCGGCCCGTCGCTCAAAGTTGTCAGCGCACGGCGAACTTTTTGGTCGGACGTGTAGTCGGCGATCTTCCCGGCGAGCGAGCCAATCGAGCCCGGACGTTTCGCCAAAGCATTCATGTGTCGTGACTGCGACACATGGTAGGCGTTCTGTAACAGACGGTTCTGACGGGTCAACAGGTTGCCTGTTGCCATCACTCCGCCGAGCATCGGTCCACCTATACCGAGGACACGCTGCCACATGGGGACAGACTCCCCGGCGAACTCGCCAGTGATGGACGCTTGGAGGTCCATGCCCTCACCCAAAGGTGAGAACATTGCTGCCATGTCGGCGCCACGACCGGGTGCACCTGACAGCTGTTGACCTATCCCCTGGTCACGGACTTCGTCGATGTCGCCGCCGACGATACCGCCAGCGATGTCCTCTAGGAATCCCACGTCAGACCTGTGCTTCTGTTAGGGTCTTCACCCACAGCTGCGCCCACTCCCGGGTCTCATCTGAGACTTGAGGGCTGGTAGCCAGGGCGATCAAAGTTTCTAGCCGCTGCTGCTGAGCAGACATCTGTGGCTGCTCGAACGACATCGGAGAAGACGCCTGCGTGTTCGCAAGGATGCCCTCTTGGGGGCGTTCCGTTGGGGCCAGCAGCCCTTCCGGCACACCGGACGGGGCCATAGGTCCGCCGCCACCCAGATTTGGGGGAGGCAACGGTACCTGAGGGCTCCCGCCACCGGGACCGGGAGGCGGTCCAACCGGTGCGGGACCCCCGGGGCCCTCAGCCATGGGAGGCAAAGAACCCTTCAGCCTGTCTAAGGCTGCGCCCTCACCATAAGTTCCGGACTCCGGCTTGTTGACCGGATTCGGGATCTTCTCTATCTCATCTGTGGGCATCAAGCCGCTCCGTTAGCGGGACCCATAATCTGGGTTCCGATCTTTCCACCGGGACCAGCGTCGGAACCGAGGCGTGCGAGAATGTCAGGTGCAGGAGGTGCAGGAGGCATAGGCATACCGCCACCCTCAGGGCCACCCATACCGGGAGGTCCACCCATACCACCGGGAGGCATAGGCATACCGTCAGGGCCCACCTCCATCGGCATACCCTCCGGACCCATACCGGGCATCAAAGGAGGACCACCGAGGCCAGGATCCATAGACCCGGCCATCGTCTCTTCCTTCGGCAACACGATGTACTCTTCGTACAGGTCGAACAGGTCGCCGCCATTGCGGCGGGCCTTAGCGATCTCGATGAGAGCACGTTCAGGGATCGTTGCGGCCTGCAAACCTTCCAACATCTTGGCGAGAGCCATATCCCGGAACTGTTCCACGTCAATCCGTTCACGTTCAGTAGTCACATCGGAGACACCTTCGATGTTCTCCTGGACGAACGACCTTGAAATGAGACCGGCGCCCTGATACTGTAAGTGTAACACGGCGGACTGTGCGGCATCCCTACCCAACCCGAGACCGTAATCTGCGTGGATGCGGTGGTTCATGTCGATAGCTTTCGTCGAATACTCTTCAACGAACTGCTGGTTGCGGAGAACACCTGTGATCTGCCGGTTACCCGGGTACAGGGCCTTGTCCGTCATAAAGCAGATGCGGAGCGACTGCTCGAGCATGTACTTCATCGTCAGATGGTACTGTTTGATCGCCGTGTTCATCACGCCGGCTGTGGCTTCAACGAACTTTGCTGAAGCGATAGCCTGATCCACGTCACCGGGACGACTCTTAGGCCAACGCCCACCCATGTGCACTGCTTCCTGCAATGCTTGGAGGTCTCGCTGTACGTCGAGGCTGGACACTGCGGGCGGTACACGCCCGATCTGGCCGGCAGGGCCGAGCTCAATGTAGGCGCCACCACCCCAAGGCATAGTTCCGATCAGGTCTTTCACCCAAATATCGGAATACACTGCCTGATCTGCGTAGTCGAGCACGACGCCCATGAGGCGGACGTGCGCTGCGAACGGGCCGATCACCTGATCGAACTGTCCACGAGCCTCACCGTCGAAACTGTTACGCTGCCCGATGACAACAGGGCAAACATCCGAAGGGTTCGTTATCCGCTCAAACTCGACAGCATGCTTCGACACCCCGGAAGTGCGGCCAAGGCCACCAACCTGCCCGGAAGCGCCGGTAGAGGAGAACACGCCCGCTGTGACCCAGGCTTCCTCATCGAAATACTCGATGAGGGTGACGGTGATGTTGTGATCCCCGGCGATACCCTCTTCAACGTGAAGGCCGTTGCCGTAAATGTAGTCACGGAGCAGCATCGACCACTCGACAGGCAGCTGAGATTCGTACAGCTCACGGGCAAAGATGCAGCGGCGAACGACATCACCCTGACGCCATCCTGGCTCAGGGTAACAGGTCCTCATGTCCCGACGTTCGATCAGAGGAAGTTTCTGATCCGGGTCCGGGAGCACCACCCAAGCTGCGAACCCGCCACCAGCGAGGTCGAACATCGTTTGGGGGACCATAAGGTCGATCTTCGAGGCGGTCAGGTATCCGGCTGCGATGCGTTCCATCTTGTCAGCGGACTCACGGGCCTTCTTCGTACCGCCTGCGGGATCTACACGGACAGAAGGTACCAGCGCAGCGGCCTCAGCGGTGTCCTCGAGGGCCACCTGCACGAGGTTAGGGGAAACAGAATCGATACCCTCATCGTCAGGGTCGAACACGGACAGGTCGCCACGCACCACCTTGTCCAAAGTGTCGATACGGTCATCACGGTCGGAGTGTCGGGAGCGGAACGACTGCCAGATCTCTACAAGTTCGTCACAATTGATGCCCGGGACCTCATATACGTCGCCGTACTCGTCGACCTTAGCGTGCATCTTCGGCCTCTATGACAACCTGTTTCTCGTACTCGTTCATTTCACGGCCCTCTCGGAGTCGAAACCCTGCTGCTCTCACGTCTTCTTCGCCGGCATCCTTAGGCGCATGAAAGTAGACTGGTCTGCCGGTCTTGGTGATTACACCACAGACCATCTGCCCCTCAGGACAGTTCGCTTTAGCCGACAGATAGTCGGCCTCGTTAGCGGCTTTCTCAGCTTCGGTGGGTTCAGGCGCTTCGGACATCAACCTCTACCCCGCATCCGGCTGTTCACCCCACACATTGGGGGGTACGTTCACTGGTCGGGGGGCGTTCTTGTCCGATCCTGTCGCTTCCATCATCGGTTCGCCCGGACGGCCGACCATAGCTCTGGCAAGGGATCCAGAGCGTGCCTGCTTGCCCCTATGCTGGTTGCCGAGACCCGGTTGAGAGATCATGTCTTCAGCGAAAGAAACCAGTGACCGTCTACGCCTGATACGGGCCGGATATTTGTCCGCCCTGTCATCAAACATGGGCAGATGGGGCCGCTCGAGCGCCTCCTTCATAGCGATATGGGTGAACCAGAACGACATCACCCTGTCCGAGGTGACCGCCATAGGGAACCCGAGGAGCTCCTCCACGAACGGCTGAAACGCCCGCTGCGTAGGAGCGTTACCCCACGGAATGGAGATCAGCTGCGCCTCGAACAGCGGTGCGATAGATTCGACACCGAACTGAGGGTCCCACTTGTTCCTATGAGTCGTATGAGGCACAACACGCACCCCATGCTGGGCCAGTTCCTTCACGATCTCCGGGGTTTGCACGATCTGCGCCTGAACGCCGTTCACCTCGACCCTGAACTCCGACAACGGGTACTCCTGCGCCCAATCGAGCATCTGCTGCTTCATACGGGGCGCCTTCATCTGCCGCTCCGCCACCTGATCGATCAGATACCGGATACCCGTCTGAAGGTCCACACCCACAAGGGTGAGGGCCGTGAAACCGCTGTTCTTCCCCGTACCAGCCGGATCCAAGCCCGCAATCAGCTTCCAATTCGGATTGTACTGGCCCAACACCCGCTGAGTGTCCTTACACAGATCGATAGACTCCTCAGTGAACGACGCCCCCTCACCCGGCGAGTCGACATTCTGGAAGACCAGCTGGAAGTCGGCGTTCTTCATTTCGGTGCGGTGAGTCAAAGCCTGAGTGTACGGGAAATGCTCAGGCCACAACACCTTCTCCTCCACGTCATCCAAGATCAACGACTTGCGTATCACCCGATACCCCTGCCGCTTCTGCAACGTCGCATAAATGTCACCGGGCATCACACGGGTCCCAACCCACACAGCTTTGCCCCTCTTACCGATACGGGTCAAGGCCTCTTTATCGAACCACTCCATCATCCCCGCCACACGGTCCGGGTTCTTCTGATTGTCGATAGTAGCGACGTCATCGAAGATGATCCAGTCAGCACGGGCACCATACACCTGCTCGCCCACACCCAAAGCCCTCACAGAAGGGTCCTTCTCCATCGTCGTCCGCTTCGCCACGTTGAACTGGGTCGCAGACCAAATCTGATCCTTACCACCCGAACGGAACGGACCGAAATCGTCGATCAGGTTCCCCTCAGCCCCGACATACAGATCCTCGTTCGTCATCAACTCCTGAATGGCACGGGAGAACGCCCGGGCCATAGTCGCAGACTTCGACACGATCAGAAAACGCAGATTCGGGTCATAACACAACTGATACAACGTCCACTTCACCGTAATCAAAGTCGACTTCGCATGATACGGCGGCAAGTTCACCAGAATCCTGGCAAGACCCTCCTCCAAGGCATCCACAATCTCCTCATGGAACGGAGGCGCCGCATGGCGCTCCTGACAATCCGGACACAACACATGCCCGAAATACCTTCGCTCCCACTCCCAAAACGGCATACGGGTTTCACCCGTCACCCCCTCCGCCGGCGCCTTAGAACGGATCCCCTCAACCCGAACAGCCTCAGCCTCCCGGAACAACTTCACCTTCCCCGACAAATGCTGCCGAGACACCCCCACCCTCTTCGCCACCTCAGACTGCGTAAACCCCTCATGCACCACAAGACGACACGCCTCATCAAACCTACGAGTCTTCGACCACTTCTCAAATTTACGATCCATACTACCCATAACCCCACATGCGGTCGAGAAACTTCTAGCACTCCCGCAGGTGTGGCGGCTATCCTCAGGGTAGGCTGTTCCCGTCACGACCACTATTGGGGTAGTAGATAGGACCTGTTCCTCGCCGGCTTGCGACCGGTTGCTGCCCGTCAGAGGGGTCGTCTTCTGCTACCACCGATCAGGTAGCCCCGTCAGAGCCATCGGGGGAGCGTAGCACGAGATCCCGAGCGATACAGGGGGGCGGTACCCGGGCTTCCTGTCTACAGACATCCAACGTCCGCCAGCTGGAGCCCCACCAGGGGGCTCCGAGCTAGGGACAGCCCAAACGTATGGCCCACCTACGGTGGGAACCTAGACAAACCGGGTTTAAGACGGAAACCGACAAGCCAACAAGACAGCAACCCGACAGACGTCCAGGAACACCCATGTCACAATGTCACCCACACCCTAAGCTACCCCTCCGTATAGCAGCATGACTGCGTTTTATGGACCCCCCCTTCGGAGAGTGTGCATGCAGGCATGCACCCCCCCGGGGGGCCCTGCTGCGGCCAGCTTGCTCGACGAGCTGGCGCCGTCGAGCAGTCCGGGTGGCAGGGGTCCAGCAGCTGGCCCCCGCCCGCTGCCAGCCATGCCATGGGGGTACCAGCATGCTTGCAGCAGGCAGCACACATACATATATAGGCAGCGATCAGCCTTCGGTGTGTGTCGGGTGGTGGGTCCGGGGCATGCTGTGGGGTGACGTTGGGCCACTGCGTGGGGCCTCGACATGCGGGCTGTGTGGAGCGGGCGTCGGCGCCGCCGCCGGTGTGCTCGGGGTGGGCGATCAGGCGGCGAGGCGAGGGGTGGGAGCAGCGGCGTCGGGTGCTGTGTCTCGGTGGTTTGGGTGCACCCTGTTATTCCTACCAATGTGGTGGGGAATCATATGTTTGTTGGGGTTTTGGGTTTTGTTTGTGTTTCTTGGGGGTTTCTTGGGATTAATGCTTGACCCGGGTGTCAAGGCATGGTTTAATTGAATTCAAGTCACCAACCGACCGGGAGGTCACAATGTCACCAACTACCACCGTCCTAGAGAATCTCGACCAGTACCGGCAGGTTTCGCCTTTGGCGGACGCCGCTCTGCCTAAGGTCGTCAATTGCCGCCACATCGTGCGGGGTGCGCTCCGCTCCCCGACCAGCCCGATCACCGTCAAGGTGCTCGACCAGCTGAACACGGGAGGGTACGCCTCGGTCAACCTGCAAGAGTTCGACTCCAACCTGCCTTTCGCCTACCTCTACATCGAGCTAGCTATCGCTGGCACGAAGGTCCAGTGGACGGCGAAGTGGCAGCAGAACGGGCAGGTTCTGACTCTCGGGTCGATCCGTACCGCTCAGCTGCCATCGCAGCGTTGGAATGAGATCAACCTCGACAAGCTGCTCACCCAGCTCATCTGGGTCTGAGGGCCCCGTGAGCCCCCCGGCTTCGTCGGGGGTCTTGCAGGCGCCTTCAGGCTCCTACCACCAACCCACTACCGAAAGATCCACCATGTCAGTCACTTCCACCCACAACCTGCCAGCCAACCGGTTCGCCCGGGACACCACGGCCCCAACCCACGACTTCGAGGTGTGCGGGACCTGCTCGAACTACATCGCCAACGCCGATGATTCCTCGCTCGATCTGTACGATGACGCCGACGAGATCCGGGAGCGCAGAGATCAGGAGTTGAACAAGTTCCACGAGTTCGGGTATCACTGGATCGTTGCCGACGTTGAGGGGCGGGGCCACCTGTGGCAGCAGTGCGACGTCTGCGACACAGACCCGGGGTTCCGTTACATCGTCAAGGCGGTCAAGTGATGAGCGCCTACGATTACAAGCTGGAGGCCACACTTGACGGGGAGACCCTCTCCCACGGGTTCCACGGCGCTAACGACGGCGAGGCCACAATGTTTGCCACCGGCAGAGTGTTGGACTTCGCCATCGGCAGCGACGTGTGGGCTAACGGTCGCATCGAATTGACCCGCCTATCTGACGGGGCTATCATCCAAACCATGGAGGCCAAGCAATGAGTAGGACCATCACCATCGAGGTCGACGACATCACTCTCATCCTGTTCGAGGACCTCCAAGCGGAGGCCGACGACGCCAACAAGTCCGGCAATTTCGGGCCCTACGACGAGGCCTGCAGTGAACTCGCCTACGATTGTTTCAACCTCGTGGAGGGGGCCCTAGGCCTCTCCCACGGCAACACAGAGGAGCCACCACAATGAACACCAACAACAGTGATGAAGCGATAGCGAAACTGAGGGCCCGGGCCGAGCACCCGGACGCCAACAATGGCGACTTCTTCGCATGGCGTGCAGCGGTCGAGGAGGCGGAGACGGAGACCATCGAGGTGTCCGCCATCGACCTCGACCGGTACCGCAAGATCCACCAGCTGGAGCAGGCCATGTGTGACGGGGCATTCCCCGAGTACGCAGAGTTTGATGACCTGACGCCCGTGCAGTACGATCAGGCGGTAGCCGCCGGCTTCGAGCCGGACCAGCTCAACAGCTCGATCTCGATTGATGAGGTCAGCGAAGCCGACACAAATGCCGGGTACGACCTACTCGGCTCCATCACAGGAGACAAGTAATGCACAACCACGACGACTACAGTGTCGTCAAATACCACCACGACTGCCCAGCGTGCGTGAACCAACCCAAAGACGTGCCATGGGCGCACCACGCATACACCACCCACCAAAGGACAGACATGGACCAGGATCAACAACCGCTAAGCCCAGAGATGGCAGCAATGCAGACATGGGACGCACTCATCCCCATCGCACCGACATGGCATGAAGATGCCGTCATGGAACCGCAGCTGCGCAGCTACGAGTCCGACAAGTGGGCCCACTACCAGCTGACCCATGACCGGTCGCTCACCGACGACCAGCGGATCAAAGCGTACAACCAGTACCTCGGGGAGACCGGACGTTCCGACGATGCGGTCTCCGACTCGCTGCTACGCCGGGAAGCGTTCTACCGGGATCTCAGAGCGGTAGCGGAGGCCCAAGCCTCGCACGCCATGTCCGGTGTGGGCGATCTGGAGACCCTGATCGCTGCCGGTGAAGAGATCAATCGTCTCGACAGACTGATCGCCGCCGTCGCCGAACGGAGGGCCCAACAATGAGGTCACCAGACAGCGAGACACAGGACGAGCGGGTTATGCGTCTGGCACGCATAGCCTGCCGTCACTGGTCGGCGAACGCCGACTATCAGGATCAGGTTCAGATCGCCGCAACAGCAGTCTGGCAGTGCCTAGACCTCGAAGACTACCAGTGCATTCGCAGGGCACGAAACGCCTGCGCTGATCGCTGGCGTCAAGTACACGGCAGGAACGGATGCAAGACGTCGACCTCGATGCCCCTACACATCGGAGGGGAGAGTGTGTCTCTCGTCACATCGCTAAAGTCTTTGTCGCCTACTGCCGAGAGTGAGATTGCAGACATAGACCACCTAAAGCCTGCCGCCTTAGCGGCAGAGGCTGGCCTAGAAGGCACTCTCAAGCTAGTAGCTATCAGGCTAGCTGAGGGCACGCCTAAGAAGGACATCGCAGCAGAGCTAGGGGTACACCCCTCAAGGGTGTCCCAGCACATCACAAGCCTCAGGGAGGCACTCACATGAGCCGCCACAGACACGACCACGTTGAGCTAGGCCCCACCGTTAACCGGTGGCACGTCGAATGTATGGACCTCGGAGCTCTAGGCACCAACGTCTATGTGACCATAGACGGCATGGTCGGACTCGAATGCACCGCAAACGACGACATCGTGGTGAGCGTGATCCCCATGCTCAACGTCTCTGGTCTCTGGAACGTCCGTTGCTGGGACGCACCAGGGCAAGAGGAATGGTCGCCCGACTCTGACGACCTCAAGGACCTCGACGGCGCCATCGTAGTGGCGCTGGAAGCCATCCGAAAGATCATTGCCGACCGGGCCTAGCACCCGGCTATACTCTCCCCGTTACCCTTCTGTCGGGGGGTACCTGTCGCCTGTGGTGGTGCGTCAGGATCAATACCCCCCGGCTCTCTCGGCCACATGTGGGGGTAGAGGTAGGAGGTACCCAAATGGTACACGATGCGAACGAGGAACTATC
>Ga0255048_10002487_pt1 | contig 11686 bp, 17 predicted proteins | sample JV7_2_2_MG_FD_183619 | JGI IMG/M metagenome (GOLD analysis project Ga0255048, IMG submission 183619) | Seawater microbial communities from Jervis Inlet, British Columbia, Canada - JV7_2_2 | ecosystem: Environmental > Aquatic > Marine > Inlet | place: Canada: British Columbia | collected 2016-10-06
GTTTAATGATTTAATAATGAAGTTTTGTATCGTAGACTTTTCAGCCTCCACTAAAGTTGTTTTGTTCTCGATATAATCAGAATGGAAGTTTGTGGGTGAGTGCTCCCTATAAACAACAAAAGCCAATCTACAATTAAGTAAATCGGCTTTAATATCGTTGCTAAAGGGTAGTATGGCATCAATCAAGCCACCTTTAGATATGTTAATGTTATTAAATTCGTTATTCATTTGATTGATTTTTAAAGGCAGTTACTACGCTACCTGATTACAAAGATATAAAATTAATCCAACTTATTAATTAAATATTCCAAATATTTATGTATTGATATTATGTTTTCTTTATCAAGATATACATATATTTCTCTATCATCTAAATTATCATCAATACTTAATTCACATTCATTATCTTTATCTAAATCTGTAAATTTAATTGTCTTATTGCCGTTTTGTATTAATAAATTTATTCCGCTCATAATCTCAGTTTTTAGTTTATTAATAATTTTCCATTGGGTCAAAATCTATAAGCTCATTGCAACCTGGACAAATAAGATCACCAGAATTAGTAGCTTTTGTTTCTTCATAGTCCCAGTAACTATCGCACTTATCACAATAATGTTTATACGACTTTTGAATCTTTTCTCTAATCTTGCTTTCTGACGTTTGAAATAGTTTCATAGTTCTCGATTTTTTAAGGTTCTTAGTTTTTGTTTTAGTTTTCATAACCTTTAGTTTTAAATTCTATGCTAATTAAAGTATAATTTTAATACAATGCAACGTGTTACAAAACATCTAACTTAAATTTAATATACTCATGCCCTCGCTTAACTATCTTCTTTAACATGATTAATTGATAAATCATATCATCATTAAAACCGTATTTCTTTTGTAGTATATCCTGAAACGGTTTGCATATATTATCTAAGTCACTCTTACGGTTGGAAAAACCTGCTATAATAGTTAATCTAAGTGGTGTTTTAGGCTTTATGTTTAAATGTGGTAGCTTATATAACAATTCAGTTTCATAGGCTTTATATGTAGGTGTTTTAAATCTCCTACCTTGAAAACATTTATTTACTGATAATGGTTTAATTTTTACTATTTGCATCTGTCAATTGTTTAGTTGTTGGATTGTTTTGGTTATGGTGGCCAAAGTGGCATTTCCTACACAATGGCATAAGGTTTAATGGATGATCTGAACCGCCCTGCCCTTTGCTTTTTACATGGTGTAAGTCAACCGCAGGAGCAAGGCAATATTTACACGCTAAGAAATCACATTTTTCTAGCGAGTAGTATTTATAATAGGCTTCTTTATAGTTTAGTTTCTTCATATCTATCTATTAAACTTTGAATACTTGGAAAGGGTATATAAACACCACGCTCACTAAAGAACTTGCTTAAAACACTTATAACTTCGTTTATTTCGCTTGTGGTTAATTCGGTTGTGCTTTCCTTTTTGAATAATGTTATTTGAATAGGCTTCCATATCATAGCCTTTACTAATTCAGCATTGTATCGCATTTCCATTTCTAGCCCTTTTAAGCCTGTATAATTGAAAGTAAGGCCTAAGTTATTAAGTTCTTTACTTACATGCTCAAAATATAGGTGTAGTGCTTTGTTTTGGGTAATGGTTCGCTTTCCTGACTTCTTAGTTAGATCACATACTTTGTGATTCTCTAAAAGCCATTTGCACTGCTCTTGAAATAAGTATATTTCGTTTTGTTTGGATAGGTCGTAAATCATAGTTTTTGTTTAACATTATATAAATGACATTGAAACGTCACTTATAATTGAGTTAGCTACCATTGCCAACGCTCACACTTCAAGCCAGTGGTCATTGTAATCATTATATGTTTCTATATCAAGCCACCTCGCGCGTAATCTAACCACACTTTCGTTAAAGTAATCTTCTGCGTTATCTTCAAGGTCTGTAGTTAAATACTCAATCGCATCCCCCCGCTTTTTAAAGCAGTGGCTCATATCGTCAGTTAATGCAATTTCATATATAAGTTTCCTTGTGCTGTGGTAGTTTTCTGTTTCCTTTTCAACCATTGCATTTCTTAATCCTTTTAGCTCATCAATTGAAAGCCCACCGCACTTAACGGTAGCTAACAATGCATCATAAGCCATTTGGGCTTCGGTGCGGTTATTATCTTTTTTCGCTTTATTCATTATTGTATGTTTTTGAAAATTTTTACTATTAAATCCAAACGGCTCATATGCGCGTCCGTTAAACAAAGTTAGTTTATAAATATGATTAATTCAATATGTTATAGGGCATAAAAAAGCCGATACTAATTTAATAATATCGGCTTCTCGTTGTGAGTTTTAATCACGATTTCATAATACCTCCGTTTTTAGTGCACCTGTTATACGTAATATTAAAGTACTAAATTACAAAATGTTTTAATACGATGCAATATGTTTTACAGCACATAAAAAAGCCCCCATTCCTGGAGGCTAAAACTAAAACTAAGAAAAAAACTAACTATGAACTATTTGAATACTTCTAACCATAGACTCTTTTGCTTGCTTATTTCTGCTTTGGTAATTACACCATCAGATGCAGCCTCAATAGCGTTTGCCGTTGCTGCTGTGATCTCTTTAGTGGTTTCAATTACCTTGCCTGCCTTATGAGGGTATTTTCTAAGCAAATATGTTAATACTTTAGTTAAGATATAAGCCAATATTTCAGGCAAATATTTAACTAGAATGCGAACGGGTATTAATTTAATCCATTTCATAATTAGTTATTTAATTGTTAAACTTATATATTTCTCATTTAAACAAATTTCGTTTAATTTCTGCATTGCTTCGGTGCTGTATTTTGTATCTAAATAATCATCAGCATTAAGATAAGATAATGTTAATCCTACCAATATACATCCTGCTGAATGTGAATAATAGTTTCCTTTGTGGATTAATATATATGATCTTGGAGCAGTATCTTGAACTATAAATGTACTAGGGTGTTTTTCACTGTTGTAAGATTCTAATGTGTAAAAACCTTTAGGTATGCAACTTTCGTTTATCTCGTTATTCTTCCATGGCTTTTCAAGGCTCATTAAAGTATATTGAAATACATTATCTTTGTAAATATCAATAGTTCCAATGGTTTGTTTACCTGTGTATTTTCTCCTAGTTAAATTTAGTTCTACCATTAGTTATTTTTTTCGTTTATCAAATCTTTTAAATCATCAAACCTTTGATCTAGATATTTAATCAACATTTTATCACGTTCGTTTTCTCTTGTTTCATGGGCTAGAACTTGCTTATCAGTATATTCCTTTACTTTAAGAATCTTCTTACTGGTTACCTCCTCAACTTTGATAATCTTTTGATCTTGCTCATTAAACTTCTTTTCTATATTTCCAGGATAAGCCCATAAGCTAGTCACTATCAAAGTAACTAAAGTACCTGTTAATGCTGCTATTAAAACTTTAATCCAATCTTTCACAGTTGCCATGTTTTTTAAAAATAAAATAGGTTAAACCTGTAATTATAACCGCTATCGGTAATATAAATGCCTCTAAAGCATTAACCGACAACAAATAAGTACTATAATCCTCCCCTACTTTATTTAATTGAATCACAATATAAAAAGTAAGTCCTAAACCTATTACAAAGTACGGTATTTTTTTTAACTTATTATATGGTTTAGGCATAATAATTAACAATAACAACCATGCTAAATACTGCGATGTGAAATAAAATATACTCCAGTTAGTAGATTGGACAGGAGCAAAGAAATCATATACCGCTTGCATAGCGATAAAAAAACAAACTGGTATTAACAACTTAGTACACATTACGGCTTAACTGGCTTCTCTGGGTTACCTTCACTATCTACATCATCATCCTCATCGTTGTCTGGCATTTTGTAACCCATACCACTGTCTTTTACTAATTCTCTCATAATTTATATATTTAATTATTTGTAATTCTATTTTTATTTTTGCTTCTTATTTTTCTAAATATAAAATGAGTTGCAACGCTTGTTAACATTCCTGTTAGTGCTATTTTGTTGCGTGTTTGCAAACTCATTGGAACTGATTGATTAATAGTAAATGTGCTTACTAAAATACTTGCAGGTAAATATAGTTCAGCACTTCCCCACCCTTTAGGTGGATTGTAACTTTTTGAATACTGAGCAAATGAACTTAAAGAAGTTACTAACAATGCAATTAATAATAGTTTTTTCATATCTTTTTTTATGCAAGATACAAAACTAATCGCTATTTTATTTGTGTTACTAAACATTGCTTTCATCATTATCATAAGCAGCAAAATAATAGTCTGTTCCTGTTGCTGCATCCCATGTTGCCTGACTTGTTACTTTTACTAATTGAGTACCTGAATTTAAATAAGTAGTTTTTAAATTCTGAACAGTCCAATACTGAGAACCTATTTGTACTACATCATATTCATTACCGTTATAGTCTGTAAATGTACTACCAGGATCACCACCGCCATTATATAAAGCTCTAATAGATAAACCATCTTTAGCATCTAAATCGTTAGCTATAATAATGCCTAAATCACTATAATGTAAGTTCATATAATAGCCATCGCTACCCCAACAATTAAAAGTAAGTTTTAAATTATTGAATGATGTTGTTCTTCTACCACTACCGTAAGCTGTATAGCCTGTTGAATTTGTTGCGCCTGTATTTGGTGTATCCCAAAATACTAAACCTGTTTCTTTTAACGATCCGCTATCATCGCTTGTCGTGGTTAGTAACGTATTGAAAGATGCTTGAACCGGAACAATCCATGAGTCAGGCAATACCATATTAAATGCAGCATTACCGCTATATAAATAACCGTTTATAGCTTTGGTTTTGCCTTGATTCATCATTAATATTTGTAAGTTATTCATTATGCTTCATTTACAATTGATACAACGTCCCACTTTGAATCGGTTGAGTTATATATCATTCCTATATACATTTTCTTACCTAATACTGTTGTAGTTGGTAATGTAACCCCTACAGCTTCATAAATAGCATTAAAAGCTAATGTTCGAGCCGTCCCATTATCTTGTATTCTTATGATTAAGTTATTACCATTTACAGGCGTTCCGCTAGGTGCAGCAAATGTAGCATTAACCGCTAAAGCAGTTAAATAGTATTCGTTTTCTTTTGCTGATCCTGTTGGTGTTGGAGTCGCTGAACTTGCTACGCTTGTTGATGTGTTTAAATTCCTTTGTTCTATCGCTCCTGTGCTTGAATTATAAGTAAGTATATTATTTGTTCCTGTGTCTGTTGTTGGCGGTGTCATTATATATACATTGCTATTTTCATCAATTATAATAGCTGAATTAAGACTAGTTCCATCATCAACTAGGAATCTTAATGTTCCTTTTGATGAGGAAGATGCACTAGTTCTCCCTGCTACTGCAGCTAAAACATCACCGTTTTTATGATATTCTATTGCTCCTATATATTGATCTGTAAATACGTCTGTATGATCTATTACTAATGCACTAGCATTTGATGAACTTATTTCTAATGCTATGCCAGAACTCATAAATGTAGGTGCTGGTGATGTAGTACCTAATCCAAGATTTCCACCATTAGGCTGTATTAGAACATCCCCTTTTACAATATCACTAGTACTTTCAAAAGTTAAATCATCTCCTGACGCATTGCCGCCATAAATTGTATTTATATATTCATCAGCCGTTTCCCCACTATTAGAACCTATAACCATGCCCGCCTTAGTTGCTCTTGTTGATGGTGTATCTGTTAAGCCTAAATAGGTAGTAACACCGCCACCACCTACACCGCCACCCGCAGCATTATTAGGAATAAAGCCTCGCAAATCTTGATAGCCTACGCCTGAATTATAAGTAATTGTGCCGCCTGATATTCTAACCGTAAACCTAGCTATTAAAAAACCTACACCTTTATATTTTGATGGTATTGAATAGTTAGTATAATTAGATGCATCAGCAACGGCATTAGACTCTGAGTTGTAACCATCTGAAGGTAAGTTACCCATTAATACCGAAGGTTCACCACTTTTATTAATAACACCCCATACTACTATATTACTCCATTCATTTGACCAACTAGAACCATCTGAATAAGCTGTTATAGTATCTAAGTTAGTTGTATCTCTATATGCTGTTGTGAAATCATTTACTATTAATATGCTATCTGTTGGCATGGAAATAGCCGGAAAGGTTTGTTTATGCATCTGCCAAACTTGACCGCCTGTAACTTGTATATATCCGTTTGCTGTTGTTCCTGTTAAACTTCCCTCTGTTCCGTTATCATGTTCCGCATTAAGTTGTCTTATGCGTTCTGCCATGTGTAGTATATGACCGTTATCATCTTCTTGTTTTAAGTGGTCATTAATGTTTTGGTTTCGTCTTGCACCGCCTTTTGTTTGAACAGTTACAGCAGATTGTACTTCTAACTGGGCAATCTTACAATGTTCTGTAATTGGGAATCCTGACGTACTAATTGTCAATACTTTAGTAGCCATTGGTATATAAACATAATTAGTAGTAGTTAATTCGTCTGTACCTGCAGTTAATACTATTGTAAGTGGTGAAGTTGTAGTATCTAATGTATAAAATCCATCACTAAACAATAAAGTTAAATCCATTGTATCATCAATATTTTCTAAAGTACCTGTAACAATAGCCCCATCTGAATCTATAGTAAAATTAAATGATTCTCTAATAGCACCATCCCAAGCATCATTAAAAGTATCTTCTACTGATTTGGTAACTGTTACAAATACCTCTCCATCCGTAGCATCTGAGTTTAAAGTGCCACCCATTGAAATTGAATAACTAGGGAATACGGGTTTAACATCTGTAAACATTCCAGGCGTTGTATCTGATAACCAAAGTTGAGAACCTGCACTGAATGTTGAAGTATCTAAACCTCTAACCCTTCCAAACCTTGTAGCTAGTCCTATTTCACCATTTAATATATCGTGAGTCGCTACACTTAAAGTACCCTGTGATAATTCCCATTTACTAGCATCGGCTAATTCAGGTGTTGGTATTGGTAAACCTCCTACTACTGTTCCACTCTTTGGGTGTAATATAGAACCGTCTGCAATAGTAACGCCTGTATCATTGTAATATAATAATACCATTTCATGCCCTACTTGAATAGTAGCACCTAAGCCTGTTATTATATCAATAGTATATTCTTGTTTATTCCATACTAAAGTGCCTGCCGTTGTTATTGCAGGTGGATCAGTATTAAATGTTATAGCATCAAAAGTACCTAATATCCAACTTTTAAGCGTGTCAAATAATACAAACCTATCTTTACCTGTTGCATTAACTGGTACAGCTTCTAAGCCGTCTAATACGGTTCTTTCTGCTTTGCCTTTAATTGGTGTTCCCATTATTCTATTTTTATTTGACCATTGAATATAACTGTTGCCGCATCCGTAGCCGTTAAGCTATTGTTAAGTATTATTTGTAATGTATTTGTATCTATTAATCTAGCTTGCGTTGCTGATAATCCTGATACATCAGTAGAAGTAACATAAACATCAGCCGCATTATTAGTATAAACACTTATTAAATCCCAATCTGTAATAGTTATAGTTAATGTGCTTATTGTACTTGTAGCTTGTATGTTAAACTGGCCTGAGAAATTACATATATTATAATTAGTAGTATAGTTAAAATGATCTAATGAGGTTATTGTTGCACCTGCTACTGAAAATTTAGATATTGCTAAACCTCCTGATGTTTGAGAATTTATAGGATCAACAATAAAAGAGGCATAAGCCGCTGCTGTTGTATTGGTTGTTATCCTATAAATTAAGTGTGTTACATTCTGTTGATTCGTTTGTTTAACTATTGCACCCGTAACAGGTCTATAAGGTGTGAATACATCTGTTAAACCTTTAATAACATGTAAATATACTACCTCGTTATCTTGAATACCTGTAAAACTACCTTGATAATCTTGGTCTATCGTTACAACTACCTCACTACTATTTGTAAAGTCAATAGTACCTGATGCGCTGCCTGTTTCATCAACTTCTGTTTTAACCCTTGTTCTTAATAGGGTTGTATAGGTCATTCCTTTAGCCTCTGAATAGGCTGCTTTATCTACTGCTACCTTTTGATCAAAAGATAATACAGGTTCTATTGTTAATCCATCTATTCTTTTATCAGCCATATCATTAATTATTTAATTTCATTTTATCAGTAGCATTAATCAGCATGTTATCAGTAGCATTAATTAAGAAGTAAGCATCCGCAAATACTGGTAAATCACCTGTTAACTCTGTATAATTATTATAATTCTCGTAGTCTACAACTCTTAATTGAATATTTCCGGTTCTTAATAGTTGCTCTTTAAATACTGTAAGTTCTATATCTTCATCAATATTATACAATACATTATTTACATAAAATTCATCATGACCTAAAGCTATGTTTATCTTTTCATGTAAATAAAAAGGAATCAATTTAATATCTAATGTATGGATTGATAAAGGATCACTATTTAATGTTGTTAATTCTATATCTGAATCCTCATATGTTTCTTTTTGGCTGTTATAAATACCCTCAATTATTCTTGCTTCAATTCTTATTTGTTGGTATCTATCTATTTCATAAGGTACACTAGCCCAATTCATACCATCATTAATACTAGAATTACCACCCCATTTAATAATCAATGTGTTTTCGTGTTCTTCTTTTACATTAAATTCCTCAGACCAAATAATCTGATAAGGTAAAGTAGCTGTTACACATTCACACTCTATATAATAACAACCATCTAAAGCCGTTACATCAACATTACAGCGATAATATATTAATATTGTTCCATCTGTTAAGGTGGTTTCATTTCCTGCCACTGAATAGGCTAATGTTGTTTTTGATGAATCGCTTTTATTTACTAAATAAAGATTAAAATCAGTGTAGCTAGTTTTAAAATCAAACCAACAATCATCATCATTTTGTATTTTTTGGCTATATGGTACATAGTCCCGGTCTTGAAATGTTAAATGATTAAAAAGCCGTGTATCAAATGTTTCAGGAGTGTTATAATAAGATGTACGGTTTACAAACCTTAATTGATTAGATGTTGATATTTGAAATATTGCTTTCATTCGTACAAAGTTAATAAATTTTTATGTTATAAAACACTAAACCCAATCTATTGATTCACTACTAGTCCAATCTATATTCTCTTGATCAGTCCATTGTATAGCATTATCATCTTCTGTTACTTCTCTTGATTCCATTATTTCAAGGTTTGTAAGGCTTTCACCAACTGGTTTTATAGTTGCTAATATTGGCCACCCTTGTATGCGCTCACCGCTTATTTCATCAGGAACATCTATTTTTTTAGTAGTATCATCTTCTATTGTTTTTATATCCTGGTAACTTAAATCACCATTAACCTTTATTATATTACCTGTTATAATTGGCTCATCTAAACTATTCGGGTCTATATCTACATTTTCAGATACCTCTATACCTTCATCATTTCTTACTGTTGATAGTTCGGTTAATATTTCTGACTTATTAAATTTTATATAAGTAGGAAAGAAAGAAGTAACCTCTCCAAAGCCTATATCAATGGTTAATGTCTGTCCTAAATACTTTTGCAAACCTACTCTAATCCATTTACCCCATCGGTAAACACTTCTTGCAGGTGTTAGATTCAAGTTAATAGGCGTTGTTATTTCATCAATACCATTTACCGTGTCAAAATCTTCGGTGGTTCTTTGAATTAATACGCCCTCTGATTCAATAGTTTCCATTACAGAAACATCATTATCATATGAACTATCTGTAGTTTCATTAGCATTTTTTACCAATCGCCTTACAGTCTCATACCATACACCACTATCTTGATAAGATGTTGTTAAGTCTAGCTTATTGTCGAATGTGCTTAGTATAGTTGTATAACTTGCTTGAGTCATAAAATCATTAAGAGAACCCGCCTCTTCATAATCTGCTTTAGGTGTTCCAACTTCAATAGCTGAATAATATTTTTTAATATCTAACTCCCTACTAAATGAATTATTTTCTATTTTACTTACTGTTGTTCCTATATCGTTGCTATACCAATAATCCTTATCCTCGCATTGCATTTTTTTAACACCATCAACGGTAACTAATCGGTATTCTAAACAGAATTTTCGCTCAAAATACTCTTTTAATTCTTGCCATTTAAAAGATAATTGCGCTTCATCGGTTGTAAATTGTCTACATAAATAACCATTGGATAAATAAACATGAGCCCATTTACCGTCAGTATCTAATACAGAACTAATAAAACTATCCGATTCACCTGTTATCGATTCTAAAACACGTTGGTGTGCCTGGAAAGGGTTTACATGGTCTAATAATGTTTCAGGGAATCTATCTGTAACCGTTATAGGATTGGTTTCTTCTAAGAATATTTTATTAAATGCATTTGAACTACCACATAATAAAACTAATCTTGTATCCTCATCATATTCATACTCATCTAGAATCATTTCTACTGTTGCTGATCCTGTACCAAAAAAAGATGATATTTGAAAAACATCTATAGGCGTTAAAGTTTTATAATCGTAGATATGAAATGAATGATTTGAGCCGGAGGTAAAGTCTGAATAAGTTATTGTTATAGTGCCGCTTATTTTACCTATTGATTGAGGATTGAAAAACATTCTTGATGTTACCCATTCTTCACTTTCTGCTACACCTTCAAAACCAGCACCGTCACCAGTTTGAACAGGCACATTAATAAACATATCTTCACTTGATGTATTTGTAAAAGATGGTATTATTAAGTTATCAGATACATCGGATTCGTTTACTATTATATTGTTTTCTATTATTATTTCCTGTCCAAATACGGTTACATCTTCATACTCATTTGTAAATGGTTCTATTGTTCCACCGTCTAAAGTAGTAAGTCTAGAATAAGGAATTAAGTCTTTTTCTCTGGCTTTTATTTTCTCGTAAAATCCCGAATCAGTTAAAGGTATTTTATATACATGCCCTTTTTCTGCCGATTGAATAACTCTTGTAAAGTCTAATTTACGGTTATCAAATAATGTCTCCCATCGAAAAGAATGATTTCCTATCTTTTCGAATGTTAAATATGCTTTCCATAACACCCCATACTTAGTGTAACCCTCATGAATATAGTCGTAAGCATCTTTTAAATAGGTATAATCACCAGAAAATACAAAGATAATACCATCATCATCACTTTTCTGTAATCCATATTCTGATTCAGTCCAACCATCAGGGTTAAATTTAAATTTCCTTTCTCCTAATTCATCAGAATTAAAAATGAATCTATAAGTTTTACCCCTATCCTTTATTGAGCCCATACTTTCTATTTAAGTGCTTTACGTTTAATCGGCCTGCATTCTTACTTATATTTATCTTTGGTGAGCTTCTTTCAATAGCCCATACTACCTTATCTAATTTACGCTCTAATCGGGCGTTGTCGTAACCAGAACCACCACCGCTTAGTATTCTTTCTGTTTGTGAATTTGGTATAATAGATGCCCCTTTATATTCGTTACCTGAATAAATGGTTGCTTGATCTGGTGAAAGTTCTACACTACCATCCTTTTTAGCAATCAATTCACGCCCGTATTTATCACCTGCTATAAATGTTGATGGAGCGTTGTCAGTACCTGCAAAAAAGGCGGGTAATGGTTGCGATAATATAGCTGCTGTTTGAGT
>Ga0255048_10002489_pt1 | contig 11679 bp, 19 predicted proteins | sample JV7_2_2_MG_FD_183619 | JGI IMG/M metagenome (GOLD analysis project Ga0255048, IMG submission 183619) | Seawater microbial communities from Jervis Inlet, British Columbia, Canada - JV7_2_2 | ecosystem: Environmental > Aquatic > Marine > Inlet | place: Canada: British Columbia | collected 2016-10-06
CCGTCCAAGCATACATGAAGAATATTCCAACATGTAACTTCCCATCTAAGAACCAACCCCTTGCCCCATACAAATCACACGTTGTATCATATACCCAATGTTGCCTAAGAGCATTAAATAATTCCCAAGGTGCCGTAAAACAAACAATGAATGCCAATGCTAGTAATGCATGAGTTACGTTCTGCTCTTTGAATCTATTGGGAAGCCAATCTTTGATGAGCAGATAAGTAAGTATTGGTGGCATAACTAAATAATTAATCATATCCCCTGCCATCCTTCCACCTGTATATCCAAACAGTCCTATCCCTATTACAAAGCAAACCCCAACATGAACCAAATAGTCTCGTGCAAAGTCCTTCACATTACGTATTAAATGCATAAATAGATAGAACACAGAATAGCAGATTGGAACGAATAGTATATCTTCGAAACATGTCTTGGGTAATATGAATGTGATCCAGTCTCTACCTATAGCAGATCCATCGGGATAATACCAGGCAGGGACATTCCCAATATTCTGAAGTAACACGATTTGCCCTACACCCATCACGAAAGTAAAGGCAAGACCCTTAAGGTAGCGCACCCAAAGGATCTTCCTTCGAGCTAATAAAAGCCCAACTATAACCAATATCGAAAGAAAACTGATTGTTACTGTATATGGATATGGGATTATGTAATTCATTTTGAAGTAGGTTGTTTGGGGGTTGTTTTTTCGACCGCCACTATCTTCTTTAGGGCTTTAATCTGTTCAGCAAGCAGTTGGTAACGAGCATCAGCATTTTTCTCATAGCCTGTACGCCTACTATCATCAATATTCAATCCAACAAGTAGTGTTGTGGGTATCCCTAAGACCAAAGAGGCACATAAAACAATGACCCATATCACTAACTTATTGTTTTTTGATATGTTTTTCTTGAGTTGGTCTATTTTAAGATCAACAGTCGTCGTGACTTCGTTCAGTTTGAGATTGAAATAGGATTTCATTGACGCTAAATCTGAATGGTTCCCTTTCACTATTATTTGCATATCGGTCTTTAAGCTATTTATGCTGCTTCTGAACTCTTCAAAATTACTAACCTGGTGCTGCAGGTGTTTTATGTTATTCGAGTTCTCATAGATCTGACGTTTAAGATCTTCTGAAATGGTAATCACCTTACCATCTTTCTCATTCATATCATATGCTGTTTCATGGGTGGGGTCCATATTTATTCTTCAGTTGTGTTGGTGGTGGCCTCTGCTTGTTCTACTAATTCAAACTCTTCCTGTTTCAAGTTATAATTGTTAATATAATATTTTTCGGTAAATTTCAAACTAGGATTGGCGGCTACAAGTTTTTGGTCTCGTTCGCTTTGTTCAAGATTGGTGTCAGATTTTGGAATAAGGACAAATGTAGGTGCTAACTGATTGTCCCATGAGTTCATTTCATAGGTAAGCATGATGAGTTCATTCAATGCTGCCTCAGCAATTTTAGCATCACCAGCAACAACATCTTCTCTGACTTCATTGAGTACTGTAGCAGATGCGAAAGAACCACCTTTGATCTCTGTAGTTAGTGTAGTTGAGAGAACGGCAAGAGCTATGTCAGTATTAGCATTGTTTAGATACCTTTCATATGACTCACCAGTTGAAACCGCACCCTGTAACATAGTTAAGACTTCTGCATCTGAGTGGGCAATGACCCCATCTTGAACCATCTGAGATAATTTAGTTGCCCAATTTTGATAATCAAATTCTTTATCCCCATCTTTCAATGACGCATCAAGCCAAGGCATACCATATTTCTCTGCGTATATCGTGTACCATTTGTTCCCATTCGTACGGAAGATAGCAGGCCAGAAACATTTCCCATAGTAATTAACCCCATAAGGGTTATCGAATGTTGGGTTGTTTCGAGCGACTATAAATTTATTGTCAGGAAGTGGTTGTGTTTTGAGCCTGTCCCTTGTTTGGAATACTAATTCGTTCTCTAAGTTATAACGAAACCAACGAGCAGGTTTCCCAATGAATTCAACAGGAAGTAACATATCGCCCACAACACACCAGTTAATCTCGAATGGTTGATAACCATAGCCAGGTGCGTTCATCATTTCATTGAGGGTGTTTCTCATATTATAGCCCTTGAATAAATCTTTCAATATGGCTATCTGTTCAGGTGGGGTAAGAGCAACATCGTTTTCTGTCTTCGGTAAGATGTCCCATTGCATCGCAAGGATTGGGGCTTTTCTACTTTGGGTAGTAGCAAACACTCTAACATCAGCAGCAGTGATCTCGTAAGCATCTATCTCAATACCCGCTTTTCTTAAGACCGGATCAGGATTGGGTAGCTCATCACTTCGAAGAGTTAGATTTTCGTTTGCTCTTTTTCTTGTTGCAACATCAGTATCACAACTCTCTATTGGAATTCCCGCTACCTCTGTTCTAATTGCCATCTAATATCCTTTCAGTATCTTTGATCTGCGTTCTACTTTTGCGCTCTTAATCTTGTTTAGATCGGCTTGTCCTCTTTTTCTTAAATATAATAAAGCCTGCGTGATAGTATCAACAATATCATCTTCGGTGTCCATAGCTTCATTGAATTCGCATAGTTGATCAATCACCATCTCAATATTATCCTTATTCCATGGGACAGAGTAGAAAAATACATTTCCTGTAGCAAATAGTGGCTCAACAGAATTAACTCTTACAACCTTATCGCCTTCTATGCCATGTTGCTTATCGACATTCATAATAGGCAAAGAAGTATGTTTCTTCAATTGTTGGACAAGACTTGGACCACTCGCCTTATTCTCTATTATAATATTCCCCATCGCTTTGTTGTACCATCGAAAGTCATGTTTCTTATAAAATGCTTTCAATTTCTCACAAAGGTCATGGAACTCGAACCTTCCACATAAACAATCAAGGATGTAGTAGCCAATGTCAGTTTCAAGAACAACAGTAAATGCTGATGGATCATTAGACTTTTTCTCAGTGTAAGCAGTATCCCCAGACATAATCAATCTTCCCCATAATTTAGTATCAGGAAGAGTTGTTACTCTGTGCATCCATTCTCTTTTTAATATGTTATCATGGGAAACGTCTATGAATTGTCCGTCTAATTGTTGGGGTCGTAATTTTCTAGGGGTTTCTTCTTTATAGATTTTGTATGCTCTTTTAGTAATGAATGGGCTTTCTGAAGTCTTAACATTGTTCCTACGCCAATGTTTACTATCATGATCATCGCCTTTCATTGCCAACTCATAATACAATGAGTACTTATGTCGTCGTCCTGTCTCAAAATCTATATCATCTTTGGTGGTGTTCTTTCCTTTAGGTGTCCCGACAAAGAAAAATTTACCATTGAAATCTAATACCATAGGCAAGATAGATTCCTTCCACAGCTTTCTCCCTTTGGCCCCTTTAAGAATAATGCCAGCCTCATTTAATATCACGTAATGGAATGCATCGCCCTCAATATTGAGACTCTTCTCAGCAGATTTAAATATTATTCTGGAATTGAATATTTTAAGTACGCAATCTTTTCTATTGAAATGCCAATACTTACTATCAAGTTTCTTGAGGTCAGGTTCGAAGTAGATCTCAAAGTAATTCATAATGTTTGAGTATGTTGTATCAACCCAAAGTATTTTGCACCCTTTTTCCCTGTGGATTTTAACAGACCATTTCATACATGACTTTTCAGCACCATGAGTGCCCCCTATTCGTCTTCCCTTTGTGTGGATGACAAAGTAAATATCTTCAGGAACATTATGAAATATCTCTTCTTGATAATCAGTTTGGGATAGGTCTAGGGGTTCTTTAGTTATTATCATTATATGTCAATCTTGTTACCAAATTCCATTTCTTCCGGAATTGCCTTTTCTGAGTCGTGAGGACTATTGTCCCCAGCGGGGAAGACTTTATTTTTTTGCAATTGTTACCAACTTTTCTTTTTTGCGATGCTCAACCATTTGGGTGTCAGTTAATATCTCAAACCCGTTGTTTTCACCAAGGTCGTAGTCCTGATTCATAACAGAGGGGTTGCATCCAAAATGATTATCTAAGAATGCCTCAACAGGACTCAAATACCCATGTTTTCCCAAAGACCCAATATGATATGAAGCTATCCACTCATGCTTACCACAGAATGTACATCGTATGTTTAGGTAATCATTTGCCATTATTCCTCGCCTTCCAAACTAAAAACCCGAATGCATAACCAATAGCAATGCATAGTAGGTATTGGCTTAGTTCATACATGAGAGCAAAATCAATCACACATAACCCCAATCGATAGAATAATTGTACATATTGTAAATGCTAGTAGTGAGGAAAGAAAGATCATTCTTCCACCTTCTTAATAGTCTTATCGATGATTTCTATTTCAATTTTTCCGGACTCTTGTATCTTTTGGGTACCATTTAAAGCATCTCTCTCTTCTTGTGTACCAAGTAGCAAATACAAGTACTTCTCAGCTTGAGTATTCTCTCTTTCATACCACTTCTTCTTGATGCCTTGCTTGAGTTTTATCTTCACTTCAAGCACTGCTTCTCTAATTGAATCTAGTTTATCTATCTTATGATTATAGAAGGTTGCTCTGCTGCATGACACAAATGCAACTATATCATCAACTTGCGTAAGCTTATATTTCTGTATAGCCTGTAAAGCCTCATCTTCTAAGACATAAGGGTCATATGTTGTATCGCCTTTAGACTTCATTATTCAACTCTTTTTCTATTAATGATCGTATCCATTTACTACCCCCAAGTGCCTTAACTTTTTGTTGTGTGGACTTAGGAAGATACACATTAATCTTTTTAGTTTCTTCATTGTGACACAAAGGGGCTCTATGCCCCCGTTCTGAATCCTTTATCTTGTACCTCATTTATTGGAGAACTTCGAGATATGCCCGTACTGAAAATTTCCACACACATCATTAACTTCAATCCATTTTCTTGATTCATGCACTGCTTTCACAGTGTACCAACTTCCATTTTCTCCACGAACTTTTGTTCCAGGCTTAACTCTTTTATCAAATTTTCTCATCTCAATACTCCTTCTATTTAATAATTATTGTTAATATCTATAATATACACATTAAAGCTCTTTATGTGTCATTTTTTATTAATAGACCGGAATATTTCTCACCATTGAGTTTTATATCAAGTTTTATATCATTAGCTGTACAGAATTTTATATACCGTTTTACGACTACATCGCAATAGCAGGGATCCAACTCTATCCCATAGCACACACGTTTTGTTTTTTCACACGCGATTAATGTTGTGCCAGTTCCACAAAATGGATCCAGACAACTCGACTCCGTAAAATTCTTAATGAAATGCAAGGGTAATTCTACAGGGAAGGTTGCTTTGTGTATCTTCGCATAATCTTTGCCCTTTCTGCTATTTAGTTCAAAGATATTCTCTATAGTACCCCTGAAATCTCTTTTCCCAACGGTTCTCTTTGCCTCATTTGAGAATATATGTATATACTCAAACCTTGAATTCAGCACTCTTCTCGCCATTGCTGGCTCTGCTGTCTTCTTATCCCATATGATTGTGTCTGAGAATTTTTCTCTCATATGATACATATGTTCAATGATAGCGACTTTATTACCTGCGAGACTCTGTATATTAGAGAATACATAATCAGTAAACAATAATGAGTTAGTAGTGAAATCATTAAGCAGAGCGACAAAATCTTTGGTGTCTTTATTATCACTGCTGTTTAAATATTTCTGTTTGTTCCCGTTAGGTGTTTTCCCTACGTTATAGGGTGGACTTGTAAAGGTTATATCAGCCTTCTCCCCACCCATCAACTTCTCAACATCATCAATCAAAGTACTATCGCCACATAACAACCTATGGTTACCCAACTCCCAAAGATCACCCTTAACGGTTTCACTCTGTTCTTGCACTTCTGGAACGTCATCATCACCAGTGGTCACCTCAGTTTCCTCAACACCGATTCCAAACTCGCTCTCATCAAATCCCCACTCGATCAGGTCATCTTTTTGGAATTGAGTTTCTAATATGTCCCAGTTCCAAGTACCCCCCGCTTTATTTGCTATGATATTAGCCTTCTCGCATTGTTCAGGAGTCCAATCAACAGATCTATAGTTCAGCCTTGCACCACTTGAATTAACTACATAGCCTTCTTGGATGGTGCCTTGCTCATTTGGTGGGTCAAAAGTTTTTACTATTTCGATATTGCATTCATCAAGGTTAATCACGCCGCTTCTTTGATTTCCACATGGGATCTCTTGAGTATTAATATCGTATACAATACCTGATATATCACCCAATTCATTAATCCATTGAGCGAGATTGTCTTTCTGGTCTTCTGTTATTGACCTGGGATTCTTATGATAATTTTTATAGTTCATGCTTCTAGTTCTTTAGTAGCGTAGGCCATAGTTATTCCTCGCTTTGCAACTTATCTAAGAGCTCTCGGGTAAGCACATAGTCATTTGCTTTTAATACTTCAAACTCTTTATTTGTTATTATAATAGGCATAGGTGGATGCGATTCCTTGTCTGATTTAAATCTGTAGATGAATTGTTCCATAGTTATATCTTTCTGAAAATTGCATGAGGCCCTAAGTTTGCAGGAACCAAGTCATGTTTGAATAGTTCATCAAGCCACTTACACATATGGTCATTAACATCATCGTTCATTGTTTTTCCTAATACCCCATCAGGATACTCTAAGGTGATATGTTTTCCAACAGCAAGGGCTTTTATCTTTTCTTTTGTATCAAAATCCATGATTATCCCTCACCTTCCATGATATACGCTTGGTGAAATGCCGCCTGGTACCAAAGTTTAGCCTCCTGTGTAAGGCTGTTCTGTTTTATGATATTATGGTACTCTTCTTTTGCGCTATTGTAATATTTTATGAGGGCATCCTTAACTATTGTGCCACTGAGATACTCATTTAATGTTTTTAGATGAGGGTATCTATATAGTTCCATATCATTCCTCACTTACTTTCACATTGTAACGGATATTTCCAAACTTATCTTCAATCAGGATTCCTTTTTGTTTCAAATTCTCGATTTGTGAAATACTCATGTTGGCAATATCGTTGGGGTCTTTCTTTGGTAATTCACTAACTAGGAATCCCATGTCAGCTTTGAATGCTCTATCATTTTTCTGAAGAGATTCTAGCCATTTTGTGTGGTCTCTTACTAAGTTAGTGTCGTCTATGTAGTATTTCATAACCCCTCGCTAATACTTCCAGTTTTATCAAATTCAACACTGACACTTGGGTTGGTGGACTCATCTTTTATTGCTGGGTCAGAGTATTCTATCTCAAATCTGCTAACATGTTTCTTTATTGGTTGAGGCTTGTGTACAATGCTAACAATATAATTCTCATACAAATAGCCAAGGAATGCTTGTGCTTCCTCTTTCAATAATAGTGGTTGTTCACCAGCTTTTATCATTTCCACCATTTTTTCATTATCACCAATATATTCTTCACGTAACATATTATCCCCACACTTTGTTAATAGGCTCACCCAACGTCACTCTTTGATTATGACATTGAGGGCAAGTCCAATGTACTGTTTTATCGTTTGGTCTCATATCTTTAATCAGTGAGTTGTCCCCATTCCAGCCACAGTCACAGCATTTTGAAGGGCGTGGTTTCTTTGGAATGTAGTTTCCATCGCTGTTCCAACCTATGATTGATTCTAGTTCGTTGATTCCTCTAGGTCCACCAGCATGACAGTTCTGACAAACTTGTTGAGCATAGCGCTGTTTTGTTGATGGCTCTTCCACTTCTGTCTTGTCATCATACCCACAATGTTTGCAAGGTTCTAATTTCATTTTCTTAATCGCTTATGATTAGATTGTGGTTATTCTCATTTGCTTTTGTAATGGGTGTAAATATATCAGCCCACTTATCAAATGCTTTATGTCTTGTTTCCGCTGATGGTCCCGTGGCATTACAAGCTAAACATATCATAGCATGTAACACTTCATGAGTCAGAGGATTCTCAAACGTATGAAATGTTAACCTGTTAGACCTGCAGGCATTGAAATGGCATCTTCCCTTTTCACTCATTTGTGTTTTCCTTTCGTCGCTGAGTTCTCAATCCATATTAAAAGATCGAACCTTTTTACTTTTTCTATAAAGTTATACACAAACTGCCAACAAGTTATCAACATTTTATTCACTTTTTAATACTTCTGGTTTTTCTTCAGGTGTGAGTAGCTTTGTAAGCTCACCATTCTCTTTCCTGAGTTCCATTATTCTTGCGTTACTTGCATTGATCACACCCTGGTGGAACTGGTTTTGAAATAAGAGCCCCCCAATTTGCACGAAGTTGCTCTCTAGTTTGTCTGAGATCTTCTTTGCTGAACTAACTTTGTTCTCTTCCATTTTTCTCTCTCTTCTAAATTGAGCCCTGTTTTCCACACGCTCTAAATGATAAGAACGAGCTTGCGAAATGGGCTGTTAAGTTTTCTGTTGACTTTATTATTATCTTATCTGGCTTTTCACCAAGTTTTGCTTCCAACGTAATCGGTTCTAGAAATCCAAAGAACAGTCTATATGGTCCCATGAATGCTGCGTTTGACAGTTTGTTCTCTTTCGAAAAATACTTTTCAATATCATTGTTTGTTTTGATATTGCCAGGGCATAGGTCTCTAGTCGTAGAACCACTCTTCTCACAATAGATCTGGATTCCTGTTGATAGTGCTGTGCTTAACCCAAAGTTTCCAACAATAATATCGCTTGTTAGCCTCATATCTATTGTAATAGCGCCAATTTCATAGTATGCCCCCCGAGTAGCTGTTTGAGCTGGTGCTATGGAAAAGATCCCATTTGCGGGGGTTGATGCATAGTCACCAGTGACTTGAGCATTTGAGACATTCAGAAAATCTGCGATTAATCCTGAACTTGGTGAGATTGGATTCATTGGTTTCCCCCTAGTAGGTATTGAGAAATAAGGTTATTGTCAATATTATAATTTTCGCCTGTTGGAATTGGCGGTGGTGCTGTAGGCGTTGCGCTTACTTCAGATGACATAGCACTTTGACCTCTTGAGTTTAACGCAGTTACAATGTAAAACACTTCTACACCGTTTGTTAATGATTCATGAACATGGGGACTGGTAATCCCTACGGTTTCATTATCGATAATGGCAACAGGACTTGTTAATTTCCATGAGAAGTTGTAGCTTGTTGCATGGGCAGAGGGGTTGAATGTAAGAGTGTTCTGTCCATCGCCAGGGGTAGCAATAACACCTGTGGGGGCTGCTGGAATGCCATATGGTGTCGAGCTATCTTCATTTGATAAGTCACTTTCACCACTTCCAATAACAGCAACAACACAATATGATACCTCGACATCATCATCAAGTCCGGTATGAACATACGGTGATGTCACAGCAGGGATTTGGGTGTCAGATTTCGTTACGACAGTTCCAACTTTCCAGTAAAGTTTATACGAAACTGCACCTGCAACAGTATTCCATGTTATGCTATTTTTACCCGATGCATCACCAGGAACCGCAGCAAGACTTCCAGGTATTGCAAGAGGGGTTCCATCAACTTCTGAAGAAAGAACGCTTTCACCGCCAAGATTTTCAGAAGTTAAAGCATAATAAATTTTAACATTATTGTCTCTACCTGTATGCACATAAGGATTATCGGGATCTATGTCTGATATTTTATTGCTACCAGTTGTAACAGGTGTTGAAGTGTCCCAGTATAAATGAGTCTCTGTTGCTGCCCCATCTTTAGTAAAACTAATCGTGTTTTGTGCTGTGCCTGAGACACAACTTACAGAGGTTGGGGCATCTGGGGCTGAGGTAACAGGGGTTGCTGAATCTTCTGTGGATAATGGGCCATCACCAGAATCATTAAGAGCTTGAAGTTTGTAAAAGACTTCTACCCCATTTGTCCTACCTGTGTGGACATGCCCAGAGGTTACACTTGTTATTTCAGTATCAGATTCAGTGACAGGTGAACTTAATGACCACCATAACGAATATGAAGTTTGCCCAACAGTTTCATCCCAAGTAAGGGTGACTTGCTCATCGCCAGCGACAGCGGAAAGGTTTGTTGGTGCTAGTGGAACAATCAATCCCATCTCTCTACGACCCCAATTGTCGAGGTCACCCCTGTCACCAGCACTCAGGATACCACTGAAGACACCAATTTGGGCCAGTTTTCCTTCAAACCATGATGTCTGGTTATACTTACAACCCATGGTCAAACCACCAAGAGCATTTGTACTCACAGTGACAGTGTTTATTAGGGTCCCATCTGCATAGAATTTTGCGCTTGAGCCATTGAACTCAACGATTATAAAATTTGGTCCAGCATCATGATCGCCCACTTCGACAGTACTTGACCCCGCATAGAGCCGCCATTTCGTTTCATTATAGTATATCAGTTGTCTATCTGTAGCATCAATCCCATCGGTAACATGAGGACTATTTAGATTATTGTCTCTATCAATGTAAAAAAAGATGGTTGTTGGCTGGGCTAATGGGGAACTAAATGCAGCACTAATGAGATGATGACTGACACCATTGAAGTGTATGACATACCTACCATTTTTTAGGACAAGCCCAACTTCAGGTTGATCATCAGTTACGGCTTGTGCAGCATCAATGTTGTTTACTGTCACATCAGTTATATCAGATAATTTATTGCTTGGAAAAGTCATAGACCCACCGTTTGAAGTATTATAATAAACTTCAAGGGTTTCAGCGGTTATTTCAGTCGGGCTGCTTATCGACACTATTCACCATCCTCTACAAACGTTTTAAACCAACTTTTCTTTGATTTTACTATTCTAATGTTATTATTTCTTGCCTTCATTTTATTGATCAATGATTGTTTTCTAACCACACCACTTGGTGCTCTGATTACCCAGAATCTTTCACCTATGGGGTTCGTTGCACGTGCAAATGCAGTGGTAGTAGCAAAATATTTTACATTGTCTTGATCTAATTTATGTTCTTCGTGACAAATTGCTTGCATTGCAAGAGCTTCTGCTTCTGCGTCAAACTTCCAATAATTAAGATTTGATTTCAAGACCTTTTTCCTTTGCTAGAGCTTTTGCTTTGAGTCGATACTCATCAGATATTAATTTGAGTGTGTATTGATCATGGACTTTTTGCCCTCTAATGTCACCAAGATCGAACAGCATCTTTGATGTGCCTTCACCATATTTTTGTTCAACATAGAGAACATGCTTCCCTTGTTCGCCATCTTTTTTTTTGTTGCATGGCTTGCATTGAGCATTACAATTCATCTGGTTGAATCGAGTCATTGGCTGACCACGTTTAACCATGTGTCCACAATCTGCATATTTCCAAAAACGGAAAGATCGGCAAGTACAACACTGAATATATCCATTTTCATCTGCATCTCTTAGCCTAATGAAATATGAAAACCACTTATCAGCAGTTGTGATATTTATTCTCTTCTTGATGTCTTGTTTCCAGAATGTAGGCATTATGGTGCTACACAGTCAGATCTCTTGCACAAGCAACTAATTCCACGAGTAACAAACCAACGTTTGCAGATTCGACATCTTCTCTTGAGGTATTTCATAACATTCCGCCTTGCCATCCGTTGAAGTTTCAGCAGAGTAGTGGCCACGGAAAGCCACCTATCAAGCCCATTTGCAAGTGAACCCTATCTGCCTTAAAATATAATTGTAAAGATTATACTCT
>Ga0255048_10002490_pt1 | contig 11678 bp, 20 predicted proteins | sample JV7_2_2_MG_FD_183619 | JGI IMG/M metagenome (GOLD analysis project Ga0255048, IMG submission 183619) | Seawater microbial communities from Jervis Inlet, British Columbia, Canada - JV7_2_2 | ecosystem: Environmental > Aquatic > Marine > Inlet | place: Canada: British Columbia | collected 2016-10-06
GCCGCCGGTCGAGCGTTGGAGTTCCATTCGGGTGTCGCTAAGCGCGTCCCTGGCTGCGGCCCCGGCTGCGTCCCAGGCTGCGTCCCTGGCTGCGTCCCAGGCTGCGTCCCCGGCCCCGGCTGCGGCCCTGGCTGCGAGCCAGGCCGTGGTGCCGGCGGCGTCCCTGGCTGCGTCCCTGGCTGCGGCCCTGGCTGCGTCCCTGGCTGCGTCCCCGGCTGCGGTCCCGGCCCTGGCTGCGAGCCAGGCTGCGGCCCTGGCTGCGTCCCTGGCTGCGAGCCAGGCCCTGGTGGCGGCTGCGTCCCAGGCTGCGTCCCCGACTGCGTCCCTGACGACGTACGCTGTGGCCGCGGCTGCCCTGGCTGCGTCCCAGGCTGCGTCCCTGGCTGCGGCCCAGGCTGCGTCCCCGGCTGCGGCCCTGGCTGCGGCCCTGGCTGCGGCCCAGGCTGCGGTCCCGGCTGCGGCCCTGGCTGCGGCGGCACCGTTGCGCGCCGCCTCGATCGGCCCCTCAATAGAAGGCACTTGCGTCATGGACGTTATTTCCGGTAGCTCGCTCAGCGCGTCGGCTTGACTTGTCAATCCAGCGAGACGAAGCCACGCGGGCGTGTGGGTGCGCACAAGCCAGTCGGCCGCCATCATCGACCGCTTCTCGGCCAGAGCCTCATTGCCGCGCGTCCCGATCAGGCGGGGCAGAAACGGCTTGAGAATGGCGTTGCGTTCATCGTCCGGCAGTCCGTCGTTCCAGGCCCGCACGAATGAGGCCAGGACGGGACAGACACACTCGGGGTGATCGGACCACGGCTCGTTCGCCATGTAGGCGATCAATTCAAGCGCGCACCATTTGCCGTCGTCGTTGGCTTTATGTGCGCCGGACAAAAGCGTCACTGTTTCGAAATCGATCGTCCGAAGTTCCATCTTCCCGCTCCCTCTATTGCTTGCCGATGTCATCACTGGTCTTGGGTTGGCGCAGCCGATTGATGCGGCCCTGTAGCGCAAGATCGTCAATTTCCCGCTCCCTCTATTGCTTGCCGATGTCATCACTGGTCTTGGGTTGGCGCAGCCGCTTGATGCGGCCCCGTAGCACAAGAATGTCAACCCGGCGCTTGAATTCCGCGTCATCCATTGCGGTCTTGCGTTGCCGCAGCCGATCGATGCGGCCCTGTAGCGCAAGAATGTCAATGAGGCGCTCCTGTAGCGCAAGCAGGGCAATAGCGCGGCGCTGGTTTTCCGCGTCCTCCATTGCTTTCAGCTGCTTGAGCTTCTGGATTCGGAGGCCGAGCAATTTAGCACGCTGCTTGCCGATGTCATCACTGGCTAGAATCCGCATCCCGGTTGCTACCATCGTTGGCTGATGGCTGGCCGCCGCTGAGCCGGAGACGTAGGAGCAGCTGGTTAGCGCGGCGGCGGCTATCAGTGTGGCGAGGGTTTTCATGTCCTGTCCTCCCGTTGGTGTCTCTTATATATACGGATTATCCGTGCATTCGTCAACGATAAAATCGTATGCGTACGAAAAAATATTGACGGGCATATGGCGCGGCCGTATAGTAAGGCATGGCAACAGCAAATATCATTCAGAAATTCGGCGGCATTAATCCGATGGCGCGGAAGATGACCGAGGCGCTCGGCAAGGCCGTGCCCCCGTCTACCGTTCAATATTGGTCGGAGAGCGGATTCATCCCGGCGCGCAGGCAGGTCGAGGTGATGGAAAGCGCCCGGTTTCACAGCATCGAGCTGGCGCCCGCCGATTTCTTCGAGGTGGCATAGCATGGCGGGCGAGGTTGTTAACCTCCGCATTGCCGAGATTGTTGTGCTGACCGATCTTGATGCCGTGCGGGACTGCTGCATCGGCAATGACAGTCTTTCCCGCGCGATGAGGCGCTCCGGCAAATACACTGGAAACGACTATTACGACCGGGCCGAGCGGGCGTTGTGGGCAGCATGGCGGGCTGGGCATCTGTTGCGGGATGTGGAGCACAGCAAGCCCGGGCGCCCTAAATCGGTCCAAGGTGGACCGATTAATAGCCTCAACCAAATGCTGTCCGTCCACAACCTTGCGAAAGGCACAGCCCACCGTTGGATAGCCATCTCGCATTGCCACGACGAACAGATCGCCGGCTACGTCGGCAAGCAGAAGGACGCGACTAACCCGCTCAAGTGGTCCGATATCGTCAAGCTGGGCAAGGCGAACATGCCGGTCAATGTGCCTGAGATCGGCGACGATTACGAGATGATCCATGCGGATCTGGCTGACGCCGAAGTTGAGCCGGGCAGCGTCGATGTTATCATTACCGACCCGCCATATCCGCGCGAATTCATCGGCGAGTACGGCAAGCTATCCGAGTTCGCGGCGCGCGTTCTCAAGCCGGGTGGGTCGTGTCTCGCGATGGCCGGGCATATATACTTGCCCGAGGTTATGGCCGAGATGGCTAAGCATCTCAATTACCACTGGATAATTTCATACCTGACACCGGGTGGGCAGGCCTCCCAGGTATGGGACAGAAAGGTAATCCCGTCCTGGAAGCCGGTTCTCTGGTTCGTAAAGGGCGAATATGAAGGCGGCTGGCTGGGCGATGTCGTCAAGAGCGATGTTAACGACAACGACAAGGCGCATCATCATTGGGGCCAGTCCGAGAGCGGCATGACGCGACTTGTCGAGCGGTTCTCGAAGCCGGGCGAATTGATCGCCGATCCGTTCGTCGGTGGCGGCACAACTGCTGTCTCGGCGCTAACCCTCGGTCGGCGATTTATCGGGATCGATGTTGACGGCGATGCCGTTGACGAAACGTTGCGCCGTATCGCAGGCTTAATCGGAAACGCCGATGCAAAATGACGAGCTTCGCCGGCAATCAATCTGCCGGCTGAGAGGGCCCTCCCGGTCCTGGGCTAAGGCCCGAACCTCCTTGCTGAAACTCGCCGGGACCGTCGGTGCAAGCCGCAGTCCTGGCGCTCTTTTCATGGTGGTGAGATGAAAGAACTGGATGCATTGATTGCGGTTCTGCGTAATTTGCCAGATGACGAAAAGATAGAAAAAATCAACGTTGCAAAAGAAGCTCTACACGAGGTTAGTCCGTTTTCATCGGAACCGGTTGATTTTGTTCGGTGGGTTCGCGCTGAAAATGTATGGGCCAACGATTACAATCCCAACCAAGTCGCCCCGCCAGAAATGGAGCTTTTACGTCTTTCGGTCGTGGCTGACGGGTATACTCAGCCAATTGTGACGAATGAGGAAGATGGACAGCTTGTTGTGGTTGATGGGTTCCACCGGAGCCGTGTCGGAAAAGAGTGTGATGATGTAAAGCAACGGGTCATGGGGTATCTGCCTGTCGTTCAAATCCGAGCCATTCAAACCGACAAACCAGATCGAATGGCATCAACCATTCGACACAATCGCGCGCGTGGGAAGCATTCTATTGATGGAATGTCACAGATTGTTTTGGAATTAAAGAGACGTAATTGGTCGGATAAGAAAATTGGTGAACAACTCGGAATGGACCCGGATGAAGTGTTGCGGTTGGCCCAGATCACCGGTCTGGCTGAAATGTTTGCAGACCGCGACTTCTCCGAAGCATGGGAGGCGGCGAACGTCAACGAAGCCGACAATCTTGAAGTGTTAGAGGAAGTCAATGAAGAGAGTGTTTAAGAGGGTTGAGGATCTTGAAGAGGCCGCAATGTGGCGGCCCCTTACCGGCATGGCTGGAAAGAAGGCCATTCAACGGGCCGCCGTCTTAATGCAAAGTGCCGAGCGATTTAGAGACGCTATGCATCTTGCCACAAATCGCTGGCCTAATAGTTGTGAGCACAACCTATCATGGTGCGCACAAAACCGGATTGCGTGGTTAGGTCAAGCGGGTTGTTTCGTCGGGGTTCAATCCCCCGAGGCATGCACAAGGCTTGCTTGGCACACATTGACACCCACAGAACATGATCAAGCAAACGCGACAGCAAATGTGGTGTTGCATGAATGGATAAATATAATAACGGGGAGGGAAGATGCCCAAGAAGCCTTTAGGTTTTAATGTTCTTGAAGCTGCGCGCGAGCGCATAGCTTGGACATTCGATAATTTTGAGCGGATTTGTGTGTCATTTAGTGCTGGCAAAGACAGCACTGTAATGCTTCACCTTGTGATGGATGAGGCAATCCGCCGCAATCGAATTGTCGGGGTTCTTTTAATTGACCTAGAAGGCCAGTACAAACTCACGATTGAGCACGCGCTAAATTGCTATAAGCAATATGCAGAGCACATTGAGCCTTATTGGGTCTGCCTTCCAATCCATTTGCGAAATGCGGTCAGTGTGTTCCAAACTCATTGGGTTTGCTGGGAGCCAGAAAAAGACGATGTTTGGATTAGGCGGCCACCAGATATTGCTATTCAAGATCCGATGTTTTTGCCCTTTTTTAGAGAAGGCATGGAATTCGAGGAGTTTGTGCCTGAGTTCGGCGAGTGGTTTTCCCAAGGAAAGCCAACGGCTTGTTTTGTCGGCATTCGAACAGATGAAAGTTTAAATCGCTACCGTACAATTCAGTCAGAAAAAAAGACGCGCTTTGATAACAAACAGTACACAACCCTGGTTCGCGAAAATGTCTATAATGTTTACCCCATATATGACTGGCGAACAGAAGACCTCTGGACGTGGCACGCTCGTAATCCCAATCAGCCTCACAACCGATTGTATGACATGATGCACAAAGCGGGGTTGTCAATTCATCAAATGCGGATTTGTCAACCCTACGGCGACGATCAACGGCGCGGGTTATGGCTGTTTCATTTGATTGAGCCCGAAACCTGGGCTCGCGTTGTGGCTCGCGTTGCTGGAGCCAATAGCGGGGCCCTGTATGTTCAAGAGTGGGGCAACATTAATGGTTATAGAAAAATAACCAAGCCGGATGGTCATACATGGAAATCGTTTGCTCGACTGTTAGTCGAAACCATGCCCCCGAAAACACAAGAGCATTATTCGAATAAAATTCTGATTTTTGAGCGGTGGTGGAAGGAGCGCGGCTATGAAGATGGCGTTCCCGATGCTGCTGATTATCATATGGAAGCGGCTCGGCGGGCTCCATCGTGGCGCCGCGTTTGTAAATCCCTTTTGCGGAATGATTATTGGTGCAAGGGCATCGGGTTTTCTCAACATAAAAGCGGCGCCTACGAACAGTATTTAGATTTAATGCGTCGTCGCAAGGATAAATGGGACGATATGGGCAGTTTGTTTGACTGCATCGAGCCGCCAGCTAAGGCTAAGCAAGACGTGCTGCTATGAAACGCGCCAGTCCCGAGGCTGACCTGCAAAAAACCATCGTTGAATATCTTCGCGTTGCTATGCCTCCTCCGCCGTCCGGCCCATGGTGGACCGCCATAGCCAGCCAGCCCAATGCGTCGGCGAGGCAGGGCAAGCGACGGAAGGACCTCGGCGAGAAGCCCGGTGTTCCTGACCTGTGTTTCATTTTTGATGGCGCGGTTTTCTGGATCGAACTGAAAAGCATTTCTGGCCGGCTAATGGTAACGCAACGCGCGCAGCACGATTTAATTCAGTGGGCCGGCGGGCATGTCCATGTCGCCCGCAGCCTTGAGGATGTCATCGGCATCCTGCGCGCCCACAACGTACCTCTCCGCGCGGAGGCGGCATGAGCGCCCGCCCCAGAGCCCTGGATCTGTTTTGCGGCGCGGGCGGTGCGGCAATGGGCCTTTATCGCGCGGGCTTCGACGTGACCGGGATCGATAGCCGCCCGCAGCCGAGCTATCCTTTTGAATTCATCCGGGCTGATGCCCTTGCCCCGCCCGTGCGGCCGTCCGATTACGACCTGATATGGGCCAGCCCGCCCTGCCAGGCCTACTCGGCAACCCGGAAAATCACCGGGAAGGAATATCCCGATCTCGTGCCGGGCACCCGCGCCCTGCTGGAACGCGGCGGCCGGCCCTGGGTTATCGAGAACGTGCCTGGCGCCCCGCTTCGTCATCCGTTCCGGCTGTGCGGCACGATGTTCGGGCTGGGTGTTATACGGCACCGTATTTTCGAGGCCACCTTCCTGGTTCTCGCGCCCGGATGCGGCAGACACGGGCCCACGAATTCTCACCGTGGATACAGTACCGGGGCCGAATTCGTCTGCGTGGCCGGGAACAACTACCGGCGTGGCGAGGGCGCGCGGGCCATGGGCATCGACTGGATGCGAACCCGCACCGAACTGAGCCAGTCCGTTCCCCCTGCATACAGCGAATTCATCGCCCGGGCCTTTCTCGCCCACAACGTACCGCTACGCGCGGAGGAGGCATGATGGCCGGCGTAACCCTATGGACAGATGAGGCCACCATCCACGCTCTCAATCTGCGCGTGGAAGGCAAGACCTGCCGGCAGATTGCCGCGCTGCTCACCGACCGATTCGGCATGGGCATGGTCACGAAAAATTCCGTGATCGGCCGGTTGTACCGCGTTGGCTGGGTATCCCGCGCCACCGCCAGGCAATATCAAATTGACCGGCGCGCGGCCGAGCTTGAAAACGTTCGCATCGATCAGGAGCGGCTACGGCTATCCCGGCCGGACAAATCCGAGCGCGCCTGTCGTCATGGAACCTGCCGGTACGCACGACATACGGGCTCGGATTATTGCGCGGCCCATCACAGCGAGTTTATCGTTCATCGGGAGAGGGTCGAGGCATGAGGCGCTTGCATCTCACCGAGGACGGGCCATAATGGCGCAAGCGTTGGGCTTGATCTCCCAGCGTGGCACCGGTCGGGTTAGCGAGGTCCCTATCCCTCGCCGCCCGCCGGGCCGGTTTAGATAGGGTTTGCCAATGATCCACAATTTTCATGTCGGACAGAAAGACGAAGCCAAGGCATTGGTGGAACGCTTTCATTTGAGTGTGGGCGGCAGCACGGAAGGACGTGCGGGTTATTCCCTCGTCAGCAGTGAGGCGTGCAAGCCAAAACGAGTGTCAGTGTGGTCCCGCAGAATGACCCGCACCGTGGCACCTATAAGTGGCAGGCGGCTTAGAGGACGTAAGGGTTTGGCGTCCTGTCCGTGGATAACTCTGGTACGACACAATGGCGAGAGCCGGTATCAAGCCCGGCCCGCCCACGCTCAAGCTTCTCATGGGGGCGGCGGGTTCGGCGCACCGAACAGACGGCGGCGCGTTCCGTTCCTCTCCGCGCCGGCTGTCCTGCTCAGACCGGTATCCAATCCGGTCCGCCCCCACCACGGGCCTTCGAAAACGTCGCATGGCACGACATTAAACGACATGGGCGTTTCTCGCGCCTTGTGGAGAGTGTGATGGAATGCTGGAGATGCAACGGCACTGGATTGATTCCTGTTGCCCGCGACCTAATGGCTCGTCCTGCGAAGGAACAGCGCGAATACGAACAGCATTGCGAAGACCTCGGGCAACTTCCGTGCCCCGAATGCTCTCAGCCCGCACGCGGGCACACAGATATGCAGCCCGATGAAGCGGTGAAATAGATGGCATGGGCAGACGAAGAACTCAGAGCGGCTGAAATTATCCACGGACCGGAGCGCGGCAAGTCCGATACCTACCGCCTCCGGGCCGAAGGCAAGTGGCTTGATGTGCCGGGGTGGATGGTCGGCGATGAGAAGATGGCGTTGCTTCGCTTAAAGGCGGCGCGCATTATCCGGGAACGGCTTACGGGCCAAGACGGTAGCTCCGACCGAAAGCGGAGTTTCAATGGCTGATTTTCCAGCATTGCCATTATGGACCGACGCATATTTGTCGGATCTACACCCGCGTCTGACGCTCGAGCAACACGGGTGCATGATCCTGTTAATGCAATTTGCTTGGCGAACGCCGTCCTGCTCATTGCCGGATGATGACGGGCTGATGGCAAGGATGCTCGGCATTACCGAACACCGCTGGAAACAAAAATTAAAGCCCGTTATCGGCTCCTTATGGACGGTGGCAAATGGCCAGTGGACAAACAAACGCCTCACAAAAGAACGCAAATATGTTGAGCAAAACGTCGAGCAAAGGCGCGCAGCCGGACGAGCTAGCGCGTTGAAAAGAAAAGAAACCGTTCCAACGGCCGTTCAACTACCCACACCCACACCCACAGAAGAAGAAGACTCTGTCTCTAACGAGACAGAGGGCGCGCGCGAGATCCAACCAAAGGTGAAAAATGGTGTACGAGGAATCCGGTTGCCACTCGATTGGCAGCCTTCTGCCGACGATCGACGTTTTGCCGCCGGGCTCGGGCTCGCCCCCGACAAAACCGGAGACATCTTCCGCGATTATTGGCTTGCCCAGCCCGGAACCAGGGGCACCAAGCTCGACTGGCCCGCAACCTGGCGCAATTGGTGCCGTCGTGAAGCTGACAGCAACCCTCGACCCAACGGCGGAGGGCATTACCAACCTAGACCGGGCGGTGTATCGAGCTTCGCAATTGCTACTCGGCTCGCGAATGAAGGTTGAGCGAAGAAGCCGCCCTGACTTCTCGGGTGACGATTACACCATCAAGCTCTCGTTGAGCGCTGATCCGATGGTTCTGGCCGAGGCCTTGTCGATCGTTGATGTGGCCTGCCAGCCTCTTGATAACCAGCAGATCCATATGGCGCTTGAAAACCTCTACCATCTCGTCGCTCACCGCAATCCGTCAGGAGACGACCTGGAAGCCCAGCGCCGGGCCTATGCCCATCAATTGAAGGAATGGCCGGCCGACGTGGCGATGTACGTCCTGTCCACTCAGGCCCGAGATGGCCAGTGGTGGCCATCCTGGTTTGAACTGGAGCGGCGCCTTGAAAATGAATCTGCCCGCCGAATGGTTTTGCGCCGGGCACTGAAGCGGAGGGTGGGGTGATGGCCGATATCATCGAAGGCAATTTCATCACAAAACTGGATATCCCGGTGGAGCGAGTATTGCGCCAGGCACAAGAGGCCAACCTGGCGAGTGTCGTTGTTCTTGGATACGACGCTGATGGCGAGGAATATTTCAAGTCATCGATATCTGATGGGGGCACCGTCGTGTGGCTTATGCGCCGTGCGGAGAAGCATCTGCTGGAAATTGGTGACTGAACTGAAACGAAGGGACAGCTAATGGTAGACCTGCTGGCGGCAACCGAACAGCGCACCGACATAAGCCGGTTTAATGACTGGCTACAAAAGGCACAGGTGGGCGACAGATACGAATATCACCGTGGCTTACTGTCGGCTGACCGACCGCCTCCGTTTGCTCGGAATGTGACACCGCGCCAACGGGCTGTTGGTGACATTGCCGATCATGTCCTGCGGTTCGAGGGTCGCGGCATCGTCTACCTCGTCCAGCAGCGGCACATGGCGTTCGACTCGTCATATCTGGCCGTGAAGGCGCCGCGGTGAACCCGCCGAACAGGCGGAATATCCCGAGAGTACCACAGCCTGAAAAGGCTTAGCCAAGCCGAATAGGCTTCCAATGCCCGGATAGGGCATCCCCCCATTAACGTGCGGAGCGCCACTGCGGCTGCTCCGCCTGGACGGAGAATCCTTATGTCAGCCCGAATCTATGGCCTCGATGATCTGCGGGAACGGGGCATCCCTTACTCGGACGTGCACCTCGGTCGCCTGGAGCACGCCGGGAAGTTTCCCAAACGAATAAAGCTCAATCCCGGCTCGGGCAAGCAGGGCCGAAAGGGCTGGAACGCGGACGAGATCGACCAGCACATCGCCGACCTGCTCGGCAAAGTTGAAAAGACGGTCGCTTACAAACTTGTGAATGCTGTGTGATGGGCCTCACCTTGGCAAGACGCCGCGTAAACCGGCATGAGAGGGCGCCCGGCCCTACACCGGAGACGGCGGCCAAGATGGCACAACAGCGTGACAGCGACGGTGTGGTGGACCCCTTGGAGCGGCTGTTGCGCAATGCCTGGGCAGGTCTGTCGCCCGACATAGACACGATGAACCGCAGCATGGCTCAGGACGCGGCGGAGGAAATCGCGGCCGTCTATCTCGCCGTGGTTCGGGATCAACTGGCCAACAACATGAAATTGTCTCGCCAGGACGCGGGGCGATATGAAATGCCCGATCCGCTGGCTCGCGCCCACGCCAGGAAATACTTGCCATGGCAGAAGAAGAACGGAGCGGCCCTGGTATCGGCCGTTATTCGATTGGTGGTGTTGCGCGAGGATGTCGCCCGCCAGGCGCGTCCGTTGGTTGCTGCTGCGCTACTGGGCTATGCGAGGATGCGGTGAAACTGAGGCTTGACACCCACAACAACTTGTGGGCTATTGACCAGTGGGCACCACAAATGCGCCCGCCAGACACCCGCCCGGCATCGTCGCGGCGGGTTTTTCGTGTCCGGAGGTGTGATGCGGACCTACATCGTCTCCGGTTTCGCGCGGTGCGGTTGTCCGGGATGGTGATGTAGATGGACATGCTTGGGGTTTACTCGGCGATGCGCCGGGACATTTTGGCTATTCGGTCTCAAGCAGATCGGATTTCGGCCAGGATCGCGGCGAACACCGTAACCGCTTCGGATTTACACGATGGACTTCGCACCAACGGGTTTGAAGTGTGGTTCACGCGGTTGTCCGTGCTCTGGGATGCGTCTGATGCCTCGGTTGACCTGACCACGCAAGACTACACGTTCCCGTCGGCCAAGCTCACGCAATGGGGTGTCGATCCTGTTGCATTGACGGCGGGGTTGACCGAACGGAGCCGAGCCAAACTGATCGGGTTTTGGCGAGCGGACAAATTGGACGCTGGTTATTCTCCCGCTGCCGATCTGGCCGCCTTGCGCACCTCAATGGCCGCTGCCCGCAATTTTGTCGCGACGAATTACCCGATTGGCGCTGGCGGGCTCGACGAAGGTATCGCCATTGATGCAGACGGCGAGAGGATAACCAAGGTGTTCTCGGCCGGCGAGATGACTGCTCTCGGCCCGCTGCTGGACGATACGTCGGCGAAGTGCGCGCCGTTACTGGCCTAGATCATGGCGGCGGCGGTCCAAGCTTCGACCCAGGCGGCGAACGCATCCGAGAACCTATCTATAAACATCAACAAGCCGACCGGGACAGTTGATGGCGATCTACTTGTTGCTGTTATTTCGTTGGCTTCTGGTGACTACGGCCCTGGTTGGGATAAAGCCGATTGGCCTGCCACGACGGATGATGCGGACGCCGGATCGTATGCGTTTACGCTTTTGAACGAACAGATTTACGGATCAAGCACCCTCTCGGGTGAAGTTGCATACCGCAACGCCGGGGCGTCGGAGCCGTCAACCGGGTATCGGGTACACGCGACGGCCTCTTCCGGCGGCGATGAAAATGCCATCGTGATGTTAAGGATCGACGGGCACACCGGCAATCCGACCACGACCGGAGCAAATGGTTCGAGTACCGCACCAGATCCGCCTAACCACACTGGTTCTACCGGCCTGTGGTTGGTTGGGATTTCGGTGGATTCCGGCAGGACGGTCACTACCGAACCGACCAGCTACACGGTGCTGCAAGAGGCGGTTGCGACCTCCCAGGTAACGACCTGGATTGGAGACCACGACACCGCAAGTCAGGCCTCGCCGCAGAACCCTGGAACTGCGACGATAACCAGCACGCCGTGGTGCGCTTGGACGATCAATGTCGCCGATGGTGCTGCTGCCGGTTTGAGCATCCCGGTCGCCATGCAGGCCTACCGCCAGCGTCATCAATCGGTGGTCTAAATGCCCTTTTTAAGACAAAGCACATCACAAGTAGTCCGGTTCGGGCCGTGT
>Ga0255048_10002491_pt1 | contig 11677 bp, 18 predicted proteins | sample JV7_2_2_MG_FD_183619 | JGI IMG/M metagenome (GOLD analysis project Ga0255048, IMG submission 183619) | Seawater microbial communities from Jervis Inlet, British Columbia, Canada - JV7_2_2 | ecosystem: Environmental > Aquatic > Marine > Inlet | place: Canada: British Columbia | collected 2016-10-06
AGGAACTCGTCAACCACCAGGTCAATCAAATGCGCTGTCTTGTAGTGCTTCGGCACCCTCGGCTTCGGCGTCCCCTTCGGAAGACGGGTATCGAACTTCTGTGACCCGCCCTTCAAAGATCTCGCAGACTTCTTGTACCTGTGGGTCATTAGCTAAACTCCTTGCCCGGATACTTGTAGGGGGCAACACCAACGTGGTAGCGGGGGGGTGCGAGGTGGTTAAGCTCTTTTGCGATCTCGTAGCAGCTGTCCACTTCGCCTTGCTCATGCGTTGATGACTTCTCTGAGGGCTTCGATGATGTGCTCTCGGATGTAGCGTTTCTTCCTCCTAGTTGCACGAAAATTCTTACGGAGATAAACCGCGTCACGAATGATGTCTTGAATTTCATCTTGCATATCCTGTATGTGTATCATTCTCAGGATGGCGATGTGCTGCCAATCGACCGGGGTGTCTGGTGCCTCTGGCTCTTCTACGTCTACTTCCACGGTATCCAGGTAGGCCATTGGGCACCTGCCGTTGGATAGGTAGCTGACAACGGCCTGGCTCGGTGCGGCGGTGAAGCAGAATAGAGTCGGGTACTGCCATGCCTGCCCATTATGCATCTGATACTGAGCCTGCACCGTTTCCAAAGAGACATCAGCGTCGTAGTAAATCGCTTCCAAAAACATGCCTGGGTTCTCGGTGTCCCAGTGCCAGGCGTCACCCTTGCCCTTGTCGTCGCCGTGATTCTCAGGGGCTATGTATCCCATCCAGCCCTCATCCCTCAGGCGCTGCTCTTCGCCCAATACCATCTCGGTGTACTGCTTAGTGGCATTGCGCGTGTCTGAGCCCTGCTTGCGGGGTAAGATGATAACGTCAGAGTTGTCGTAAATCGCAAACCCTGGCGGGTCGTTCTGGTACCAAGGTGCTTCACTCATGCTGACCTCCGTTGTCTTCATGTTGCCTCCTAAAAAAGCGGCCCCTGGGTGGAGGAGCGGTACACCCAGAGGCCCGGTTACTACGCAAACGTGTAATACGTGCGGCCAGACTTACCGTCAGCCATGGTGAGGCGCGTCTTCCACGGCACCTCTTGCCTCTCCCAGCGTGCCTCGGCCTGACGTTGTAGCACATCGCTCGTGTGCCAGAAGCAGAAGCGGTCACCGGCTGCATCCATAAACTCAAACAGGGTGGTCTCGTCTGCGTCTTTGTCGGTCTCCTTGAACCGGTTGGGCTGGATCATGAAACCCATGATGGCAATATCTCGGTCCAGGATCTCGGCCGGCTTGACCTTGTTAAGGTCCTGGCCTACGCCTGGGCCTCTACCTGACGCAGTCTCAGGGAGTGCTTCGTAATCGGGGATGGCTTCGAATTCGGGGTTGGTCATATGACCTCCTATTGGTTAAGGCCCTCACCCTCCTGGGTAAGGGCGAACAGTAATCTAGTGTAGTTAATCAAATCACAGAATCGTGTTATCGCTGGCTCTGGATCATCCAACTCCGGCTTGCTGATCAGGGTGCAGATGGCGTCAACGTGCTTCATCATGTACACCAAGCAGCACTGGGCAGGGGTCATGCCGGACGCCGTGCCTACCCGCTTGAAGTTGGCCAGCACATCCTCGCTACCTACGGTGTACGAGGGGCGCTTGCTGTCTTCAATCTGCCTAGCCAGGTGCAGTAGCTCATCAGTTATCTTCTGGTATTCTTCGGAAGTCATTCGTGTTTCCTATAAGGTTTAGCAAATCACTGAGGGAGAGAATAGCAAGTGCTTGTTGTGGTGTTTCCCGTTCTCGTCTCCACACAAGTACCGGTATATCCCCCGCCTTGGTTTCCCCACGGAGCTTGTCCATACACGTCCTGATAGCGAGCCGTTGGTAACCATACTTCATTTCCCACTGGATAGGTAAATCGGAACGAACGTCGGGGCTGTCGGGGCTGCCAGAGCGCTGTTGGCCACGTTCCGCCTTCCACCCACGGTCCCTGAGTTGGTCCCGGAGCCAGTACTCCCCCCTCCTGCCCTTGTCTCGGGAATATCTTCCCATAGTCTATCAGCCCCGCAAATGGATCAGAGCGGCGGGGGCGGTGACCCCCACCTTGATCTGATACAGAACCCTGCTCTTTTTCACAGGGTTGATCCACTTTTGAGGCCCCTTTCTTGGTATCCTCAGCCCCTCGGCTGAGTTCGGGTGAGAGGAGCAACAGGAGAACGGGTAAGGCCCAGTACCTCATACGTAGCTCCTGCTGAACTGCAACCCGGTACGCCCGAAGACGCGGTAGATCTCTCTGAGCCACCACATGCGGTCATAGATCGTCAAGTCTATGACCTCGTTGAGGCGTTGCGGGTGTTGTGCTTGCTTACAGTTGTTCACGGCTGTTATCACCTGTTGGACTTGACAAATGTCGCATAACTCTTCGTCCACATCACCCATTATATCAGGACACAGCGGTAAAGGCAAGGCGATCCCCGGAAGATGGCCTCGCAGACGCTCGCCCAGGGAATAAAGAATCACATCATCCGCCAACCAGTGCAGGGCTGCGGGTACGACGATCTCGTTGTCCGGCCAGTGGGTGTTGCTGTGTGTCTTACCAGGGTTGAACCGCACATCCAGCTCAATGGCTGGGATACCCCAGCGTTGGAGAGTGAGGGCCAGTAAGGTCCAGCGGTCAAGGGTCAGATCCCCAAAGGTTATTGGATGCCCGCGGTTTCCCCCGTGTACCCATTTTTCTATGGGCACGGTGTACCTGTCCCCGGTGGGGTAGTAGTCAAGGTTGACTCTCAGCGGTGGTGGTAGTCTGAATCTATTCATCTTTCCCTCCGGTGTGGTAGCTAGTCATGTCCATGGTGGCTCGCAGTGCGTCCAGAGCGTCTTGCATCAGCGGGTCTATCTCGGCCATCGTCATCGTCATCATGCCCTCGCAATCCTCACAAAACAGGTCGCCTGGGTAGTCGGCTATAAAATAAGCGCCGCACTCTTCGCAGCAGCCATGCAGGCGCTCCCCGGTTGGCAGCAAAACCAAGTATTCATCTGCTAACAACAGCGGCCTTGCACGCTCCTCATCGGTTAAGAAATCCCAGCATTGTATGCTCACATAATCCTCCTTCTATATATATAACATATAGGGAGGATTCTTTTATTCCCACCCATCCCCCCTACCCAGCTCCCCCCTCCCCCTCTTCCCTTCCCCCCTTCCCTCCCACGCCGATCGCCTTGCACCCACCACGCGTGGCGTGTTACGATGAGTCATGCAAAAAATACCTCTATACGACGGCAAGGTGGTACTCTGCTTCAACAAGCGGAATCACACCTACTGGCTAGACGGTCACCCCAAAGACATCCTCGCTAACGCGACTGGTGTGTTGAAGGTGCTGGCGAAGCCACAACTCATTGGATGGGCAGCACGTATAGCATCTGAGTCATGGTACAACCGGTTAACACCGGGCGAGGTCTTGGACGAGATCGAGATCGAGCAATGTCACGTCGATGCCAAGGTGGCCCACAAGAACTACACAGGCCAGCGTGGTAAGATTGGCACCATCGTACACAATCTATGCGAAGAGGCCATCAATTACCACATGGGCTTAAACCCTTACCCCGCAGACCCGGTCAACCCTGGTGTACTGAACGGGTTTAGGGCGTTTGAGACGTGGGTGGCAGGGCTTGGTGAGGTGGAGTGGCTGCTCTCAGAGCGTATTACCTACCACGTAGGAAACAAGCATTGCGGTACAATTGATGCTGCGTATCGCACCTGCAATCAGGTGATCCATGGCGTAGATTTCAAAACGGGTTCAGGAGTCTGGCCCGAGGCGGCCCTACAAATCTCGTCATATATCTCGTCATTGTGTCGAGAATTCGGCTGGGATTTCACCAACAAGACCTGTGAGCGCGAAATCATTCACCTTGACATCACTAACGGGAGACCCAAGGTATGGGACGAGAAGAGGATACAGACCAAGCTGACCGGGATGAGTTTGACGCAAGACTACCAGCAATTCTTACATCTACTCGCAACGTATCAATGGATTATGGAAGGTCCCAACAAGTGGGCGTTTCTCAAAGCGTAGATCGCATATGCGACTACCACGATTTGGCCTCCGAGCTGATGCCGTGGGCTGAGCGTGTTATAGTGGATTGTTTCCAAGGGTCAAAAGAGATTGGCATAGCAGCCCAGGTGGGCCAGTGGCAACAGCTTTGTCGCTGGACACTACCTGCTCGCCACAGGACTATCCGAGATATAGTGAAGAGGTCATGTCAGCTGCTTACTAAGCAGTTCGTCGCAGACGCCACACGCCCTATACAGCGCGTCAACCAGAGAGGGTGCGAGGAATGACTGACCCGAAGACGATCACGGTGAAGCTAAGCGTGAATGAGGCGTTGTTGCTAGACCATTTATGTGAAACGAATGACCTCAACGTCTCTGACATGATCCGTGAATGCATTGCCCTGTGCGGCAGTGTGACCCGGATGCGAGAGTATGCGGCCAAGCCTGCGGTGCGTAAGAAGGAGGCACGCAAGGCCACCGACTTTGACCACCGCCTAGTGGCTCACTACCAAGAGACGTTTAATGATCACCACCGCGTCTTCTGGCCCTCGGTAATCAGCACGATCCGGGCAGCCCAGGAGAAGGGCGTGTCAGACGCTGACCTGATCGGCATCGTGTCCGTGGCGCCGCTTGACCCGTGGGTGCAGCAAAAGGTGCAACAGAACGATACCCCTCGGCTACACCAACTCCTCAGTGAGAACATGATTGGGCGCATGCTGCCCCTTATTGACAGCACTGAGGAGAAGGCGGAGATAGCCCGGCAACTGCATCTGCGTGGCACCATTAAGCCCAAGGCGGTGCAAGACCTGAAAGAGTTTGCTGACCCCGACATGCAGAGCGCGGCCTATGACCTGATTCAGACAGCCCGTACCGAGGGCCAGGTGAGTGAGATCGTAGCTGCGGCACTGTCTAACCAGCTTGACAAATACGTAGCTAAACTAGGAGCGGAGAGTGAATGAACGAACAACAGATCGCAGAGAGCCTAGAATACGCAGTCGCGCAGCGCTTACTGGTGGCGGTGGGAGCGGAGCCACACGAAATGACCGCATTGAGAAAGCAATACGGGAGGCGCGAAATGATTGTGGAGATGATCAAGAAGGGCGGGGGGAAGCCGTGGGCGAAGAACGTACTGCTGACATTGCGCCGATCGACCCCTGTGCCGTTTGTGTTTCTCCATCGAGCAGCATTACCGTCAAGTTCCCCGCCATCATCTACCGAGACGACGAAGTCATCACCGGATTCTTCAACGAGCGCCTCTGTACCGCGTGTGACCAATGGTTCACAATAGAGTTTGCTTTCTACATATACAAGTCGGAGGTGAACCATTAGCGATACAGAGAAAGCCGTACTTGCGTGTATCTTGGACGAGCCGGGACTCATACACGACGCTATGGGAGGTGGTATCTCCTGGCGTCACTTCGGGAGCATAGCTAATGCAAAGATTTATGAAACTATGGTTGACATGGCACGCGCCGAAACTCCTCTGGATCTCATCACGCTTCGGGATGCTCTATCTACCCGAGGGCATCTGTCTACTGTCGGAGACATGGCATACCTTACCTCTCTTGATCTGGACCTGCCTGACACTCGTCATTTTAGTACATATGTGGATAGCGTCCGGTCTGCCGGTGTTCGGCGGAGGGTCGTCAGCGCAGGCAAAGACCTAACGCGGATCCCCGAGGGTACGTTTTCCACAGACCAGTTGCTCGCTGAACTCCACAAGCAGGTACAGGACGTGGTTGCCATGGCTGAGGGGTCGATGCGTATTACCACGGCCCAGTCTGCTATTGATGACCTGTGCCACCAGCTGGACGAAGGCTGGGACCCAGGTATCCCCACTCACTACACCTCTCTCGATGTGCAACTCTCAGGGCTCCGTCCTGGTAACTTCGTGGTCATCGCAGCGCGCCCAGGTATGGGTAAGACCTCGCTGGCTATCAACATGGCCCACCAGCAGATGGCCGAGGAGGATGGCTCTGTCTTGTTTTTCTCATTAGAAATGTCCTCAGAAGAGGTCGCCACTCGCTTGCTCACCGCAGAGACCGCGATCCCCCAGCAGAAGATCAAGGTGGGAGCGCTGGGCGCGGCTGAATGGAAGAGCATCCACGAGGCTAGACGCACCATTGGCAAGTTCAACCTCTTCATAGAGGACAGCGGCGGTCTGAGTCTTGATCAGCTTGCTTCTAAGGCGCGTGAGATACAGAACGTGAAGGGCGTGGACATAATCTACGTCGATTATCTACAACTGATGGGAGGTTTATCCAAGAGCGCCAACCGCCAGGAAGAGGTGTCAGCGATTAGCCGCGGCCTGAAAGTGCTCGCCAAGGAGCTGAATGTCCCCGTGGTAGCCATGTCTCAGCTCAACCGCTCCGTAGAAGGCCGCACAAACAAACGCCCCCGGCTCGCAGACTTACGCGAATCAGGGGCTATTGAGCAGGATGCTGATGCTGTGATTATGATTTATCGGAAGGGGTACTATCAGGAGGTAGATACAACGAACGGAGTGACGCAGCTGCTAATCGAGAAGAATCGTCACGGGCCAACCGGGACCGTAAATCTTGTATGGCAGCCTGAAACTCAGCAGTTTCTGAATCCCTAGCATTGACCTCTTGACGTATCCGAGCGATGAACATCTTCTCTTCATCGTCATGGCTTAGCTGATTCCACACCCCGCCGTCAAACCCCAGGTAGCGCCATACCCCCACCCACCTCGGCACTCGGCCGTTTGCCTGCGGCCAGTCGTTGAAGCGCGCCTTGCGTGCCATGTGCCAGCGGTTCACCCCCCTACCTCTTTATACCACTCCGTCAGGTACGGCTTGTTTTTGTGATTCTGCCACTTGTGTTTCTTGACGTACGCAAAGCCACTTCCCTCGTGACGCATACGCGTGCAATGCCACCCCCCGGCATCCTGTCCTAGGTGCGCCTCCGCGAACAGGTGCCCAGTGGGACGCCCCTCGATCTTTCTCAATTCAGTCATATGATTCCTTTCATTGGTCCAAGTGCATTATAGCACACCACCCACCTCTTTGTCAAATCTCCCTACCTCTATTCTCCACACGCGCTCTCCCTACCTCTATATGTAGTACGTTTCTCGGAACGCCCGATCATAAAAAAACCCGACTGAGCCATACACCTCAGCCGGGTTAGACTATCTGAACAGTGTGTAGATGACTGCTAAGAAACAAATTAGCGGTATCTTCCATGCTGCCCAGATTTGACGCTCTTGTTCTAAATTCATACCATGTTGACTACCTCTCCGTATGGTGGGTAATGACGTTGGCCCAGGTGAATCGGGTGATCGAAATTGAGCCATATAACGGGATAGTCTGGTTCAGCTGCGTAGATGTAGCACTCCATGTCGGTGAAGTAGACTAAGCCTGAGACTTCTAAACCTTCCTTCTCTATGGCTTCAAAGGCGGGTCTGAAACATGTACCTCCGCAACCCTGTACATCAAATTCCAAAGGGAGGTCCGCGTAGCCAATGCGTTTGCGTTCCATAACTTGTGTATTAACAAAGAATGTTTCAAACGCCAGGTTGGGGTGTACAGCAATGACCCCAGCTACTTCTTCCCACATTTTATTCAGTTGATCGATGCTGACGGACACACTGATATCTATGACGATTGCCATCAGCTTAGGCGGCTGGTTGCCCGCTAGGGTTGGATAGTATATGCCCTGGTCAACGTATCGTCTATTGGGCTTGGCCCATGAGTAGTCGTCTTTCTCGACAACTGATGACACAAAGTTCCTGAGCTTCATTTGCCAGGAGCTAGGTGACACATTACCAGCCAATACCTGCCTGGCCAGTTCTTGATTACTGCCCATCGCTTGCGCGTGGTAGGCTGCCTTGGCAGCAAGTTGTTTGACTTGGGTGGCCGCAGCATTACGCTCGGCATCGGTTAGGTCACATGGTGGCAGCACGTCTCCATGTAGCCAATCGATTTTGACATGTCGTTTCTCCTTCCCAGCTTCATTGCCTGCTTGTGAGCGGGGGCCAAGCTTATCTGGGTCTAGATTGCCTTGACTGTCAATCTGCGCCGCGGTGGACTGGGCTTGGGATTGATTACCCTTCTCGCCCCCACCACCCGCACGGTTGTCTTGCGCATGACTGTCCGAGTCTTCCTGGCCTTGTCCATCCCCATCTTCCTCCTCTGCATTATCGTACAGATCCTTGTAGATCCATTCAGGACTCTGTCCGGCATACTTGGCCCACATGAGACCCGTGCCTGGGTTATCTATGGGGAGGAGGGCGCCTTTTACGGCGTGAAAATTGGTTGATTCAGTGATTAGTTCGTTGATTGTTATATCACATGCGATGTTCCATAGCTTATGGTTCCTCTCTTTCTTACGGAAGGAGTGCAGGTGAGCGACGTGCATGACTTCGTGAGCCATGAGGAAACGCCACTCAGCCTGCGTAAGGTCGGCACACGTCTCGGGATTGTACATGATGCGACTGCCATCGGTCGCGGCGATCGGTATGTCGAAGTTCCACTCACACGCCAACGAGACCAGGAATGATCCGTAAAACGCGTGGTGCCGCAGGAGCCAATGCTTGGCCGTATCGTAATTGGCCTGCGTGTGCATTAGAGGCGTGTTGTCCCCTAGGGCCTTTCTTTGTTCCATGATGGAAGCTGGTCTAATTCCTTCCATGAGGTCGCCCAATGGTCTACTAGGCATTGAATGCTCCCATTTGTTTCTTGATCTTATCTAGGACTGACTGGCTGGTATTGGCCGCTGCGCGTCGTAGGCCAGGATCATCTCTGAGGTCTTGTGGTTCTAGGCCACCAATGGTAGCTGCTTCTTTGCCTATGGCGTCAAGGTCGAAGTCTTCACCGATGTTCATCTTGCTTAGGATGTCCGTAAAGTCCTTGATATTGGCTGGCAATGTGTCATGAAAGACGTTCTTGGGGTCGCTGAGACGTTCCTGAGCGTGTTCCATCATGTTGTGTAGCTTGGTCCATAGATGTTCAGTGCATTTGCGGGTGATGTCACCTTCCTTAATGGTCCAGGCTGCTTTAAGGTCAGCAATCTCTTCTGCCTGTATGTCTACTCGGAAGTCACCTGCGCTGGGAACCGGGGAGTAGGCGATGGAGGCGGTGAAGTGGTCACGGATTTGACCTGGTAGTGGATAGTCTTGGTGGCAAAACGTGTCTTTTAATTCGATAGATGCTGCTTGGATTGCATTGTTATAATATACTGGGTCACAGAAAGCATCCACTTCACGTTCAAAGTCGCTGATGAGGGTGGCAATCGTCTTGGTGTATTCCATGAAAAACTCCCCAGGAAGGAGCTGTGTGGTCTTCCATTCCCAGGGGAGTGTGTGTTCGTAATGGTAGCCGCGGAGGTTTTGACGAGCTTGTTTGATCCTCTTTAACTGCGGGTCATTTGGTAGCAGGACCTTAGTGGCCCGTATTACGCTTTTCCTGATACCCTTGTTGGTGGTTATATCCTTAGTGATCTTGTCATCGTATTTCTTGGCTGCCCAGGTCTTAATGGTCAAGTTAGCGATCATGGCCCTGTCTGATAGCATGATGTCTCCTTAGATGGCTAGGATGTCTTTATTGGATAAGCACCATGAAGCCCATAGCGCTGTATTTAGCTTGGTTGGGTTACGCTGTGACCACATTTCTGACCATAGCACTCTGTATTCAGAGCGCATGCGTTGTACGTAATCCATCACATTGCCCAATGTGGCAGGATCTTGACCTCGTACAGCTAGTGCCCCAGAGATTGCGTAGCAGGCATCATTAGCCTCTGGGAGGCGTGTGTTAATGCCGTCTGCCTCTACTGCGTCCAGGTCAGGTAAGGTATCCAAGATGTCCAAGAAGGCACAGAACTCTGTGGCTGCATACTCCCCGACGGCGCCACTGATGATGACTTGCATAAGGTCGGGGGCGAGCGGTAGCTTGCGTAGTTCGTGAACGCTTTCCCAGCCACGCGGTGTAGGTGATTGTTGGAAGTCTTTGTTGGGCTTAAAGGCACATAGGTTTTGTGGGCGGTAGTGTAGGTAGGCAACGATGAGCGGGTCTATCTCTGCCTTGCATGCCCAATCAGTCCAGCTATCGATGCTGGTGTCTACTTCTACGATGGTGCAGAAGCGGTTCTTTAAGGGGTCGGTCATGCCCACTACACCCGCGTTGTGGGCTCGACCATTTGAACACGCGATGATGCTAACGCAGTCCGGGATCTTTGCTCCGTTCAGCTCTCTATTGCGATAGTGAACGAATTGCATGATCGCATTTTGGACCGCCACCACTGCTTGTCCCAGATCATCAATGACCCATAGAGCGGGCTCAGTCTCAGCCATGATATCACGTATCATTCCGAGAGGGTGGAAATCCGCGCTTCCGTTTTGAAAGAAGGCAAAGCCTTTGTAATCTACGGGGTCATCGATGGCGGGTTGAGACAGGTAAAGCTTGCGATTGGTTTGTGTGGCGATTGCTTTGGCTGCGTCTGTCTTACCACAGCCAGGTGGGCCTACTAAGAGGAAGGGGCGGTTAGCCTCAACCATTGGTATCCCCATTTCAATCGATTGGTTGACTGATAGACCCATTTTGTACCTCCTGAGAAATAAGTAGTAAGCCCAATGCCTGATTAATGCAGACCAAGAGTTGTCTCAATTGTGATTCATCCCAATGCCTTGCCTGGGCTGCTCCTATGTAGATAGAGGATGGGACTGTTTCGTGTCCACTACCTTCTTCCTTGACGAAGGTGATATTGATTCCGTTAATTGTCTTACGCCACGGTGGTTGTGTGGATGCGGTCATGGTGCTGATCCATCTAGCGTTAAGGCTGTTTTGTTGACCTGTATCACGACCCTGCCCCCTTGCGGGTTTTGGACCGAGACCTTGATGACGTCTTTGGGCCAGAAGGAGATGCCAATGACTTGGCTCCCTTCGATCGTGTCGATGAAGATCTTTTCGCCTTCTTTCGGGCGCCAGGCTTTGTGTGGCTTTCTTGCGCCAGGTCGAAAAGCTTCTGCTGTATGGTTGCGTTTGTCAGGATTTGCTCCCATAGTGCCTCCGAAGTAGTGATAATTGGATCTAGCTGGTATTCTGCTTCTACGATGCGTACAGCATCGTCCATCGTATTGCGATGCACTGGGTCGCTATTTTCTTGTTTCCATTGCATGAGTAGGGTGCGGATGCGTGTAGCAACGGCTTGTTCCATCTTACCATCTTTGGTGAGTAGTTTAACCACATCCCACCGCCAGTGCGCATAGATAGCCCATGAAGAAGCCCCAACCATAGATCATGAGTGCTGCTAGTGCAAGGTATGATCCCCCCCATTGCTTGGCTTTGGGACGACGACGATCATGGGTTCGTATTCCTCTTCCGGCTCGTCCTGGATCGATAAGGCTTGAATTTCGTGTAACCATTGCGCTTGCTCCTTTTCTAACCAGCGACATGCTAAGCATGGGTTGACTATGCCCAAAGTAACTAATAGGATACACCCATCAAACATGAGACATAGTGCTAAGCCCATATTGCTGAGTGCGATGGGTATGATGCACTTGATTTGTCTAATCATCTATTCTACCTCTTGCTAGGCCGATGGCTAGGCCAGCGGCGAGGGTGAGTGTTAGTGCTGTTAGGTACCACAGTAGTTTAGCCATATCTCCTTACCTCTATGGTATGTACCACCCCGGGGTGGTGGAAAAA
>Ga0255048_10002492_pt1 | contig 11675 bp, 11 predicted proteins | sample JV7_2_2_MG_FD_183619 | JGI IMG/M metagenome (GOLD analysis project Ga0255048, IMG submission 183619) | Seawater microbial communities from Jervis Inlet, British Columbia, Canada - JV7_2_2 | ecosystem: Environmental > Aquatic > Marine > Inlet | place: Canada: British Columbia | collected 2016-10-06
GGCCAAGGCTGGCCGGGTGACGATGTCATCTTTCACGACCGGTGAACCGTCGTTGAAGAAGTCCGCAACCGCTGGATTGGCTCGATAGTCAGCCGCTCTTCGGGAGAAGGCGCCGGCTTGTTCGGCCGAGACCTCAAATCCGTCATCGGCCAGGGCAATGGCCGGCTGCAGAGCTTCTCCGAGAGAGAGCGAACCCAAGGCAGATGAGAGGGTTGCGAGTCCGTCGACACACCCCGGCACAGTGACTGCCAAGGGATGATCTTCAGGAATCTTGGCGTGCCCGGCAGCTCGGAGAATGGATGGATCGGCATTCGAGCCCGCCCGACCGGAGGAATTGAGGGCTCGGGGCAGATCCCAGCCCCGACGGTGTATCAATGCAAATAGATCTCCTCCGATACCGGACGTTTCGGGAGCGACGACGCCTTGGGCGGCGACTGCAGATATCGCGGCGTCGACAGCGTTACCGCCGGCCTCGAGTGTCCGGAGCGCAGCTTCCGCCGAGAGATTGTGGGGTGTCGCGACCGCGTTGCGGCTCAAGGAGCCTTGAGATCGGGTAGTAGACGGTTGAGTGCATCGAGCACTGCTCGAACCACTGCCCTGCGTTCGTCATCTTCGACAAGGGCAGATCCAATCAACGTTCGTTCGCCACTTTCCGTCACCAACACCACCTGAGCGACGGCCACTTGTCGACTGCCCAGAATGGGCACGTCCATAGACGAGATGGCCGCCGCTGCCGACGAATGGATGGCCTGTTTGACGGCCTCGAGTGTGGCCTCGGCGACCTGACGGGCTCGCATCGAGGACGCGGCGGCTCCCGATGATTTCCCGATGAGAAGTGAATCCTCCCAGCGAAGAGTCACAGTGACTTCGGCTGTCGACCCCTCCAGATTCTCCGAAACATCAACCAGCGCCGGTCGAATTCCGCCGTCGAGATCGGAGTCCGCAAGTTGAACCACCGAAACCACCCGACGGTCGATGTCAAGACCAAATAACGCCGCGCTGAGCGATTGGACGTCGCGTACCAGTTGTTTGGCAGCCTTGTTGCGTCGGGCCAGCACGTGAATCTCATCGATGTGCCCGTTCTCCGATACCACTCGGGCCGCCTCGACACCGTCGATTCGACTGATTTTTTCCTGGAGTGCGACAACATCCATTGGCCGCGAGGGTAACCCTGACTGGGGTGATATCCCTGGCTCCGCGAATCATTTTCTCTTGTGGCTGTCTGGTCTGATGTCTAGATTGCAGCGTGCTGGAAGGTATTTTCGTTGGGGTTGTGGGGCAACCGGTCTCTGATCGATTGCCTACGCCAAAACTATGGCGGGCGAGCCCGCCAAATCTATGGCGGGCGAAGTCAGGGGCTTTTTGACATGTAAAGGGTTCCCGATTATTTCGGGAATTGGTGAGTACGGCGTCCAATTTGGCCTTGTTTTGGTAATTGTTCACACATCTACCAAGCGAAGCGGAATGTCTCCGTCGGCATGCAAAGTCGACGAATATGACATCGAAGGTGAGCGTGCAAAGAGCTATGAGGGTCCGTTTGGTCCGAATTCTCGCTGCTGCCGCCAGTCTGGGCGCATTGATTGCGGTCGGCTCGGCGTCTTCACGAATCGGCTGATGAAAGACGCCGACTCACCACATCTGTAGGGCAACATGTCCGCTCGGGGTCCCTATGAAGTTGCGCAAAACCAAACCAGCACGGCGACGCGGACGTCTCCATCCTTCGGTACAGCGAAAACTCAGGATCGCTGTACCTTATTTTGGGCTGGGCCTGGCCACCCTGATTGTCACCTACTTCGTCTCGGAACCGCCGGTCTGGTCTTTGTGGTTCGTGTTCGCAGCTCTCTTCGTTCTGCTCGAGAGTTTTGCCGTCGAGGTCAACGACAGGCTGATGCAGTCGTCTTCAATCATGGTGGTGATGACCGCTGGTGTCATCGCGGCCATCGACCCGGGTTCGGACGCCTTGTTCGCGATGACCTTGATGGCTTGTTTGGGAGCTGTTGTACCTGACGACTTTCGAGAGCGACGTTGGTTCCAACCGATGGCCAATTTTGGTCAATTGGCCCTCTCTGGTGCTGCTGCCGGTCTGCTGCTCGACCTGAATCTGCCTGATCTGGATCCAGTGACAACAGACGTATTGCTGCGTGTTGTGGTTGCTTCCACCCTTGCATCCCTGGCATATGTCACCGTCAACAACGTTCTGGTGCGTAAGGCGGTGAAGACGGTCTATGGCAATGACAATCTTCAACCCTGGTCCCAGATGCATGTTCTGTTCTCAGGGCAGGTGGTAATGGGTCTGATCGGAGGGCTCATCGGCGCCGCCTATCTGATTGCTGATCGCCCGGCCGTGTTGGCTCTGATCGTCGGTGTCTATGGGATTGGCCACATGTCGTTGTATGCCTTTGCCCAACTCCGCGAGTCGCACCTGTCGGCGATCCGCGGTTTTGTCAAGACCCTGGAAGCAAAAGACATGTACACCAGGGGGCACACCGAACGCGTCGCTTACTTCTCCCAGATGATCGGAGAAGAACTGGGTTTCACCGGTACCCAGCAGGAGACCGTCAAGTGGGCGGCCCTCATCCACGACCTGGGGAAACTTGCGGTACCCACTGAACTGATCCGGAAAAAGGGTCGACTCGACGACAGCGAATACGCCGAGATGAAAGAGCACGCTCATCTCGTTGAAGAGATTCTTGCCGAGGTCGATTTCCTCCAGCCCATGGTCGATATCGCTTCCGGTCATCACAGCCACTACGACGGCAATGGCTATGGGGGTCGTGGTCACAGCGATGGTCAGACCCCGAGTCTGGAATCGTCAATCGTCGCGGTCGCCGATGCCTTTGACGCGATGACTTCCGCACGTTCGTACCGCATGGCCCTGTCTCAGCAATACGCCCTCGGTGAACTGCGCAAACATTCGGGTGCTCAATTCCATCCGGATGTTGTCGATGCTTTCGAAAAGGCTCTCAACAAGACAGGCCGACGTTGGGGTGCCCCCCACGTCAACGACGAGGAGATGGCCCGTCGTCTCGCCGAAGAGCCGGAGCTGACTCTTCGTGGCTAGCTGGAGCCCCCGCGTCGTGGCTGTGGTTTCGTGGTTGTTCCCAGTCGTCGCGGCGGGGATAGGTGTGTATGCCGCAACCGAGGCCAGCACCGATCCATTCGCCCTGCTGATTGCGGCCACGGCTTTGGTTCTTGGCTCTCTGGTCGACGTAGCCACGTCGAATTCGGGTAACCGCTTCACCACAGGTTTGGCGGTGGCAGCTGCAATCCCATTTGTCTTCTCGGGGCCGGACGGTGTCGATCTTGCCGCCACTCTTGCCGCGTACGGCGTCGGACTCGCCGCGGTATGGGCACTTCGTTTCTCCCGAGGAGAGGAGCACAGCGAGTTGCTTCCGACTCTGATTCGGCGGCTCGGTGGGTATGTGACTTACGCCGTCGTCTATTCGGCGATGCGTGTCGGCATCTTGTCAGACTTGTCCGGTGGCTGGGAAGATCTTCTTCCCTTTGCAGTGGCACTCATAGCCTGGCTTGCGGTGGAGGTGTTTCTGCGGGCAACGCTGATCCTTGGTCCCAGGGAACTTTCTCGCACCTATCTGGCCAGGGCCATCCTCCATGACCTCAACGTGTTCGTCGGTTTGGCTCTGACCGGCGCCCTTTTTGGCGAGCTCTATCAACACTTGGGGTGGTGGGCTGCTCCAATTGCCCTTCTCCCATATTCGTTTGCCCACTCGGCGTTCCGAAGATTTCAGGAGACCAAGGTCACTTACAAACAGACCATCCGCGCCCTCGCTCGGATACCTGAGGTGTCGGGTCTGGCCATAGATGGTCATGCCGATCGGACCACCGCCCTTGCCGCCTCGATCGCCAAGGAGTTGGGTTTAGGCCCGTCCCGTGTTGAAGAGGTCGAATATGCCGGACTGATGCACGACATCGGTCGAGTGAGTCTGAACGAGCCGAACGTCGTTCGCATGGGATACACCGACGATGACATCGCTCGGTGGAGTGCCGAGATCATCGCCGAATCGCCTTATCTGGAGCGAGTTGCCGACGATGTGCGTCACCAGTATCAGTCGTTCCGCAAGCCGGGTGAGCAAGACGATCCCGAGATCTCAATAATTTCCCGCATCATCAAGGTGGCAGCCGCCTATGACTGGAAGGTCCATCAGGACGCGATGTCGCCTCTGGAGGCTCTGGAGGCTCTTCATGCCGGGGCGGCATACGAATTCGACCCGGATGTGGTGGCTTCTCTTCGCCGTCTCCTCGAGGCGCGCGGCGTCCTCATGCCGGTTCGGATCTAGCTTCGAACCGCTCTTAGCTCGATTCTGGTCGGTTGGCTGATCCTGTTTGTGCGTGGGCACCGCGTTTGAAGTAACGCCGGGGCCGTCTCAGCTCACTTTCCAAGAACGCTCCTAGACCCAAGGCGAGGAAGACGTCACCCAGACTGATGACCTCCCCAATCCCCGCCAGCCGGAGGGGGATCACGTCGGCGAAGAAGGTCAGCCGGGATGTCTCATCGAGTAGCACGTGTTTGAAGCTGCCGGCAAGGTCTGGTTCGGCAACAGTGAAGCCGCTGGCCACCTCGGCGGCCCCAGCCAAGACCGGCATGCCACCGTTGAGGGCGATGACCGTGAAGTTCATCAACACACCGATGCCGGCAATCCACATGCCAGGCTTTGACCTGTTGAACACCACAAGGAGCATCAACATGGCGAAGGAAACGAGGATCATTGCTAACCCGAGAGTCTCCGCATCGTCGGGAATCCAACTGGTGCCGGCCTGAAGACCGAACGCAATGAATAGCAGCCACCATGAGCGCAGCTCGATGTCGCCGAGATTCAGCAGCCGGCCACCTCGCAACATTGCTATGGCGAGGGCGACGAAGAGGACGATGACCAGCCATAACATGAGACGGCGACGGTATCAGAGGCAGGACAGGTAGAGGATCAGCATGGCTGTCACATATGACGTCACCAACCGGCGGGCCACCATCACCATCGACGACCCCGAACATCGCAATCCGATGTCGGTGCAAACGATGCGAGGGCTCCTCGACGCGACTCGGAGAGCCGTTACCGATCACGATGTCGGAGTGATCGTCTACACCGGCGCCGGTGACAAGGCATTCAGTGCCGGAGGGGACCTGTCTGGGTCGTTCGCCGATGATCCGGTTGGTCTTCATCGGGCGCGTGGGGATCTTGCCGACCTGTTTCGACTGATGATCCGCGGTGGCAAACCGACGATTGCACGTGTGAATGGGCACGCCCTTGCTGGTGGTTTTGGTCTGGCAACTGCCTGCGATATCACGATCTGTGTTGAAGACGTCAAGCTGGGCACAACCGAGGTCAAGGTGGGTCTTTGGCCGATGATGATCTCAGCCGTCCTCATCAGGGCAATGCCTCGAAAGGCGGTGTTGGAGTTGTTGCTCACTGGCCGCATCATCGATCCACAGGAGGCGCAGCGTCTTGGCGCAGTCACCAGGGTGGTTTCACGGGACGAACTCGATCTTGCTGTCGACCAGACGGTCGCCTCCCTCCTCGCCCTGAGCCCGGGGGCTCTGATGATCGGCAGGGACTCGTTCTACGGTATGGCTGACCTTGATTTTGAGACGGCTTTGGACCGTCTCCAGGGGGGACTCACCGAGATCACGATGACCGATGATGCAGCGGAAGGCATCCATGCGTTTCTGGAGAAGAGAGATCCAGATTGGTCGGGCAGCTGACGATCCGCCTGGTTTAGGTCTCCGGCCGATTTAGCCTTTCCCCGTGCGCCGCAACATCCAGATTCTCGCCTGGACCCTCATATGGGGCGGCGTTTTCATATTTGGATACCTTGGCTATCAGCTATTCGTCACTGATCTCATCAACGCCGGGGTCCAGGCGGAAGCAGCCGATGAGCTTGAAGAAACCATATCCGGGAGTGATCAGCCGCCAGCCCAGCAAATCGATCCTGAGGAGTACATCGGAACCGACGGTATCCCCCCCGAAACGCCCGAGTTGGTCCAGTTCCATCAAATGGCGGCGCCGGAACAAGGCGAATCTTTTGCGTTTCTGAGAATCCCAGAGATCGATGTCGATGAAGTGGTCTTTGAAGGCGTCGATCGTCAAACCCTCAGGAGCGGGCCTGGACACATGGAGGGCACAGCGCTTCCAGGACAACCGGGCAACTCGGTTCTCTCCGGGCACCGAACGACCTATGGGCGGCCCTTCTTCGATTTTGATCTGCTCGAGGTTGGCGACGACATCGAAATGGAAACGGCGATCGGTGTTCACGTCTATCAGATTCGCGAGATGCAAATCGTGGAACCCACCGATGTTTGGGTCACCGACAACAAGCCAGGCGGATGGATGACGCTTACGACCTGCAATCCCAAGTTCTCCGCTCGTCAGCGTCTGGTTGTTTGGGCCGAGATGGTTTCAGGGCCGAACTACGAGTTCATCCAGCTTCACGAAGCCAAGTTCGCTGAGTCCTAGCCAACCAGCAGTTCCTCAAGGGTTTCTTGGGTGAGAATTCCGTTGAAGAGATCGGTGACTTCTCCCGACCCATCGATCACATAAGTGACGGGCAGCCCAAGTCTCGGGTACGCGGCCTCAAACGCCGCGTCGCCAAACCCGAGGTCATAAGAGGGCATGAATTCGGCAGCGAACGCGGTGGCACCGCTTTCGGTGTCCTCGACGGCAACCCCAATCACGTGCACTTCCGGGTGTGCGTCGGCAAAAGCCGATATTTCCGGTGTCTCCTCTCGACAAGGGATACACCAAGACGCCCAAAGATTGAGGACGACGGGAGAGTCCACGTCGTTCAATTGCTCAGAAAGCGTGAAACTGCCGCCGCCAATCAAAGGGACGGTGAATTCCGGAGCGGGACCACCAACCACGGCCACTGTCGCAGTGTCCGATTGCAGAGCCCAGCCGATCAGCAAGCCGACTGTCAGCACAACGAGGAAGACGCCGGTGAGCTTCAGACTGGGCTGGGGTAGCGGCCCCGGTCTCGTTTCAGGTGATTGCCCTTCAAACTGATGGTCGTCATCCAATGGTTGTTCAGGCAGTGGCCATTCCCCTCAGTACGTAATGAAGGATCCCACCGTTGCGGAGGTACTCGACCTCGATCGGAGTGTCGACCCTGGCCAGAGTGTCGAAAGCGACCACCGTGCCATCTTGCTTGGTGGCAGCCACAGCGATCGTTTGACGTGGTGTCAGATCGTCGCCAACCGAGATGTTGTAGGTCTCGGTTCCGTCAAGTCCCAGGCTGTCGGCGTCTTCGCCGGCGACGAAGTTGAGTGGGAGAACTCCCATCATCACCAGATTGGATCGATGAATCCTCTCAAACGACGTTGTGATGACAGCCTTCACGCCGAGTAGAAATGTGCCTTTGGCAGCCCAGTCCCGTGAACTCCCCATGCCGTAATCTGATCCACCCAGGACCACCAACGGGACACCCTCTTGTTGATAGTGCATGGCAGCTTCGAATATCGACTTGAGCTCACCATCGAGGAAGTCCGTCGTCCACCCACCTTCGATTTCGGGGGCAAGCTCATTGCGGACCCGGATATTGGCAAAGGTCCCCCTCGTCATGACCCGGTCGTTGCCTCGACGTGAGCCGTAAGAGTTGAACATTGGGGGTTGGACGCCCTGCGACACCAGGTATTCGCCAGACGGCGACTCGATAGCGATTGAACCGGCGGGACTGATGTGATCTGTGGTCACCGAGTCCCCCAGCTTGGCCAACACCCTGGCTCCTTTGACCGGCTCGATTGGTGTGACATCCGAGGTGAGGTTGGTGAAGAAGGGAGGTTCCTGGACATAAGTAGATTCGGCGTTCCATGCGTAGAGGTCAGACTCGCTCGTCTCGATCAGACGCCACTCGTCCGATCCGGTGAACACGTCCCCGTATTTGTCAACGAACTGGCTGCGATGGACGCTGTCTCCGACAAGGGACGCAATCTCGTCCTGAGTTGGCCAGATGTCTTTGAGGAACACGTTATTGCCGTCTTGGTCTTGACCGATCGGCTCGTTAACCGGGTCCCAGTCCACAGTCCCAGCAAGGGCGTAGGCAACGACCAGGGGAGGCGAACCCAGGTAGTTGGCGCGGACGTCTGGTGAGATGCGACCTTCGAAATTCCGATTGCCGGATAAGACGGCAGCGCTAACCAACTCATGATCGTTGATGCCTTGAGAAATCGGACTGGGTAGAGGTCCCGAGTTGCCAATGCACGTGGTGCAGCCATAGCCGACAATGTCGAATCCCAGGTACTCCAGGTCTGCGAGGAGGCCCGATTCGGTGAGGTATTCGGTAACCACCTTGGAGCCAGGAGCAAGCGAACTTTTGACCCATGGTTGGCGTTGCAAGCCGAGCTCGCGGGCTTTGCGGGCAACGAGGCCGGCTCCGATCATTACATCCGGGTTGGAGGTGTTGGTGCAGGAGGTGATCGCAGCGATGACGACGTCGCCGTCACTCAGATCGAAGGAGGCCCCGTCATAGCTGACTGGCACCTCGGGCGAATTCCCGCTCCTGCCAAAGGTGTTGGCGAGGTCGATCCTCCACTGGCCCTTCATCGCGGAGAGGTCGATGCGATCCTGCGGACGCTTGGGCCCGGCCATTGCGGTTTCGACTGTCCCCATATCCAACTCCAGGTCGGAGCTATAAGTGATGTGGCGTGAGTTGTTGCGCCACATCCCCTGGGTCTTGTAGTAACTCTCGACCGTGTCGATCAGCTTGTCATCACGACCAGTAAGACGCAGGTAGCTGGTCGTCTGATGGTCGACCGGGAAGAATCCGACTGTCGCTCCGTACTCGGGTGCCATGTTGGCGATAGTGGCCCGGTTGGCCAACGGCATGTCGTCAAGACCGGGCCCATGGAACTCGACGAACTTGTCGACAACACCGTGGTTTCGCAGCATCTCGGTGACCCTGAGGACAAGGTCAGTTGCTGTTGCCCCTTCGGGGAGTCTGCCGGTGAGTCTGAATCCCACCACCTCAGGCAGAAGCATGTAGATCGGCTGACCGACCATGGCAGCCTCCGCCTCGATACCCCCGACCCCCCAACCGACCACGCCGAGACCATTGATCATGGTGGTGTGTGAGTCGGTCCCGACCAGACTGTCCGGGTAGATGTGATCGCCGTCGTCCCACACGACTTTGGCAAGGTACTCCAAGTTGACCTGATGAACGATGCCGGTGGCCGGAGGGACGACACGGAAGTTGGCGAAAGTCGACTGACCCCACTTGAGGAACTCGTACCTCTCTTGGTTTCGCTCGAACTCCTTTGTGGAGTTGATCATCAATGCGTCGGGCCGGGCGAAGGCATCTACCTGTACCGAGTGATCGATCACGAGGTCAGCGGGGATCAGGGGGTTCACCTTCTGGGCCGCCCCCTCATCGCCAGTCATCCGAACTATGGCGGCTCGCATGGCGGCAAGGTCGACTACGGCTGGCACACCAGTGAAGTCCTGGAGAACCACACGCCCTGGGATGAACGGAATCTCCACCTCCTCGACATGAAGAGCGTCATAGCCGGCAATCAGCCGCACGTCTTCTTCCGTGACCGTCTTGCCGTCGAGGTTGCGCAGGGCCGATTCCAGGAGAACCTTGATGGAATATGGCAGTTGGTCGACACCATCTAAGACGTCAAGACGTGCGATCTCGCGTGATCCCAGCGCCGTTTCGAGCGTGGTGCGAGCGCCGAAACTGTCGTGGGACATGTCAGCCTCTCGGTTGAAAACTGGAGCTTGTTGGCGGGACTATTGGGGTCGTCCCCAGCTGTCACTGAGCCTAACGAAGAGCTGAATCTGCGCCATCCCGTCTCAGGTCGAAAGACTGGTCGGTTTTCGAATTCCGAAAAGTCGTCTTCAGCCAGACGTTCCGTCCGCCAACATGCGGTCAATCTTGGATCCGTCGCCGGCCGTTGCGAAGGATTCGAAATGTCCCTCTTCGATTGATCGCATCGCATCGAGGATGGTGTTGTGAGTCATCCGAGCGATCATCGACCCCACCGAGATTCGCCGTACCCCGATGGCGGCGATCTGGCTAACGCTCAAGGCTGCGATGACACCAGCGGCGAGGGCGTTAACGGGCAGAGATACCGAGGCTATGACCCTTTTCAGACTGGCCACGTCCGGTACCACCGGTACATAGAGAAGGTCGGCTCCGGCTGTCTCGAATGCCTTGATCCGCTCAATGGCTTCATCCATGTCATAGGTGCCGTTCATCACGCCGTCGGCTCGGGCACAGAGGACGAACGGCTCGGTGAGCGCTCTGGCTGCCTCAGACGCGGCGCGAACCCGCTCAACCGCGCTCTCGAAGTCATATGAGGGATTGCTCTCGATCATTTGGGTGTCTTCGATGGAGCATCCGGAGAGTCCTGCCTCTCGGGCAAGTCGGATCGTCTCAGCGACACCGTCGGGGTCGTCTGCAAAGCCATTTTCGAGGTCACCGGATACTGGGAGAGGAGTAGCAGCCACTACTGCGGCGGCATGGTTCAGCGCCTCATCGCGGGTCACATTCCCCATGTCGGACCTGCCAAGCGTGAAGGCGAACCCAGCGCTTGTCGTTGCCAGGGCTTTGGCTCCGTTGGCAGCCATAAGTCGCGCTGACCCGATGTCCCAGGGGTTGGGTATGACAAAACAGGCGGACTGATGCAGGTCCCAGAACTCCTGGTGACGGGGTGAAATCGAAGTCAACGCGTGATGTCGACAGGGACCATGGTGATGCAGTCATCATCCAGGGCTATGTGGGGGATAACCACCGGATGGCACTCAAACGAAAGGGCGCCGAACATGCCGGCCACGATCCCTCTGTCAAGGGAACAAATCACCTCGGGGTGGTTGGTGGCGCTCTCCCCGAAAGGGCAGTGAGAAGTCAGTAGCTGTTGTCCCGGCACGTCGGGGTCGACAGAGAACCCGAGACCCGTCATCGCGCTGGCGACAGCTTGAACTGCTCCGTCGTATCCGGGGTCATCCGGAGCTCCGATTTCGGCGGCTAATTGCTCGCCGTAAGAGCGGCCGACACTTTCAGCGATGTCCGAGACGTTTTCGGGTGCCACCACTTCGAGAACCTTGAACAACATCTCGGTCAACATCTCAAAGCGGCGCGGTGCGAAGTGAACCGTTACTTCTTTGCTGGACGCCTCGTAAGTTTTGGCGGGGCGACCTGCGTGGATTCCGGTTGAGCCGTGACCTACTTCCAGGTAGCCGTCGGTGGCGAGACGATCCAGATGGTGACGCGCAACGTTTGGGTGGATTTCGAAAAGCCTGGCGACGCTCGCCGTGGTGAGAGGTTCGCCGGATTCACGAACTGCGATATATATGGCGCGGCGCGTTGGATCGCCCAGAGAGCCGGTCAGGTCCGAGATTCGGCTGTCGAGTGTCTTGATGTCCATGATTGGTATCGCCTGATGAAAACTATAGTTTCATGGGTCTTCTAACCGTCGTCCTACAGAGGATCGCATGGCTGCCAATGACCAAATCCATGACGCCGTCGCGTCTATCGAGTCACCACTGCTGGTTGGCCGAACCCTCGGAGAATTGGGTCTCGTCAAAGACGTTGAGAAGACGATCACCGGCAAAGTGAAAGTGCGTTTGCTGGCACCAGTTCCCAATCCGCCTCAAGCCCTCAACGATCGGCTGCAATTGGCGCTGGAGCCGTTTGCCAGTGGCGCTGACATCGAGGTCGACGTTATG
>Ga0255048_10002493_pt1 | contig 11673 bp, 9 predicted proteins | sample JV7_2_2_MG_FD_183619 | JGI IMG/M metagenome (GOLD analysis project Ga0255048, IMG submission 183619) | Seawater microbial communities from Jervis Inlet, British Columbia, Canada - JV7_2_2 | ecosystem: Environmental > Aquatic > Marine > Inlet | place: Canada: British Columbia | collected 2016-10-06
CCATGGCTCCGAAGACGAAAGCGATCCCCCCGGCTCGCGGTGGCAGGAGATAGCGGTAGGGAGACTGTCTTGCCGTCTGCTTCTCCAGGCTGAAGCGGGTGCCTTCCACGAAGTTGATGACCGAGGTCGGGACGCGCCGGAACTTCTCGCATGCCTGGCGTGTCGTCTCCAGGTCCTGGCCGCGCATCTCCGGATGCTTCGCCAGGAACTCGCGCGTGTAGCGCTTCATGAACGGCATATCCAACGCCCACCATGCCTGTCCCAGGAGCGGTACCCAGATTAGCTTCTGCTTGATGAAGAACTTCAAGAACGGGATCTTGCGGTTCAAGACGGCCTGCAGCATCAGAATGTCCGCCCCGGACTGATGGTTGGAGATCACGAGATACCACTCGCGTTTCCGCAGGTGCTCAGCGCCGCGGATGTCCCAGGTGATCGTCTGCGTAAGCCCGAGGATCCCCTTGTTGCAAGTGATCCAGTTCTCGCCGAGCGCCATGAGCCAGCGGTTCGCCGTGTCCGTCCAGCCTTCAACGGGCACGAGCAGCCTTCCCAGAGCGACCGTGATTATGGGCACGAACCAAAAGATCACGTTCAGAACGAGCAGCAGGGTGGTGAAAGCACCCTTGGCGGTGACCATGCTTTTCCTCTTGTGCGGGACGTTGGTTAAGTAGTTAAGTATTCGTCGCGCTGCATGCTACCATCCCGCCGCTCAGGTCCATCGACAACAGCTGCTTAACTACTTAGCCAACGTCCCAGCCGGACGTCCCCGCAGGAGGCAGGATGAGATGGCTCGTGGTGCCCGCCGTTTTGGTTCTCGTGCTGGGCTGTGGTCCGGAGGACTGGGAGCGCGCGATTGAGTGTAAGGCGCTGGTGGAATCCGCTGAGCGCTGCGTGGAGTACAAGACGCTCGAGGAGGCTCTGGCGGAGGTCTCCGACCAGACGGAACGCCGGAAGATCACGCTGCTCTACAAGATCGCCGGCCCCACTCCAGCGCCCATGTGCAAGGCCCGCGGGCTGGACAGCTGGGGCCGGGGGGAGCGGCGCGACTTCGAAGCCTGCCAGGCGTTCCTGGCTCAGCTGCCGGCAGAAGCCGTGCGGGCCCCCGAATCGCTCAAATAGGGGAGGGCTGGAGGGGACAGAGGTGAGGGCCCGAGCCTTCGCAGACCAGATCCCACTTTGTCTCTTTGCGCTCCGGTGTTACACTGATGGGGAACTCCTCTGGATAGCCTGTTGAGGGTCCGGGACTTCGGTTCCGGGCCCTCTTCGTTTTTGGACCCTCAGCCGCCGGCTTAGCCGCCGATGCGGTACATCTCGAAGCGGGTACCGCGCGCCGTCTCGTCCGGGAACTGCGTCTTCTCGGAACGTTCTTCGGAGTAGCGATCCGTGCGCTGCGACCAGACGCTGCGGATGATCTCGTGCAGCTTGGCGTCGGACGCGCCTGAACGCAGAGGTCCCTTCAGATCCACTCCACCGGTTGCGAAGAGACAGGTTACGAGGTGGCCGTCGGGCGTAAGGCGCACGCGAGTGCAGTCGCCGCAGAAAGGCTGGCTGACGGACGCGATCAGACCGATCTCACCCTCGCCATCTGCGTAGACGTAGCGCCGCGCGACCTCGCCGCGATAGTTGGGCGAAGCGGGCTCGAGAGGCATCGTCGCGTCGATCTGCTCCAGGATCTCACGCGCACTGACCACCTGAGCGAGATCCCAGCCATTCACGTTGCCTACGTCCATAAACTCGATGAAGCGCAAGATATGGCCGCTGCCTTTGAAGTGCTTGGCCAGGTCCCCGATCGTGTGATCGTTCATTCCTCGCTGCACGACACAGTTGATCTTGATCGGCGTGAGTCCGACCCGCTCGGCGGCCCGGATGCCTTCGAGCACCTGCTCCAGCGGGTGCTCTCGCCCGTTCATGCGCTTGAAGACCTCCGCGTCCAGGCTGTCCAGGCTCACCGTAATGCGTTGCAGCCCGGCGTCCCGCAGCGCTGCCGCCTGGCTCGCGAGTCGGTAGCCGTTCGTGGTGAGCGCCAGGTCCTCCAGCCCCTCGATTGAGGCCAGCTTGGTGATGAGCTTGGCTAGCTCTGCACGCAGGAGCGGTTCGCCCCCGGTGATCCGAATCTTTGCCACGCCCAGCTCGGCGAAGACGCGCGCGAGACGTTCGATTTCTTCGAAGCTCAGGATCTCGCGTCTGGGCAGGAACTCGTAGCGCTCACCGAAGACTTCCTGGGGCATGCAATAGGGGCAGCGAAAGTTGCAGCGATCCGTGACAGAGATGCGCAGATCCCGCAGCGGGCGCTGGTAAAGATCGGAGTCGCTGGTCGCAGGCGTGGCTCTCATAGGGACCTCGAACAGGCTCTAGCTTAGCGCAAATGGCAGGCGGAGATCGGCTGACGGCCGCACCGTACTTGACGCTGCTGTGGGTGGCTGCATAGACTCGCGCGATGCATGCGGACCTCCGCCAGCGAATCGAGCGCCTCGAGGCGATAGAGGCGATCCGGCAGCTGGCTTCGCGCTACGCGCTGGCGATCGACGTCCGCGACCTGGACGCTCTGGTCGAGCTCTTCCTGGAAGACGTACAGGTTGGCCGCGATCGCTTCGGGCGGGCGGCGCTCAGGGAGTGGTTCGATCATATCCTGCGCAATCGTATCAAGCAGACGGCGCACATCGTCATGAACCACGTGATCGAAGTCGGTACGGCGGATTCCGCATCCGGTGTCGTTTACTGTCGAGCCGAACACGAGCTCGACGAGAATTTCGTCGTGCAGCAGATGCAGTACTGGGACAGCTACTCGCGGCGGGATGGCCAGTGGTACTTTCGCCGGCGCATACCGCTGGCGTGGTATGCGACAGACGTATTGGATCGTCCCGTGGGAGACAAGAAGATCCGCTGGCCGAACCAGCCCCCACGTGAGGGTGAGCTGCCCGGCTGGTGGCCATCGTGGGATGTGTACTGGCAAAGTCCGGTTCCGACGACCGAGACGCGCCTGCGCGAGCCGGTACCCAGCGAGCAGTGGCTGGCGCGCGTCCAGCGCAAGCTCTGAACGAACGCCCGGTTTCGGGTCGATAGGGAGAACGATGACGACACTTCGTGAGTTCCAGCCTCAGACCGACGACTTTCGCGAGCAAGTACTGCGGGGCTTGCGCCGTCCGCAGAAAGAGGTCCCGTCCAAGTTCCTGTATGACGAACGCGGATCTCAGCTCTTCGATCGAATCTGCGAGCTAAACGATTACTACCCGACGCGGACCGAGAGCGCGATCATGCGCGAGCACGCCTCAGACATGGCGGCTTTGCTGGGAGAGCGCTGTCTCTTGATCGAGTACGGGAGCGGAAGCAGCATCAAGACCCGTATTTTGCTGGAGCATCTTCGCGATCCGGCGGGCTACGTGCCCGTGGATATCTCCAAGGAGCACTTGTTGAGCTCGGCACGCGAACTCGCCAGGTCGTATCCCCAGATCCCGATCCTCCCGGTCTGCGCTGATTACACGGACACCTATGAGGTCCCGCGACCGGAGGGCACGGTTTCGCGGTCGGCCGTATACTTCCCCGGGTCGACTATCGGAAACTTCATACGCTCCGAAGCGGTGCTCTTTCTGAAACACATCGCGGAGGTCTGCGGCTCCCGTGGAGCGCTTCTGATCGGTATCGATTTGATCAAGGACAAGGGCACGCTCGAGCGGGCCTACGACGATTCCGAGGGGGTCACCGCCGAGTTCACGTTCAATCTGCTCGAGCGCATCAACCGCGAGCTCGATGGAGACTTCCAGAGAAAGCACTTCGAGTACCAGGCGCTGTATAACGAGAGCCATGCCCGGGTTGAGATGTACCTGGTGAGCCGGGTGGAGCAGCGGGTCCGCATTGGCGATGCGGAGATCCACCTCGAGGAGGGCGAACGGATCAGCACCGAGTACTCGCACAAGTTCAGCCTCGAGAGCTTCCGGGAGCTGGCGGAGGCCGTGGGATTCGAGGTGCAGCGCTCCTGGATCGACCCGGATCGCCTGTTCAGTGTCCAGTACCTGACCATCGCCTGAGGCGGGCCCGGAGGGTCTAGCGGCAGGGAAACTGCGACCTGGGTTAGGATCGATACGGCAGGCAGCGGAGGGAAGTCATGGATCTGAAGTACAGCGACGAGTACGAGGCCTTCCGAGGCGAGGTGAAGGCATTCCTGGAGCAGAATTGGCCGCTCAAGGACGAGGAGGCGAAGCTGTCAGGCCCCGAGAAGAGCACGCTCTTTCGCCAGCGTGCGATCGAACACGGCTTCGTGGCGCGCTCGATCCCCAAGCGCTACGGCGGCTCCGAGCAGGCGCCCGACGTGCTGAGGGCCCGGATTATTGCCGAGGAGTTCGCCAAAGCCCGCGCCCCGGCGGATATCCGCGGCATCGGCGCTTCCATGCTGGTCCCGACGCTTCTCGAGCACGGAGAGGAGTGGCAGAAGGAGCGCTTCATCCCTCCCACGATCCGCGGCGAGATGATCTGGTGTCAGGGGTACAGCGAACCGGGCTCGGGCAGTGATCTGGCGTCGCTCCAGACCAAGGCCGAGCTGGATGGCGAGGAGTGGCTGATCAACGGTCACAAAGTCTGGACGACCGGTGCCGAGATTGCTCACTACATGTTCTGCCTGTGTCGCACCGAGCCTGAGGCCGAGAAGCATGCGGGTATCTCGTATCTGCTGATCGACATGAAAACGCCCGGGATCCAGGTGAGTCCGTTGCGTCAGATGACGGGTACGGCGGACTTCTGCGAGGTCTTCTTCAATGACCTCCGTATCCCCGCGAAGAACATCGTCGGAAAGCGCGGGCAGGGCTGGATCGTGTCGCGTTCCACGCTCAAGCACGAGCGGAACATGATCGGGAACGCCGAGGGCACTCGGTCCACTTTCCGTGCTCTGCTGCGCTTCGCAAAGCAAGCGCAGCTGAACGGGCGTCCCGCGATCGAGGACCCGACGGTGCGCCAACGTCTGGGGCAGATCGAGGGCTACGTGGCTTCGCATTTCTACTCGGGCTATCGGCAGCTCACGCTGGCCGCGCGTGGACAGGAGGCTGGCATTGCGGGAATGCTGAACAAGCTGACCTCGACGAACATCGCCCATATGATGGCGAAGCTGGCCATCGACCTGGCGGGGGACGAGGCACTCGAGACTCCCGCGCCCGACGAAATCATGAAAATCAACCCGCGCGGCGGCCAGGCCTGGGTCTCCAATTACATGTGGTCGCTGGGTCTGTCGATCGCGGGCGGCACTGCGAACATTCAACGCAATGTGATCGCCGAGCGTGGGCTCGGCTTGCCGCGCGATCGCGCCGTGCAGAGGACCTAGTAGGGTGGATTTCGGCCTTTCGGAAGAGCAGGAGCTGTTGCAGGAGACGGTGCGGAGATTTGTGGCCAACGAGTGTCCGCCACCGAGGCTGCGCGAGATCTTCGACGGCAAAGATGGTTATGACCCGCAGCTCTGGGCCGGCATGCTCAAGATGGGTCTCGGCGGGCTCGTGGTGCCGGAGGCGTACGGGGGTGCGGAGCTCGAGCTTCTGGACCTGGCGCTGGTGGCCGAGGTCTTGGGCGCGGGCGCGGTACCGGGGCCCTTCCTGGGCCACTCTCTCGCAACGCTGGTGCTGGTGCTGGCTGGCAGCTCGGAGCAGAAGGAGAGATGGCTACCCAGCCTGGCCAGCGGGGATGCACTCGGCAGCGTGGCGTTCGGCGAAGAGGGAGACGTGTGGGAGCCCGCGGGCTGGAGCGCCCGCGTCGAGAGTGGGAAGGTCACGGGGACGAAGACCTACGTTCCCTACGCCGGCCTCGCGGACTGGATCCTCGTCGGGGTCGCGGGGGGGCAGTTCGCCGTCGTTCCTCGTGGTGGAGAGGGCGTAAAGCTCGAGCCGGTCGCGGGTGTCGATCGCACGCGCCGTCTCGATCGGCTGACGCTCGACGGAGCCCCCTGCGAGGTGCTGCCCGAATCCGTGGCGGGACGCGTGCGAGACGCCGGCCTGATTCTGCTCGCTGCAGATGCATTCGGTGGTGGGACCACGCTCGTCGAGATGTCGGTGGAGTATGCCAAGACGCGAGAGCAGTTCGGTCAGCCCATCGCACAGTTTCAGGCGGTCAAGCACAGGCTCGCGGACATGGCTACGGAGCTCGAGCCGGCTCGTGGGCTCTTCTGGTACGCGGCGCACGCGTTCGATCATATTCCCGATGAGGCCGAGCGCGCAGCCGCCCTGGCAAAGGCGCACATCACCGACCGCTACATGCAGATTGCTCGCGACGCAGTCGAAGTCCACGGCGGGATCGGGTTTACCTGGGAGTGTGACGTGCAGATCTGGTTCAAGCGCGCCCTATTCGATCGCACCTTCCTGGGGTCACCGGCCTTCCACCGTGAACGCGCCGCCCAGCTCGGCGACTGGTGATTCGAACTAATCGACGTACCCGAGAGCGCGGAGTCCTTGCCGGTCCTGGTCCGAAATCGGCACCTGGACCAGCCCGTCCGGCGTGTGTAGCCGCCGCCAGGACTCGAGCTGCGAGGCCAGCGCGGCCGCTCTCTCCGGTTGCTTCGAGTAGAGGTTGGCCTGCTCGCCCGGATCGGCCTTCAGATCGAACAGCTCCTTCGTTCCCTCTTCTGCGCCCTCGATGTACTTCCACCTACCCACGCGGATGGCGTACTTCTGCCCCGCGACCAGGATCGAGTCTACTCTCTGTGGATTGTATTTCGGGAGTGTTTTCATCTCGTGGGGGTCGTAGGGTCGGCGATGGAGAAAGACGGGCCGCTCCGGGTCGAGCGGTTCCTTGCCCTCGAGCGCTGCCGCCAGGCTGCGCCCCTGAAACGGAAGTGGCGGGGGCTCGACTCCGATGAGATCGAGGATCGTCGGCATGAGATCGACCATCTCCACGGGTGCGTCCAAGATCTGGCGCGACTCGATCTGGCCGGGCCAGCGAACGATCAGTGGAACACGTACCGCTTCCTCGTAAATATTGGCCCCATGGAGCATGTAGCCATGTTGCATGAGGCCTTCGCCGTGGTCGCCCGCGAGCACGACGAGCGTGTTCTCCTCGAGACCCAGCCGCCCGAGCGCCTCCAGTAGCGCTCCGACCTGCCAGTCGGTGAATGCGATCTCCGCATCGTAGAGGTCGGTGAGGTACTTCAGATAGTCGGAGCGATGGTCGGGATTTACGAATTGCTCGGCGAAAGATTTGAGCGGAACGTAGGGAGCGTGCGGATCGAAATAGTGAACGAAGAGGAAGAATGAGCGACTCGAATCGCGCCCCTCTTCAAGCCATGCGACAGCCTGCTGGGTGGTCAGATGAGCGCGTCGGTCGAAGCCTTTCTTGCCCAGTTGATCCGCCCAGCATTCGTTGGTAAACGTGGGTTTGGCTTCGCCGAACTGATCATCATAGACCTGGAATCCCTGCGCGTATCCAAACTTCGCATTCAACGCGAACGAGCTCACGACGGCAGCGGTTTGATAGCGGTGTTCGCTGAGGACCTCGGCCAGAGTTTGCTGCTCGGGCAAGAGCGTGAATGCATTCGTGACCACCCCGTGGCTCAACGGATACATAGACGTGAAGATCGTCGCGTGTGTGGGCCCGGTCACCGACATCGGAGCGTAGGCCAGGTCAAAGAGCGCGCCCTGCTCGGCCAGCATTGAGAGATTCGGTGTGGTGGCCCGCTCATACCCGTAAACGGAGCAGTGATCCCGTCTGGTCGTGTCCAGAGTAATGAGAAGCACGTTCGGCGCGCCCGGCTCATCTATGCGCACGCTGCAACCCACGATCCACGTTGAGGCCAAGAAAATGAGGGCAGCTCCCAGGACCCTCCCGCATCTCACGTAGCCCGTTCGTCTCATCACCCGACACTCCAACGGACCTGGCGCAACTGTCGCTCTCCGTCGTCCGCAGTGGCCATCCATAGCGATCGGGGGGAACGCTACGTTCTCGGCCCCCATGGCTCTTCGCTTGAAGGCGGGCGTTTGGGCGTTTAGACAGCCTCCGCCGCATGAGAGCTCCCCCCGGGGGCAGTCGCTCAGGAAACTAGCTGGCGTAGCCCTTGGGGTGGCTACGGTGCCATTCCCAGGCGCTGGTGACGATGGGCTCGAGATCTTCGTAACGCGGCTTCCAGCCGAGCTCGCGTCGGATCTTCTCGGAGCTGGCGACGAGCCGTGCCGTGTCCCCCGGTCGCCGCTCCGTCAGCTCGTGGGGAACGCGCGAGCCGGTGATGCGCTCCGACATCTGCAGCACTTCCATGACCGAGTGCCCCGTGCCCGTTCCGATGTTATAGGTGCGGCTCACCTCACCCCGTGGCTCCTCCATCAGCGCGCGCAGCGCGAGCTCGTGTGCCTGCGCGAGATCCTCGACGTGTACGTAATCGCGAATGCAGGTTCCATCGGGTGTCGGGTAGTCGCTGCCGAAGACGTCGAGCTTCTCGTATTGGCCCAGGATGGTCTGCAGGGCGAGGGGAATCAGGTGGGTCTCGGGGCGATGATCTTCCCCGTGTGTTCCGTCGGCACAGGCCCCAGCGGCGTTGAAGTAGCGAAGCAGCACGTGGTCCAGGCCGTAGGCGCGCGAGAAGTCTCGGATCATGCGCTCGATTGCGAGCTTGCTGAAGGCGTAGGGACTCGCGGGATCCTGCAACGCGTCTTCGCGCAGGGGCATCTCCGCGGTCTCGGCATAGACCGCACAGGTACTCGAGAAGACGAGCCGTCGGATGTCGTGATCGAGCATCGTCTCGAGCAGGGTCAGGGTGTTGGCGATATTGTTTCGGTAGTACGTGCGGGGATCGCGTACGGACTCGCCCACGTATGCCGACGCCGAGAAGTGCATCAGCGCATCGAAAGTATGTTCGGAGAAGATCCGCTCCAGGTCGGAGCGCACACCGATATCGCCGACCACGAGCAGCTCTGTGGGGACCGCTTCACGGTGTCCCGTGCCCAGGTTGTCCAGAACCACGACATCGTGCCCGGTCTCGAGCAGATGGCGTGCCGTAAAGCCGCCGACGTAGCCGGCTCCTCCTGTGACGAGGATTCTCACGAGCTCATCCTTCTCTGGGGGGCTCGCGCACGCAAGCTAGGTCATTCGCAGCCGTTCCACCACGCACGGGCTCAGCGACACAGTTCCTCGATCGCGCCCGCAGCGATGACCGCTTCGTAGCTCGATCGAATACTCTGCCGCACCTCACTGAGGCGGTCGATCAGCTCCTGACCCGCAAGGCCGGGCTCGACCAGCTCCGCGACCGCGGCCACGTGGTCCGGGTCCAGCTTCAAGGTCTCGTCCGCGCGTCCGGAAACCCAGCGGGTGCGGGCCTCGATGCGCCGCAGCAGCTGATAGCCCTGGCATAGCTGCTCGAGAGCTGGTCCGCTCATGCATTCGCTCAGCATCCAGGAGATACTCGGCAGCGCAGGGGGCGTGGGTTGAACGCCGAGTTCGAGCACCCCACCGGCGGCCAGGAACTCGACGTCCATGAGACCCCCGCGGCCGGTCTTGAGCGCAACGCTAGCGTTGGATTTGGCTCCGCGTTCATGCTCCACACGCTGGCGCATCTCAGCGATCTCCGGCCACGGTCGTGCCTGTTGCTCGAGTGCGCCCTCGCGCGCGTGAGCCAGGATCTTCTGTGCGCGTGAAATGTCTCCGGCGATGGCGCGCGATCGCATCAGCGCGAGATGCTCCCAGGTGGCGGCGCGTTCGCGCTGGTAACGATCGAAGGCGCCGTACGTGGAGACGAGCATTCCCTGACGACCCGAGGGCCGCAGGCGCGAGTCCACGGCGTAGGCGACTCCAGCTCCGGTCATCGCAGTCAGATAGTGGATCAGACGCTGAGCGATGCGGGAGGGCTGCATGACCTCCTCGACATCGTCCGGGTACAAGAAGATCAGATCCAGATCCGAGTAATAAGTGAGCTCGCGTCCGGCGATCTTGCCCATCGCGAGCACAGAGATTGTAGGTGCGGGTTCCGTGCCGACGTGCGTCTCTGCCCTCTGCAGGGCCCAGCGTGTGCAGGACTCCGCCAGGATCGAGAGGAAGACGGACGTCTCTTCGAACGACACGCTGCCCCCCAGATCCAGGCACGCGGCGAAGATCGTCTCGTCTCGCCGCGTGAGGCGTAGCCAGTCGAGGAAGCCTTCCAGATCGCGGTCTGAAGGCGGTTGCGTGCTCTCGAGCTCTCGCGCGCGAGCGCGCAACGCGTCCGCGCTCGCGTGCGAGAGCCGTTCCAGCAGCGCGGGGCGATGGGAGAGATAGCGTGCCGCCTCGGCGTTCGTGGCCAGCAGGCGTGCCAGTCCCGCGAGCTTCGCACCCGTGAGTGCGACGACGGCTGCATCCTCGCCACGTTCCTCCAAGAAGGAGGACGTGGCGGGGGAGAGCCGCCGGATCAGAGGCGTGCCCGAGAGACATTCCTTCAGGCGCGCTTCAACGGCTCGGCTCATCACTTGCCTCCAGGATCAGGGCCTCGAACTGTTCGCGCACCCGTGCGCGCACGCTCGTCCAGTCGTCCAGCAGACGATTGCGAGCCTCGGAACCCTCCGCGTCGCGATATCCCATGCGTCGCGCCAGCGCGAGCTGCTGACGGGGGTCGCGCGGCATGTAGTGGGTCTGGCGTTCTTCCACGAGCTGAACCGCGTGCTCCGCGCGCCGGAGCCACAGATAGGCGTCCCGTAGCGCCGTGGCCACCGTGTCGGGCAGCAGCCCGAGCTTCGCCAGCGCTGTCAGGGCTTCGAGCACATTGCCATTTCGGATCTCCGGCTCCCGTCCCCCGTACAGGAGCTGGAACGCCTGCAGCAGGAACTCGACGTCGCGGATTCCGCCCGGCCCACTCTTCAGGTCGGCTTCCAGGTCGCGTCCCTTGGAGCGGTGCTCGGCCTCGAGCCGCCGCTTCATGTCACGTACGCCCCGGATCGCGCTCGGGTCGATCAGTCCGCGATACACGAAGGGTGTGACCTCCGTGGTGAACACCTCGGCTACGGAACGGGGGCCCGCCACGTAGCGCAGTCGAATCAGCATCTGTCGTTCCCAGTCGGCCCCGAACGTTTCGTAGTAGCGCAGGGCCGCTTCGACGGAGTTGGCCAGCACGCCCGTGCGGCCCTCAGGGCGCAGATCGAGATCGACGCGGTAGGCAAAGCCGTCCTCGCTGGGTGCCTCCAGATGACGCTTGAGGGTTTGAATCAGGCGCGCGAGTTCCTGGTTGCGTGCGAGGTCGGCTTCCCCCGCTTCGGCTTCGTAGATGAAAAGCAGGTCCACGTCGGAAGAGAAGTTGAGCTCGCGCCCGCCGAGCTTTCCCAGACCGAAAAGTGTCGGTGCGCTGACCTTTGTCTCAGCGGCGGCGCAGGTGAGTGCCGCCTCCAGGCAGCCATCGGCCAGCGCCGAGAGCTCGTAGAGACTCTGCTCGAACGGCCGGCCGTGCAGGTCGCGCGCGACGATCCGCAGCAGTCCCTGATATTTGGCAATGCGTATCGCGGTCCAGTCGGGCTCGACGGCGTCCGCGCGTGGAGGGTCGGGCGGGTCGCCCGCGAGCTGCTCGCTCCAGTGGGGGTGGCGTAGCAGCAGGCGCGCCAGGAAATCGCTCGATCCGAGCACGCGCGGGAGAGAGGGCACGCGTCCCAGCTCGAGAGGACGCTGGCGGGTCTCGCGGTAGCGCGTGGCCAGCTCCTCCAGGCACTGCACGCCGAAGCCCGGACGCGCGCTGAGGAGCAGTGCCGGGACCCAGATCTCCCG
>Ga0255048_10002497_pt1 | contig 11667 bp, 10 predicted proteins | sample JV7_2_2_MG_FD_183619 | JGI IMG/M metagenome (GOLD analysis project Ga0255048, IMG submission 183619) | Seawater microbial communities from Jervis Inlet, British Columbia, Canada - JV7_2_2 | ecosystem: Environmental > Aquatic > Marine > Inlet | place: Canada: British Columbia | collected 2016-10-06
ACTCGGATGGGGCGCCTCGGCTGTTCTCTCCCGCGCGGCCATTCTCCGCGGGGTCGACACCTTCACACTTGTCCCCCTGCGCATGGTCTTCGCCATGATCACACTGACGCTGGTGATCGCGGTCACAGGGCGGTTCGGAAGACCCTCGCGACAAGCATGGGTGAGAGGGCTAGTCCTGGGGACTGTTGCCATGGCCATCCCGATGACAGCGATGACTCTGGCATTGGAGGACTTACCGGTCAGTCTCAGTGGCATGCTGATCGCTCTCATCCCATTGGCCACCATCGGAGCAGCCCATTTCATTGTTCGGGGTGAAGGGTTTCAGACCCGATCACTCCCCGGTCTGTTGATTGCGTTGATCGGCTCGGCGGTCCTGGTCGGAATCGGTGGCGAGACAGTCGATGGTGTCGGAAATCTGTGGCGAGGTGTTGGTTGGATGGTGTTTGGCGTCACGATGGCAGGTGTCGGCGGTGCGTTGAGCAGGCGTTTTGCCCTCGAGGTGCCCAGCGATCAACTGGTGCTCCCCCAATTCACGGTCAACACAGTTGTGCTTCTCGTGGTAACTCCTCTGTTGTTTGAAATCGATGTGGCCTCGGTGGACGGAGTGAGTTGGCTGCTGATCGCTGGAGTGGGGGCCCTGGGCACCACCCTGGCCTTCGCATCCTTCCTGGTGGCCGCCGGCATGAACCCCGCATCCCGCCTCGCTCTCACCGGCTACGCCGTGCCCGTGGTTGCGGTGACGTTTGCGGTTCTCTTCCTTGGCGAGACCATCACTCTCGCCATTCTCGGAGGTGCGGCCCTCATCCTGGCCGGTGTCATCCTCGCCGAGCGAGCCACCAACCACGTCCCGGTAGCCGGTGTCACCACCTCCCGCTAACACCGGGTAGCGCAACAGCAGCGGGTGAGTTCCGGGACCGTATCCGGTCGGCTTTGACGGCAGAGACCGATACCCTCCCGCAAAATGACACGTCGTATTCTCGTTGCCGTCGCCTGGCCTTACGCACAAGGACCACTCCACCTCGGGCACTTGGGTGGGGCCTATTTGCCCTCCGACATCTTCGCCCGCTACCACCGCACCGCTGGAAACCAAGTTCTCATGGTGTCCGGGTCCGATGCCAATGGCACCCCGATAACCGTGAAGGCCGACGCTATGGGGATCACCCCACGCGAAGTCGTCGACATATATCACCCCGAGATCCTCGGATACTGGGACTCACTTGGGATCAGCTTTGACCTTTTCACAACGACGATGACCGACAACCATCACTCGGTCACCCAACAGTTCTTCTTGGCCCTACTGGAGAATGGTTATCTGAACAAGAAGACTTCAAAGCAGTTCTACGACCCCGAAGCTGAGCGGTTTCTACCTGACCGTTATGTGGAAGGGACTTGTCCGCACTGCGGATATGAAGACGCCCGCGGGGATCAATGTGACAACTGTGGTCGGACACTCGATGCCACCGACCTGATCAACCCCCGCTCCCATCTGAGCGGGGCTGTCCCGGTCCAACGCGAGACCGAGCACTACTTCTTCGACTTGCCGACTCTTGCGCCGCAAGTTCGCGAATGGCTCAATACCAAGACCACCTGGCGCAAGCACGTCAAGAACTGGGCGCTGGGCATGCTCGAAGACGTCCCGGAGCGAGCGATAACACGAGACATCAACTGGGGCGTCGAAGTGCCGGTCGGTGACCTTGGTCCTGGGAAACGAATCTATGTCTGGTTCGACGCCGTGATCGGGTACCTCTCGGCGGCCATCGAGTGGGCCTCGAACACCGATGATCCTGACCAGTGGCAGAAGTGGTGGAAAGAGCCGGACGCGGAGTCCTTCTACTTTGTGGGGAAGGACAACATCCCGTTCCATGCCGTCATCTGGCCGGCGATGCTCATAGGTCACGGTGATCTCAACTTGCCCACGGACGTGCCTGCCAACCAATACATCACATTTGGCGGAGCCAAGGCATCCAAGTCCAAAGGGGTGGGACGCTCGATCGGCTGGTATGCCGAGCGTCTCCAACCCGACGCTATTCGTTATGCAATGGGTGCCAGCCTCCCCGAACAAAACGACACCGACCTCAGTGACGACGAGATCATTCGCAGGGTCAACGAAGAGTTGGTCGCCACCTGGGGAAACCTTGTCAATCGGGTGCTATCGATGAGTTCTCGCAGCTTTGGAGGCCTTGTCCCCGAGCCTGAAGATCTCGATGACGAAGACAATCGGATTCTCGCCATTGGACAGGCCACCCTCGACGAGGTGGCCGGGCACATCGAACGCGTTGAGTTGCGGGCCGGTCTCCGCTCTGCGATGGACGCCGCCGCCGAGGTCAATGCATATCTGAACGCCACCGAGCCTTGGAACGTGCTCAAGAGTGATAAGAACCGAGCCGGGACGATCCTGTGGACCGCTATCCAGGTCATCTCAGCCATTCGGGTTGCTCTCTCCCCCTATCTCCCGTTCTCCACCGAAGTCATCGGAACCATGCTCGGGGTGGGGCCGGCGATCACAGACTGGTCGACCGCGGAGGTTGCCGGTGGCACCCCCCTTGGGCAGGTAGAACCTGTGTTCGTCAAGCTCGAGAATGATGCTCTGGACGAGTGAAACTCCGACCCCTCGGTCGGGGTCAAACCAGGTGCAACCCTTATCGCAGTCTTGACAGAAGTCAGATAGGTTTCAGGACATGGCACGCATCGGACGAATCGGCGCAGGCTTCGGCCTGATTATCGCGGGCGTCTTCATGCTTGTGCTGCCCGGGCCGGGGATCGTGACCATCGTGGGTGGTCTGGCCGTCCTCTCCAAAGATCTCCCGTGGGCCGGTCGGCTCGCCGATTGGGCGAGGGCCAAGTTCAACTCATTCTTCAACAACGGCTCCTCGGAGCCCCGGGAGACCGACTCGGTCTAAGCGGGTGGGTAGACCCCCATGCCTTTGGCCTTTTCGGTCTGCCAAAAGATGTCACTGATGTCATCGATGAGCTCGATCAGCTTTTGACCTTCGGCCGGATCCGCCGACTTCTTGGCATCGCCGGCCTGATGGATGGCCTTCCAGAAGAGATCATCGAGGTTTGAGAACTCGGCACGATGATCGGCGGTGAAGAAGTCTGCCCACAGCACCATGAGGTGATGTTTCACCTCCTCAGCCTGCTTTTCCTTCAGTGCGAGGGCTCGAGCCTTGAAGACCTCATCGTCTGACTCCTGATACTTCTGGGCGATCTTGAGCACGGACAGTGCCTCGATCTTCGCTTGGGCCGGGTCGTAGACCCCGCAGTAGAGGTCGCAGTGTGCGTGAGCGACCGTTACCTGACGCATGGTTCTCCTTGTTGCTACTCGGACGGCCGGGACCATACTCCCGACCCGAACATGGCGATGATCCGGTTCCAAATAGTCGAAGACTCAATGCGTCCGGCCTTGGCGCCCGGCGAGGAGATTGTCGCAACCGATTCTCGCCGACCCTCAGTTGGCGATGTCGTCGTGTTCCCACACCCCGGCCGCGAGAACTTTTGGATGGTCAAGCGAGTTGCCCTTCCACCGGAGAAACTGGGCCCGGACCAGCTATGGGTGCTTTCGGACAACTCCGAAGACACACTCGCCGACTCAAGGACTCTGGGATCGATCGATGCCAGCAACACACTCACTCGTGTCGAACGTCTCGACGCGATCACATTTGGCGAAGGTTGCGAGCTGCTCGCCGCAGAGGATGAATCTCTCGCCGAGGCGATCAACCACCACGGTTTGCCCCAGTTCTGGCATCGCCCCCAAGGTTTCCCTGTTCTCGTCTTGTTGATCCTCGAACAGCAGGTCTCGCTGGAGTCCGGAGCCGCGATGTACCGGCGTCTCGATGAGGCATCCGGTGACATCACGCCGGAGAGCGTGATCGGCCTTGGAACGGAACAGATGCGCTCCCTAGGGGTGACCCGACAGAAAACGGACTACCTGCTGAGACTCGCCGGCCGTGTCGCCCAGGGCGAATTTGACATCGCTGGGCTAGATCGACTGACGGTTTCTGAGGCAAGGGCGAGGCTGATCGAGCAGAAAGGTATCGGGCTTTGGACCGCCGACGCCTATCTCCTTTCCGCCCTCCGCCACATCGACATGTGGCCGGTTGGGGACCGCGCTCTTCAAGTGGGAGCCGGGGAGTTGGTAGGAATGTCATCAGCGCCCACCGAAGACGAGTTAGAGATTCTGGGTGAGCCTTGGCGCCCGCTTCGAGCGGTCGCAGCCCGAATCATTTGGAACTCTTATCTCACGAAACGAGGCAGGAGGGAGCCTCCCGATCCAACTCTTGCACACGCGCCTGACGGCGATGCGTAGAGTCGTATTGTCATGACAGAGTTCGTGGTCGCGATGGAGAATCAACCGGGGCGGCTTGCCTCGCTCACCGAGGCCCTGGCTGCCTTCGGAGTCAACATCGAGGCCCTCACCGCATACGGCCACAACGCTGACGGAACCGTTCGGCTGATCGTCGATGACGCGGCAACAACTCGACGAGTGCTCCAAGAGGCCGCTCTGCAGAATGTCGAAAACACCGTTCTCACCGCCGTTCTCCCCCATCGACCTGGCGAGCTGGCACGTCTCACCCGATCGGTAGCCGACGCCGGAATCAACATCGACGCGATATATGTGCTTCGCTCCAATTCCGACGGAATTGAATTCGCCATATCCGTGGATCAACCGGAATCGGCTCTTCCCCACCTCGAGGTAACCGGCGGGACGCTCGTCGAGTGACAAACCTGGGGTAGCGCTCACCCCTTTCTAGAATCCTCTTCAGCATGCGCACCACAACTGCCAGGTTGGTTGCGCTCGGATTGATCCTCTCGGCCTGCAGCGTGACTGCCGAGACAGCGGGCACCACCACAACCACCGAGCCGACGCCGAACTCAAGCACGACCTCCACAACCGCCCCGCCCACCACGACCACCAACGTGGAGGTGCTGGAGACCTCACTGGTAAATGGTCTCCCCGTTGAGGATGCTGAATTGCTCGACCGACGTCTCATGGCTGTCAAAATCGACAACCATCCGAAAGCAAATCCGCAGTCAGGCATCGAGCAGGCGGACATGGTGATCGAGTTGAAGGTGGAAGGGATTACTCGCTTCTTGACTTTCTGGCACGAATCCGACTCGGAGTACCTAGGTCCCAATCGGTCGGGACGACCGACGGACGCCGCCATCCTTGCCGCTTTTGATGAACCGACATTCGTGATTTCGGGAGCTCAAGCTTGGGTGCAAACCCTTATTCGATCCAAAGACGTGAATCTCATCAAGGAGCTGTCCCCCGGCACGTTTCGAATTCCCGAGCGGAGCGCCCCCCACAACCTCTACGTCGACACCAATATTCTTCGCCAGACAGCCGACGACCGCGGTTTCTCCGAGGCCCCGCCTACAGGTCCGTTGTGGGAGTTTGGACCAATGTCCGAATTCGCCGAGCCGGTGAGCTCGGTCACGATGGATTTCGGCAGCTCAGACGTGATTTGGGAGTGGAAACGATTTGCCAAGACGTGGATGCGCTCTGCATATGGCAGGGAGGGCACTTACTTGGATCCCGATGGAGAAGAACAGTTGGTGAAGGTGCCAGTTCTGATCGCCCTTTACACCGATTCTTATACAGCCCGCCCACCGGCTGGGGTCTCTGGCCAGGCTTTGCCCAGCTCGGAGGTGACTGGAACAGGGAAGGCGTACGTGTTCGCCGACGGTCGCTTCACCGAGGGCACCTGGGAACGTGAGAGTGAAGATGTGTGGTTCTCGCTGGTCGACGCCAATGGCGAGATGATGCTCGTGCCGCCGGGCAAGTCCTGGGTATCCCTGATTCCATCTCAGCGCGGCCTCACCATCGAGCCGTAGGACTAGCGTCCCGGCCCGTGTCTGGGCACATCACGGTTGAGCGAGTTGAAAAGGCTCTGGCCCGAGCACACGCGGCCCAAGCCAAGTTCAACATCTTCACTTCAATCGATGACGATGGTGCCCTTACCCGTGCCGAGGACTTGGACCGAAGATCCGAGGCCGGGGAGCACATCGGGCCACTTGCCGGAGCACCGGTAGCGGTCAAAGACCTCATCGATCAGGCCGGTCGCACTACTGGCAACGGCTCGGCTTTCTATCGAGAAGTACCCGACGTCTCAGCAACATGTGTGACGGCAATCGAGAATGCCGGAGGTGTGATCATCGGGAGAACCGGACTCCACGAGTGGGCTTTTGGCTTCTCGTCGGAGAATCCACATTGGGGGGCGGTCCGCAATCCGTGGGACCCGCTCACTTCACCGGGAGGGTCATCTGGAGGTTCGGCAGCGGCTGTTGCGGCTGGAATCGCCCCCATCGCCCTGGGAACCGACACAGGTGGATCCGTCAGAGTGCCCGCGGCCCTCTGTGGCACCTACGGTCTAAAAGTCACGCATGGCCGCATCCCACTCGATGGCGTGTTCCCATTGGTGGCTTCCATAGACACGGTCGGGCCCCTGGCTGATTCGATTGACAGCATCGAAGCCTCATATCGAGTCATGTCCGGAGATTCCCAACCTGAGCCTCAGCCCAAGTCGCATCGCTTCGGAGTGCCAGAGCCTTGGTACGAGGGGTCTCCCACCGACGACGACATTGCCGGCGAGTTTCAAAGCGCGGTTGAAGCGCTAGCTGATCTTGGCCACGAGGTCCATCCCATTGAAGTGCCCGACGTCTTCCCAGCGGTTCAGCTTTGGAGTGCCATAGCCGAAGAAGTCCGAGATGTTCATCGCAGGTTCCGGGAGACAGGCAAAGAATATGGGCCGGACGTGACACAACGGCTGAACGATGCAGACAATGTCTCAGACTCCGACATCGAGATGGGGCATCGGTGGCAACAAACGATTCGGGACCGCTTCTCAGATGTCTTCGCCACCGTGGACTTTCTGATCACACCCACAGTCCCGGTTCGACGCAAGGTGATCGGTGAGGATCTCATCAATGGACAGCACTACCGGTCGGTCCTTTCCTATTTTTCGGCGGTGGTCAACCACTCTCTGCACCCGGCAATCGCCCTCCCGTTGGCCGCGAGTGGAGAACCACCGGCATCTCTTCAGGTGATCGGACCAAGGGACTCGGAGATGGCCTTGATCAGTCTCGGCCGACAGCTCGAACTCGCCGACTTGACTCAGTTCGAGCCTGCTCCCCCGAATTCACCTATCCGCCACCCCGGATAGACTTGGATGATCCAAACATGACGTCGCCAGTGCGATGTGACACCACAAGGAAGTGACCCGTGGCAGACGAAAACGCCACAACAGACCCTTCTTCGACCCCAACTGAAGTCGCCGACAAACTCGTGGTTCGGTTTGCCGGTGACTCCGGTGACGGCATGCAACTCGCAGGAAACCGTTTCACCGACGCTTCGGCACTTTTTGGGAACGACCTAGCCACCTTGCCGAGCTTCCCCGCAGAGATTCGGGCCCCAGCCGGGACACTTCCCGGTGTCTCCTCGTTCCAAGTCCAGATCGCCGATTTTGACATCCTCACCGCAGGCGACGCCCCAGACTGCCTGGTGGCGATGAACCCCGCCGCCCTGCAGAAGAACCTCGAGGACCTGCGTCAAGGTGGCACCCTCGTTATCAATACCGACACCTTCGACGAGAGAAACCTCGCCAAGGCGGGTTACAAAGCCAACCCACTCGAAGACGACTCTCTCAGCGGCTATCGAGTCATCAAGGTTCCCATGGATGATCTCACCAAGGAGGCGGTCAAGGGCAGTGGTGTGAGCGGGAGAAACACTCTCCGCTCCAAGAACTTCTTTGCGCTTGGTCTCATGGCATGGCTCTTCCATCGTCCTACTGACCCCACTATCGAATGGGTCGAGAAGAAGTTCGCCAAACTGCCAGAGGTGGCAGCCGCCAACACGGCGGCGTTTCGCGCCGGATACAACTTCGGAATCACCACGGAGGCAACGAAGAACACATTCGAGGTCAAGCCAGCTGTTCTCAGACCCGGCACCTACACCAACGTCAACGGAAATACCGCACTGGCATGGGGTCTCATCGCTGCCTCGAAGAAGTCGGGCCTTCCATTGTTCTACGGCGGCTATCCGATTACCCCGGCATCGGACGTGCTTCACGAGCTGTCACGCCACAAGAACTTCGGTGTGCGCACTTTCCAAGCCGAAGATGAGATTGCAGGCATCGGCACCACGATTGGAGCGGCATTTGCCGGAAACCTCGCGGTTACCGGATCGTCGGGCCCGGGGATCGCCCTGAAGAGCGAAGGGATCTCGCTGGCCTTCATGCTCGAGTTGCCGATGATCGTCCTCAATGTCCAGCGTGGCGGTCCGTCCACGGGCCTGCCCACCAAACCGGAGCAGTCGGATCTACTCTTCTCCCTCTACGGTCGTCACGGCGAGTCACCGCTGCCGATCCTGGCCATACCAACTCCGTCCGAGGCGTTCGAGATGGCGATAGAAGCCGCCCGGATTGCCATCAAATACATGACGCCGGTAATTGTGCTCAGCGACAACTACGTGGCAAATGGATCGGAGCCCTGGCTGCTTCCCGATATCGAGGCCATTCCCGAGTTCAAGGTTGAGTTCGCACAGCAACCCAACGGACCCGATGGCACCTTCATGCCCTACATGAGAAACGTGGACACCTTTGCCCGACCGTGGGCGGTGCCGGGAACACCCGGTTTGGAGCATCGAGTCGGTGGACTGGAGAAAGACGCCGTCAGCGGGAACGTCTCTTATGAGCCGGGAAACCATCAGCTGATGACCGACACCAGAGCATGGAAGGTCGCCAACATCGCCAACGACGTGCCCGACATCGAGGTATTTGGTGACAACGATGCCTCGGTTCTGGTGCTGGGCTGGGGATCGACCTACGGATCGATCCGCGCGGCGTGCAATCGCATGCAGCAGAAGGGCACGAAAATTGCCTCTGCCCATCTCAGACATCTCAACCCGCTCCCCAACAATCTGGGTGAGGTGTTGAACTCGTTTGACAAGCTTCTGATTCCCGAGATGAACACTGGTCAGCTACTGAAGGTGATCAGAGCCGAGTATCTGATCGATGCCGTCGGGCTCAATCAGGTATCAGGCGAGCCGTTCAAGGTGACCGACATCGAAGACAAGATCGCGGAGATGGCCAGGTGACCACCCCTTCATACACCCGCAGGGACTTTCAGACGGACCAGGAGGTTCGGTGGTGCCCAGGGTGTGGCGACTACACCGTCCTGGCGTCGGTCCAAGGATTTCTCGCCGAGTTGGGACGTCCTCGCGAGGAGTTCGTCTTCATCTCAGGCATCGGCTGTTCCTCCCGATTTCCCTACTACGTGAACACCTTCGGGATGCACTCCATCCACGGACGCGCTCCGGCGATCGCCTCCGGAATCGCCGCCACCAGGCCGGATCTATCTGTATGGGTCGTCACCGGCGACGGCGACGCGTTGTCGATAGGTGGCAACCATCTGATCCATGCGCTGCGTCGCAATGTGAACATCAAGGTCCTCCTTTTCAACAATCAGATCTATGGGTTGACCAAAGGTCAGTACTCCCCCACTTCCGAGGTAGGAAAGTCCACCAAGTCCTCACCATTCGGCTCGATCGACTATCCGTTCAACCCGGTCTCGCTGGCGCTCGGAGCGGAAGCGTCATTCGTCGCTCGGACACTCGACATGGATCGCAACCACACCCAGTCGATTCTCAAGGCTGCCTACGAGCACGACGGCTCGGCGTTTATCGAGATCTATCAGAATTGCAACGTCTTCAACGACAAGGCTTTCATCCAACTGACCGGTAAAGAAGAACGAGTTCACAACCGTGTCGATCTCGAGCACGGAAAGCCGGTTGTCTTCGACGGTGGCGCCAAGGCAGTGGTGATGCGAGGAGGCGAGGCAACGATCGTCGATTCGTCATCTGTTGATCCGAAAGCCATTGTCGTCCACGATGAAACGAGACAGGACCCGTCGACCGCCTTTGCCCTGAGCAGGCTATCTCATGGCCCCTACGGGCCTACGCCGCTTGGTGTGTTCAGAAATGTGGAGCGAGCGGTCTACGACCACGAGGTGCAGGTTCAGGTCGAAGCAGCTAAGGCCAAGTTGGGTGAGGGCGACCTGAACGCGCTGGTCCGCTCACATGGCACCTGGACAGTTGAGGCCAGCTCAGCGAACGGTGGCTGACACCCACGGCCACTACGGGTGGGAATGGAACGACGCCCAACCGGAGGAATCGGGTATTGCCCCCTATTGGCTAATCCAGTTGTGACCTGATCTCCGCTATCTGCGTCAACACCGACTCGGGGTTCCCTGATCCGCTCGTCACCCGTCTCGCCACCGACTGGGCGGGCTCAAGCAGAGCCAAGTCGTCGACCTCAAATCTCGAGTCAACCGCAATGAGGTCGTCGAGCGCAGCCGTGTCGAGACCACGACCGGTCTCTTCGAGCTTGGCGATCAGCTGACCGACCAGTCCGTGCGCCTCCCGGAATGGGATGCCACGCCCCACCAGAGCCTCCGCCAGATCGAGACTCACTGTCTCCGATCCGGGAAGCGGTGGATTGAACTCGATACCCGCCAACAACTCGGTCATCGCCGGCACTGCGCTGGCCAGGGTGTCATCGGCATGGAACACGATCCGTTTGTCTTCTTGGAGATCACGGTTGTAAGCCAACGGCAAACCCTTCTGAAGGGCCAATATCGCTGAGAGGTCTCCGGCGACGGTTGCGGCCCTGCCACGGACCAACTCCGCGATGTCTGGATTGCGTTTGTGTGGCAGAGCTGACGACCCAGTTGACACCCCGTCACTGAGACGAGCCCAGCCGAATTCTCTACTCGCCCAGAGGATGATCTCCTCTGCGAGCCGGGACAATTCGGTCATCGCCTGGGCACAGCAGAAGACATACTCGGCGACGAAGTCCCGAGCTGCGACTGCGTCAAGCGAATTGGGCATCGCCGTCGCGAAGCCAAGGGCTTGGCTCGGCATTTCGCGATCGAGGGGCAAGGACGAGCCCGACGCTGCGCCTGCTCCCAACGGAGAGACCTCGATACGCTTCAAAGCGTCTTCGAACCGCTTCGCCGACCTGATTGCCATCCAGGCATAAGCCAAGAGATGGTGACCCAACGTTGTCGGCTGGGCTTGCTGAAGGTGGGTGTAGCTGGGAATGACGGTTTCAGCATGCCCTTCGGCAAGGTCGGCCATCGACAATGCGAACCCTTGCAGCCTCTCGACCTGAGCTCGCCCCGTTCGACTCAGGTAGAGGCGAATGTCCAGAGCTATCTGGTCATTTCGGGATCGACCCGTGTGGAGTTTGCCCGCCACATCACCGACGACTTCTCCGAGTCGTCGCTCCACCGCCGTGTGGATGTCCTCGTCTGAATCAATATGCTCGAACTCCCCCGAGTGAGCCTCGCCCAGGATCTGATTGAGCCCCTCTCCGAGCACAACCGCTTCCTCGGACGGAATAATGCCTGTTTCGCCAAGCATCTCTACGTGGGCGATGGAACCGATGATGTCGACCACCAGCAGACGGCGATCGCTCACATCAGTTGTGAAGTCCCAGGTGGCTTGGGACATCGACCCTTCGAATCGGCCGCCCCAGAGGGTCATCGGCCCCGACCAAATCCACGAATTCGGAGAGCGTTGAGATTGATGAAGCCTTCGGCGTCAGCCTGGCGATACACCTTGTCAGCCTCAAATGTGGCGATGTCCTCGTCGTAGAGAGTGTTGGGCGA
>Ga0255048_10002498_pt1 | contig 11666 bp, 16 predicted proteins | sample JV7_2_2_MG_FD_183619 | JGI IMG/M metagenome (GOLD analysis project Ga0255048, IMG submission 183619) | Seawater microbial communities from Jervis Inlet, British Columbia, Canada - JV7_2_2 | ecosystem: Environmental > Aquatic > Marine > Inlet | place: Canada: British Columbia | collected 2016-10-06
GTTCACATTATGTCCACACATCAACAGGTCTTGAACAGCGGAAACATTTTTACCATTCATCTCTTTGTGAGAAAAATAGTGACGACCAAGCATCTGTACACTGTTGCGTGTAGCATCTTGCTGTCGCCAAATAAAGTAGTTAGCAACTTCATCCATTGGAAGTTGAAATACACGTGAGTCAAATAATGGAACAGCTCCAACATAATCAAGTTGCCCAATTTCTCGAGTTAAAAAGAAGTTGAAATAAGCAGAGGCTTGTGCAGCAGATATAGAAATCATTTTCTGTAACTTTCCGCCAAACCATTGTTGTGTTTCGTGTTTGTCCCAATCTCGAAGGAGAATGGAAATTTCATCAGATTGTGTGTAAACGAATTGAGCACATTGTGTGTTCATCAGCATTGCCCGTGCCGTATTCATCATAAGCCTGTGCATGACAGGACTGAATGGATCAGGGGCGTTGTCATCACGAAAACATCTTGTGAACGTGTGAAACGCTTTTCCATCGACCCGAATAATCACAGGTGTACGACGAAGCACATTACCTTGAGAGGTAGCTTCGTACTCTTTCATTCTATCACCTAGTGATGATTTATCCATTTTATGATGCCATTTGGTCAAATTGATTCAATCGACTAACCAGTTGAGCTTCCCATTTGGTAAACTCCAGCGTTAGCGGCTTGTCAATGATGAAGCCAAGTTTGTTATCAACACCGATGACAACTGAACCATCTTCCCAGATCTGTTCACGGATTGTACGATATTCCTCATTAAACCTTCTGTCGCAATGTCGGATAGCAGCAGCGGTTAGGTAAATTTTCTCAGGAAGAATGACACCAACAGTTGTTAGTGCACCGTTAAGAGAAGCCTTCTCCTCGTAGAACGGAGCCCAAGGATATTCGACAGTGTGGTCACCTTGCTGGGCAAGGAAAGTAACAAGATCTTGAATCGTTTCAGAGTAGCCACCATTCAATAGAATCATCGTTTTGTGGTTTTCTGCCCACTCAAGAAGATTTGCCTGAGCAACGCTCGGCTGATTCCACTTAGTGAATAATTCGTGTGTAGCGTGAGCGGCTTGAATGCCTTGTTGGATAGATGACAAATACATGTTGCCAAAAAAGTATGCGCGCATAAAAATTCCTCATTGTTAAATAACCTACTAATCATACGGTGTTATAACATTAAGGTCAAGCTATATTTTGCTAATATGATAAGACGCTCTGATAAATATATAGTAACCAATTACAGTTAGGGATTAACCAAAGTCATGGAAATAATTAGTATAATCAATCAGTTATCTTGGCCAGCAGCACTAGCTATAGTTGGATCTGTCGGAACAATCGTATTCGGCACTCTTCAATATTTTCGTACTATGAAATCAAAAGAAGCTGACCCTGCACAACTCGTACATAATAGAGTTTCAAGTTTAAAGGATGAAGTCAGTGAAATAACAGGTGATGTTAAAGCTATAATTGCTAGAATGGATGGATTTGCCCAATCGTTAACAGATCACGAAAACCGTGATGCTGCTGATTTTAAAGCGATGAGTAATAAGATGGATAAAATAATGGAAATTATTGTTGAGATGTTGAGAGACGTTCGATAACAGTTTCATCAAGAGATTTTTTGAGGTTGTCCATTTCAGCCTGAATTTCTTTGATCTTTATTGATTTTCTAGCGGCTTTGCCAGCTTGCTTTACAAGTCGCAATGCTTCCTCTGATAATTTATCAAACTGTGTATTAGATGACATCCGAGTCTCCGTTACTTTGTTTATTTTTTAATACAATAGACGTATTTAGGGTGACTTGGAGATTTACTGAAAAAAGAAAGGGGACCTCGAACGGCCCCTTAAGTTATGCTGCTGCTTCTTGAGTTGCCGTGATCCATGCTTTTACAAAGTTACTTCTCACAATATCACTTACGGAGAATTCAACTAATGAAAACTCTCTCATGTTGTCAATGACATCGAGAAATTGTTTCATCCCACAAGTACCATTTCGGCGCCCGTCAAGATCTGTTTGAATTATATCCCCTGTGAAGATTACTCTTGAATTTTCGCCAAGTCTTGTCATAATTGAATTAATTTCGTGAAACGTCATATTCTCACCTTCATCGACAATAACAATAGCATTATCCCATGTAAGTCCTCGAATGAATGATGTGGTCATGAATTCAATCAATCCAGCATCTTTCATATCTTGGTAGGTGGATTTACGTCCAACCAATTCCCAACAAATGTCGTGGTATGGTAATTCGTATAGAGCGGTCTTCTCTTCTAACGTACCTGGCAAATGACCTATTTCTCGTGTTGGAACAGCAGAGCGTATTAATATAATTTTGCTCTGGTCTCTTGTTTCGAGGATTTCAAGTAGTGCTAGATAAAGTGCTAAGAAGGTTTTTCCGGTTCCTGCCGATCCGTGAGCGCAAATGTTATCGCCTTGAAACCAGGCATGAAACATTTCGTCTTGGGTTGGTGTGAGTGGTTTAATATTTTTCAAATCTTGTGTATTCCATTTCTTTCTTTTTGGTCCCTCCAGGGTGGCTTTGTGGTTGTTCAGTGTTCTGTTAAGTAATAATTCAACTTCTGGGTTTCGTCTATTTCGACGAGAAGCCTTTGATCCCATAGTAGTCTCCTTGTGTAATGTACAAAGATATTTAGGGGCGTAGACGGGATTAGGTTTTAGCTAGTGTAACACCCAACTATAAGTGGGAAAACTCGGATTTAAAATTTGCAGTTTTTAATTAAGACTAATCGTCGTCCAAGAAAATGTCAACAATAGTCGCATCTTCTTTGATATCGAACATTGCTCGAACTTGTCCGTCAGTATCAACAGACTCTAGTTTTATTGGATATCCACCCCACAAAAATGATAGATTCTTCAACACACCATTTGTAGACTCTAAGTCGAGAGGACGCTTGTTCACCATGAAGTGTTGAAGTGTCATTGTACGATCGCCCCATATGTCAACATCGGTAACTTGGATATCAGGAATTGTATAACCAATATTGTACTGTTTTGCAAGAGCTTCTCTTATTATTTTGTATCCGTTTTTGTTGTGAATTCCCGTTACTTCATATTTGGGATCTTTTTCATCGTCGCGTATTGTAAACATTTGAAAGTCTCTCATTATTTTCGGAGAGAGATACTGCTGTACAAAACTTTCATCTTTGAAGTTTTCAACTGCGAATTTAATAGCACCCCAAGGATCACCTTGACCAACCCAATATTGAGAGTCAAACCAATCTCTATCTTCTTGAGTAGGATCAGTAGCAATCCGTTCAATGTCTTGCATCATAGCAAATCCAAGCGCGTATGGGTTGATTCCTTTGTAACGATAATCGTGGTAATCAGGCTGAAGAACCACACCAGTGTGTGATTGATAAAATTCTAACATCCCACCATCACTCATCAAACCTTTGTCATGTAATCTATGCATTATTTTGTAGTGAGTGTATGTTGCAAATCCTTCATTCATTAACTGTGTTTGCATTTGAGGATAAAAGTATTGTGACACTCGACGAACGATTCGAATGATTTCTCGGTGCCAATCTTTTAGTCGAGGAGCATTCTTCTCAAGAAAATATAAAATATTCTCTTGTGGCTCTTTTGGATATTTGTCTTCATCCTCTTCTGTCTTCTTTTTCTTTTTAGTGCGAGGAATTGTATTCCATAATTCATTTAATTGAGATTGGTTATACGCGTTGCGCTCTTTACGCAGTGCTTCTTCCTTCTTTGCAGAAATAGGTTCAGGACGTTTGTATTTGTCCACACCATATGTCATCAGGGAGTGAGCTGCATCGAGTATCATTTCAACTTCATCGATGCCGTACTTCTCTTCACATTCACGAATATACTTTTTAGCGAATGCTAAGTAATCAATTATACCTTCAGCATCGGTCCACTGTCTGAATAGATAGTTGTTTTTAAAGAAGTGATTGTGTCCAAAACTTGCATGTGCAATTACAAGTGCTTGCATCATTGCTGTATTTTCTTCCATCAAATATGCAATACAAGGATCGGAATTGATAACAATTTCATACGCCAATCCCATATATCCTCGTTTGTAAGATTCGAGTTGTTTAATGAATTGTTCACCGAAAGACCAATGAGAATACATTACAGGCATTCCAACAGCTGCATACGCATCAAGCATTTGTTCAGAAGATATTATTTCTAGTTGATCAGTATACGTGTTTAAATCAAATTCACCTTCAGCAACTTCCTTAATTTCAGCATATACTTCTTCGATGAAATCAAATGTCCATTCCTGTCCACTATCAATTAAGCATTTCTTCATGTTACACTACGCTCTCTTTTTTCAAATAAACCTCTGAAAACTGGGTAGATTTCTGATACATCTGTAACTACAGCCATTTCGAAATTGTTTGCTGATTCTTTTACCTTTTCATAGTATGCCCAAATATCACTATCCATGCCACCGCTTTTATCAATCTCACAGTAAGCATAGTATTGGACAATTGGTAAAATTTGTTGGGTTAACATGTGAGTAACATTACCTGTATCCTCACCCCAGTTATCACCATCTGAACACTGACAACCAAATATGTTCCACTCTGATGGTGGATATCTTTGATCGATGATGTCCTTCATCAACTGTATCGCTGGTGAAATAATAGTACCACCAGTTTCACGTGAGTAGAAGAATTCATCTTCATCACATTCTTTTGCTTCTGAATGGTGGCGAATAAAAATGATATCCACTCTTTCATAATTACGAACCAAGAAAAGGTACAACAACATGAAGAAGCGTTTTGACATTTCTTTTTCCCACTCACCCATACTGTATGATACATCCATAATGCAAAACATAACAGCTTGTGTTGTAGGGACTGGAACTTTCTCCCAACGATTATACCGAAGATCTGAATCATCAAGAAAAGGAATTGCTTTCATCTTTTTCTTGAGGTTGGCAATCAATTCGATAATTTCTGTTTGTCTTTCTTGAAGTGCTTCCACTTCTAAGTGATCGTTTGCGTGAATGTGAAATGGAAGTTTTTCTTCCTCAATCAACTTTAATTCAGCTTCAAGTACTTTAATTTCTTTTCGCTTAGGAGATCGTAGTGCGATACGACGACCCTTTGACATTTTCATTGAACGTAATACATTCAAACGACTTGGATTACCGTCAACAGTAAACCCTGCGCGCTTCCACGCAAAGTCATCAATTTTTGAAATGGATTTTCTAACTAAATCAGGGAGTTCAAGATCTTCAAAGAATAAGTCAAGAAATTCTTCTCGTGTTAAGTGAAAGTCGAATTCATCATTGCCTTCACCGTCAGGAGATCCTTCTTTACCACCTTCACCACCTTCACCACTAGGCGGCCGCTTAATACGATCGCCTTGCGTGAATCGATCGTTACCAGTACGAACGTTATCTGATACACCGCCAGAATCGGCATGATGAAATTGAGGTTTATCTAAACCTTTACCTGGGATTCGAACTTTTTTGCCCTTATCACCAACGATGTCCTTGATGTCACCATCACGTATTACTTTTTTGACAGCTTCACGAACTTGATCTCTGACACGTTTTACAAATCTTTGACGATTTACAGAACTTTTGCCTTTCTCGTTCTTTCTTCTGTCTATAATGATGTGAGCCATTGATACCTCGTTTATTGAAATGATTCGGGGCGAGTACATTCGCCCCGTTAGTCGTTCTTAGTTGTGCTTGCGGTATCTCATGTACCACTCAACTGCGAGTCGAACCTGCTTCTCTGTGAAGCCATTTTTCATCATTCGTGAAACAAAGTCGTGATGTTTTTCTTCTTCTTCCTGCGTAGCTTTCTTGCTGAAAGAGATTACTGGGAGTAACTCATCGGTGTTAGCAAACATCTTCTTCTCGATAACATCGCGAAGCTTCTCGTAGCTTGTCCAATCCGGAGACTTACCACCGTTGTTTGCTTTTTGTCGAAGGACGAATCCAACCACTTCCTGACGAAAATCTTTTGGATTAGCGATACCCGCAGGCTTCTCCATTTTCTCCAACTCAGCATTCAATGCGCCTTTGTCAAAGTTTTCACCAGTATCTGGATCGCGATAATCTTTATCCTCGGTCCAGAAGTCAGCATACTGCACGTAACGATCAAACAAGTTCTGACCATACTCGTGATAAGATTCCAAATATGCTTTCTGCATTTCATCTCCAAGGAACTCAGCGTACTTAGGTGCCAAGATGCCTTTGATGAATCCGATTCGAGCTTCTTCCATTTCAGCGGGCAATTGTTCTTGCTCAATCTGCTTCTCAAGAATATGCATCAAGTGAATTGGATTTGCAGCAACTTCTTGTGGATCGAAGTTGAACACTCGGGAAAGAATTTTGAATGCGAAGCGAGTAGATGAACCACTCATTCCTTCATCAACACCAGCACTATCACGATACTCTTCGAGTGACTTAGCCTTTGGATCTTTATCCTTTAAATTCTTACCATCGTAAATTTCTGCTTTTGAGAACACTTCACTGTTCTCAGGATCTACCAAGCGTGACAATACAGAGTATTGAGCCATCATTTCAAACGTGCCTGGTGCAACTGGAGCTCCACCAAGTTCACTGTTTAATATTAACTTCTCGTAGATCATACGTTCTTCTTGAATACGTAAACAGTAAGGAACTTTTACGATATAAACACGATCAAGAAACGCTTCGTTGTTTTTGTTGTTGCGAAATGCCTGCCACTCAGATTCGTTAGAGTGTGCAAGTAGAATGCCTTGGAAAGGTATGGCACCAAACTGTTCAGTACCGTTGTAGTGACCTTCCTGAGTTGCAGTCAACATAGGATGCAGCATTTTGATTGGAGCCTTGAACATCTCGACAAATTCCATAACGCCCTGTGTTGCAACGTTAAGACCACCAGCCCAACTGTAAGCGTCAGGATCATTCTGGTTGTAATCTTCAAGCATGCGAATGTTTACTTTACCGACGAGACTTGAAATATCTTGGTTGTTTTCATCACCAGGCTCAACCTTAGTGATACCAATTTGCTGCAACACTGACGGCCAAACTTTCACAACTTTAAACGTTGATGCATCACCTTCAGCTTCTGCCAATCGTTTTGTTGCCCAAGGTGACATAATGGCACCAAGATAGCGCAATGGAATGCCGTAATCTTCACGAAGTTCGTCACCATCAAGTGATTTATCGAACAATCCAAGAGGAGATTCGTAAATTGGAGAAATCTCCCATTCTTGTGTTACATGGTTGAATGCTTTCAATGTGTAGAAGGGAATATGTTGCATGAGCTCTTTTAGACGCTCTGATATAGATGACTTACCACCACCAACTGGACCTAGCAAATATAAAACCTGCTTTGCTTCTTCCAAGCCTTGTGCAGCGTGTTTGAAGAATGATACGATCTGTTCGATAGTATCTTCCATTCCGTAAAAGTCAGAAAACGCTTTTGGATAAGTTTTAATTTTACGGTTTGTAAAAATTCGTGACATCCGATCATCTTTTCTTGTGTCAACAATTACAGGATCGCCGATTGCTGTAAGCATCCGCTCCGCAGCAGTTGCATATACAGATGAATCCTTTTTACAGGCATCTAAGAAATCATAAATGTCCATTTCTTCGGCCTGACGACCGTCATATCTTTTCTTTTTTCTGTCAAAGATTTTAAGTTTTTTACTCATGTTTTTTTGATCCTCTGCTTCTTTAATTTTTGGTTGAGTTGGTATCAGTAAAGATACTGCATCCTCAATATGATGTCAAGTTACAAAAAAGGGTCATTTCAACCAATATATGTATATATCGTTTTATTCGGATTGATCACCCTGTTTCATCGTATCCAAAATCTCTCTTTCCGTGTCCAAATCACGGTTTATGGCATCCTCACTGGTAAACTTGTCAGGGAATCGAGCTTTCAATTTTGCAATATTTTTTATCAAAATATCTTCCCAATCACCACCGATTGTATCAACACCAATTGCCTTGTACCAATCAATGTCACCAAACTCTTCAAGCAGGTTTGTGTAATCGAGATCTGCATCATAAAGATCCATTGCTTCAAGTAGCTCAGTAGATTCAGTTGCGATACCAACAACAGAGTGAAAAATACGAGTATCAACTCCAATTGGTCTTTCGTCGTTTAATATTTCAACGTCTTGAAGTGTACCTAGTGTGTTTAGTGATTCTTGAGCAAATACAAGATGAGTGTACATTGCATCAAGATCATATGGCTTTTTGTAAAAGGTGTGTTTTTTGATTTGATCCAGAACATTTCCCATAGCGATGAGAACTTGGATCGTAGATGTGAGAAGCATTTCATTGACAACAACTTTGTCAATTTGTGATTCTGTTCGGATTGCGTCTGTGACGTATTGATTGAACTCCATGAGGGTCTCCAATTATTATTGTTATGGAGATACTATCCTATAAAGTTAAAAAGAAGCCAACAAAAAAGTTGGTTGAGGGGTTGGAGCGGGTAGCGGGAATCGAACCCGCATCCTAGCGTTGGCAACGCTGCGTAATACCATTATACTATACCCGCAAATTTATGGTCTGTGTCCTTCGTTCATAAACTTGGTTGGATTCGACTGATGTTAGAATTTCCACCACCAATAGTTCCGTAATCTTGTTCAATAGCGAACTCTTTTTCGAGTTCTTTGATACTTAATTCTTTAGTCATACGTTCCTGATCCTTTTCTAAGTGTTACATTTGTGTGTGGCTGCTTTGCTGCATGCTTAACAATATCTCTCAAGCGTGCTAGCTTTTCTTCCACATTCATACCTCGTTTGTGCTGTTGCGCTAAATCTTTATATTTGTTCATAAGTTGACTGTACTGAGATTTTTTATCTTCACTCAACTTTGGTGCCCACGTCTTATAAAATAGTCTCGATATTTCACGAACCAGTTTATCAGATTTCGGATCAAACATCCCTTTGAAAATTTCATTAAGTAACATACCACTTCCCTTTAACGAGGTAAAGCGGTATTTATTTAAGAACCTTCATTGCATCGTCAAAATTTTCAATGCGTACTTCTTCGAGAGTTGTATACTCGTCTGCATTATCAACATCTGGTGCCTTTGATGATGCAATTTTGATACCTAATTCAATCCACTCTGCTCGAATGCGTTCCCACTGTTCGGCGTCGTACTGTTGTCCAATCATCATTATAGACGCACCTTGAATTTGTTCGATTAAATTTTTGACCCACTTTTCCTTATCCACGATTCTTCTTCCGCGCCGCTCTTTGAGCCTTACGTTTTGCAACACGTGTAGCTTTTGGGATACGCTTCTTCGTAAAGTAACTGTTATGTATTCCAAGATTCATTCGCATATCTTTAGCTTGTCGTGTGGTAATTTGATCATTATCAACTGCAGCAGATAGAGCTTTGATGATGTCTCGGATACTACTAGCAGCCTGTTTAGTTTCAACTTCACCTTCAGTTAAAGTGCCCTCTTTAGTATCAATATCAAGCGACTTTTTTGTTTTATTTTTCAATTTATAATCCTCTTGGGTTTATAATTACTATACAGAGTTATCTTCTGCGGTTCAACGTATTCCGAATTTTCTTTTTGATTCGATCTTTCTTTAAAGGGGATAAGTGATCGATAAACAATTGTCCTTGTAAGTGTTCAACCTCGTGTTGAATAACGAAGGCGGTTAATCCAGTGTATTCACCTCGCTGCAATTCACCAACCCTGTTTACACATTCCACTATAATACGATTTGGTCTAGTGCGTTGTTCAAAATAGCCAGGGACAGATAAACACCCTTCTTCCCACTTGAAATCAAGAGTATTATCAATATCAATTATTTTGGGATTAACAAATATGTGAGGATCTTCTCCTGGAATTTCAATTGCAATAATATTCTTTAAAATTCCAACCTGTGGAGCAGCTAATCCGATTCCGTCGCGTGCTCGCATGGTGAGCACCATGGATGTTACGAACGTATCAATATCCTGCATATCAAATTCGTCTTGATCAACGTCTACGCAAAGTTGGTACAGACGTTTGTCTGGCCAAAATATTACTGGTAGGACACAAGGTTTTTGTTCTGGAACTTCAGTCACTACTCAACTTCTACTATTGCCGTTCCTTCATTAAGATTTAAACACATCGATGGTGGCAGGGAGGCTACACACTTAGAGTGTTCGTGAACGTTTTTAGCGTGAGATATAACAGAATCGATCCCGCCCAAACAGGTTTGTTTTGATGAGTATGCCTCACCACCAGTTGCGATTGTCTGTCCGTTGGAAGCACATAAGCGCCATCTCCAACCGTCCTTTGCTTCGTAGTATTCAAATTTACCTGCTCTCATAATATGTTCCTCTTTGTTATATTAGTCTGTGTATCCGCATAGGTATTTACTCAGAGATTCTGCCCACTCCTCAATCGATTGACGATTAGGGTTAGATGATTCCATCTCCACAATTTCTTCAGCTAAGCGTCGAGTTTCAGGATCAACGTCAGATAATTCAATTCCAAGAAGTTGAATAATTTTATCTGTAGCGTCAGTTTTAGTCATGATGGAGCACACTATCAGGTATCAAACCTTTCATAAGAATAGCTGGGCGCTTTATGTCACGCCCTTGCAATTCAGCAAATGTGCGAACTACTGCATCACTCCAATTCGGTAGTTTATTTTTTGCAGAATATGATAAGCGTAAGATTCCAATCAATACTAACGTTGCTGTTCGAGTAAAATCAAGAGTGTATAGGAAGTCATTAAACGTAGCGAAATCGCCTGATTGGAATTGTTTGTTTATTGTGGTGTAGAGAGGTAGCAAGTCAGCTACCGACGCGTTGGATTCTTCAACCCGATACGCGTTCAGCAGCAGTTCTTTCATTGAATCAGCCATATTACAAAAGAAGTAAACGGCTTTCCTTTGGTACTTGCTTGATCAAGAAGTCCATCTGATCAACCAGAATGTTTCGATTCTGAAGGATCAAGTACTCAGCCTTGTTCGGTACGTATGGTACGAACAATAGTGGCATGTAAGCCTCTTCTGGAGTCTTGTTATCTTTGCGCTTGTTGCAAGGTGCGCAAGCAGTGATAACGTTTGTCCAAACATTCTTACCACCACGAGATGTTGGCTTAATGTGGTCGCGAGTTAGCTTACCTGTAGAAAGTTCAGTTCCACAGTATCCACAGATGTTTTGATCACGACGGAACAAAGTTTTGTTGGTTAGTGAAACTGCGTTCATCTTCTCGAACTGTTTGCTACTAACCTTTCCCTTGATAGCAATGATTGTGTTCATTGTCAAGATAGACTGCTCGCCAGTCATGCGAGACTTACCACCATGAAGTGTAAAGTCTGCCGCTGCCATGTCCCATGCTACCAAACCCTTCGTGTAATAATACGCAGATTTTTCGTAGTTGATCCAAGCTTGTGGTTGACCTGCAACGTCAAGTTGTAAAACAAGTGGTAAATCATTCATTGCTCTTGCTCCTTTGGTTATATGTAATCGTATTTACATGAACGGTTAATTGTACCCCCACCTTGCGGTGAGGGCAACAGTTTTTAGGGTTATTTCCCTTCATATTCTTCCTTCATTTCAAGATAAGATTGGTAACGTTTTGCTTCTTTAACCAGTCTATCTTGTTCCAACTTAGTTGCAGCTTTCTTCTGCTTCTGTTTTTCCTCTTCAGCTCGACGATCATATTCAGCTTGCTCCCATTCAGGATCCCAAATATAAC
>Ga0255048_10002499_pt1 | contig 11665 bp, 13 predicted proteins | sample JV7_2_2_MG_FD_183619 | JGI IMG/M metagenome (GOLD analysis project Ga0255048, IMG submission 183619) | Seawater microbial communities from Jervis Inlet, British Columbia, Canada - JV7_2_2 | ecosystem: Environmental > Aquatic > Marine > Inlet | place: Canada: British Columbia | collected 2016-10-06
CACTCGAGAACGGGAAAGGAACGAGTCTTGCCGTTCCACTCGCCTTGACCGTAGCGATATATTCTGTGCCCGGCCTCCTGAAAGACGGACCCATAGCGTAGACCAGCATATTTTGAAGCGTCTCACAGCCATACGCCAGCTTCGGCAAGTCGTGCCGTGCCACCATCTTGGGGTCAAGCTCGCCTGCGCTGAAACTCAGTTGTATCGGACTAACTGTCATCTCAAATAGTGGTACTCATGTATGATTTCCGGCGAATACCTGGCACTTACCACTACTCCGCTAACAACTGCGGCATGCGTTATACGGTTCTCGAATACTCCCGTTGACGGCCACGTAAAAACCGACTTCGGCCAGTAGTTTGCCGGCCAGAAGTCCATCGCCCAAAAGGCACTCGACCACAAGCCCTCATTGCCATCGACTATCGCCATTACGTTCCGTCCAAAGTTGTTGCGCTTCTGTTGCCCGCCGCATCAACCGTACACTGTATACGGTTCTTACCATCTGCCTGATCCCTGAAATTGAGAGTCACTGTACCACCGCCGTTCGAGATACCGCCAAAGGCTGCTAAAGCGATGCGCAAAATATCACCGAGAGTGTGCGCTCCTTCAATGACCTCCGCTACTATCTGGTCGGCAACGGTCATCTCGGCGGTACCGCTCCACTGTATTTGGGCTCCGAACAAGAGGCTGTCGGTTGGTTGATCTGCCGGATTACCCCCGGCTTGTAAGTACACCTGAGTAGTGTAGGTCCCGGCAGCAATATTCGCATCGAAGTCGCCCCGGTACGCTCCGGTGGGAGCGTTTATCTCAGGCACGGCAATATCATAATCGTCGGCGTCCCGACCCGCCGTTCCCCACGCTTCAAAGACCTGCCCAACAACGTACCAAACCAAACCGGCAGCATTGAACACGCAGGCATATATCGTGGCCCCTGTTGGGTAGGAAACTCTAATCTCGTCAGACATAAAAGACCTCAAACATAATCGCTACGGTCGATCAACCTGTGAATACGCTTCGCCTCAGTTGGCTCAACAACACCCTCTCGGCCGCTTGCGCCCCTGGCCAAAGGAAGCCATACTTCATGGATGAACCCGATTATCTCGATGGGCAGTTTTGTATTCCCCTTGACCACCGGAGCAGCTTCGGCGGCAAACAAGTACACCATTACCTGAGACAGCAGGGCATCGACCTCACTCATGTCGGTGATGCGTTTGGTGTAATGGAGATTCACCGTGGCATAGTTGGTGAGGATCTTGCGACCCTCAATCCTGAACTCCATTGTTGTGTCATCGAAGTACAGCGGGCGCAGACACCAGGGGTCCGTAGGGAGAATGTGCTGAAACACATAATCGGTAGTGAACGCCGGTTCCGTGGCATCGGTCGAAAGATACTGCTTTCTCGCCCTCGCGCAGGTCCAGTCGTAAGACCTCAAGACCGAATCGAACAAGATCGGCCAGATGTTCCGGGCAGTCTTGGCAAGGTCAGACGTATCGGTATCATAATCAGTGAGAACCTGCGTTGCCCCGATCTTCCTGAAGCCCGCGTTGACAATTTCGGTAACGGTCTCGGCCATTATTCAACCCTTCTACCAAACACAGTAACGGGGTCGGCCTCGCCGGCCTGAGAAGCAAGGGCGTCATAGAATACGAATTGTATCCATTCGATGCCCTGTGTGTGGAGTTCAATCACGGCAATTTGGTTGTTACCGGAATTCAAAACAGAGATGCCGTTCTGCCCTCCGGCGGCCGTGGTCCATTTCGTAGTTGCATCAAAAGCAATGGTATCGGCCCACCAGACGTTCGTTGCGGTAGCGCCATCATCAGGATACAGAACTACATCCTGAGTCCCTATGACCCCGTTACCCTCGGCTATCTTTTGCTGGGGTCCGTTGTCCCTGCTCCAGCCGATGATATCAACACTGAATGTATCGTCATCGGCCGCGCCGCCGGCAATGATGAACTGCCACTTGGTTCCCACCGTGAGATACTGACCGAGGTCCGATCTTTGCGACTTGAGCCTGAACGGCCCGCCGGCACTCACTGCCGAACTGTCCTTGCTGGCAAAGTCGCCCTCAGCGGCCGCCAGATCGTAAACAGCATCAAAATCCGCCCCGTCTTCAGTGGCTGTCTCTCTAACCAGTTGCCAACTGGCCTGATAGCCATCTACAGGCTCGGCTCTGCTACGCACGCCAAAGAACAGGCCCACAGCGCTAAGTGCAATGATGGCGCTTAGCATCATCTTCGCGTAGCGATCTGCGTTCGGACCATACGTCCAACTCATAAATTCTTTTTTCGACAGATCGTTTAATTGTTTGTCGGTTTTTGGTAAATCCATAACGTCTCCTTTGAAAGTCTCCCAAACAGAGCAGGCCCACAGAAGCCCGCCCCGTTTGAAAGGAGTACCACGTTATTGATCGGTAATGGCGGGGACTGTGTCGGACAGAACAAGCCCGGTCAAATACCAATTCGTACCGTCGCAGTACATCTCGATCCAAGTGCCTGTTGCGATATTGTTCAGGTCCAACTCGGAATTGCTGTTGCCGTCGCTGTAAAGACCCGCGTGAAGCTCGTCTGCACCATCACCGGCATCGGAGTCGATAAACGCAACGCCGCCGATGTAGAAGTTCGCGTTAGCTTCGGAGTCGATCACATGATCGTGCGCTTCGACAGCAGCAGCACAGTAGATAAACTTGTAGTACAAACCGGCGGCCTCTGTCGGCAGATTGATCGCGGTATTCTGCGACAAGTCTCCGATTACATGGATCTTTCCGGTATTCGCCGCAAGGACTGAATACGTTGCCGCATCGGTGACAACTACAACGGGCTGGTTAATACCGTCAACCGTAGTAAGGCCACCAACCTGCAGCGCATCGTCAATCAACACGTCTCCATCATCAACATACAGAGCCTCAACCGTCGCATCCGTTGCGCTAATATACACTGCGTATCCAGCGGTTCCGGCAGCGGCATTGCCTGTATCGACAATTCTCAAAGACGACCCACGAGAGTCGTTTTGCGGAACACCCGAGTTGGCGATTCTCAGCAGAGACGAATCAACATGAGCCAAAGCGCCGTCATTGGTGACATGGATCATTCCCACGTCATCGGCACCCAGCCAACTACCCGTGGCACCGTCTACTTTGAGCACCGAAGTCGTCTGAGATGTGGCTGCTACAAGGTTCGTTCCAACCCCGTCGGCGTCTGTGACCGTAATCGACAACGCATCGCCGGTTCCTGTGTGATTTATCGTCATGGTGTCCGAATTACCGGACGCATCGAGACTCGTGATATCGAACAGAGTACCCGCTGAATCTGCACCGGATATTGTTACTTGGTTGTTCACCATCAGGGCCGGCGTAGTGTTGGTGGTTTCGATTTCGACTGCGTAAGCGTCAGTCCTGGCAGTGCCTGAAGAAACGAACCTGGCCAAGTGGCCTTCAGAGGCCGCTATGGGCTGGCCAGATTGAATCACTTGGAAAAGACTGGCGCCCGTATGCACCACTGGGTCGTCGGCCACAATATGAACCATACCGATATTGTCGGCTCCGTCCCAATTTGACGTTGCAGCGTCGAAGACAGCTAGAGACGTTGTCTGAGACGCAGCGGCAATATTTCTCTGCGCAACTCCATCCGCTTCGCCTACAGTTATCTGAAGCGCATCGCCAGAGCCGGTCGAGGAAATTGTCACACCGTCGGCATTGCCGGAAGCAGCGACATTGGCGATTTGCACCAACGCAGCCCCGGCGGCATCCTGCCCGCTTATGGCTACAATGCCATTCGTGGCCAGTGCGGGCTGAGTCGCGGGAACCTCAATCTCTACGGCGCTTGAGTTTGTCCTTGCGGCACCTGTAGCGACAAAGCGAGCCAAGAAACCCTCGGCAGCCGTGATGGGCTGGCTTGAGTCATCCACTAGAAGCAACGTCGCCCCAGCGTGAATGCCGGGATCGTCATTTCGCAAATGAACCATACCAACATCGTCGGCTCCGTCCCAACCAGCCGCGTCGCCATCTATCTCAAGGGCGGCAACGGTAGAGTTCGTAAAGGGCTCTATCGTCAGACCTTGGCTGTCAGCTTCGTTCAAATCCAGATAGAGAGCATTACCCGAGCCGCTGTGATCTACGGTGACGGTATCGGTGTTGCTGGTGGTATCAATGCCCGTAACCTGCACAAGGGCAGCACCGGGATTGTCCTGGCCCGTAACGGCAACAATACCATTGACAGCCAAGGCCGGTTGGGTAGCCGGAACCTCAATCTCTACAGCACTTGAATTCGTCCTTGCGGTTCCCGAATGAACAAACCTTGCCAGAAAACCCTCGGCAGCGGAAATCGGAGTGCTGCTATCGGCAACCATCAAGGCCGATGCTCCCGCATGAATATACGGATCGTCCGTAGTTAGATGAACCAGGCCGACGTTATCCGCACCGTCCCAGTTGCTCGTCGCGGCATCAAACACCGCAAGAGAAGTCGTCTGGGACGCGGCGGCGATAAGCCGTGCCCCAACGCCGTCGGCTTCACCTACGGTAATTTGCAAATTGTCACCGGCTCCGGTATTCGTGATGGTCATCGCGTCGGCATCGCCCGAAGCACCTACTGCAATCACCTGCAATAGCGCAGCGCCAGCGGCATCCTGGCCGGACAGAACGACGATACCGTTCGATAGTAGCGCGGGCTGCGTGGCCGGAACTTCAATCTCCATTGCATACGCATTCGTCCTGGCCGTACCCGTCGATACGAACCTTGCCAAGAATCCTTCGGCGGCGGTAATGGGTTGCCCTGAATTATGGATGCCTAACAGACTTGCTCCTGCGTGGATTAGTGGGTCATCCGCCTGCAAGTGCAACAGCCCGATATTGTCGGCTCCGTCCCAATTACTTGTCGAGGCGTCATAGACACCCAAGGACGTAGTTTGTGAAGCCGCGGCGATGAAACGAGCCGCCACGCCGTCGGTGTCCGCAATGGTGATCTCTATGGCGTCACCTGAGCCGGAATGAGCTATACTGAAGGCATCATTGTTATTCGTGGTCTCGCCATGAGCTATCGTAAGGGCAGAGTTGTTGTCGGTAGCACCTACGGTCAGCGCAACGGGGTTGCCGTCAACAGTTATGGCGTTGCCGTTGTCGTACGCACCATCCAGACTGACTCCACCCGATAGATCGAAGGCGGACCATGTTGTACCGTTGTAGCCATACCAGAGATTTGCGGCATCGTTGTAGTACATACGACCTTCAGTCGAGGTCGGTTGCGTAGTGGGCTCGAAATACACAGAATCGAAGCCGGACGTAACACCTGCAATCCGGTCCTCGACCTCACGTGCCCATAGCTGGGCACGATCTCTCCGGTAATCGCCGCGCCACCACATAGACGTAGGCCGCCTCTTGATAGTGTTGGTCATTGCCTGCCCGAATGCCCCTGCCGTAATGGCAAGAAGCAGCAGGACCACAAGAATTACTTTGCTCTTCATTTTCATGCTCCTTAAATGAGGCCCGCGCTAATGGTTCCAGCGGTTGCAACCTCAGAAATGAGGTCGTACCAGATCCGCGATATCGCCTGCCAGTCCAGATCCGGGTTGCCCCTCGGCAGAGGAATGTCGATAATCGCCCCGGCGGTGAGTCTGGCCGGAAGCAGGATCGGCGAACTTGCCTCTTCCCTGGGGGTTGTGCTGAACGTATTCTCGGAGTCAGACTGGATATACGCCCTCATTCCCGAATCCAACCCGGCAAAGGCAGTGCCGACCATAAGGCGAAGAATCGTAAAAGAGCCTCCACCCAGCGGACGGACACGGTTCTGGTCTAGTGTATTCTCGCCAGCTTCATCGGCCGCAAGCAAAATAGCCTGGTCCGAACTGTACATTGATCTTACATCTAGTGTCATTGTTCAATCTCCCAAAAAAGGGTTATTCAAATTGGTTTAGGTCGTCACACGGCTGCCCGTGATGGAAATCTGGTTCGAGATGTGAACCGGCATGCCGTTAATCATCCACTCGGGCTGGTCGAACGCCTCATTGAGGGGTCGGGTCAACGTCAGATCGCTCTGCAATCTCCAGATACGGGCTCTGATGGCGCTGTTCATGTAAATGATGGTTCGGCCGGGGATGTCGGCCGTGATGGCGTCCATGTAGTTCATCGCGTCAGTCAAAACGCCGGGGTTGACGTCGAAGTCGTCGTCATTGTCCCAACCCGAAGCCGAGATATTGACAATCGGAACAACCGATCTCGGATCTTTGATCGAAATCCCGCCGGCCAAAGTCAGCCTGCCGTTGTAGACAGTCATTACGGTAGCGAGACTTGAGACCGGATCGGTCTGGTCCTTGACTCGCGTGCCGAAAAACTCCCTGCCGATTCCGGCGTTTTCGGCCTGACCCTGGGGGTAGAACCATCTAAACCCGATTGGAGAATGCTTGACGAACCAGATGATGCTCTTGTTGGCCGTTGCGCTCGGGGTTGAGCCCTCGGCGTTGTCGAATACCCACGGGCGATCATCAGTACCAACCGTGTTGAGTGTGTCGTAATCCGTCCTGACCGCAAGTCCGTTGATCTGCCGGGCTCCGTTAGCCGTAGTGGCTGAGCGGTCGCCGTGGAAAATCCTCTGTTCCCAGCGCTTGCGCAGACCGTTGGACTGAAGTATCTCTTCACCGTCGAGGTACGCCCGCCAGTTGCCCGTTCGCTTCGCAATTTTCGTTTCGACTTCCCACGGTTGTTCGATAATCGCCGAATGCTCGGTGACCTGCTCCATCTGGCCGTGCTGGACCGGGGCTCCCTGGTTGTATCCGACTTCGCTGCCCTGGGGCTCGAACAGCGTCTTGGTCACGATGTCGTCGTCGCCGTCGTTGCCCGAACCTATCATCATGTCGTTTATGATCGATAGGGGGGAACTCAGAACATCGGCGACCTCAGACAGGGGGACCAACTCATTGTTAATCATTCTTTGCCTGAGTTCGGCCAGTGTTACATACGTGTTAAGATCATATTCTGCCATTTGACTAATCTCCGAAAAAAGTGTTACGTTATTCGGTCGATTTTCCACCAAACGGCAGTCGCCCTTGCGTTACTCGTCACGCATGAGACGGGCTATTCTTAGCCAGCGACTCGGTCCTTTCGGATTTTCCGATTATCTTGTTTGCTGCGTAGTATCCGGGTACTTGTTTTTAAGTCTTTGTTCCTCGGTTTGCTTCGTATCCGCTGTGTCACCCTTTCTAAATATACCTTCGCCCATCCTAACTGCATGCGCGTGCATGTCGCGTACCACAGACGGGTGGTCGTTGAGGCCGGCCGCGGCTAATAGTTCGCGGGTCTCATCACTGTATATGCCCTCGAACGCCTTACGGCCCAACAAAACGTTCGTTTCGTAGCCCTCTCCACCCCACCCCTCTGTTGCCCTCAGTTCCGTCTCGGCCTTATTGACGGCGTCGGTCTTGGCCTTCTTGTCGGCGGCTTCCTTGGCCGCGGCCGCACCTGCGGCTCGTGTTGCAGAATAGGATCCGAATTCCTTGACCAAAGACGCGGCTTTTCGTTTATTCACGCCTGTCTTGTGGAACATGTCCCGAGCCCACTGAACGAATTCCTTGTCGTGGTCGTCGGGTAGCTCGAACTCGTACCCATCGGCAGTCTCGGGGCACCCACAGGCCGTGTGGAACTTGCGCCTGTCCTCATCGGACGTCTCGTCATCGGGAACCCTCACCCGCCGACTGATTTCCTTGTCGGTACTCAAATGACTTTTGAATACGTCATTCATCGACTTGCCGGCAAACTTCTTACCCCATGATTCCGGTATGGTAGTCCTCACATCGTCGCTTAGACAATTTTCCACCACGGTATCATAGTTGACTGTGCTATAATCCGCCTGGTTGTCTTCTGCCATGTTCAATCCTTTCGTTTCAAGCTACCGTTACTTTTCGTCCCGACCCGCTTCTGCCGTCAAATGTATAATCAATACTGAGGCCTTTATACCATTTTTCGTTGTTTCGTATTTTGCGTCCTTCGTCTGTTAAGTCTACGTTGAAACACCGTTGGCCGACAATAGCATACCTAAGACATTCTGTTCCTTCAGGAATCAAATGGCTAGTTTCCCGCTCTACTCGAATAACCCCCACGTCACTTCGAGTTGGCCCAAGCCAAACAGCGTTGCCAACAGAGCAGGCATCATAACCCTCAGCTCTAAACCACAATACCCATGTGCCGTCGTTTTTTATCGACGCCTCCAAGCAACCGGTCCGATGAAGATATGCTAGGCCGGACAAACTACATGATATAACATGGTGTGCATCAATACCCTTAACGGCATAGTCTTGTGACATCATCCATGATATAACATGGTGTGCATCATTACCCTTAACGGCATAGTCTTGTGACATCATCTCGGACAAGTCCGCCATGAGATCATACTGTGGATCATCCGGCGTAGCTGGCACAATCGGCGCGAATAATGCAGCAACAACCAAATTATTGAAGTCTCGTCGCCTCATATCAATTCACTCAGCTTTTGTATAATATCCACGCTCTTCGCGTCGCTCCATATTCCACAGTTCGACAATACCTGCTTCATAAAGTCCTGCCTGACTTTCTGCTCCACGTCACCGCTAAAGCCAAAAAAGCCAGCCATCAGACACATGTGAGCCAAGGTCTTCTTGGTCGTGCTGTCTCTCAAGAACGTATGCTTATAAGCAGCCCATACTTCATCGTCCGGGGCTCCCAAGAGAGTCTTTTGTTTTCGTAAGCCGGATAGGGCCGGTGGTCCGCTCATGCCGCCCCCAACTCTGCCAAAGGACTACCCTCGGCTGTTTCGCCCTGTAGGGCCGGAACCAATTTCGCAGCCTTCTCGGCCATCTCACCGGCCATTGCCATCTGTTTGTCTATCGCTCTCTGTTCTCGCATCTGAGCTACCACGTCCTCATCCCGCATCGCTTCTGTCGGGAAATGATGAGCGTTCAAGTTTATCTTCAAAAGCTCGTCGCCGTCAATCAAGTCCTGCGATGCCGGGAACCTCTCCAGGATAGGTGCTGAGGTTGCCAGGCCCATCTGGATCGGTTGAGTCTCGAACATACGCTTCTGCCGCTGCATCAGAGGCCCGACGTAGTCGATCAGCATCTTACGCTTTGGCTGTGGCCCTATCTCCTCCGGAGGCAGTAGAAGGAAGTCCACGAGGATCTGGGGCAGCGGCGGCAACCAGCCGGCCCGCCATGCAATATCAAAGACCCTGTCGAGGACCTTGTCGAGAAACGCATTGATGATGCCCATGAAGGCGCTAATTTGCGTGGCGTTCTCGCCCATCATCTGCTCAAGCTCCAAGACCCGCATGTCCTTGTCGAGCATGGAATACTGCTTGAGTAAGTCTACCATGAAGTGCGCTCTAATCATCGCTGTTATGCGTTCCCGCTCCGCATCCGAGACTTGCCAGCGAATATTAGTCTTGATAGCCTCTACGCTTTCTTTCTTCATGTCGTCAACGAGCGTCCGGCCGCCGGGCCATAGTTCAGCATTCGGACCAAGGCCCGCATTTAGCTTCCACGCCGGGTTCGACTCCCAGTCAGCAGCGTTCAACATGGTCTTGGACAACTGATTTGCTGTGCCAATTGTTACTATCGCCTTGCCGGTTATCCCTACGCCATAGTCCTGATCCGATGCCCGATATACGCTCAGGGGGATCGGGTTCATCGTATTGTAGCCCTTGCTTTCCAAGAGTTGGCCGTTGTCCTTCTTGGTGTAAATCGTGTAGGAACTCCACGGCATGTGCTCAGGCCCAATCAAGCGGGGATCAAAGTCTGAGTTTGGGTAGACGGCGTTGATAAGCTCGAACTCCTGGAACTGCTTACCCTGTCGCAAAGCCTTTGTGACATCATCAGGGACGATAAAATCGCTGCCTGGCTTTAGAGACTCTTCCTTGATCTGTACCGCGGTCATCTTGTACACCCGATGGCTACCAGCCAACTTACCAAAAGCGTCACGGGAGTAGTACATCTGCCACAAATTAGGGACAATGGCCTCCACGCTCATATTCGGCAGGTTCGGCTCGATATGGATGCAACCGTCACCGGGGCCGAACGCATCGGCAAATACAGCACCAATAGATGAATAGAATGTCTCTGACCTCCGCAACACGTCGATTATGACTTCGCTCGCGTCGCGGAAAAAGTCTTTAACGTCGTTTTCTTCCCTCAACTCCTTCTCGTAGAACTCGCCCAGGAACCACGGAAAAGCCGGTGAAACGTGCATCCCCTGCATACCATTGACCAATATTTCCAGGTTCACCACAGTCTCATCGTCATAGATGTCATAACCCCGCTTCTGGCCCCTACCCTGGCCCTCAGCGCTGCCGGGCATGTAATCACCCACCTCACCCCTTATCGGAAGAGACAAGTCCACAGACGACTGCTTGATGTCCTCGAAGTCCAGCCGGATACGCTCAAGCTCCTTCTGGTTCTCCTGGATCGTCTTGCCGATCTCTTTCTCGTCTACGTCTTTGAATAGGAGTTTAGGCATTATTGTCCCATAAATGTCCAGGTAACTGATCCTTTGCGCACTGGAAAGACTTTCTCGAAGACCGTTTTTGTAATCCTACGCATAGCCAACCGGATTTCAGGATCATGTATGCCTAATCGCATGTAAGCAAACATCCGCCCAAACTGAGCCCAATACACACCCGCTACGATACCTGATTGAGTCAACGTCATGCTCTCCTCTCAATATTCGTTCGGTCATCCGCTAGACAGTCCAACACCGACCACGATAAACCGCACCGCGTACATACTGTCCCTTCAAAAACATGCCCGGTTGCTTCCTCCTTGGCCTCAAAATCCCCGCACCAGTCTTGCTCTAAAACCTCTGACCACTCCCTTTTCACTGGAGCACGCCGGCGGCATCTACCTAGCGGTATATTCCCCTCATCATGCACAGCCTCAAAGAATTGTCCATACCGGCATGTTCCGCATGTATCACTCATGCTCTCTTCCTCCTCAAGCCCGACCATAAGGGATTGTAGCCCCCTTGCCCATGTTTCGCATTAAAAGCTCGCTCGGGAATGCTGGAACCGATATGTTGGCCGTTTATCATCAGGTAGTGCCTATACGCCATCGCCAAATACCTGAAAGCGTCCGCACCGTGGCTCGACCAGTCGTGTTCCGGTCTTGGCTTGAAGTCCTCCCGCTTATCGTCATACTCAGCGTGGTAGTTCTCCAGTGCATCAATCCCCTGTTCGCACTTTGTTTTGTCAAACCAGCAGCGATTGAGCGTCCACCGCGCCGCCTCAATCCCATCTTCAATCCGATCCGGCGGCAAGACGTTGAACTTGATACCCAACTGTTTAGCAACCATCAAGGTAGTCAAGCCTGTTTGCAAGCTCCGGCCTTCTATGTCATGGGGGGCAAAATGCTCCGCGTAGATATACGGCTTGTCCTGCAAAACCTTCGCATAATGAGCTAAAGCCTCACCGTGGTTCTCATAATAGTCGATGATATGTATCTCTTTGTGGATGAACTGAGCAAACCATATCACGGTGGAATCGCCTATCCCAAGATCCCAGAACGTGTAGACTTTGGCCGACTCATCACATGGAACATTGCCAATCTTTTTCTCAGACCACAACTTAGCCATCAAGCGCCCGTAATATGACCCCTCTTGACCTATATCGAACGAACAGTAGAATTCCTGCTGTATAAGCTCTTCACTCATGCC
>Ga0255048_10002500_pt1 | contig 11662 bp, 29 predicted proteins | sample JV7_2_2_MG_FD_183619 | JGI IMG/M metagenome (GOLD analysis project Ga0255048, IMG submission 183619) | Seawater microbial communities from Jervis Inlet, British Columbia, Canada - JV7_2_2 | ecosystem: Environmental > Aquatic > Marine > Inlet | place: Canada: British Columbia | collected 2016-10-06
CGTCAGCGTTCAAAAATGTTTCTTTCTCAAGCATTGATTCAAGAATTTGATCTTGTAAACCCGTACCGCTTGAGTAAATCTTTTTCATGTCGGAATCAATTCGTTCTAATCTCTCGATTGCTTCTTTCATTTCGTATTTATTACCACCTGCGTTGGGTGCTAATGAGTTGTGGATCATAAGCTGAGAACCTTCACCAATCTCACGTTCATCACCCGCCATAAATATAACTGATGCAATACTTGCACCAATACCCAAGACAGTAGTCTTAACTGGTCGAGGATCATTTTTCAATGCTCCGTAAATAGACATACCCTCATAAACCGATCCACCAACGCTATTAATGATAACTTCTATTGTGTCACCATCATAAGCTTGGATCTCTTTCATTACCTCAGAGGCTTTAACGTCTGAACCAATGACACCAAAAATATTAATCATTGTGTAACTCCTTGAAAATCTTTCTTGAATACTCTGAAACCTAGCTTTTCGCTTAATTCTTTTGCATTAACTTCATAACCCGCATCTGATAATGTTTTGATAACATCGGCTTGAGCCTGTAAATCTGAAACATCCTTAAGCACAAACTTAAACACTGGCATATCAGTTAAATCTTTGCCGTAAGTTGCGAACATCAAAGGCTTGATAATTTGATTATTAACAGTTTGTTCTACTGCTAAAGCATCCGCATGTAGTAAGTCTTGGCGTACAAGATTATGTACTTGAGCTGTTGACCTGTTTGAGTTGTCGGCTGATGAAGTTGAGTCTTGACCTAGAATCAACCTAAAAATTTGCTTCTCAGAATGCTCAAGGTAACGCATGAAAGTTTCTACATTGAAATTGGAATCCGCAGTTGGGAAAGTCAACTCAACATCTGAGTTAGAAATTGCGTAACCATCATAAGTCCAGTTAGCCAACATTGCTTCAAGGTTGCCTCTTTGCTCTGAATCTTCATAAAGATCATCGGGGACATTTGCCCACGGCATAGGGATACCATACTTTTCAATGCCTCGTAAAAGCTGAATCATTACATGTCTGCGGAATGAATAGAGATAAGCCAAAGGACGAACTAAACCACTTCTTAATGGCTCTGTGTCTCTTGAGTTAGTTGCAGTATGATAAACCCAACGAGGATAAGAAATTTTCTTTTCGTGTCCTTCATTACAATAAAAAGGAATTACCGCGCCATTGCTATATGAAAAAAGACTTTGATTATATAATCTAAAGCCATCAATCTTAGAAGCACCATCTTTCCATTCTGTCTCTGCTACTGTAAAACCATGCATCACTGCACTCTGTAAATTCTGTAAGAGTTCTTTAAACCCAACTAAACCCGTTTCATAATTGGGTTGTATGCGCATCAAAGAGTTGTTGATAAATTCGTTTTTAGAAGGATCAGAACCTAAAATCTCAAAAGGACATGAAGCAATAGATGCTACACGAACAGACCAAGCCTGTGACATTGCAGGGTCTTTCTCAAGCAAGTCAGAAGCTAAACGTGATTGTCTTCTAGTCGAACCACCATTAGCTGATTGAAATATTGAATTTACAATTATTGGCTCTAAATCATCTGCAACGTTGTAGTTATTGCGGTCTATGTTTTTAGGCATTTAATAATCCGAAAAAAGTTATAGTTAAGATATTATAACTTAATGATAACACACTTTCAATTATAAATCCGACAAAAGTTATAGTTAGTTAAAAAAAAGAATTTAAAGAAAATGCAAAAAAAAGATTAAAAAACGTTTGGTAAAGTATCTTACATGATATATAATACATACATCAAACAAACCAACAAACAAGGAATAAGAAGATGAAAACAGATTATCAAACAGTAGCAGAAATTCTCGACAACAACCCAACAATCGAACTTGCTGATATTTCAGATGTGACTGGACTTGGAATTGATTTTATAATGGATTGCGAAGAAAGATGGTCAAGAAGCTAATTTAATTAAAACGCCCTTCGGGGCAACAAGGAATAAGAAGATGAAAGATTTTAACTTAGATAAACCATATAACAGTTATGAGGCTACAATCTACACGAAGGATTATGTTACTACAGAGCCTGTTAATGTCCTAGATATTAATACTGAAAAAGGAACTGCAAAAGTAGAGTTGAAAAGCTCAACGTGGAAAACTAAATCTTGTGGATCTTATCGTCACAGAGAACAACATACTATTAAGTTAGAGTATTTAAAAGTAGTAGACAATAGAAAGTTTATAAATGAAATCCCCGAAGATTTTTGTATTTAAATAAACGCCCTTCGGGGCAACCAAGAGGATGAAGATGAATCGCAAATTAATCAACTTATTCAAAAAGAAAATGACTTCAAAACGTGATGAACAAATCAAGCTACACGAAAAAATTGATAAGTACTCAGAACAGGAACAGGACAAAGCTTATCAGCAAGCGGAAATAGAACTTAATAACAAGTGGTTTCGTGAAATGATTATGGCAGGTGCGAGAGGATGATAATAAAAGACATTACAGGCGATGATCCACCAAACGCAGAAGACATTACAATAAAGTTCGAGAATCAGAGCGGGAATAAGTTTATCATGTATTATGAGAATTTTACGGATGATTGGGTAATTGAAGAAGAAGGCTATGAAGGGACTTATTTAGTATTCGAGTCAATTCGAGAAGCAGAAGAAGCCGTTAACATAATTAAAAGGAGCGTGTAGGATGACTAAACCATTATGTGCTTGGTGTCTTAATGAATACAGCGAAGAACCATTCTGTTGTGAGAAGATGGACTACGAGAATACTAAGATAAAACTTGCGGAGGCTAGGGAGGAGATTGAATCTCTAAAAAAAATCGAACAAGACAGGTACAGATCAGCAAGCAAGGCTTTTGGCTTAGTTCCTCCAATGGATAGAAAAAGAGGGAAACTAAACCAAGGAGATGAAAGTGAAAAGAACTAAAGAGGAGTTAATAGAAGATATCGAGAATTACACCAGTTGGGCTGAGGATTGTGCCAAGAGGGCTGATAAGTACGCCAAGAGGGCTGAGTATTACATCAAGTTGGCTGAGAATTACGCTGAGTGGGCTGAAGATTACACCAAGTGGGTCAAGGATCACACCAATAGGGTTGAGTACTACACCAAGAAAGCTGAACACCACACCAATAAGGCTGAGGAAGCACAGAAAGAGTTAGACGAACTAAACCAAGGAGCGAAGGATGAATAACATAGCTGAGTATAAGATCCAAGTGGATAGCTTAAAACGTGAGAATTACATGATTAAAAGAGAATTAGAACTAGCAACAGAGGAAATAGAAAGGATGAAGACTAAGAAAGCATGTGGTAATTGTAGTGCAGGTTGTGCGCAATCTGAGGTAACTGGCTTACCCTGTAGTCCCAAATGATACACTATCATGGCTCACCTATGAGTGGAGATAAATTTGACAGAACAAGATTTTATGAAGGTAGATCAGCAATGGTAAGTTTTGCGTGTACTTCTGATTTAGCTTTAATTGCTAATGTATGCAATACGTTCTGCATTGATAATGGTGCTTTTAGTATTTGGAACAAAGGCGGAGAAATAGACAGAGATAAATATTATTCATTTCTTAGGAAATGGCACTTACACCCTGCTTATGATTTTTGCTTGATCCCCGATGTTATAGAGGGTGATGAACACGACAACAAAAAACTGCTTGAAGAGTTCCCCAAGGATATAAAAAGAGGTGTTCCAGTTTGGCATTTGCACGAGTCTTTGGAGTACTTACAATACATGGTGGATAACTACGAGATGATAGCTCTTGGATCAAGTGGTGATTATTCTTGCCCAAATACATCAAAATGGTGGGAGCGTATAAATGAGGCTTTTATAGTTATTTGTGATGATCTAGGAAGACCAAAAGTGAGAGTTCATGGTTTAAGAATGTTAAATCCCGAAGTATTCACTAAGTTGCCGTTTTATTCGACAGATAGCACAAACGCAGTTAGGAATGCATCGAGCTTAGATAGATTCGGAGGATATAAGCCACCTTCATATTGGCAGAGGGCTGATGTTATAGCTAGAAGAATAGAAGCGCATCAATCGTCACCTTTTTTTACTGCTCAACCAATACAACAGGAGTTATTTTAAATGCTTAAAGTAAATGATATTTTTCACTCAATCCAAGGCGAAGGTGTTTTTGCAGGTCAACTAACAACATTCATAAGACTTAGTGGTTGTAATGTTAAATGTAATATTAAAAAGTTTTGTGATACTGATTACAATAGTGGTGAATTATTAAGTGAAGATTATATCTTATCAAAAATTAAACACAGGATAGTTTGCATAACTGGTGGCGAACCACTAGAGCAAGATATAGAAAAATTATGTTATACACTCCGCGCCAATGGTCACCAAGTACATTTACAAACAAGTGGTACTATTGATATAAGTAAAGATCTTTATGCTTTAACTAATCATGTCGTTTGTTCTCCTAAATTACCTGTAAGTAAATTAAGGCTTCATAGGTGTGATGAAATCAAAGTGGTGTATATAGGACAGGATATAAACCAATACTATAAATATGGAGACGCCAATAACCATTATATACAACCATTAGAGAAAGAAGGATCTTACAACACTAATGAGGTTTTAGTAGAGATGGAAAAACACATTAATAATAAATGGGTGCTAAGTGTTCAAACCCATAAGTTATTGGGGTTAAGATAAAATGATAATAACTAGCCCCGCAGTTTTGTGGATGAAGAAGAAGAACGGGCGAGAAAACGCACTCAATCTAAATTGGTACAGGAACGCCCACTACATGAAGCTTGACAAGGCAAAGAAAGCCTATAAGCAGCTTATTAAAAATCAGATACTGGCATTGCCAAAAATGGGAAAAATTGAAATATCTTACTCGTATTATCTGAGGCAGAAAGCAGACCTGGGAAACGTTCACGCAATATTAGAAAAGTTCTTCCTGGATGCCTTGGTCGAGCTTGGAAAGATTGACGATGATAATTGCGAGATTATAGCCAAGGATTGCAAAGAGTTCATAGAGTATGATAGGAATAATCCTAGATGTATAATTGAAATAAAAGAGGTAAAAAATGAGCCGTGACTTTGGAGATTTAAGCGACTTTGATCCACCAAAAATGAAGATTCCAAAAATGAGAAAAATAGAAATTAAGCCAAGAGATCCAGTGGAAATTATAGCAGAAGAAGAAAGCGAAAAAAATAAAAAACGTGGACGAGTTCTAGGCTTGTTCTTATGGGTTTTATCAATAACTTCGATATCTTCTTATATTTTTTTAAAATTAAACTAACAACAAACAACAAGGAAAAAACAGAAATGAAAAACAAAATAGTATTAGCAGTGGTTGGAGTGCTTTTCGCACTGTTTGCTAGCGTGGTATTCATGAACGCAAAATCAGCAATTCATGAAATAGTAGCTTTATTATCGGCAATAATCACGGCACTTTGCCTAATTGGTTATGCTGTATTAAATGAGATCGAAATGGCAGGAGTTGCCATATTAAAAGAACTAAGAAAGGGAGATAAGTAAAATGAGCAACGAAAACGATATAGATATGTTAGACCCGACGAAATTCTTTAAAATCAGCGGTAACGTCACAAACATTAGAGAGCGTGTATATAACGACACGACGACTAAATACTTGATGATTGAAGACGCGTCAAATGCAGAATGGCCTAATTACTTTGAGGTCGAGTTTTATAAAGATAAAGCCAATTTAATCACAGGCGTAAATGTCGGCGACTTTGTGACCTGTAATATTAATTTTGGCGGTCGAAAATGGGAAGATAAAAACACAGGTGAAATTAAAGGATGTTTCTTTTCGCTTAAAGGTTGGAAGGTAGAAGTCAGCAACGGCGTCCAACAATTTCAACAGGGGCAACATCCGCAATACCAGGCCCCGGTGTACACACCGCCACAAGAAGCTTTTAAGGAAATTCAGCCGATGGTGGGTAATGATCCGCAGCAGGTCAAAGATATTGACGATCCGGAAGACTGCCCTTTCTGATTTAAACCACTTAGCCCCCGATCATTAAAAAATCATAACTAATAAAACATGATTTAATCTAAAAATTATAACTTGTGAAGGGGCTTTTTTTGTTTTATTTTAATACTTTTTTATTATTTATACTTGTATTTATATTAAAAATATATATAATTAAGTATCAACAACGAAACAGATAAGGAAAAATAAAGATGAATGATTTAATAAGAGTAAGAACTTGGGGATTTGATTTCGATGGAAAAAAATCAAACATGTCAAAAGTTCAATATATCAAATCACTAGAAGAGATCAGCGGAACTTACTGGAAGATAGAAAAAGCTTAATCAACAAAGCCCCTTAGGGGGCAACAACCAAGGACAAAACAAGATGAGCAAGAAGATAATATCAACATATTACAACAAAGGATATAAGGCATTAGTTCCCCGTGGCACTTCAATGAAAGAGGCAAAGTCAGCTATCCATTCACACATAATGAGGACACGCAATGCGGACGGCGTTCCGGTGTGGTTCGAGGGTGAACATGTCGGGCCATATACGATTTACAGATTCGACATTTGGTTTTAATAAAGTTAATAAAGGGAATAGAAAGATGAGAACAAACATACATTTGCACACAGAAGACAACGACGAGATGGCAATCAGTACGAGCGACGATTTTTTAAATAACTTTTGGATTCAGATCGGCGACGCAACTATTTTCATGACGACAGAAAAAGCTGCGGAGTTGTCCAGGATGATCGACGACCGATTAAAAGAGGAGGCGGGAAAATGAGAGAAATATTATTTAGGGCTCAATGCATCGACGGCGACGAATGGAAAACGGGGCACTATGTCGAGGATAATAAAACCGAGGCGTTTATCGTTGACGAAAACCTCTATGATGGATACCACCGCGTCAAACCCGAAACAGTTGGTCAATACACAGGGCTAAAGGATAAAAACGGCACTAAGATTTTTGAGGGGGATATAATTATACTTAGACACAATAAGCATTATTGGAAGTTTGAATGTAAAGCTATAGATGGGATGTCTCTATATTTTATTGAAACATCTAACAATTTAACCGTAGATGAAGATGACTTTTACACTTATGAAGAAAATACAGAAAACGCAGGTATAAGAAACGAAATATGTTTTACAAACTCAAATGATATTGAAATAATCGGCAACATCCACGAGGCAAAACAATGAACAGAAGCAAGCAAAATATTAAAGATGAATTACACAGAGTCATAGTCAATACATGCAATAAGATAGGTTGTACTGATTGTCCTTTGAAATGGCCTAAGGATGAAGATGGTAATAGTTGCCAAAGCGATTTTTTAATTATGAGATTAGCAGAGGCCGACAAATGAAATTACTTTTAATCTTAGCCCTTAGCATATCAGCAGGGGCACAGGAATACGCGATTAAGGATGTCATCAATACACTCGTGAAAGTCGAAAGTGACGGGGACTCAAAAGCCATTGGCGATAATGGTCGAGCGCATGGCTTATTGCAGATTCATCCAATTATGGTAAAAGAGTGCAACCGGTTATTAGGTCGCGATGAGTTCACTTTAAAAGATAGATTCAGCCCAAGCCGGTCAAAGTATATGGCTACAGTATTTTTAAGCCGTCAGATAAGCTTGTATGTAAAACAGTGCGGAAAATATCCCGATGAGTTAACACTAGCTAACTCCTGGAACACAGGACGAATTTTCAATAAAATAAACAGAAAATATATAGTAAGATATAAACTAAAAAAGAAGGTTTAAATATGAATGAAGAAGTAAACGAAATGGACAAAAAGCTCGATGAGATTAAACAGGAACTTAACAGAATTAGGACTCCAGTCGATGACTCGATCACTCTTGATAACTATAAGTTTCTTTTGAAAAAGACAGGATTAAGCCAAAAAGAAATCGCAAAGAGATTAGGCATTAGCGAACTAACCATATCGGGAATTAAGCAAGAAAGAATGAAGCTACACAAGAAACACATTTTAAGTCTAATCGGCTTAATAACAGTAATAAACAACGAAAAAAACTAAGGATATAAATAAGATGAGTGAAATAGTAAAGAGCGAAGAAGTAAAAAACGAAGTTGCTAAATCGTTTGAAGATCAAAAATTCGAATCATTACAACGGAAAGCAATGGCCTTAGCCAAGTCTGAATTAATCCCTAAACAATTCCAGGGGAAGATAGCGGATTGTATTATTGCGGTAGATATGGCAGAGCGCACAGGATCTCCAGCATTAGCGGTATTGCAAAGCCTTCATGTCATTCATGGCAAGCCTTCATGGAGTTCACAGTTCATTATTGCAGTCATTAACCAATGCGGAAGATTCGAGCCCTTAAGATTTCATATCACAGGCGAAGGCGATGACTATGGTTGTGTTGCCTATACTCATTACATAGGAGACGAGAAGACAAAAGAAAACGCTATTAAGTCGCCACGCATCACAGTTGGAATTGCTAAGGCCGAGGGATGGCATGGAAAAGCTGGTTCAAAATGGAAGACGATGCCGGAACTTATGGTTCAGTATAGAGCTGCAACTTTATTCGGTCGCCTATTTTGTCCCGATTTGCTAATGGGAATGCAGTCAGTTGATGAACTAGCCGACATTAGAAAAGAGCAAAACGCAATTATATTGCCCGAGTAAATTAACCGGGGTTCAATCGAGCCCCACAAATAAAGGAAGAAGATGAAACATAAAATAGGCGACAAGATAACTATTAATAAAATAGCTTATAAAAATTTCTGTGGTTATGATGATTATGGTTTTTGCATGAAAATTTGCACAGTAAGAAGAGTGAAAGATAAGAGTGTTTTTATAACAGGAAAAAAGACAATCAAAAGCACTAAAAGCAGGCCACGACGATTGGATAGCGGAAGATGTATATCTGAAAATATATTTATTGGATCAATGCAGGTTTATGAAGTCAAAGAGTCCATAGGCAGAAATCCATTTTACGTACCATGCAATAATTTCTATGATGAAAAATAAGATGAAACAAAACGAATTGATCAAAATCACAGACAAAGAATACTTCGCCGCGGAAGGTTTAAACGCATCAAGTTTAAAACAGTTTGCCAAGAGTCCCGCACATTATAAAGCTCATCTAGAAGCCCCAAATAAGCGCAGTACGGCTTTTGATGTCGGAAGCTTGACACATTCCTTGATACTGGAAGGAAAGCAACAGTGGGAAGTGATAGAAGGCCGGCGCAATGCAAATATAGTTAAGGAAGCTATAGCAGAATGTGAGGAGCGCGGAAACTTAGCAATTAAGCCAGGTGAGGACGCAGACATTTTAGCAATGAATGAAAGTGTAAAAGCTCACGGCTTCGGTAAGTATTTAGGCAAAGATCCCGAAAGGTCAGAGCTTGCAGGCTTTGCAGTTGATCCCGATACAGGCCTTTTATTAAAAGCCAAGTTTGACTATGCACCGGCAACAGGAAGTGTTTTATTCGATCTTAAAACGTGCCAAGATGCCTCAGAGCGTGATTTTAAGCGGTCAATATGGAAATATGGATACGACGTTCAAGCGGTTCATTATTTACATGTGGCCAAGCTTTGTGGCATGGAATACGAGCAGTTTATTTTTGTAGCGGTCGAAAAGTCGGCCCCATACGGAACTAATGCAATAATGCTTGATAGTGAATCATTGGAACGGGCAGAAAATAAATACAGATTATTGCTAGAACACTTTAAAGCTTGTAAGGAAAGCGAGAACTTTTCTCATTGCTACGGCGATGATTTGAAGCAAATAAGCATTTGACTAAAAAATAATACGGGGTAAAATAAAGGACGTTGATACTTCATCTTGTCAACTTCCTTGGCCTCGCTTTCATCGGCGAGGTTTTTTTGTGCTTAAAATAAAGAAAGTTACACTTTTATTCAATATTTATGCAAAACACATTTGTAATAGTTTCACTTTTGTGTATAGTCTTTACATCAACAACGAAACTAACCAAGGAGATCGACATGCAAAAATTAACTAAAGACCAAGAACTTAGAGCTGATTCAATGAAAGATTTTTACCCCGCTCTTTAAGGGGAGGTTTGTTATGAATTGGGAATATTTAAAGCCGTTAGTTAGTGATAAAGTTTTCAAATATCTACTTGGATTTGCATCGGAAAATGGGAGTGTGGACAGGACAGATATAAGGAGGATTTTAGAAAAACATGGGCAAGAAATCGAGTACACTTTTTACGGTGATTTTAACACAGAAAAAGAATTAATAAAATGGAGCGAAGTATATAAATGACTAAAAGATTTTTAAATAAAGGAAACCAAATGCACAAACGATTAAAAATAAGCGCAGAACTACACGCAGAAATCAAAAAGGAAGCTAAAGACAAAGGCATGTTCATTGACGAGTTTTTAAGGCTTCTGATGGATCAGCACAACAAGCAAAAACTATGGGATGAAATGTTTCCCGAATGTAAATAAAAAGGAGATTAATAAAATGCAAGTAACAAAGTTTATCACAGGCTCAGAATCGATTGAGGTCTTAAATACTTTCGAAGATCTTAACAGGTCACAGGTGATTTATATCGGAGATTTTGAGGATCGAGTACAACTATTCTTTGAAGACTTAAGCCACATGAAACAATTCGCGGAGCAATTAAGCAAACAGATCAAGGAGCTTGAGAAATGAAAAAATTCAAGATAGAAAGCCCACATGGAACGCACAAGAAAAGATTCAGATCGATACAAGATGCGATAGCTTTTAAAAAAACGCTTTGTCCATTTCAGAACTGGGTTGTAAAAATAATAAGATGAGAAAATCACTTTAAACAAATATCAACAATGGGACATAGGATAGGTAGGGAATGACAAAGCTAATAAGAAGAAAGACAAGAGAGTATATAAGCAAAGCTAAAGAACACATCGACGATAAAAACCTAAGCTTCTTCATGGGGGCGATTATAATGGCGGCGATATTCCTGGGTGTAAGAAGCTGCGATGATGCACAGGAAACACAAGCAAGGGAGAGGGAGAGGCAAGAGATATTCGAGTTTTTAACAAGGTAAAAGGAAGTGATGAAGATGAAATCAGTATTACCAAAATATAAAGATATAGATAAAGTGGCAATGGATGCGGCGGAGAAGATATTTAGCTCAGTATCTAGCATACAAGCCCCGACAATTAGCCAGGTTCAAACAATGCTGGATCTAGGGGTGTTTAAGGGAGGAGAGGCAATAAAAGCAAGAAGCTTGATTAAATTGCTTAAAATGGTGGACGAGCGCGGGCATAAGTTCCCAGGTAGTTATGATGGGAATAAAAATAAATCAGAATTTATTTGTCCTAATGGGCATTCGTTTATGATGTCGCCAGGTTGTTTCAAAAGAGGCCATGGTTGTCCTAAATGTTCGGGTAATTGTCCAAAGCAAGCAGAAGAAGACTTTTATAAAGAAGTGGAAAGAAGAGATTATGACCACACGGGGATCTACGGGGGAAGTCACGTAAAGACCGAAATAACCTGCGATGAAGGACATTCGTTTATGATGTCGCCGAAAGATTTCAAAAGAGGTCATGGTTGTCCTAAATGTGCAGGATTGTGCCCAATTCGAGGCGAAGAAAACTTTCACGAAGACGTGAAGCGAAGAAACTATGTTCACACAGGGATTTACATTGATAATAAAACGAAAACCGAACTCAATTGTGATAAGGGTCACCCGTTTATGATGACG
>Ga0255048_10002502_pt1 | contig 11652 bp, 25 predicted proteins | sample JV7_2_2_MG_FD_183619 | JGI IMG/M metagenome (GOLD analysis project Ga0255048, IMG submission 183619) | Seawater microbial communities from Jervis Inlet, British Columbia, Canada - JV7_2_2 | ecosystem: Environmental > Aquatic > Marine > Inlet | place: Canada: British Columbia | collected 2016-10-06
CCTGGCCTTGCCATCCTTCAGCAACTTGATGAGCATTTCCTCCTGTTGCTGCAAAGAGGCAAACAGGAACGGATAGCCGTTCCCCTTGCTTGCCCCAGTGATCTCAGGGAAGGTCACTGAGTTGGGGGCCAGCAACGGCTGCCCGTATGCCATTGACTCAATGGCTGCAATGCAGAACGTCTCGTGCTGACTGTTGATGACGTTCAGGTCGCACCCCTTCAGTGCGTCCAGGTACTCAGCGTGCGTTCTGGTGAGCACCACATCCACATATGGTCGTTCGTGCATGAATGCCACTTTGTCGGTAGTGTTGGCCATATACTGGACCCTGAACCTATGCCCGGCAGCGTTGAGCTTATCAAACAGAGCGAATGTCGTGTGCCAGTTCTTGTATAGTTGGAGCCTATGATTGTAGGCAATGACTGGCACCTTATTGCCAGTGTCATGGTAGGCCAGGCCAGGGGGCAAGGTGCCATAGTTGATCATGTGGCTCTTGGCCTCTATAGCCTCCACGTGAGCAGGGCGTAACCATCGCCTGGCGTTGTCAAACAGCATTTCTTTGCACCATTCAGAATTGAACACGTTAGCCTCGGCAAACAACGCCCCGGCTACTTGCAAGTAGGCAACATAGGCCATGCGCTCAAAGCCGTACGGCAAGGTCTCATGGATAGTGTAATTGTGTGCTGCCACGACTCCTGGCTTGGCGGGTCTCTCGTTGGTTGTGACGCCCGCTTCCCTTAGCGCCCCGGCTGTTTCGACAAGGTTGCACCACACGGCGTGAAATCCATGTGTCTTGAACAGCTTATCGAACCATGCCGCATTGTAGGACACGGCGTTGCCGAATTTCCTCTTGGCTATTCGTTGGGGCAGTCGGGTCACGTTGGGCAGTCGGAAGAACCCATCGTCCTCGTATTTGAATCCGGATGCGCGATCGGGGAAGACGACCACCCAGTGCCAGTGGGGCTTGTGCTTATGCATTGCCCTGATCAAGGACGAATAGACCACATAATTGCTATCCGCATTAAGTTCGGGCTTGGAGTACATTGGTTGCACTAAAATGATCATGCTGACTGAACCGTATAGCTTATCCCTATGCCCTCAAGGATCTCATCAAGCGCCCCCTTGATATCGCCCAGGGTGTCCCTGGGCATTGTAAAGGAGACCCTTATCGTATCGCTAAACTGGGTCCCTTCCGAGAATCCATCATCCCCTTCTGCAAAGTCCAGGTCAATCTCAATACCAGCCAGTAGATCCTCCAGTTCCCATTCTTGCCACATGTCCGACAGATCCATCCCCTCGCCCAGGTCCCTTGCTATCTGATCAGGGTCAAACTCAAGATTAACCTCGCCAGCCCTGTTGTCAGCATAGGCCAGTCGCCTGCCCTCTTCAGTGTCCAGATCTATATCCTCTCGCATGACGGCAACTAGCTTGTCACCCTTGGTACGAACGACCAGCACGTCCTCCAGGCCCAACTCGCCAGCCACTTCTGCTGTTTTGTTACCTGCGATAATGTGGCCGTTCTTGTCTATCAGGATGGAACGACCCAACCCGTTCTGTTCCAGGCTGGCCTCCAGCATGTAACGACCTCGCTCAGTGCCCAGGTTGGCGTTGCTTTGATCTGGAGTTAAGTCGCTGATATTGATCTCTTCAGTCATTGACACCTCCAATTATTGTGTCGCCGTCTCTATGACGCCCTACCGGAGAGTAGGTGCTATACGGGCATAAACACGGCTGTAATGGGCAAACGGCCCGCAAAACAGCAACCAGCGTGGCCAGGGCGTCTTGCAGGGCGTATACGGGGTTGGAAATTGTGTGCGTCATGGCACGCACCACACAGCACATGCGGCAGCCAGGAACAGGATCGTCAAGATTGCGAGGGTTGCTAGGATGAGGTTATGTCGGTTGAGACTGATCATAAAGTCTCGGGTCACAGCACCATCCTACCACACAACGACGCCCAAACGCAAAAAAGCCCCCCTGATCCATCACGGATCAGGGGGGTCGCAGTGTACATGATGGGCGTTGCCAGTACGGCAACATGGCTGATACTACACGAAGAAACGCAAAAAAGGCCCCGAACCCTAGCCAAACGCCGGGATTCGGGACCATGTTCTCATTTGTTCTGTCTCATTTCGCATAACACTAGGGCACCCAGTTGCCTCTTGCAGTCATATACTCCCATAGCTCCGCCCAGGTGCCCCCCTTGGGCCTGAATGTCGTAATCTCTCGCCAGCCCTTGCTGGTCCGTTCTGCAATCATCAAGCCCCAGTCGTCTGGCTCAACCTCGCAGGCCAGGTAGAACACGTTCGGGCGTTTGGGCGACTTGTTTTGCCAAGTCAGATCTGGGCCTCGCTCCTCCAGACAATCGTGGATCTGGCCCACCTCCACCCCATGTCTGGCAGTAGAATGCGTCGTTTGCCGGACCTTGTTTGTTACGCCCAGGATGCCCAGGGCCAGAAAGATGCCAGCAATTAGCAGCAGGATACCCGTAGGTACTCGTGCTTGATGTAGTTGCCTATCTGCTACCATAACCGTCTCGCCTCCATTTCTTGACCAGTTCGACAATAAGCACGCCGAACTCGGTCCACAACACCACCGCCAAACTCCAGACGATGACGAACCTCGTCTCGTATCCTTCACTGACAATTGACCAGTCAGAGCCAACCAGCCTGGGACCATAAGCCAACAGCAGGGCCGTGATCAGGATGATGGGCGTCTTGATGGCAATCATCGTCAGCCTGACTCGCAGGCTTAGATGGTTCTCGCCTTTCATTCGTCACCTCCGTAAACCTTACGCCAGAATTCGCGTTCCTCGGAAGGCGTTTTTGCTACCTGGCCAATGCCTGGAATATTAACTGTTTCTTCCCTGGGCAATCGCACCAGAACGATAATTACCAGAAGCAAAATTATCGTTGCGATCGTTGTGATCTTCCTCATCACAATGCCTCCCTCGCACACTCGGCACATTTGGCGTGGCCTGGGAATTCCTCCAGTTCCGCCTCAACATCCTCGGCGTGCTTGGTCAGGGTGTCTAGCACCCGCTCCGCATGTCGAATGCACAACACCCTGCCGTGAATGGGGTCGCCGTTGATTCGTCCGTATTGACGATGAGCAGATCCCACCGTGAACCAATAGCCTTGATTCGTCTTAATCCGATATCGTTTCAGCAGTGGCATCGCCCACCTCCTCAACCTGGAAATCTCGCACGTCCACATATGGCGCTCTATGCTTCAGCCCAACCCATATATCTTCGTAGGCAACGTCCCTGTTCGTCTCATCCTTGAACAAACCAAGCGACTCGCTGGGTCGCTCCCCCGGTCTCATGATGAAGATGGTCGGCCCTGCCTTGCCAGAAATCGCCGTGCCCCGAGCAGGCACAATAGACGCCTGCCCCACATAGATCAATCCACCCATCGTTCTTACCATCATCGCTTCACCTCCTCAAGTCTTTCCCTCGGAATCCAGAATCGCCAAGGGTAGAGGGGCAGCCTCACTCGCACCATTGGCCTGGGTGCCGAGAAATCCACCTCTCGCACCTCGCCGTGCATACCAGCCAGGGCTGAATCCTCATCATCCTGTCGCACCATTACCATTGCACCTCGTCTCATTTTCCTTCCTCCTCTTCCGCTTGCAGTTCCAGATACCCAATCCACGCGAGTCCGAGGTGGGTGAGCAAAACGCGAATATGCTCCATCTGAATGGATACATCGCTCCCACCCTCCAAAGCCTCGTCAACCAACCGACTCAACACCATTTCGATGTGTGCTTCCATATCCTTCTGTGTCACGTTTCTATCCCGTGCCATCATTTCCTCCTGGCTCCTCCTCAGGGGCAACCGTGCCAATGGTCACTGAGGCTGACGACCATAGGTCGGCCATCGTCTCAAGTGCCTTAGGTGCCGCCTGGGATGGTAGAATACCATCGGCAATCTGGCTGCAATAGGTGGACAACACGGTCAAATAATCAGCATTGTGCCCTGCATCATATCCATCACCAGTACTCACATACTGGACCCAATCAGACAGCCTTAGCGGGGAGTCAAAACCAAGTCGCACACCATCTATACGCCAGGCTGCATTGGCAAAGTCGTCAAGATCAGTGGCGTCCAGGGCCATCTGGCCAGGGTCCACACCTACCAGCCAATCCTTGAGGATGTCAGCGAGATCGCCGCCAGGCTTGGCGAACACCTTGCCTGTCAAGGGCTTGCATCGTGTTTTGTCCACAATGGCATTATTCTCCACATCCATCACCAAAAAAACGTCAAACTCGTATTCAAAACCCTCCCGCTGGATGGGGGCCATGCCCACCTTCTCAGGCATTTGCTTGCCTCGTTTTTCAACCAGGATGTAGTTGGACTTGCTACGCATCGTCACGATCACATGAAGTGGTGCCCCCACTATTGCCTCAATTAGCCGATTGTGAATCGGCGTGACCTCGCTCCAAGCGGCATATGTGTTGCCCTTGTACTTGATTGCAATCTCGTCAACCAGTTCTAATGCGCCCCCTGTTCCGTTCCAGGCATGGGATACGCTATCCAACACCACGACATCGTACCCCTCATCAGCAGCCATGCTGATCGCATCCCCGAACCTGTCAGGGTGGAAGGGTGGAGCCAGTTCCATCACGTCAAAGTCAAACAAATCGGCATATTTGCTGGCACTGCCATGCTCGGTGTCAACCAATGCAACCCTACTGCCCAGCGAGGTTGCCACTGCCAATGCCGTGTAGGTCTTACCCGCCCCGCTTGGGCCAGCGATTGCCAGCCTCAACTTGGCCTCGTATTTAACTGCTTTTTGAAACATCTTCTGCCTCCTCTCGCTCTCTGATTTGCTTCGCCAATATGCATTGCATGTGCCTACCCTTCTTCAGCAGCCGTTCTCCCTCCGCATGGTCTCGGGTGGAAAAGTGGCTCACTGCATAATCCGCGTCAGGGTTGGCGCTGGTACGAATAATGTCCACATCGTATAGATGGCCATGTTTCCACCTGTGCACCCCGATTTGGACGCATACGATTTTGCCTCTGGCCCCTGGCCCTGTGTGGTTGTCTGAATAACCCTCTCGGTTCATGTTGCCTCCTCTATTGTGCACGACCACTCGCATCGTCATGCGTCTCATCAACGTCTGCCAACTCCTCGTCATCATCCCTGCCAGCCGCAAACACTGGTCGCCAGGGTGTTGGGCGCTTACTGCCTCGTGGGTATATCTTGGGCATAAGCAGCCCATATGCGTCAGCATCGGCTTGCTTGATGGTTCCTGTGACTTCAATCGGCTCACTCATCACCAGATCAAGGGGGGGCAAGGTAAGCTCTCGCATTTGGTTCCAATGTATCCGTCGCATGTAGATCGACAGTTCAAACTCATCATCCAGCCCGTTGAGCATTTGTGCCATCATCTGCACGTCCAACTTGACCGTCACTAGCTTGACGTTAAGATCCTCCAGGTGCGGCATAACGTCCTCAAAACTCGGAAAATCCTGTGCAGCATGGCCCTCCTCAACCACATAATACCCGCCCTTGACAGGCATCAGGCTCGCACCAAAGTCCAGGCGCTTGCCGTCTGCCCATTCATACGTTTTGACACCAGATGGCCTTATCACCCGAAGTGAAAAGCCATCGGATGACATCAGGATGATGTCTCCATCTGCATCTCTGGCACCTTGGGCCAGTGTCAATGAGGGGCGAGCCATGTCCTTGGCTATACTTCGTTGCAGCCATCTAAGCGCCCTTCGTATCGAATTTCCAAGAAACTCAACCGTCTTTCCATCATCGTTGCTCATCAGTTCCTCCGTTTGATTGTGGCTCCCCCTGAACCAACACCTACCGAACAGGCACAGCTACCCGCCGCTCGCCAACACTGCCGAACAGCTTCGCAGCCAGCACCTTACCGGACAATTCCTCCAGCGTGGTCGCCTCATCAGGTGTAATGCCATCAGTGGCATGGGCTGCATAGCTTAGGCCGTTCACCAGGCCCATCCTGGTGTTCGCCTTCTCAGTGCCCACCCTGATCTGATGTTCAACATCCTCGCTCAAGTTCTGCTGTTTGACTAGTTTGGTGATGACATCAGACAACTTGGGGATATTCACAGCTTCAGCCTCAACGATTTGGTCGACCGTCTTGGCAGCAATGGGCAGTGCGAGGGCAATCTTTTCGGCTATCGTGGCTCGTAGCCAGGCCTCAGAAACCCAGCGATGCTGATGAGACCAACCACCAATAGCAGAAATAATGCTGTTGTCGCAGCTATTCCGCTGGACTATGGCAGCGACCTCGGCCTTGTAATTGCCAATCTCGCCGTTTTTGACAAAAAACCCGACCCCATAATTGCCGTCTGGATTATTGGGCAAGTGCTTGGCAGCCACTATAACCCGCAGGAACAGAGCGTCGGCCCCCACAAAGGGACGTACAATGCGTGCCTCTCCATCATAATCAGAGGCCTCCAACGTGTTGGCCACTGCCTCAAGAACTGAATGATTTGAGATAGGCTTGTATTGGTTGCTCATAAAGGCTCGCAATCCGCCATCATAGCCGCGCAACAGGTAACGCTTATCCCAATCTTGCTGGGCAAGCCAGTGATTGACGTTCGTGGCCTGCAACTCGCTGGGGCATCGTTTTAGGTACTGGGGTGGGATGGCCAATCGGCCAGCAACCTGGGCCAGTGCCCAATCCGTTGGCTCAAATGCCGTGCCCCTGTGCTCAATTTCTCCCTGCTGATTCATCGTCAACTCGCCAGGCAATGCTCGCCTGTCATCGCTGAGACGGTGATACACCTCGGCCTCATCAACCAATTGTCGGATCTGGGATTTCGGCCCTCCATTACCATTGCCATTGCCCAGGCTGCCATTGCCGGACACCACGATGGTGGTGTCCGGCATGTCTGGCTCATCTCCTCCAAACTCCGCAGGGCCACTGGGCACCTGTTCCTCTTCAGCGCTCGCCTCAGCAAACAAGGCCACGGAATCAGCAAACTGCACCCGAGCCTCTTCGGCTGCCCTTCTCTCATTAGGCCAGGACCCCACAAAAACGGTGTCGGCTGCTGTCTTGCCCATATTCGCATCCAAAGCAGCATAGATCATGCCAGGCATCGGCAAGCGCCAGGCATCGCTCCACTGGGGCGTAGACTGCACTGTCACATCGTCTGGGATGGGTCCCCAGGTCCCCCTCTTATTCTGGAAGCGGAAAGCAAAGAAACTGGCAACCACCTGCACATGCTGGGCCACGCTTAGCACCTCCTGGGCGATGTCATGCACCCGATTTGTGGCCTCCATCTCAGTCGGGTACTTAGCAGGCTCACCCCAGCCTTGGCCCTGTTCCATCCACAAGCGGAGACCTACCCCACCGCAATTGGTCACAAGGGCAACCTCATCATCAGGACCCAGCGTTCGCAGCCAGGCCAGCGCCTCTGGCTTGATCACTCTACTCTCAAAACCGTCAACCAACGTTCCGTCAATTCCAACCAGATAATACGTGCCGCTCATTTTATCCTCCACATGCTCGGCTAATTGCTGCCCACAATGACCAGCAAACCATTGGCCAGGCCTCCACCTGGCCAATAGCTTGGTGCTCAACAGTCGCACACATCGTAATGAAGCTCAAGGCCACAATTGGGGCAGGCCCGAGCGGCGTACCCATCCACGCCGACAGTTCTCGCCATCCTCTCGCATCCGCATATTGGGCACTTGCGCGGCTTTTCCTTTGTGTGCTTCTTCAGATGGAGTATTGTTTGCTTCGGTTTCTTGCTCCACATTTGGTGATTGCCTCCACATGTTCGGCTAATTGCCGATCACTTGATTCGATAGATAACCTGACGAGAGCTTGTCAGGGCAACTCGTTCGGCGTCTCCTACGGACCTCATATCGCCCAAGACGGTGACAAACTCGTGCCAGTCCACGCTCACGCCCCAATATTTCAGCATCTCCTCCTGGCCCTCCTGTGCCGTCACCCTCATGCCCTTGCAATGCAGGCGGATGAAATCTCCCGCTAGTCGTTGCTCATGCAGTTTCCTCATTGCTTTCTCCTCCCTGTCAGTCATCCGTACTTTTCCTCCAGGCAAACCGCGTGGGCTAGATTGTCATCCTTCCCAGGCTCGCCTTCATTGTAGATTCTCACCTCGTATCCAATGGGCTGGCCGCATAGACCGCAAATACTGTTCGCCATACGTCGCAATCCAGCACAATCAGTGTGCAGACAACCCCTCTCGCATGGCCCATACTTAGCCCCTGGCTTGCTCAGATAACCCGCTGCCATATTATTCACCTCCGAATAGCGCGTTGTACGCCTCGCTCACATAATCGTGGATTGCATCCCTGGCCGACTCAAGGTCATCATAATAGGCAAACGTTCCATCGGGATACTCCACCACATAGCGCTCACCAATGCCCAGCACCGCGATGCCCAGCACCATTTCCATCGTCTCAATTTGCCCTACCATTTGACCCTCCTATCCTTCGTCGTTCCGCCCGATCTGCTGCTGCTGCTACCACTTGGGCTGCGTGTTCAAAGTCCTTGTCACAGGTCGGACAAACCGGATACCATTTCTCGGCCACTGCCCCTGCGGGCTTGGCCCAATACTCGAACCAATCATCAGTCACGCCCTGGCACACCGTACAAATGAAAGTCATTACCATTCCTCGGGGCAATCCCCAATAAAAAGCACCTCATCACCCTCCAACCATATCTCACCGCGAACGATGGCCATGATGTCACTCTCAACGCTCAAGATGTTGGCCTTGAGCACTGGGCAGCCAACCTCCAAATCGTTGATTCGCTCCAGCGTAATAAAGGCCTCCCGCAATGCGTCAAGCGTGATGGTGGGTTCTTCCTCATATGTAAATGCGTTTCCGTCAACTGGGGCAGTGGTCTCATCCATCATTTTCTCCTTTAATCCCAGGGCCAACACAGCCAGTCAAAACTGTCGCCCAGCTTCCTATTGTCCAATTCGCCAAAATGCGTGTATATCTCATGCAGGTATATGGCTGCTTCGGCCTGATACTCCCACCGCTCACCCAGGTCATCAGGAGGGGGGATGAAATCTACCCGCTCAACCGCATACCTGTAAACCTCAGGGCTGTCTGGCTCCCTGCTGACTTGGATTAGATAGACCCTCAGGCTGCAATCGTCCTCGTCCATATCAAGCATGTCTTGTACATGCTCCCTCATCTCCGCCGCTGTCATGCTCATCACTGCCTCCTCTATATTCTCACCTTCGTAATCGCCATGAATGCCTCCATCCCAGCCATGACATCCCACCTACCTGCGGCCAAGGCATTAATCACCTCCGGTCCCCAACCACATGGAAAATTCGGAGTCGGCGGATACCTACACAACACAGGTTCCAACTGCCGCTCAAGGGTTGGATGTTGGGAACACAACTCGCCCAGCATCATGTCAACGTCGTCAAGCCATCTCCACCCCTGTGGTGTCAACTCAGCTTGCTTGATGACACCCTCATGCTGCATCCATTCAGCCCCCACACAATTGGCCATCCTGCACAACTTGGCATTCTCAATACCACACAATGCCAGGTCTCGCTTTACACTGTGAGCCTCAACAATATCCTCGTAATCTGCGAAGATGCTGCCATCAATTACCACTGCCCATGCCTTAGCCATCATTTCCTCCTTATGCCACTATCTGTCCGATTTCATCACTGCCCAACTCATCACCATAGCGACCTCGCCCATTGCCTGGGTTGCAGGCGGGGCATAATGTGGGGGCGTCCTTCCGATTCTTGATCCTTCGTTCCAGGTGCCTATCCCCTCGCCAAACCCTTACAACCGTAAAGCCTATCCCCCGCTCCAATGCCACTTCTGTCAACCTGGCACCCCGCCCACAACGATGGGCCTGGATGCGGCTGCCCAACTCCTTGGCCCATCCAACATAATGCTGGGTAGTGTGGTTCGGACTGATCGGTGAATCAAAATGCAATAGGTATACCTGGCCGTCGTTATTCATCATTGCCTCCTCACTGGCACTGTTGCCACTAAAACCCACAAGGGAGATCAACCATCATTGATCTCCCTTGTGCTTACTAGTGTTTTGTCAGATGTTCTGAATTCTGCTGCTCCCTCTCAATTTGAAACGCTCATCAGAGGAATTTTCGCCTCGGCTGTGCCTTAGGTCCTTCTCGTATCAGTATTACCGTCAAGCTTGTTCCTCATCTCCCTGGCCATTATTCAGGCTTGACTCATGCTCATTTCCTGTACCCCCTAAGGGCTGTGCTCGTTAAGCAGCTAATTGGGCTGGATTCATCAGCCCTGGGATCTTGACCTTCTCTCTGGGTGTCCCTTGACCCTTGATTCCACCTGAGATTGTGGCCGACTTTCCTACAATCTATCTGTTCCTGGCCACTTGTTCCGGTTGTGTTGTTAAGGTCCTGCCTTGTTGTCAAATCCGTGGTACTCCAGTAAGTATAGCATGGCTTCTTGATTGGTGTCAAGGAGTTGGGCACAAGTCAACAAAACTCGGGCTATGAATATCTTGACATGCTTACACACACACCTATAATGAAGGTGTTATGTGCTTAAAAGTGAAGGAACCCGAGAAGATGAATAAACCGCTGTTTACTGTGACTGAGGTCGCCCAGATCTTCAGCAAATCCAAGCAAACCATCCACAACTGGATCTCTGCGGGGCGCTTTGATAATGTCATGATGGTAGGGCCAGGGGATGGCGATTTCGCCCTGCTCCCGGCTGCAAGTGTGAATAAGGTGCGGGAAGAAGTGGCGGAAACGCTCATCCGGCAACTCACACAGCTTGGCTACCAAGTGACGACTGGCTAGGTGAATCAGACACGCTAGGCATTGCACGCTGTCAGGCAGTCAGGCAGGGACGGCAATCATAATCAGAGGGAAATGGGTCACGGAAATGCTCGTCGCAGTTTGCGACCTCCGTCCTGCCTGCCTGATAGTGTGCAATCACTAATGCTGGTTTGCTCGTGGCGCGATGTAACAACTGGCTGGCAGCCAAATGGCTTATCGCACCCCCAGCGACCCCTGGGGCAACGACGACTCACCGGCTTTTTATCCACATTTTGTTCCTCCTCACGCCCTGGGGTCGCCCAGATAATGGCCCCGGGGTCAGGAGGAGCAACAGAACAGGAGGCTATGATGCCAATCTTACGACAAGCACCCGAATCACTAGCATATTTTGAGCAGGAGGCCTGGGAATATCTGAAGGATAAGCACCCAACACTCGCTGAGAAGATAGACGCCGATATATCAGCAGGGTGGAGTCCACAGGACCTTTCACGGCGCATCAAGCAAGGGATTGGGGACGACCGCATTGCCATCACCAAGCGAGTAGAGCTTGCAGCCATCTATCGCACGAAGGAACGAGCCGATGGCTCCTAATCATATCCGTGGCTATAAACAGTGCCGCCGATGTGGGGCACAACTCAAGGGATTATTCCGCAATTTGGACGAGATGTTTGCCTGGTCACACGAACCCGAACTGTGCCCAGCCTGCCAGGACCGAGACAACCATTCGCTTAGAATCAGTCGGATTTGGAAGGAACGAAGGGAGACGGACAGCGACAATCGTGCACTGGACTATTAAGTCATGGCAAATTGGCACGTTCGTGCAGTCCTGGCCAATCGGGATGTCTACAGCGATGCAATAGATAGGGACATAATGCTCGCAATAGCGACCCACATTGGCAACG
>Ga0255048_10002504_pt1 | contig 11648 bp, 7 predicted proteins | sample JV7_2_2_MG_FD_183619 | JGI IMG/M metagenome (GOLD analysis project Ga0255048, IMG submission 183619) | Seawater microbial communities from Jervis Inlet, British Columbia, Canada - JV7_2_2 | ecosystem: Environmental > Aquatic > Marine > Inlet | place: Canada: British Columbia | collected 2016-10-06
AGTCGGCGGCGCCCAGCATCGAGGTGTCGTTGTACGAGTCGCCCGCCGCGATCACACGATAGTTGAGACCGTGAAATGCCTCGACGGCGCGCCGCTTGTGGTCGCGCTGGCGCAACCGGTAGTCGACGATCCGGTCGTTCTCGACGACAAGGCGATGGCAGAACACGGTCGGCATCCCGAGATGAACCATCAGCGGAGCGGCGAACTGCTCGAACGTGTCCGACAGAATGACCACCTGCGTGAGCGAGCGGAGCTGATCGAGAAACGCTCTTGCGCCCGGCATCGGCTCGAGCCCGGCGATCACATCGCTGATCAACGACGAAGTCAAACCGTGTTCGACCAGCACCGCCAACCGATACTGCATCAACACGTCGTACTCAGGTTCATCGCGCGTGGTGCGGCGGAGTGCGTCGATGCCGGTCCACTCGGCGACGGCTATCCAAATCTCGGGCACGAGGACACCCTCGAGGTCGAGCGTGACGATTGTTTGGCGCGAGTCGAGCGACATGCGAACCAGTTTGGCGGAAGTGCGTTGCGATGGAGATATCGACCCGCTGAACAGCCGTGGCCGACGGTTCAGCCGGAGGATCTGGTCGCCGTGCCGACCGGCTCGGACAACCGGACGTAGCCCAACAGGGGAGTGGCTCGTACCCGCGCCTGGGCACCTTGGGGAGCTGCGCTGCGCTCGTTGGCCAACCACGCCGAGACGGTCCTGCGCTTGCCGTCATCGACCGCCAAATAGGTAGAGAATCGGTCGCGCTCCGCAAACGGCTTGACTACGGTGACCAGCACCGGTGGCAACACCTCTGTCGGCCGGCGGGCGCGAACGACGGCGCCCAGCCGCTCGCGGGTCGCCACCGAATCGACGGCCCCGGCGATGATTGCCCAGGCACCCCAGATGATCGGGAGCCAGCACACCACAGCCAGGATCTCGGCAATTTTCTCGATCAGGTCGATCTGGCCGGGCACACGCTCGAACAGCGACTCCAGAGCTTCGCCGTCTGACACGCGATCGAGGAAGCCGCGAACCCATCGCGCCAAGAAGAACACGACGACCCCGGCCGCTCCGACCTTCCAGGGATGCTGACCGTACCCCGGCCGAACGGGGTAGTGAACCCTGACGATGTGGGGTGTTCCACCGGCTTCGGACCAGGCGGTTCGATGGTCCTCGGGCGCAGCCGGCAGTTCGTCGAGCACCTGGGGAGCAACCCCCATCACGCACGCATGGGCGAGAGCAATCTGTTGAGTTGGTGAGGCGATCACACTGGCGTGTGAGGGAATCCCGTCGCTCAGCCGCTGCCGGTACCCCATCCACGCTGCCGTGCGGGCGGCGCCGAGGTCGGTCGGCCGTTGGGCCGATCCGATCGCTCTGGTCACGGTTCCCCAAGCCAGACCGACCAAGGCGACGATGGCGACGACCCAGACCGCACGCGATATCCACGACTCGGAGATAGCGATCTCGTCGCCGCCGCGGGCTCCGAACCAGCATGCGAGCAGGCCGACCGCGGCGGCGACAGCGCCCGGTGCCAGCTCGATCGGTGTGTATCTGCGATTCGACAGGCCGACCTGATGGGTCTCGGCGGCGACCAGGCGTCCAAATCGAAGCCACCAGCGCCGATCGAGCCGATGGTGTGAGCTCGCCAACGTGTTGGCGGAGGTGACGTCATTGAAGGCTCGAGCCGCAAGATGGTTGAGGACCTGCTGCTCGAACGGACGCAGAGAGTCGCCGGCGGCAGGGTCGCCGCGCGTCACGACGACCAACTCGCCCTCGACCGTGGTGAACCGGATCCAACCGCGCGCCGCCAGATCGAGCGCGGTCGCGGCGACGGCGGTGCGCGGCGCGTCGTATCGGTTGGTCAGCAAGGCCACGACCGCCGGGGATTCGAGCTGACCGTTCTCGAGCGGCTCTGGTCTGCGGGCCGGACCCGGCGGCTCGAGGCGTGCTCGCGTGCTCCATTCGGCGTAGCCGTGCAACGACCAGCCGACGACCGCGCACACGACTGCTAACACCAAAGTGGTGGTGGTCGGCCGATTCCAGAAGGCGAGCGCTCCACCGTGCTCGACCGCGGGCATCTGGGGCGTTCTTAACACGGTTCGTCTGTCGAGGCCGGGGTCACAACACTGACGGTACCTGTACGCGACGCCCGCAGCCGGGACACGGTCGTTTCGAGATCGGTGGGGTCGTGGCTCGAGGTGGTTTCCGTCTGGCCGACCCGCAGACCAGTAGCCTCCCGAACGATGCAGACCGACCAAGATCCACGGGGTCCCGCGATCGTTGCTGTCGTGGGAGCCGGCTATGTCGGGTTGACGACGAGTGCGTGCCTGGCATCGATGGGTCACGATGTGACCTGCGCCGATATCGACGTCGAGAAGATCGACCGACTCCGCAACGGCGAGATTCCGATCGTCGAAGCTGGTCTTGGGGATGTCGTCTCGGAGTCGGTGGCAGCCGGAAGGTTGCGATTCGTGACTGGAGCGGCAGCAGCGGCCTCCAACGCAGAGATTGTCTTTCTGTGTGTCCCAACCCCTCAGGACAACGATGGCAGCGCAGACCTGTCGTACATCCAGGCGGCAGCCGGCGAGATCGCTCCGGTGCTGCAGCCGGGCGCGATCGTGGTCAACAAGTCGACGGTTCCGGTCGGCTCGGCGCGCGTTGTCGAGCGTGTATTGAAACGCTCGGACGTGAGTGTGGTTTCCAATCCCGAGTTCTTGCGAGAGGGCTCGGCGGTGTTCGACTTCCTCCATCCCGATCGCGTCGTCATCGGGGGGGACGACGAGGCGGCCGCCCATGTCGTTGCCGATCTGTATTCGCAACTCGACACGGAAATCTTGATCACGGATGCCGCCTCTGCGGAGACGATCAAGTACGCCGCCAATGGATTCTTGGCGATGAAGATCTCGTTCATAAATGCGGTCGCGGCGATGTGTGAAGCGGTGGGCGCCGACGTCGCCGACGTGATCGAGGGCATCGGATCCGATCGACGAATCGGGCGGGCTTTCCTGAGACCCGGCCCAGGCTGGGGAGGCAGCTGCTTCCCAAAGGACTCGCAGGCTTTGATCAGCATCGCCGCCGATCACGGATACGACTTTTCGATGATGCGCGGCGTTATCGATGTCAATCACGAACAGCATTCGAGGATGGTCAGCAAGATCGCCAGGGCGGTCGGCCGCGACTTGTCGCCGGAGCTTTCGCTCCAAGGCGTTACCGTCGGAGCGCTCGGCTTGACGTTCAAGGCCGGCACCGACGACCTTCGAGAATCACCGAGCCTGGTGATTCTCGATCGTCTCAGCGCAGCCGGTGCCGAGATCGTCGCCTACGACCCGACGACCGTCGGGGTGCTCGATCACATGCGAGCCGAGCGGCTCGGAAACCTGCGGCTGGCGGACAGCGCGCTGGCGGCCGTCGATGGCGCCGACGTGGTGGTGATCCTCACCGAGTGGCCCGAATTCGCCGGGCTCGACCTCGACGAGGTCGCTGATGCGATGCGCGGTCACTCCGTGGTCGACACCCGAAATGTGCTCGATCCGGGCGCTGTTCGCTCCGCCGGCCTCGACTACGACGGCGTCGGGCGCCGCTGATGGCGAACCTGCTTGTCGCCGGTGGAGCCGGCTTTATCGGTTCGCACCTGATCGACCGACTGATCGGGCGCGGTGACTCGGTGGTGTGCGTCGACAATCTCAGCACTGGCACCAGAGCTCACACCGCGCTGCACGACGACGACCCGAGTTATCGGTTCGTCGAGGCTGACGTTTGTGATCGCGAGCTGCCTGATCTGGTCCGCGGTTCGACCGGGTGTCGATTCGACGCTGTGCTGCACCTGGCGAGTCCGGCATCGCCGCCTGCATATCTGGCGCGACCGATCGAGACTCTCGACGCCGGCAGCCTCGGAACACGTCGTCTACTCGAGATCGCCCGCGTCGACTCGGCGCGATTTGTGTTGGCGTCAACGAGTGAGATCTACGGCGATCCGTTGGTGCATCCGCAGCGTGAATCGTACAACGGCAATGTCGATCCGGTGGCGCCGCGTTCGGTGTACGACGAAGCCAAACGCTTCGCTGAAGCGCTCACGATGGCATATGCCCGTACCCATCGGGTAGCCGTCGGCATCGCGCGGATCTTCAACACGTATGGGCCACGGATGCGGTCCGACGATGGCCGCGTGGTCACCAACTTCGTGTATCAAGCGCTCGCCGGCGAGCCGTTGACGATCTTCGGCGACGGATGCCAGACACGCAGCTTCTGCTATGTCGACGACGAGGTCACCGGGCTCGTGGCTTTGCTCGACAGCGATCAGGTCGGTCCCATCAACATCGGCAACCCGCACGAGGTCTCGATCCGCGAGTTTGCTGATCTGGTTATCGAGTTGACGGGCTCATCGTCGACGGTCGAGTTCCATCCGGCGCCGATCGGCGATCCATGTGTTCGCCAGCCCGATATCAGCCTTGCGATTGACGTGCTCGGGTGGCAGCCGACGGTCTCGCTTGTCGAAGGTTTGCGTCTCACTATCGATGATTACCGCAACGGTTCGGTGACCTGATCGGCCGACGTCGGAACGTTCGTCTGATCCGCTCCACACTGCGTCCGAGCGAGGTTCGGCGTCGTACACTGTGCCGACGTGTGGCGCCGACGGATGATGAGGGCCCTGCGGCCTGATTCGTTCGAGGCACGTAGAGGCGAATTTCGCGAACTGGTCAATCGGTCCCGTGAGGTCGTTCTGCTGGCCGCCGTAACCGGTGTGGTGACCGGTCTGGCGGTTCGAGGCTTCGAATACCTGGTCGACGAATTGTATACCCGCGTGCTCGAAGCGCCGCTGTGGTGGAGTGCACTGGCGCCGGCGATCGGTCTCGTGTTGGCGGCGCTGATTTTGCGGATCATGGGTGGGGGTGCCTCGCCTGCGACCTCGGACGAGTACCTGAGGGCCTTCCACGATCCCGCCTATCGACTGCGCCCCCGACACCTTGTCGCTCGAATCACCGCTTCGATCGCGACGCTCGGCTCCGGCGGTGCGCTCGGCCTCGAAGGACCATCGCTGTACGGCGGTTCGGCGCTCGGTGGGATGATCCAGCGACGGCTACCCAAGCCGTTCCGTGGCAGCGACCATCGAACCCTCCTGGTGGCGGGGGCGGCAGCAGGGGTCGCGGCGATCTTCAAGGCACCCGCCACCGGCGCGATCTTCGCCCTCGAGGTGCCATATCGCGACGACATGGCACGTCGAATGTTGCTGCCTGCACTGGTGGCGAGCGCAACCGGCTACCTCACGTTCGTTACCCTCAGCGATACGGTTCCGCTGCTCAGCGTCGGCGAGTTCTCGATCCCGAACTTCCAACTGATCGACTTGCTCGGCGCCCTTCTGGTCGGCACCGCCTGCGCGATCGGTGCTCGCTCGTTCGCCAAGCTGATGCGGATCGCCAAGGGCTTCGCATTGCGATCCTTGCCGTTGCGGCTGGCGGTCAGCTCGATCTCGCTGGTTGGGCTGTTCTTCCTCTCTCGCGAACTGACCGGACTGCCGCTCAGCCTCGGCGCCGGCTACGAGGTGTTTCGAAGTTGGCTGTTCGTCGAACGTGACATCGCGCTGTGGCTGCTGGTGGCGATTCTCTTCATTCGTTGTCTGGCGTCGGCACTGACGATGGCCGGGGGCGGCGTCGGCGGAGTGTTCATTCCGTTGGTCGTCGGCGGGGGATTGATCGGCCGCGGCATCGCCGATGTGATCCATCCCGATCGCGCCGCGCTCTACACCCTGCTCGGGATCGCTGCCTTCTTGGGAGCCGGGTACCGGGTTCCCCTGGCCGCTGTGATGTTCGTCGCCGAGACCACGGGCAAACCGAACTTCGTCGTCCCGGCGCTGTTCGCCGCGGTGGCGGCCGAACTGGTGATGGGCGAACAGTCGATCACGGCGTTCCAACGTCGTCCCGGCACCGACTGACAGCCGACCGGATCGGCCGCGGTTCGCATCTCGGCTCGCCGTGCGGGGCCCAACGACTGGGCGCTCTAATGCTCGTCGCATCTGCTCGGACCCACGTAGTCGACCGGTTGCAGTTCGCCTGTTGACCGACGCTCCGGGCAGAATCGACGGATGGCAGACACAGAGGCCTCCCTGCACACCATCTCGTCGACGCTGCAGGGCACGATCGTCAGCCTCGAGGTGGCGGTCGGCACCTCGGTAGCGGCAGGCACGGTGCTCGCCCTGGTCGAGTCCATGAAGCTCCATCACGAGGTACTGGCCGACCGGGCGGGAGTGGTGGCGTCGATCGACGTCGAGGTTGGCGCCACTGTGCTCACCGGCGACAGCTTGATCCGACTCGGTGCTCCCGACGCCGGGGTCGACGCCTCAGCGGCACCCATTGCGGAAGCTGGGCCCGTGGGGCTCGAGCGCAGAGATCTTAGCGATGTCATCGACCGTCATCGTCTCGGCCTCGACGAAGCCCGTCCCGATGCTGTTGAGCGACGCCGCGCGATCGGTCGCAGAACAGCTCGCGAGAATGTCGGCGACCTCGTTGACGAGGGGTCGTTCGTGGAGTACGGGCCGCTGGTGATCGCTGCCCAGTCCAAGCGGCGTGAGCACGAGGACCTGATCACCCGGACTCCGGCCGACGGCATGATCGGCGGTGTCGGCACGATCAATGCGGATCTGTTCGAAGGTCGCGCTGCGCGTGCGATCGCGATGTCGTACGACTACACGGTTCTGGCCGGCACCCAGGGCCATCGCAATCACCGCAAGAAGGATCGGCTTTTCGAGGTCGCCGAGCAACTCCGGCTCCCGATCGTGTTCTTCACCGAGGGCGGGGGAGGCAGGCCCGGCGACACCGACACCGGGGGAGTGACCGGCCTCGACTGCCTAGCATTCGTGTGGTTTGCCCAGCTCTCCGGCACCGTGCCGTTGGTCGGCGTCAACGCCGGATACTGCTTTGCAGGCAATGCGGCGATTCTGGGCTGTTGCGATGTCGTGATCGCCACCGAGGACTCGAACATCGGCATGGGTGGACCGGCGATGATCGAAGGTGGCGGACTGGGTGTCTACGACCCGACCGAGGTCGGGCCGATCGACGTGCAACAGTCCAGCGGAGTCGTCGACCTCGTCGCCGACGACGAGGTCCACGCCACCGCGCTCGCCAGGCGATACCTGTCGTATTTCCAGGGTTCGATCGACGACTGGTCGTGCGCCGACCAAACCGAGTTGCGCGACGTCGTCCCTGTCGACCGGTTGCGCGGCTATGACGTGCGCAATGCGATCGCCCTTATGTTCGACTCCGGTTCGGTGCTCGAGCTGCGCCGCGGTTTCGGGGACGGCATGATCACGGCACTGGCGCGGGTCGAAGGACGACCGGTCGGCGTGATCGCCAACAATCCGGCCCATCTGGCCGGCGCCATCGACAGCGATGGATCCGACAAGGCGGCACGGTTCATGCAGCTCTGTGACGCTCATCGCCTGCCGATCGTCACACTCGTCGACACTCCAGGGATGATGGTCGGCCCAGATGTGGAGGCAACCGCACTCGTGCGGCATTGCAGCCGGTTGTTCGTGACCGGGGCGAACCTCTCGGTGCCGATGATTTCGGTGGTGTTGCGCAAGTCGTACGGGCTCGGAGCGCAGTCGATGATGGGCGGCAGTACGAAGGTACCGCTGGCATGCGTGTCGTGGCCGACCGGCGAGTTCGGCGGAATGGGCCTCGAGGGCGCCGTTCACCTGGGATATCGCAAGGAACTCGAGGCCTGCGCCGACGATGCGGCACGCCAGGCACTGTTCCGCGAACTTGTCGATCGGTTGTACGAGTACGGCAAGGCGATGCGAATCGCCGAGTTCTTCGAGATCGATGACGTGATCGATCCGGCCGACACCCGGCGATGGATCACCACGCTGCTCGAATCGGCACCCCCACACCCGCCGGGCCACATCGCTCGCCCCAACATCGACACCTGGTGACACAGCGTTACCGCAGGTGCCAGGCACCTGCGGTAACGCTTGCATCAGTTGCCGAGTAGCTGGTCGAAGATGTAGTTCGACTGCTTGACACTGCCCATCGTTGCGCTCGACGAGGATGAGTAGCGGTGGCCCGGGTAGAGGATGATGTCATCGTCAACCTTGGCAAGCCGATTGAGGCTGTGAATCATCTGGGCGTGATCGCTACCTGGCAGGTCGGTGCGCCCACACCCGTCAAGGAAAAGGGTGTCGCCCGACACCAGCTTGCCGTGTACGAGAAAACACTGACTGCCGGGGGTGTGGCCGGGCGTATGTACGAGCTCGATCGGCAGTTCGCCGACGGTGACGATGTCACCCGAGTCGTGGCCGACAAGATCGGCTTCGGTCACACCTGCTGAACGGGCCACCCAAGGGATCTCGTCGCGCTGGACGTGGACCGGGCACGACACGTGTTCGAGCAGTCCTGCCACGCCGGCGATCTCATATCCCATGATCGAACCGCCGATGTGATCGGCGTGGTAGTGGGTCGCCAACACGCCGGTGATGGTCATCGCGTCGGCGGCAACTGCGTCGATCAAGCCGGCCGGGTCGTAAGCCGGGTCGACCAGCACACATTCGCCGGTCGCCCGATCACCGATCGCGTACACGAAGTTGACCATTTGGGTCGCGATCTGATCGCCGACGGCGAAGTCTCGGCCCGACAACAATTGTCGGAAGTACAGGCGGTCGTCATTGGGGTCGGCCATCGCGCCAGCGTACGCTTCGGTTCCGTGGCGAACACATCTGGGCCCAACACCTCTCCGTCGGACACGTCCGAGCGGTTGTCATCGCTCACCGCCGGGCAGCAGATCTTGTACGGAGGCGACCGGGTGTCACAGGTGTCAGCTGACTTGGCGCAGCGATTCCACGCCGGTGATCGGCTGATCGTCGACCCGCTATCGGGTGATCTGTTGCACGTTGCGGCCCGCGAACACGAGGCCGCGGCTGTCGCAGTCGGCGCAGCGGTCGAAGCGTTCTCGCAGCTTGCACTGTGCGCTGACGAGCAGATCACCCTGTTCTTCGAAGCGTTCGCGGAGCGTTTGGCCGACGACACGACATTCGCTCCGATCGCCGCTGCCAACCGCGCTGACGTCGAGCGTGCTGCCGCACGCGGTCGGTCCACGACGCGACTCGAACTCACCGAGTCGATGCGGTCGGACATGGTGGCGGGCCTCCGCGGCTGGGCGGCGTCAGACGGTGTTCGCGACACGATCGAACGCACCATCGAGCACGACGGATGGTCGATCGAGGCGCGGCGGGCACCACTCGGTGTGATCGGGTTCGTGTTCGAGGGCCGCCCGAATGTGTTCGCCGACGCTGCCGGGGTCGTCCGGACCGGCAACACGGTCGTGTTCCGGATCGGGTCTGATGCCCTCGGAACAGCTCAGGCGATCGTCGAACACTGTCTCGATACGGCACTCAGCCAGGCCGGGCTCCCGGCGGGCACTATCTCCTTGGTGGCGTCGGCTGCGCATGCGGCCGGTTGGGCGCTGTTCTCCGATTCGCGTCTGTCGTTGGCCATCGCCCGCGGTTCTGGCGGCGCGGTTACCCAACTCGGTTCAGTCGCCCGCCAGGCCGGGGTTCCGGTCAGTCTGCATGGAACCGGCGGAGCATGGCTCATAGCGGCTCCCGACGCCGATCTGTCGCGTTTCCGGGCTGCCGTGCGACATTCGTTGGATCGAAAGGTCTGTAACACGCTGAACGTGTGTTGCATCGTTCGCCAACGCGCCGCAGAGTTGGTCCCGGCGTTCCTCGAGTCGATCACCGTTGCGGCTCGAGATCGAGGCGCCGCCGGTCGAGTTCACGCCACGGCCGAGGCGCTCGAATTCGTACCCGCACAAGCATTGGGTGACCGCGTCCAGGTCGGCCGCGCCGACGGCGTCCACGACGAGCCGTTCGTGTCGACGATCTCAGCCGACGAGTTGGCGCACGAATGGGAGTGGGAGCGGTCGCCAGAAGCGACAATTCACGTGGTCGACGATGTCGACCAGGCGGTTGCGCTGTGCAACACCCATAGTCCGCGGTTCGTGGCCTCGCTAGTCAGCGAATCGCCGGACGCGCACGACTCTTTTTTCGCCACGATCGACGCACCGTTCGTCGCCGATGGGTTCACGCGATGGGTCGACGGGCAATACGCGCTCGACACTCCGGAGCTGGGCCTGTCGAACTGGGAGGGTGGCCGAATGCTCGGGCGGGGAGGCATCCTGTCGGGCGACTCGATCTACACCGTCAGATATCGAGCGACGATCACCGACCCGAACCTGCACCGCTGATCTCGCCGCCGCCGATAGGCGGTCGGGCCTTATTCCCAGACGCCGTTGATGTCGACGATCACGTGCACGGCGTTCTTGCTGTACACGCACAGGTCGCCTTCGCCAGACAGCTTGATCATCGCGCCATTTGCGGTGACGAACTGCGAAGCCACAATGTTGACGTTCGACGTGTTCGGACGAGTTCCGCACGGATACACGGTGAGATAGCTGGCGTTGACGACATCCGTCGCCGTGATGTTGACGGAGACGGCCTTGGCGCCGGCCGGGATGCCGCGTTCGCCGGCGATCTTGATCCGCACGACTTGGTCGGCGGCAACCCGTCGACCGCTCGTCGACTCGTTGAGACCGCGGTAAGCGGAACGGCTGTCGAAGATGCGGATCGGGCCGAGTGGGGTGAAGTCGAACCCACCGGTCTCAGCGAAGTAGCCGGTGTAGTCGACGGCGACATCGGTGTCGCGAAGCGAGCGGAGACAGATCCGACCCTGACCATCGACAGCGGTGACGACCGAGTTCGGGCGATAGTCCATCCGGACGTAGTTGATGTTCGAGATACTGTCGGAGGCTTCGCCGCAGGGGTAGACCTGCAGGTGGCCCGGGCCGTCAGGCTCGATCACGGTCACGTTCATTGTCACGCCGAGCGACCCGGCGGGGGCGCCACCAGGGACACCGGTCACCTTCAGCGCGATCTCGACGCCAGCGTTCAGGGTCTGCTCGCCGGGATCGCGAGAGTCGAACAGACGGTTCGGAGCGACCGGGACGAACCCACTGCCTTCGGTCGAGTCCCGGTAATAGCCATTGATATCGACGATCAGATCGGTAGTGACCAGCGAGAAGATGCACATGTCGCCCGATGCCAACGGAACGATCGCCTGGTTGGCGACTGTCTCGCCGGGTTTGTATCCCAGCGTGCTGACCGCCGGGACATCGGCGGTGCAGTTGTATGCGGTGATGTAGCCGTAGTTCGAAGCGTTGACGACGGCAAAGTTGGCACTCACGGCCGAAATGTCGCTGCCCCCCACCTCGATCCGGGCGACCTCGCCGGCCTGCAGGCGGACCGCGCCCAGATTGCTGCGGGTGTCGACCAGACGGAACGGCGTGACCGGTTCGAATTGGGTGGGACCCGCAGTCGGGCCGGTTTCGGGGGTCTCCGGCGGCGGTGCTTGGAGCGCAGCGTCGCGATCGACCGTGAACGACCAGGTGACGTTGCCGCCGTCGGTATTGACGTTGACTGTGTAGGTGCCGTCGGCGAGATCCGTGCGTGGCATCACGACGACGGCGTTGTCGCCGTCGAGGACCGCCCTAGCTGTGGCATTGCCGCTGGTGTTGCCCCCGTGGAGTACACACGTAGGCACTGGACCGTTAGGACCGGTGATGGTGGCGGTCGCCGAACTCACGTCGTTCGGCATCATCGCGATCA
>Ga0255048_10002505_pt1 | contig 11646 bp, 23 predicted proteins | sample JV7_2_2_MG_FD_183619 | JGI IMG/M metagenome (GOLD analysis project Ga0255048, IMG submission 183619) | Seawater microbial communities from Jervis Inlet, British Columbia, Canada - JV7_2_2 | ecosystem: Environmental > Aquatic > Marine > Inlet | place: Canada: British Columbia | collected 2016-10-06
CGGGACCACGGCTGCACCCTCTGCGCAGTACCACGACTCGACGGGCTCGAATGCAGCTTGGATGTCGAGGAGTTCGTCAATCATCGTTGGTCGTGGCCGCGTCGATGGCGGCGCGTTCGGGGGTTAGGGTGTGTAGTGGTGTCACTCATCGGCTGAAGTTATATCCGACGTAGGTCACCAAGAATGACCCTCGTGTACTTGCTCCAGGCTTAACGCGCTGGAACAGACTGCCATATTTGTGTGGCAAGGTTCGCCATCGTTCGTGAACAACCTGGGTGGACTGGTACTCTTCGTCCGACAGCGAGTAGTCGATATTCTCCGCCACGGCAGACAGGAACGCGCTGGGGTCGTGATGCCCCTTCGCATACCAACCGAAGAAGTCCCCTCCTCCCACCTCCCAGACTGACTCGACCAAGATCATGTTGGTGTAGTCACTCACCCTTACCTCCAATCCGATCGAGCAGGGCGCAAGCCCGTATGTAAGCGTCTTGCTCCTCGATGTAGGCGACTTGTCTGACGCAGTAGACCAAGTCGATCAGAACCTCGATCAACTCATGGACAGCGGCCAGCCTCTCGGTGTCGGTGGGGGTGGGCTTGGGCACAATCCGACCATCTACTCCCAGCGCCAACCACCCCGAGCCGTCGCACTGACGGAATTTACGCATCCCACCGCCCTGAGCTGTGATTCCACCAAGGTGCTTGCACTTACCGCATCCCGGGCAGCGCGTTCGGGGGTTGGGGGTGGGCTTAGTGGTGTGGCGCCACTTGGCAATCGTTCCACAGTTCGGGCACGGTCCCGGCGGGTCTACGGTGGCTGTGAAGGTAACCCCGCATTTGCACGTCAGGTCTAGAGTGGGCTCCTCCCTCGCCAAGAACCCCGAGCCGTCGCAGCGAGGGCACTTGTGCCAAGGCTCGCGGGGAGTAGCACCGGGGACGATACCGACAGCAGTGGGGCACCCCGGGCAGCGCGTTCGGGGGGTGGGGGTGGTCATACCAGCGACTCGGGCTGCCACTCACGCACGAAGGCGCGAACGACTTTGCGCAGTACGTTGCGAGCGTCTTCCGGGATCGCCTCGTAGCCCATGATCGCCTGCTCCAGGTCGCCGGGGCGCATGGCGCCAGCGTTCGGATGGAACGGCGCGAACTCGCGAGGCTCCATGTCCAGGTACGCGAGCAGCCGCAGCAGCGAGTCGGGGACGCCGAGTCGGTAGCGCGGGTCGTCGTTGCTGTGGCGGGCACGGAAGGCGTAGTTCTTGCCGCTGAGACCCAGCTCGCGGGTCACATCCTCGTAGGTGAGCCCCTCCTGCTCCATCTTCGCTTCGAGGTAGAGGGCGACGAGCGACTGGAACCGATCCTTGGCTGCCAACACGTCGAGGCCGCGCTGCTCTCGGGGGTTCACGGCTGACTCTCCTTCTCGATCGTCTTCTTCCGCGCGTTGATGGCGCGCTTGATCTCGAGCCGGTGAGCCGGTGTCCATGCCCGGCTGCCGTGCGTTGCGCCGATCGTCTGGAGTTCGTCGACGCTCTTGGCTGCGGTGGCCTCGTGGACGGCGGCGACCATCTCGTCCTCGCTGGGCGGCTTCTCGTCACCCGCGGCCCACTGCGCGAGCTTCTCGCCGATGTCCTCTGAGAGTTGCTCTTCCTTGAAGGCGTCGATGAACTGCTTCGGCAGCTTCGCCATCTGCCGCTCGCCAGGGAGCGTGGGATTCCAGGTCGGCGTCCCGTCGCTGCGCGGGTAGAGCAGGCACGTCGCCGTCATCTCGTAGAGAAACTCCGCCCCGGCGATCGGCATCCAGCCGAGTTCCTTCGGCTGCGCCCCGGTCTGTAGCTTCATCTTCTCCTTCGCGCGGAAGCAGCAGATGAGGTTCACGCCGAGTTGCAGCATCGTGTTGATGAGCCGCTGGCGCTGGCCCTTGGGCTTGATCCAGGCGGCGAAGTTGAGCTTCTGTCGCTTGTCCCAGTCGGTGCCGGCCTTCTCGTCGAGGAACTGGTCGTGCATCTCCAGCACCCCGCCCGGTCCCTCGTGCTCGTGGGAGAGCGAGTCGACGATCACGATCGAGGCCTTCTGCGCGACGCAGTATTCGATGGCCTCCAGGTAGTCGAGCGGACTGAAGGGCGGGTCGAAGGGGACGTGGTTGAAGTCGAAGTCGTCCGCGTAGTGGAGGGCGCGGCGGGCCTCGGTGTCGATGTAGAAGATCGTTCCGCCAGTGACCCGCTGCATCCCGGTGGCGAGCCGTAGGGCCGAGTAGGTCTTGCCGCTGCCGCTGGCTCCGATGAGCCCCACGAGCAGAGGCACCCGCTCGCGCTTGGCCTGCTGGCTGGTGAAGGTGCGGCTCATGCGTTGCGCTCCTCGAGTTCCATGGCCTTCGCGACCGCCCAAGGCGGGGCCTCAAGCGGGATCGGCTGGTCGGCGTGCGAGGGCCAGTTGTCGTTCGCGAGGCACTGCTCCCAGAGGGCGATGGCGTGCTGCCAGCGCGACTCACCGAGCTGTCGCATCGACCCCGCGCAGTAGACGGGGGTCAGGGCGAAGGGCGGGACCGACTGCGCGAAGAGGAAGATCCCCGACACCCGCCCGGTGTTCTCGGGATGGAGGATCTCCATCGCGCTCGTGTAGGCGGAGTCTTGGATGACCGCCGCGCCGCGGACCATCGCCGCCGCGCAGGCGTCGGGGTGGACGCTCGCGGTGGTGGTCTTGAGGTCCACCCAGCGAGTCGCGTCGGGACTGACCCAGTCGGGGATGCCGGAGCAGAGGACGCTGCCCATCGGGCTCGTCTCCTGCCACTGGATCTTCCTCTCAGCGAGGCCTTCCGCGATGCCGTAGCCCAGGCCGTCGAGCATCGAGAAGATGCGGCCCGAGAGGTCGTGGAGGGGGCCCATGTCCTTCGCGAGGATCGGGATCTTCTTGGCTGCACGAGTTTCGTCCCGCTCGGCCTGTGCAGCCTTCGAGCGGTAGGAATCGTGTTCCAGCGCCACGATTTTTTCCCCATCCTCTAGCACTAGGCTATGGATGGCCGACCCGCGTTCGCGAAGCGCCAGCGCCTGGTCGGAGATCTTGATGCAGTTGCCGAGCAGTCGATGCTCAGCCCATGCTTGCAGCGGGCACTCGGTCACGATGGCGTGGGCGATGTAGGGGGAGAGGGCAGGGGTTTCGGGCATATCAGTTCACCTTGATGATGTTGGAGACCACCGCTCGGTTCTCGGCCTGCTTGATGGCCTCGAGCAGCGCTTTCGTGAAGTCGACCGGCAGGGCGTCGATGTAGACGCTGGCACCGCTCGCCATGAAGACCTCGCACTGGCCCTCGTACCCGGGCCCGATCCTCGGCGCGATGAACTCCACGGCTTCGAGGTTCAGAATCACCTTGTCTATGGGTTGGTCGTCAGGCGCTTTGAACGCTCCGAAGATCACTCGTACCTCCCGTGCTGATCCTTCGGCAGGATCGCGCGTTCGATGGGACTCATCCCAGGGAGCCCGAGGCGCCGCCGTTTCGGGTCGCGGGGCTGGTGGAGATCCACGGGCGGGACACGCAGCCGCACAAGAGACGGCGCATCCCGCCCGGGATCCTCACAGCGGCACGGCCCCTCCCGCAAGAGAAACGTGAACCGCTGCTCATCTTTGACGTTTCCGCAGGTGCAGACGACGGGCACTACTTATCGATCTCCCGCGTGATCTCGTCGCCCGCCTTGCGCAGCTCCTTCACGCTCTGCGCCAGGCCCTTCGCCAGCTCCGGCAGCTTCTTCGCGCCGAACAGCAGCACCAGGATCCCGGCGATCACCATCAACTCCAGCGCGCCGATTCCAAACATGACCCCTCCCCTTGTTGAAACGAGATTCTACGCCACGGGTGGCGGCAGTTGCAACTCTTGGCCTACCCTGTCACCCATGAGGAAGTTGAAAGCCGCGATTGCGGCCAAGCGCGAACGGGATCCGAAGTTCACCGGCACCACCTACGCCATCTCCCGGCTCTGCAAGGGCGTGAGCCACCAGATGGTCGAGAACCTGCTGGCCGGCACCACCCCGCCGTGGAACGTGCGGGTGTCCACGCAGCAAGAACTCTGCCGGGTGTTCAAGGGTCGAGGGTTGAAGCCCACGGACTTTTACCGCCCCGCCGCCTAGGCGCGCTTTTCGATTTCGGCGTGCTCGAGTTCGAGCGCGAACATGTCTGCCAGTGCGGCCTTGCTGAGAATTTGCAGCGCTCCGGGCGGCATATCCTCGCTGTGGTCGACGATCACCTTGGAGATGGCCTCGACCAAGTGACGATGGCGATCTGCCGTCCTCTGGCACATGCCGACCAGTTGCCCGACCAGTTCCCCCATCGCAGGGTCGCGGTTCTTCAGGTGCGCCAACTTCGATGCGATCTCAATCGCGAGCGCGGCCTTCTCTTCTCTCTCGGTCGTCATCACGCCTCCTCTACGCGGACGCTGATCTTCCCCTTGCTTCGGGGAGCCGTCGTCCATTGGGATACCAGTTCGAGGTTCTGCGGCTTGTCGTCCACGATCACCTTCGCGTGGATCAGCCCGTCGATCACCGGCTTCCACGACGCCATCAGGTTGTCCTCGTCGGGCCGCTGTGTCGAGTGACGAGTGAGCGTCACCTTGGCCCTGGGCAGGGTGCGGGGCGGGCGGTCGCGGCCGACGGCGACGAGTACAGCAGTGTGCCAGGACTTCGCGTGCCGGCTGACCCGTGACCAGTGCGCCCGCTGCAACTCGTTGGGCAGCAGCGGCAGCCCGGGGATCTCGAAGTCGAGCGAGTAGCTCATCGGAGCGGCTGCCCGCAGCGACTACAGTGCGTTCGCTCCAGGGACGCCGGGAAGTCGATGCCGCACTTCCTCGTGTAGGCCCGGACTTGGTTCCGAATGTCCGCCTCGGTGTACGGGATGCGCTGCTCCCTCCAGTATCTATTTGAGTAGGTGTTTCGCTCGACCCCGTGCTTCGTCAGGTACGCCACGATCTCCTGTTTCGTGAGGCCCGAGATGGCCGCCTGATAAAAGCAGCGCGCCAGCCCCATGTACGGAGGTCGCGAGCGCAAGTCTTCGAGCGCCTTCCGACGCGACACGGGTGTCGGGATCGGAAGCCGGGCTCCCTTCATCGGGTGGCTCTTGCCGGGCTTGTAGACGTGGAGCCGCTTGCGACCCATCGGCCAGTCCGCCAGGGAGACGATGTAGTAGTCCGCGTCGGGACGGCCGGGGTGAACCCGGGCGTCCCGGATCACCTTGCCCACGAATCGCTTGTCCGCCTGCGGCCCGCAGACCTCGGCGATGGCGCTTCGTATCAAGGCCTGCGTCTCGGCGTCGAAGCTGCGGATCGGGAGCTTTTCCTTCATTCGCCGGCCGTCAGGGGGCCGAAGATCGCCACGACTTCCGCGTCGGTGAGCGCCGGCGTATCGGGGTCGTTGTGGAACATGACGAAGGTCACGCCCACTCGCGCACCGTCGGAGGAACGGCCCGGCTTGCGGCCCCGGGCGAACGACTCCCGCTCCCAGACATGGCCGGGCGGGATCCGCAGGTACATCAGATCCAAGACGAACTGCGCGGTCTCGCGGTCCCTCGCCTTGAAGCGGATGACGACCTCGCGGGCGTCGTTTCTTCCGGGGTAGATCCTCATTGGGGATTCTCTTCCTGGCGCGGGGCGATGCGCTCCAGCTCGCCGAGCAGCCGCTTGCGCAGGTAGTTCACCGGGTTCTCGTGGGTCGGGACGACTTCACCGCGCACCCCTGTGCCGAGTAGCTTCTCGGTGGTGTACTCGCCGCGCTTGCCGTTCAGGTCGAAGCTGAAGTTGATCTCGAATGTCTTGATCTCACCCTTGTTCGCCATCGGTTCCTCCTATTCGCGCGACTGCATGTCGGCGATGACCTGGGTCGGCGCAAGGTGCGCCAGGTATTTTTCGGTGACCGCCAGGCGCGAGTGCCCGAGTGCTGCGGAGATGAGCGGCAGCGGCCGGTTCTCCATCGCGCACTCGAAGGCAAACGTATGCCTGAACATGTGCGCGTGAACCCGCCGACCGATCCCGGCCTTCTCGGCGAGCTGCGGCAGTAGGCGCCGGACGTAGCTTGCGTCGAGCCGGTGGCCGGTCTGCGTCGCGAACATCGGGTCGGTGTCCTCGAGCACCGTGGACCCGATGCGGAACCCGCGCAGGCGCATGAGCGCCCGGTGCGTCAACTCGTCGATGCCGAGCACGCGCGGCCCCTTGCCACGGGCGAAGCCTTTGGGCCGCAGGATGCGCAGGGTGCGGGCGTCGGGGTCCACGTCGCAGGCGCGCAGCGAGAGCGCCTCGTTGATGCGCGCCCCCGTGCGCCAGAGGACGGTGAGCAGCGCCGCGTTGCGCGCCCCCCTGGCACCGTGGCCGCAGGCGTCGAGCAGCTTCGCCACCTCCTCGCGCGAGAGCACCTCGGCGGGGTAGCGAAGGCCTTTGTTGGCCGGGGTCACGACTCGATCCGGTGGGCGATGGCGGAGTCGTCCTCATCGTCCCAGATGTAGGTCGCTGAGGGATCGTCGTTGTCGCGCTGGTAGATCACCATCGGGGCGCCGCACTCGATGCAGACGCCGTGCATCACGGGGCTGACGACATCCGATTCGAGCGCCACTCGCGGGTGCGTGCATGCCATCGGTCACCTCCCTGGGTCGTTTCCGACTGCCAGCCGTAGCCTACTCGATCGCGCACCCACCCGCCAGCGATGGCATGACCAGATCGCGACGGAATCCGGTCAGGTAGGCGGTGGCCCCCACGATTTGGTAAGGCCGCGCGCCCTATTCGGATGGGGACAAACGGGCCTGTGTCCCTGGGGGCAGAAAGCCCCGGCGCTCGAGGTTGGCTTCTAAGGGCCCTATCTCGAAACGCCGGGGCTCTCGGACCTGTTGAGGGGACTCGTGGGGCGCGCTCGTGGACGCTCAGCCGGTGGGGGCCTCGCGCTCGACCACCAGCTTCCCGAACAGCCGACTCTCGAGCTCGCGCTTCACCTGGGCCAGCGTCGCCCGCTTGATGGGCTGCTGCTCGCCCCGCGGGACGTGTTTGGTCGCCCCCAGTTCCCAGCAGGGAATCTCCATCCCCTCCGCGGCGACCGTGCTCCGCCGGATGGTCCCGAGCACCGCGCTGTGGGTGTTATCGACCCCCTCAAATTCGAGCGTGACCTCGTAGGTGATGTTCCCCGCTTCCTTGGTGCCGTGTTTCGCGTAGCAGACTTCCATGGTTCCTCCTGTTGTGGATCGTGACCGATCCCCTGGCCGGGAGCGCGGGCCTCCCGGCGTGGGGATGGATCAGGGCCTCGGCTTGTGCTTCTCGCACACCGCGCGCAGCCGCCCCGATTTCGTGAAGTAGCACCAGCGCGCCCGATCCTGGCAGGAGCCGCGGAAGCAGCTCGCGAACACGCTCAGCGGTTCGACGCGCATCCCTCAACCCTCCCCGTCGATGCGGGCGAGGGCGGTGCGGAGATCGCGGACTTCTTGCGGGTGCAGTTCGCCGGTTACGATTTCACCGCACCCACCGCAGGTTAGGTGCGCGTCCCCCGGGTAGTTCGGGTCTTCGCCGGAACCGTCGCACCCCTCACACGTCTCGATCTCGTGTGCGTCCACCCAGCGCGCCGCCTCGACCAGCTCCCGGTAGGGGGTCTGATGTTCGGCAATGATCTCGGCGAAATCGCGAATCGTTGCCACCCGCTGCCGCGTCTGGTTCACCCCCGCATAGACTGCGAGGCGATGAACAATCGCCGCCGCTGCCTTTCGCGCCGCTCGGTCGATTGCGTCGCCTCGCGCGCCCACCTGGGCCTCGGTCGGTTTCGATTTCGTCATCTCGTTTCCTCCCTGGGCCGGACTTGGGACCGGCACCGTTGCGGGTTAACGCGGGCCCCTGCCCGCGCCCCTCCCCTACTGGATTTCCCATTTACCGACGGTGTTTCCATTCAGGTCGCGCAACGTCCCGCCCTGCTCGTCGAGCGTGAGCCACTCGAGCCGCTTACCTAGATCCGTGAGAATCCGCGTCAACTCGCCCGGATCGTCAAACGCGGCGTTGTCGCAGTCAATCGAGATGGTGAAGCGCATCATGCACTCCTCTCGGCCGGCGCGGGCGGAACCGGGGGGCCCCATGCGGCGTCCTCGTACCCGGGTAGCGCGTGCCAGGCGCTCGAGCGCAGCGCGTCCACGATGGCCTTCGCCTTGCTCGACTCCCACCCATCGTGCTCGCAAGACTGGTACTTAACGAGGTAGTCAATGTGGTCCTTGTTCACCAGATACGCAGACATTTCCTGTTCTCCCTGGGCGCATAGCGCGCCCTATTCGGTGGGGCAGAGGTCGCCCCGGTTTATCACGCCCCCGCGAGAGCAACGCCCCGCTCGCGTGAAGAATTGCCCGCGCCGTCGCAGCGTAGGCATGTATACGTTGACCGCAGCGCGCCCCCGTCGATCATTACCCGATGCCGCATCCTATCGGGGTGGGGGACGGTCTCGCGGCATCGGTCGCAGTCGTGCGGCGCTCGGGTATCGACCCAACGGTCGCGCAAGACTCGAGGGGCATCGACCGACAGCGCTTCGGCTTCCCATGCCTCCATTTCGGCCCCCCACGATTCCACTTCGGCCTCTGCTATCGCGTCCCACTCCGGCGACTCGAGCGAGCCGTGACCCTCGGGGCAGAGCGGCGGACCTGAGGCGCGCAGCCAGGAACGGGCCAGTCGGACGGGGTACCCGCATTTGGGGCAGCTCGCCTTGAGCATCCGCGTCTTCACGATGCGCTCGGCTTCACTTGGCAGCGGCAGAAAACCGCCGAGCTGCCGAGTACGCGCCGCGGGGAATCCTCGCCCGTGAGCTTGTCTTTGCTCACCACCGTCCGCACCAGCGGGAGCTTGATTGCCTTCTCGCCCTTCTGGACCTGATAGCCTTGCGCTTGCCAGCGGCGGTAGGTGAAAACATCGACGTAGGGCTTGCACTCGCACCCCAGCGCAGCGATGACCGCTACCGCGTTCCCAACACTCGTTCGCCCGAAGCTCCGCGCGTCGGCGGAGGTCATTCGCGGTTGACTCGTACCCACTTCGTTTCTCCCTGGGCTACTGCTAGCCCTATTCGTTCGAGCGGTTGATCCGCCCCGAAGCGGAGGAGCCGCGGGCACTCCCCCGAAACGGCGGGGGTCAATCGGTAAACGTGTCGCACCAACACCCCGTCGGATTGGGACATTGCGCGGCGTGGGGCGGGTGACCGCATCGGCAGAGCGGAGCGGGTGGCGTCACTTCTGCCACTACGGTCGCCCCCACCTCGGAGCAAAGCGCTAGAAATCCGGCTCGAGCTGCATCGGTGCGGCTCTTGCGCTCGGTCTCGAGCCGCCGTCGGATCGCAGGGTCCATCGGGGAGAGCTTCGGGGTGGTGGGCATCATCTCGCGCCCCCCTCGAGCCGCGCGGCAAGCGCAACGGCGTGTCGATCGGCGAATTCGTAATCCGCTTCACGCTCGCCGCACGCTATCAGCAGGGAGCGAACCCCGCCGAAGCGGTTCCCCATATTGTGACCCTCGATGCTCACTTGATCCCAAACCCAGTCGCCGGCGAATACCCCGTCGGGTTTCGGGGGGGAGACGCGGATGTGGTAGGGGGTGTTGGCGATGTAGACTGTGATCCCCCGCCCCGGCTCGAGAGCCCAGATCTGTTGAACGGCGTTCGCAATTTCGAGTGTGCGCTTCACGATGCCACCCCCTCGAGCCCGTCAAATCGGTACGGGTCGCTGGTGTCGCCTTCCACGGCGTTGCGTCCGGCGGGAGTAATTGCGCCGCCCTTGCGGAGCAATCCCTTGCCTACCAGCTCGCCCACAACGGCGTCCCAATCCTCGCGAGTCACGGCGTGCCGATCGCGCCATTCTTTGCGGCCCCGAGGGTTGTAGTGCGCCACGAGTACCAGCACGCGCCGCTGCGCTTCCGGAAGCTCGAGGCGCTCCGGAATGAGAGGCGCAATGCGGGTCGGATGCGCGTGGATGCGCACGGCCGCCGGCTTCCCGCAAAACGTCCCCGATTCCACGATGTAGGCGGGAAGCGCGCGGGGGTCTCCGATCGGCAGCAGACCCACAACGGGTGCCTTCTCGTCCCGCCGCGGCCCAAACGGTTCCGGTCCCCGGAGGTTCACGGTTGCGCCATTCTCACCCACGGCCGTATAGACCGAGCGGCTCCCGCCGTCCCACGAAGTGCCGAACACTTCGACGGAATCATGCGGGACGAGAGTCACAGCCTTCCGCGTCTCGACTCCCGCGGACCGGAGGATACGGGCAATCGACTCGTCGCGGGGATCGGTGTGATAATTGCTCACCGTCCACCCCCCGTCAGGCATGACCCGGTGGTCGAAGTGGAAGGCACCGAAGCGGTCAAATCGATGTCGTCCGAGGCAACCGCGACGGCCAGCATGGCAACCGCTGCCGCCGCTATCGCGGTGAGTGTCCGAAGTATCGAAAGCATCGTGTTCTCCCTCTCTTGGCTCCCTCGAGCCACTTGGTTGATAGGCTATCTATAGCACAACCATCGGCCAGCTCAACACCCTCAATCCAACCGTTTACACGCCCCCCGCTACGCGGACCACCAGCCGTTTAAACGCCTCGAGCCAAGATCGACGGATGCCACCTATAGAACAGGCTCGAGCGGGGCCGACCGATGCGACCGGAGCGCAGCAGACCCGAGCTGCCGGTGACTCGAGCGGTGAGCAGCAGGCTATGCGGATGGGAAGGTGGACGGTGTCGCCACACATGCAGGCAACGGCTCGAGCCTGAAACTCAACGGGCAGCAGGTGGCGCCTCGCGTCCTACTGTCACGCTTTCCACCCCATAGCGTGACACTGGGGTGCAGGCACCGAGCTCGCGCTGCCGCCTCACGGGTCCACTTGCCCCCCGCCTCTGCTCTAACGCCACGAGAAGCCTCTAGAGGGGGGTACCCCCGAAACCGAATCCCCGATGATCTATTACGTCCCCCCCACGAATCTTTCTCGAGATGGGCCGCTTATGCCACGAATGGCCTTCTGGTTCATTTTTCCGCTGGATTTCGCGGTTTGGTCACTTCGTAGTGGGTTTCCCCACGGAAGTGGTAGTCTCGTGCTGCGGCCCTTGACCCGGCTGTTCTCTTGCGAGACCTGGAACGCCCTTGGCTTCGGCTGGGGGCGTTCTACGTTGGGGTAGGCTATAGGTGGCTTCACCCTGCGTTCAGTGGCGCCTCGTCTGGCTCCGGGTCGCGAACCCGGGAAGCGGGCGGGGCGTCATCGCGCTGGGGTCAGCCTTTCGATCCGGCGGCTGAAATTTACCGGGGCAGTCGTAGCTTCACCTGCTCCGGGCCGCTGGATCGGGGGCTGGCGTTCAGTCTCTGCCTTCCGCGAGGTGTCCGCGGCAGAGGCAGCGGTCGTCCGTGTGGCCGCCGTGGATACCGACGCGCCCCCAGCAGGTGCCGAAGGAGTCGTGGAGGTCGTTCGCGTGGCCGCAGCTTCGGCAGCGCGGGTTCGGCGCTGGCTCCGCTGGAGTCGGCGGCGACCGCAGGTTCGCGAGCGCGCGGGCGAGGCGTTCGATCTGCGCGGTGTGGTGCCGGATCATCCCCGGGGCCTGCTGGTCGCGAGACTTCGCGATCTCGCTGCTCAGAGCAGCGTCCGCCTTGCGGATCTGCGCCTCGAGTAGCTCGGTGAGCGGGAGATCGTCTCTCACGCGGAGCGGCGA
>Ga0255048_10002508_pt1 | contig 11639 bp, 13 predicted proteins | sample JV7_2_2_MG_FD_183619 | JGI IMG/M metagenome (GOLD analysis project Ga0255048, IMG submission 183619) | Seawater microbial communities from Jervis Inlet, British Columbia, Canada - JV7_2_2 | ecosystem: Environmental > Aquatic > Marine > Inlet | place: Canada: British Columbia | collected 2016-10-06
AATGCTAGATAGATCTGGACCACCTCTACCTTCCATCTCAGCTAACCTGCCTTCAATACCTGAGAGATCTGGTCCGCCTCTTCCTTCTATTTCAGCTAATCTGCCTTCAATGCCTGAGAGATCTGGTCCGCCTCTTCCTTGAAGTTCAGCTATGCTTTTTTCAATGCTAGATAGATCTGGACCACTCCTTCCTTCCATCTCAGCTAATCTGCCTTCTAATCCTGATAGATCAGTTTGAGGGAGACCTTCTTGGACCTGCCTTCTAATCGCGTCAATATCAACCTGCGGAACGTTAATGCCTTCTTGGACCTGCCTCCTAATAGCATCAATATCGACTTCAGGAACTTTTCTTCCTTCCATCTCAGCTAACCTGCCTTCAATACCTGAGAGATCTGGTCCGCCTCTGCCTTCCATCTCAGCTATTCGACCTTCTATTCCGGATAAATCAAACTGCGGAATATTGATCCCTTCTTGAACCTGTCTCCTAATAGCATCTATATCAACTTCAGGAGCTTTTCTTCCTTCCATCTCAGCTATTCGGCCTTCTATTCCGGATAAATCAAACTGCGGAATATTGATCCCTTCTTGGACCTGCCTTCTAATCGCGTCAATATCGACTTCAGCAGGTATCTGCCCTTGCAGATCAGCTATTTGGCTTTCAAGGCCAGATAAATCAGTCTGCGGAATGTTAATACCTTCTTGGATCTGCTGCCGAAGAGCGTCAATATCAATTTGCCCAGATTCCTGTAACGCTTTAATATTATCTTGAATAGCGGTCAAATCAACGCCGCCCAAATTCGCTTGGATGGAATTTTGTATTTCCTCCATGCTGGGACCGGAGTAAATATTGCCCATTTCCTCGCGCAAGACACGCATCTCTTCCTGCCATCTTGCCTCTTGAGCTGCCCTTTCATCGGCAAGGCGCTGCCGTTCAGCTTCTTGAGCTGCTTGCGCATCTGCTGCTCGTTGAGCTGCTAATTCTTCAGCCTCAAGACGAGCGGCTTCAGCCGCTGCCGCTGCTTCTTGCTGCTGTGCTGCCTCAGCCGCCGCTGCCGCCGCTGCCTCAGCTTCTTGCTGCTGTGCTGCTTCAGCCGCTGCTGCTGCTTCTTGCTGCTGTGTTGCCTCTTCCGCTGCCGCTGCTTCAGCCTCTGCTGCCGCCGCTGCTGCTGCTGCCTGAGCATATTCTTCATCGAGCCCCGGTTGTTGAGAAACAAGCTGATCTAATCCTGCTATCCCCTGATTGCTGCTATAAGTTGGCAAAAAATCAGTAGGGGAGCCGGGTCTGACGCCCCTGTCGAAGACGGGCTGATTCATCAAATAATCAGCCATGGGGCCATAAGGATCTGAGGTATAAGGATCCGGCCTTGTTCTGGCCGCCGCTAGTGCTTCATCATAACTTGGCGGCGGTGGAATTGGCGAACCCGGATCAGGCGCCGGCGGCCCCTCAAAAAAATCAGGCGGCAAAGTTCCAAAATCATCCGAAGGATCTGGTATTTGAGGCGGAGGCGGCTCAACTGGCGGCAGTGGAAACAACCAGTCATCGATTGGCGGCATTGGGCGCGGCATTGGGCGCGGCATTGGCTCCGGCAGCAGAATCCCTATGTCGCGGATTGGCTTCGTTGGCGACAGAATTTCTTCTCGCCACATCTTATTGCCACCCAACTCCTTAGCCATCTATTAATATTCCTTAACCAGCTCAAGAATAACCGTATAAGTATCAGTGCTGCTGGCGCCAATTGTGGTAAATAGAATGTCGCCGGTTTTACCAGAGCCCGCATTGTTGGGTATTCCCGTGAAATCGGAATAATCATGATAACCAGCGCTGTCTTCCGACAGGCCAATCACCAGCACATTAGCAGTGGCGTCAAATAGCAGTTGAACGCCCATACCAACACATTGCCACCATATCTTGGCGACAGTAACGCCGGTACATGCTGTGCCTGAAGAATTTGACGCTAAGGCCGAAACATCGACCTTAACGACCGCTGATTCTCCGGTACCATCAGAAATATTAGTAAATTTAAGGACAGCCTTTCTTTGGCCATCCTGAATGGTTTGCGATGTTACTGCGTCTGCCATGATTCATCTCCTTAGTTAACCGGATTAAGCGTCAGCAAAAGGAGTGACTAAAGTACCTGAACCGAGCAGTTGCCCTTCAACATGATACTTGGCACTGGCGATGGCGGTAATGCGAATAATACTTCCAGCTAAACCACCTTTAGTAGTCCCGTTCTGGGTGATCACATCATTGGCCGCGGCAGATATAAAGCTTTTTCCAGCCGCACTGTCATCTATGCCGGTGTATGAACCACCAACAAATTTATCAGTACCGTCTGTCTTAATGTCCATGTCAGTAGCGGCGGTAACGACTATGAAAGTAAACTGAGCACCTAAGTTTGCCAGTTGACCCGGATCACCTTTATCAGTGGGTTCTGTAACAACAATGCTAGGTAATGTAAATACGCCATCGGCATCATTACAAAGAAGCGGTCGTCCTGCATGGGCAGCCACAGTAATTGTCGTATTAGCTGTTAGGCTAACAACACCACTGTATCCTGCATTGATAAGACCGGCAAGCGATCTAATTGGACCAGCGAAAGTAGTCTGAGCCATTGGGTTTCCTCCTTACGAAAGGTTTCGCCCCAGAGTCTTCGTAAGCGTCCGCTGAGCCGGTCGCTGGGGCTGATTAATCTCAGTCATTTTATTCTAGGCTAATCGGCGAACAAAAAAAAGGGGCCGCAGCCCCTTTATTTTTGTAGATACCTTTCCAATCAGTACAACCGATTTACTGGAAAGTTAGTGTCTACTATCGCTAAGCGCCTTGTGAGCCGTACAATCCTCTCCAATCACTCCATCCAAAACTATAACGCTCGCGAGCTTTATAGCGAATGTTGCCAGTGGTGAAGTCAGGCTCCATGCTAGTTTCCATCGAAGTTCGTTGGAACATCTTCAAACCTTCGCCTTGCTCTGTGACCGAAGTCAACAGGAACCAAGCATCTGGGTCTGTCATGTAGTGGTTAACCGTATAACCGCCGGGCAAGACACCAGTATTGCGGATAGCGTTAATATCGTTGTCTGCCGTTCCAACTCTCTTGTCAGAGTTTAGGATACGGTCGGCAACAAATACCAACTGAGGCGGAATAATCATCTTGTCCGCTTGGACACTGATGGTTAAACCTCTGTCATCCGTAAATGTGCTGATATCAATGAGAGAGTCTTCAAGCGAAGTCTCATTCAAATCTGCCATGGTAGTAGCTCGGTTAGCTGCCGTTCCGCCGCCTGCCAGTGGGTGAGCGGTGTTTATTAAAGACACCCCATCGCCACCAGTGTAGCTGCTGGAAAAAGCATTATTAAGAACGTCAGCGCCTTTCACCTCTTTGGTGTTTGACATTGAACGTGCTAATGCTTTGACATACCGCTTGCCTAAACTATCATAAAGATTATCTTCGACCGCCTCGTCGGTAAGGGCGAAGGCGAGCGCGATTGTCTCATGCGTATATCTTGCTGTGTAAGACTCAGAAGCGTTGTCGAAAACAACCCCCTGACCCTCTGTTTTTGTTGGTGCTGAACCAAAACCGGTAATCAGAACCTCTTCCTCGAATGCACGCTGAGAATCTTCTATTGCGTAGATCTCCTCGTATTCTCGGTCATAACTGTCGTAGCTCATGCCGAAGAGGCTGTTCAAACCGGGCTCAAGCTCTTTAGCGAGCTGTGCGCGTGAAATTGCCATGTTAGCCTCCTATGCTAAGCCAGCGCCTTTGACGCCCATGATATGGTTTTGTATTACCACCATCACGTTCGTATTAGCGGTTGCGACATCGTCGTTATCCGGGTCTTGCGAGATGTCTATTGCTTTTAAAGGCAACGTCGTGGCGGTTGCGCCAGTCGTAACATCAAGCTCCATATTCGAGCGTCCAGAATAAGTATCACCAGTAGTGCTTTGATCGACAACGTCAAAATTGCCAAACAAATCCGCGACTGGATAAGTATCGTCTGCTTGAATTTCAAAAACCACATCAGGATCATCAATTATAAAGGCGATGATGTCTGAAGCGACAATTGATCCGGGGTAATAGTTCTTGTAGACCTGTCCACCTGTTGTGGGGTCCGTGTACTGACACCCGTTGAACACACCAACGAGAGGAACAGTGCTGGAGGCTGCTGCGCGTGATACTGTGCCGCCTGTCAGTTGCTTCACCAAGTCACCTTGGAAAATAGCACCTGACTGATTGCTTGCTACACGATAACGCGATTGACCACCAGAATACGGAGCACCACCCATCATGCGGGAAGGGCTTAAACCGAATGCGGCGTCTTTATTCGCCATATCCTATCTCCTTATCTTCTGCCAAAAGTTACTGAAGTTTCTCGTTTCGGATCATATTTAACATAACGGCCATCGGCATTTGATTCATTGAACATAGTATTGTCCAAAGCATCTTTTGCTTCTCGAGCTTTACCTTCATAGTAGGTATTTCGCTCATCAACCGTTTCATTCGGTATTATCGCCAACAAGAGTCCTTCATTATATATGACGCCAGCGTGTCGTCCGCCATCCATGGTGGGTAACTGCCATTCTGGGGGAAGGTCAGAACCCTTTACAAGTTCCCAGCCTTCGCGCAAACGTCTGCTGACATTCGCCCTATCTTCAGTGCCCAACATGCTCTCCCTGATCCACCTGTAAGTAAAACCCGGTGGAGGCGGGGGAGTTTCCAGCTTCCGAACTGGTCGCCACGGTTTTCTTCGAGCTTGTTTATCGTGCGCTCCGCTTTCACGCGATGAGCGAGCTGCTGCTTTATTCTCTGTCATTTATGACGCCTCCCTTTGAGCAATTTTCTGCTTCTCTATCGCCACCCGTTTAAGCCAAGCTTCCTCGGACATATTGTGCGGCTTTAGACCACGGAGCCTTTCAACCTCTGACTTGTTAAAAGAAACACCTCGCTGCTTGTCTCGTGTTTTTTGCCGACCTGCCCCGGCTGGGGAGGCGGAAGCGACTCTTTGCACGGCGGGCCGCTTCCTGTTTGATTCGACAGATTCTTTATCCGTTTCAAGGTCAGGATATACCTTAAAAACTCTGGAGTCCAGTGCCTCGTAATATTCTTCCGAATCTGGCTCAAAGCCCTCATTGATTAAATTAAAATGCGTAAAGTAGGCAAACTGCGTAGCCTGCAAATTTTCTTCGTTCTCGCCATCGCCATACCAAGAATTTTTTTCATGCCAACCCATCGCTTCTTTAGTAGGTTTAATTTCTTGCTCAACTGGCTGGTTTTGCTGTGGCCTATAATTTTCTTGCTGCGAAGGTTCTTGAGCTTTCTGAGATTCTTGCCTCGACTTAGCTATGCGCAACTTTTCCTTCTGAATCGCAATATCATTTTTCAGACTGTCGGCCTTGCTCATCAAATCCGCATCGCCTGACTGAACCGCTTTCTTGTAAACATCATCAACCTGAGCAGATTTAGAGGATAATGCTTCCTCTTCCTTGACAAGCACTGTCTCAGCCTGAAGCGCAGAATGCTGACGATACATCTCAAGCTCTTGATCTTTTTTCGCCGCGACCTGCTCCAAGTATTGAGCACGTTCTTCAGCTTCTCGAGTTTTCTGGTTTAGCTTATTGATTCTCTTGCTGACTGATTTAGTATAATTTTCCAGTTCATCGTCGGTTTTTACGCTTTCGCCTTCGCTTTCGCCTTCAGGCGGATCTTCAATAATCTGAACCTCAACATCTTCAGTTAAATCTTCTTTAGCTTCACTATTTGAATTTTCTATCATCGGTAGCTCACTATGTCGTCAGGGTCTAAAATTTTACCAATAATCTCGTCATCATTGATAATCCTCACCTCATCACCCTCTTCAAGCTTAAACCGGGCGCCAGCATATCGCCCGATTAAGACCCACTCTTTTTCTTTACACCATGGAACATCGCCATATTTAGCCTTATCATTGAAGCACAGCGGACCCATTTTAATAACATAAGCAACCACAGTCGCTAACGCCTGTTGATCTAGCGTATCTCTTGTTAAATGGATTCCGCCCTTTGTCGTGCCCTTACCCTTGTAGGGCAATACCAATAACCGCCAACCTGATGGCGTCGGCATTCTTTCAATCGCGCTTTTTTCAAGAAGCGTCGGATCAAGCACCCGTTCCGCTTCTGCCACATAAGCAGCTTCCACGCTTGGTTTAATCACGTTTGTCATCTTTAAAGAAATCCTTAATGGTTTGATCAACTAAGTTTAACGCAATTAGCTCTCCTTGCAAACTCTTGTAGTGTTCTATATCTTTGAGCAACCCATCCATCATGATTTCTCTGATCAACTCACGCCGATCCTCGACCATTCTTTTAATCGCAGACGCTAAATCTATATCGTCCATCTAAACCCTTTGATAAAAATCTAAACCTTTAGTGGCGGCGCCAGTTCCTCGCGTTCGCATTTTTTTGACTTTGACTCTTAGCTGACCCTTAGATGCTGAACCACCCTTGTTCATGCCGCTGGCGGTCTTTATAGCAATAGCGACAGCTTGCTTTTGAGGCTTGCCTTCGCTTTTAAGTGTCTTAATATTTTTTGAAACAGTCTTTTGGCTTTTGCCTTTTTGGAGGGGCATCGTTATTTCCTTGCTTTGGATGATTTTTTAGCCTTAGCTTTAGCCTTCTTTGGCGTACCTTTTTTTTCTTTCGCAGCGACAGGCTCAGCCAAAACTTCTAATGGCGGCGAAATCGTAGCCTTGACAGCCGCCGGCTGTGGCACAGGATCCCCCGATATTCTCGCCTGCTTTACGGCAATCCTTACATCACTTACTGCCCGTCTTAATTCTTTTTCTTCTTCAAGTCGCGCAAATTCTTTAACCTCAGCTTCACGCATAAGTTTTTTATGGTCGCGCAAATCTTGCTGCCTCTGTATAAGATAATCTGTTGTCATTTTAAACTCTCCCGAACTTCTGTTGCATCTCCAACAGTTTTAAATTGGCCTGCTGCTCAAGCCTTTCTCGAGCAATATCCAGCTTATCATCTGCAATATTTTTTTGCACACTGATGCGCTGCTTTGCAATTTCATTTTCGAGCAACTTTTCTTGCTCCTTTTGAGCCTGTTTTTCTACAAATTGACCTTGATCAATATCAATCTCTTTATCGCGCAACTCAAGCTCTTGCTGCCTAATCTGAACCAGCGGATCCTCTTCATCTCCCTGACCGATTGAGATTAAGAGTTCCTGCGTCATTTCAGCCATAATCGGCGCAGAAAAACTTTCAACAATCATCTGCGTCTGCGCGGCAACTTGCGGCTGCTGCTCTGGAGGCATCTGCTGCATCTGAGCCTGCATTTGCTGGACCTGCTGCTGAACCTCTGGCGGGATCTGCTGCTGTGCCATTTGGCCAGCGAGGAACTGAAGATGCTGCATCATGTGAGCGATCACCAGAGATTGAAGCTGCGGCGTAGTTTTAATCACCTCAGTCAAAAATAAAGATCGATGAGCGTCAATGTGCGCTTGGTGATTTTGCGGCTCGAACGCTTGTTGCGGCTGCCCGACCATCAACCCAGAGTTTTCAATACCCGCGTCAACCGGCATAGGCGGCTCTGGCTGTGGCGGAGGCTGCAAAAGGCTTTCGATGTTATCAACGCCAAGAGCCGCATACATGCGTCGATAAGCTTCATACATCCCTTGAGGACCATGAATCTCAGGATTTGATTGCACCAAATTCATCAACTCTTGCGCCATCGTTATCCGCTGCGATTGGCTGAAAATATTCGGGTCAGAAACCGGTATTACATCGACCCGGCCGTCAAAGTCAGCCTGCTTGATTTCCTGCGGACCACTACCGGTTTGGTACGGATACGAAGGGGGCAGATATTCAGCAAAAACTCTGGCAAGAATTTGAAATTCAACCCGCTGCGAATAATGCAATCTTTTATGAATCGCCGACATCACCTTAGTGCCACGCTCCAGCAAAGCTACAGTTGTGCCAACTGGCATCGCTTGGTTCATGTCACCCACGTTCATGTCAGCAATCGATGCAAATCTCTTACCTGACTCGACCAACATTCCAAGCAACTGCATCAAAACGCTGCTGGGCTCCTTGACCGGGAGCGGAATTAAATTTTCTCGAAGAGAGCCACCAGTCGTGTCGATATCCCTGAATTCACCCGGTTGTAACGGCTCGTCCTCATCTCTAATCCGCATTCCTCGCGCCTTGAAGCCAGCAGGTAGGTTTGCAATCGTTCCGGCATCAATCAACTGGCGAAGAATCGAGGTTGACGCTTTCGCTAAACCACCGATCATGTGGCTTAACCCAAGCCCATAAAAACCGAGTCCGGGCAGAAACTTATACTGCACGAAGTAGTTAATTTTTTGTTTATTCGGGTCTTGTTCAGCATAATTTCTACGAATCGAAAGCACTTTTTGTGATTGCTCATCGATGGTAACAATGTACGGAAGCTTGAGATCAGTAGGCTTACCGTCCTCACCTAAATCTTCATAACCGGGGAGGTCCAGAATTGTATGAACTTCGTAAACCACCCGATCTCTATTTTCCTGATAGCTCGGGCTTTGGCCTTCAATCTCGTCAATTTCTTCTTGGATGTCATCGTGGCTATAGCTGTAGCCGTCACCTTTCAACTCTATATCTTTATAAAATCCGCTCAATTGTTGTTTACGAATCTCATTTTTCGACATCGTAATAACATGCGTCACGCGCTCTGCGGAAAAAATATCAGCGCTTTCATAGGGCACGATAAGATCTTCTGGCGCTATAAATTTACTGGCGGCACGGTTTAAAGCGTTATCAAAATAGACTTTTTTGAACGCAGAACCAGCCAAGGGCAAATAAAACAGCAGCATATCGAGTTCAGGATCATATTCTTTCATCACGTTCATGATGTAAAAATTCATAAAATCTTGGATTCGCTCGGCCTGCATCTCAACTTCAATGCCTCGATTTCCCATTATTTCAGTCTTAACCGGGCCTTTTGCTGGCAATAATTCTTTATAAGCCTGAGCCTGAAATTGGGTAACAGCTTCAGCGAGGATAGGGTGAATAACGCCAGAAGAGCCCTCAAACGGCTGTGATCTGGTTTCGTCGAACTTCATCCCGAGGTACTTCAACCCGTCAACGTAGGTCTTTTCCCATTCCGAGCGACTTTCTTTATCAGCTCTGATGGATGCAAGAACATCACCAGCCAAGGTACGAAGGTCGCTCTCTTCTAATATTTCCGCAAGATTTGCGTCAAACGGGAAAGACTCTTCTTCAATTTCTGGCGCATCAATTTCTTCGTCAATTAATATTTTTTCTTCGTCAACAAGGATCTTCGCAGCGTTACGAATATCATCTTCTCGACTTGGCTCTGGTGTCACATCAACAGCCCGAGAGAGCGGTAATATATCTGGATCGTCTTCTGTGCCAAGAATTCTTTCAGTCGCCATCAGTAATACACCTGTCTGTTTTTATTTAAAAAGCGAGCCTCTTCAACATAGTCATCTTCAAGCGTTAAAAATCCGCCCTGCCTAAAACGCATCAACGCCATCGTTGACGAGTCACAGTAGTCGTCGTGTTCGCCGAAGGGAAACGAAGCCATCTCCTCGACTACTTCCTCTGCAAAAGTTTCTTCAGGGCACCAAACCATGCCTGACTCGAAAAGCGGCGCAACGGAATTCATCCTCGCTATCTTATCCTGCCCCCGTGACGGCGTATAGGCTGTCACAGGAATGCCCATCCTGCGCAACTCATGCGTCAGTGGCGTGCCGCTCGCCTTTGCCTCAACCAATATGCAATCTGGTTTCCAATACAGATACTCATCATAAGCTATTTTCTTCAATTCTGGAAAGTCTACGCGAGCACGTTTAGCATCAAGCAGGATAATTGCGTCTGGCCCATCGATAAATGGGCGGAAAACTGCCCAAGTCGTGATGGCTGAATAGTCGGCGGTTTCTTTCTTGCTGAAGGCGGTGTCATAAGATTGAATGATGTACGAATAATCTGGAATATCTTCTTTTTCCCATTTGCTCCACCATTCCCGCTTAACGATTGCTCCCTCTTCAGCGGTAGGATTCTGCAACCACTGAGAATTCCACTTAGAAATAGGCAAAGATGCTTTTACGCTCAGAAGCTCAGATTTCTTCCAAAACTCTGGCCATAAAGGCTCTTCTGACTCCGGCATAATGGCTGGGAATTCAACCACCTCCCATTGATCTGCATGGTCATCGCCTTGCTTTTTTAAAACCTTGCCAACCAGATCCTTGGTGCTCCATCGGGTCATAACAATGACGATAATGCCGCCCGGCTGTAACCGCTGCCGAGGACCGGAGGTATACCATTCGTAAGCAGATTCCATGGATGTTGGTGACATCGCATCCTGCTCACTGTGGGGATCATCAATAATCAAGAGATCCGCACCACGGCCAGTGATGGCACCGCCAACGCCCGCATAAAATGATTCGCCACCTTCATTTGTCGTCCAACGACCCGCCGACTTGTTATCTGCCTGCAACTTCACTTTCGGGAAAATTTCTTGATAATCTTCAGAATCAATTAAATTTCGCACGCGGCGCCCAAATCGAACCGCCAGCTCTGCGGTGTGCGTGGTTTGAATTATTTTTAAATCACCACGCAGCCCCATCATCCAAGCTGGTAGGTAGGTAGACGCGAATTCACTTTTTGAATGACGCGGCGGTAAACAGACAATCAACCGCTTGAGCTTGCCCTGAGCGATTTTATTGAATTTTTCAGCAATGATTTTATGATGCCTGCCCTCAATAAAATCGGGCCACATATGCTTAACAAAGGCGGTAAAATCCTTTTGGCAGGATTCGGATTTTTCTATCTGTTCGTACTTGTTTAAAAGGGCGAGCGCTTCATTTTTTTCTGATTCGGATAAAATATCAAAATCTTTTAGAGCGAGCTCAGACATTTTCCCAAGCTTCGCCTTTAAACAGTAAAGCTTCTGCCTCTCGCCGGCGAACTAAGCCATCAACAACCACCCCGCCAGCCCTATTCCACCTTTTCATCTCGAACGGCACATCTTCAAATTTTCTGTCGTTTAACCGCTCCAAAAGAGTGGATGTGCGCAAATTTGTTGGACCGAGGTTGAATGTCCATGCAACCAGAGCATCAAACTCATTTTGTGCCATTTCTACAGTGACGAGCTTTTCGACCCACTCTTCAAATTCTTCCAGATCCGCGACAAGTATTTCTTCAGCTTCTTCCAAGCTGCAACTATTGTTTTCTTCAACTTCTTTAGTGTGTCCATAACCAATTGTCCATACGTTAGCTGAGCATTGATACGAATTTAGCTCGCATCCCTCAAATTTTTTAATTAACGCTATCCCTTCGGGGCTAATCTTCATCTTTAGAATCCAATTTCCTGTAATAATCTATGATACTTATAGTTTGCCTGATGTACCGCTTTATTTCCGCGATGTTTGTACTTAAATTCTCATACGCCTTTGGGGTCAGCCCATAATAAGCATCCACTGGTGCGTTGCCAATCTTCAAATCATCCAGATATTGCTGCATAGTTGCTGGGGTTAACACTCGCCATTCAACGGGCAGCGGGGATATCTGGTTCGGCAAAGGGGGATGGTAGACAGGTGCAGGCTTCTCAATTGTTATAATCTCAACCGGATTAACCTGTGGTACTGGTTCTGGCCGAACT
>Ga0255048_10002509_pt1 | contig 11639 bp, 12 predicted proteins | sample JV7_2_2_MG_FD_183619 | JGI IMG/M metagenome (GOLD analysis project Ga0255048, IMG submission 183619) | Seawater microbial communities from Jervis Inlet, British Columbia, Canada - JV7_2_2 | ecosystem: Environmental > Aquatic > Marine > Inlet | place: Canada: British Columbia | collected 2016-10-06
GTCGCCCTGCAGTCGCAGGAATGTACCGTTGTCTCTCATCTGGCATCCGGTAATCGTAGTGTTCAGCTCACCCTGGTCAGGATTGATAACGGCGATGCCGCTGCCTGTGTTGTTCTCACACACAACACCAACGATATTGACTCGGTTGCCGTAGGTCTTACCCTGTGTGTTGCTCTCGATGTCGATACCTGAGTTGGTACCCAGGGATGTGCCTGAGCCACTGTAGTATCCACCCAGTACGAAGATGTAGTCGCTGTAGATGATGGCTGCGCCAGTCCGGTAGTTGTTCAACGCTTTGCAGTGCAGCAACGTACCTGAGTTGGTCTCCACCTCTGATGTCCTAGAGCTTACAGAGAAGCCATCAGCCACAGAGTTGTTGCTTATGACGTTGTCCATCACGAAGTCGTTGCATCCGAACAGTGTGATATTAGATGACCCGCCAGCAGCAGCAGTGGGGGGCGGCGTAACTGTGCGGTTGTCTCGATTACCATCGAAGGTGCCGTTCTTTATGATAAGGTTGTCGCAACCCATGATACGGAAGTGGGCACCTAGTGAGCCAGTCACAGGAGCACCAGCAGCCATCAGGAGCGTAGCTCCGTTGAGATCCATGGTCAGGTTGTTCTTATCTTCAATCCACACGGAGTGCTGAGCCGTGGCTCCCGAGCCCGCGTAGACTGTGTCAAACGTGTACGTGGTACCCGCCGTGAATCGCAGGGTGCCACCAGTTGCTGGTACGGCATCACACGCATCTTGGATCGTGGCATAGTCGTCTGCGTAATAGATCTGTCCTACGTCTTCGCGGACGTGCTTGGCGAAGTTGTCAAGTGAGATGAGCTCATCTTTGGCACCTACCGCAGTCGCTAGTACTAGCTGCGAATCTGCTGACGGCGTTGTAACTTCTTGCATAATACCGGGTGTACGAAATTCAGCCATTGTGTTTTCCTATTCTGAAGGGCAAGCGGCACCGATGATATGCCAAGTACGTGATTTGTGGAAGTATTTGACCAGGACGTCGGTACTGGCGGTTATAGTGTCTGCTGGTTTGGTCATCCATTCGAGCTCTGCAGTGATGAGACCTGCGTCACCTGGTATTAGTGCAGGAGCTGCGTCGTCAGTGTACAGCCTTACACTAATGCTGTCGCCACTGTCACCGCCGCCAGTAGTTCGGCCAAGGTATTCCAGGTTCTGACCAGGGCCAAGCTGAACTAGGCACCAGCGGTAATGTCCACCGTCTGGGGGTGAATTGCCCTCATAGTCAACACTGTCAATTGTCAGGATAGTAGCGGCTCCTTCCGGGGTGGCTGCGAGGCCCTCTTCTTGCGATAGGATAGCGTCCACGTCTGCCCTATTAAGAAAAGTCACATCGTCGTCGCCCCGGAAATATACTTTAGCCGCTACTATTCCTGAAGTGTATGCCCAGCCGATCTCGCCCATGTTGATGATCTGACCGGCTACTGCAAACTTGTGTATGCTTGTGTTATCGACGTTGGTGCCGTCCATCACCAGGTCCGCAATGTTGAACACTGCGTTGGCGCCATAGGACCCACCCACAGTGGCTTGGTCGCCAGCCTGTCGCTTGCGGAATCCGTCCTCGATGCCACAGACTTCGCCTGGTCGCAGGTTGACAGTCGAGCCGTTGTAGACACGGATCGCCTGCCCGTATGCACGAGACAGAGGAGCGAATCCCTCAAGCTCTTGGCCTGGTTCTCTGACGGCATCTACGGCCTCGACGATATTGTTGAAACCAGCCTGTGTCGTGGAGACGATCGAACGCCCATGAGGTATCTTATTCAGTCCCATTAGGCTGGGTTCTCCCCGCCAGGATATGGGCAAGAGGCTGTTTCGTTAATATTGGAAACGTCACCGTCGAAGCAGAACAGCCTTCGGAAGTCCCCGGTCTTGTACATCTGCTCCAGGTATAGTTCGTTGATCTGAGCTGACTGGACAATGGGGTTAGATCCGTTGTCGTTGATCGAGCTCGTGGATTTGAACCATACGAAGCTATGCGGTTCCACTGCAATATTCTTGATGGTGCCAAAGTCGATGGCGACCTTCTCGTAGTCTATGTCAAACTTGAATCGCAGCTCGAAGCGTTGCAGACGTTGGTCGATCAGCTGTTCTTCGACACCAACACAGAGTAGCTCCTTGACCCCAAAGCCTAAGAACGTGCCGTCGTATCCAGGGGCCGCTGTATCAGAGGGGTATTCCTTGTTGCTGTTTGTGTTCCCGACTACGTACTCTGCAATGGCTCGACGCCATTCGTCCGTTACCCAAGGGCGGAAGACTCCGTCCGAGTCCTTGGCTAACGGGGGATTCCACCGTACTGTAAGCCGCGGTACAGGCTTCTTGATCGTTGCACCTCGGACGTCGTTGCCTGTGGGGCCATTGCTGACGTTCACAGGGTTACTGTAGTCAGCACCTAAGGTGATCAGTACTCCGTCAGCACCTCCGGTACCCGGTGTGTATCCTTTGGTATCAAGGGACTGCTTCGCCAAGACGTTGGCCGTGGTGAAGTCTTGCTGGAGCACAGGGCATACCGCGAGGTATTCGTACTTACACGACACCTTGAAGGTGCTGATGTGCGAGCCGGTCTTGGTGCCAGCGGCGTTATTAAGTGCGTCGTTGTGTACGGAGGTCACCGTAACGTCCGTGATGATACGGGACTGGTTAATCGAACTAGCAACTACGTTACCGGCATTGAACTTGTACCTAGGCCAGATGGATGTAACAAAAGGCTCGTAGGCTTCAACCTGGGGGGTGTCGGAGTACGCCAGCTGCCATACGTAGTCCTCGACTTCGAACATGTTCTTGTCGTCAGTGTCCACGACGTATTCGATTGTCATCGACTGCTTGTTCGCAGACTCTGACATGAATGATTCAGTTATTGTTGTCGTCATCTATTCGGCTCCGAAATGCTCGTTTAGGTTGAGGAGTTGATCCAGGGCCTGCTTCTGCAGTTCTGTCTGGCCTACTGCGTTATCCCTGATATGTCGCATGATGTCTTGCTGTGAGTCTCCCGCGGAGGCGTTACCCCATACACGACTGTCTGTGGCATTGGAGGCCCAGCCACCCCAGCCACCTGATGATAAGGGTTCATCGCCAGCACCACTGTTAGCAAACCTGCCTGCCAGTCCGGCGAGTGACGAAGACACTCCGCCTAGTAATCCGTCTCCGCCACCAGCTAGTGAGCCCGCCGAGAGCGATTCGCCACCTCCCTGGATTAACTCACCTAGCCCGAGCGGCACTTTGGTGAACTTCTCCATCGTGTCCACAGTCTGGCCGAGGACCTGCAGCAACTGCCCGAACCGGAATACAAGGCCGTCTATCCACTCGTAGAAGCTGCCACCAGCAGACTCGAACTCCATAATCGAACTAAACAGGTCCCACAGCAGGTATGTAGCATACGCAGCCAGGGAAGCTACGACAGGCAGGATAGCTGCGATAGCTATCAAGGGGGCCATGAAGCCTAGCCCAACAGCAGAGGCCGCTGCAAAGGCAGACATTAGCGGAGCCAACGTCAGCAGCACTGCACCCACACCAACCAAGGCTACGCCAGCAGCAATGAGCATCGGTAGCAAGCCTTCCCATTCCTTATTGAAGTAAAAGACTTCTGTGCCTGCCGCCTTCATCCAGTCGGACACAGTCAGCATTACGGGTACCAGGTCCGTCACCAAGCCAGCGGATAGCTTCTTCGACTCTTTTCCAAGATGTGACCATGCTGTGGATAGTTGGTCAGCGGCTATGGCAGTCTGTTCCGAGATGCCAACACCAATACCTTCTTTGCCTACCTTGCGGATGATGTCGCCACCAAGTCGCAACAGCGGTTGTAACTGGCTACCTGCTTCGCCGGCCATGGCCAACAATACGCCGGAGCCAGTACCAACGTCACCGATACGCTCCAGGCCGTCCGCGACCATAGCCATTCGCTCCACGGCATCTGCACTTATGAAGTCGTCTTTGTCGAGCCCCAAGTCGTCGAAAGCACGAACGACCTCAGACGATCCGGCACGTACCTGATTGATACGCTCACCGAACGTCTTCAGCATTACCTCCATGGCTTGCTCACTTGCGCCAATTGATAATGCTAGCTGGGTGAACCCGTCTGCTTGCTGTGTCGTGAGACCCGTACGTGAGGCAAGTATGTTCATCTGCCTGATGTACCCGGTTAGGGATGCAACACCAGCAGCACCGACTGCAGCTAGGGGAGCTCCCATTGCTACCATGCCTTTGCCTACAGATGACACCACACCGGACATTCTACGCATGCTGCTCTGCACCTTCGCAACACCTTCGACTACCTTGTCGGTGTTGAGGCCCATTTCAACATATGCTTCTCCGGCTTTTACGCCTCTACCTTTTGACATTGCTCACCATTGCTTTCAGGTTATCCCAGTCGGCCTCGTATCTCACTTCAATCCGATAGGGGTTTATTTGGTCTGGTCGTACTTCTGCACCCATGGCTCCGGCTATGGTTGAGCAGATGAGTGCCGTGTGGTCCCAATCTAGCTTAAGCTGCTGTAACGCAGCGGTACGCAGCTCGGCATAAGTGGCTTGTTCCAGAAGACGACCTGATACGCCGCACAGACCTGCAAGATGCAGGCAAGCAGCGTAGAAATCTACTTCTCGATGTCCAACTGTTCCAGACGGTCCTGAAACTCGGTCCTCGCAGACTCCGTTTGCTGCCGGCCCATCTTCAGTCCCTGTTTCAGAACGTCCCTCAGATGGGCGGGGCAAAAATTCGCGTAGGCCTCGATAAATGCGTAGACTGCTGCTTCGTAAACGTCCCCAGACATGGACTCGCCGAATTGTCGGTCTGTCATGCCAAACGTATCAGCCTGGTCTTCACATAGGACGTAGAGTACGTCGCACATATCAACCGGGTCCTCAGTCAATTTCTTGAGGCCCAAGGCTTCTTCGTTTAGCAGTTTACCGATATCCGTACCTGTCTTCTCTTTGACGTTTTTGATGGCATACACGTTAACCGTTAGATTAAACGTGTTGCCTAGGGTATTCGTAAACGTAGTGGACATTGTTTACTCCTAGTTGCTGATGTACCTTACATTGCTGAAAGGCGTGAGTTGAAAGGATATTACTGTGACGCCGTCCACTGGGGATGACGTACTCATCGCTTGTACTTGGAAGTTACCGGCCCAACCAGTCTTGACGCCACTCTCCGCCTGGGAGAACACCATGGCTGATAAGTGGCTGTTGGTCCGAGCATAGTTATGCAACAACCAACCCGCCGTACCAATGGCTGGGTTGGAGTCTACGTCCTCGTCTTGCATCAAGGAATCAAAGGATAACGAGATGGATCCAGGGACTTGTCGTCGTGTAGCAGCCCACCCATTACGGATATCGACCTTGGTAGCGACGTCAACGGTGTCGTAGGGTGCCGTTACCGAGATGCTTCCAATCAATGGCATCTCTGTGGCTGCAGCCATCCACGCAGCGTAGCTTACCGTCCAGGTAGTACTGGTGTCGGAAGCCCGAGCTACAGGAGTGGCGTTGACCAAAAGGCCGTCGGAATAGGATAGGTAGGTTGCCATGTTACGCGGACACCACTAACCAGTAAGGGTACAGCATAGCGGATAAGCTGAAGCTAGCCTTCTGGATATCTTGCAGTCCTTCGTTCTTCGTCATCGAAACGGAGAAGTGCCCAATAAGACCAGTGGCACCAACGGCTGACGGCATGTTCATAAATGCCAAGCTGATACCTTGCCGACTGCTCCATGCGTCTAACAATTCGCTCTGGAAGGCGTCGTCCGATTCCCAACGCAGGTCAAACGAGACCTTGCTGTTTCGAGTTACTGCAACTTCGGTTGCGAAGCCTTGTCGAGCTTCCAATCGAGTCGTCGTGTCAGCCATGTTGCTGTCCAAGCTAAGCTCGACGTCCATTACGTTGTCGCCTACGTTGTCAGCAGCTACCGCTGTAGCAAGCCAGGCTTCGTACTCAGCCTGAGTTGGGTAGTCAGCTGCTGGACTGATAGGAGTTGCACTCCAGTAGATCGTGCCTTGGTTGCCAAGAAAGATGTTTGCCATAATTATGCTCCGATTGCGACGTAGTCAAGATAGTAGATGTTCATGTGTGCAGCCATGATGCTGCCTTGTTCCATCTCTGCGACGTCAAATTGTGAAATACTGTTGCCGTCGTTAACCGTTCGGTAGTGGGCTCCAGCCATGGGAATGTTGAAAAGGGAACGAGGTAGGGTCTCAGCAAGTTCGATAATCTTATCTTGTTCACTGATTGACTCCGAGACGATAGACTGAGCAAGAGTAACGCCTATCTCATGAGTGTAGAGATAGGTTGATCGCGTGTCCTGCGTGTATGTGAAGGAGACCGGGTAAACAGTCACGACAACGCCTTCCATTGCTTCTTGGAAGACATACTCAGAAACGATACTAGACACTGTGAAATCGATACCACTGACGGTCTGAGCGTTCAGGTGTTCAGCGATAGCTTGCGTAATCTCTGAAGTTCGTGAAGCCATTAGTCAACCGCCTGTGTGTGAATTCGATAAGCGTCTTCGTACGTAGTATGCCAGTCCCACTCGCGTCCACCACCAGGGTGGATAACCTTGAAGGACGTCCCATCTACAATGATCTGGTCGCCGCGTTTCGGGTGTCTACCGAGGCTGGTTAACTGATCCGACTCCACCATGAAATCACGGTTTAGACGAGTGACAGTAAGCCCCTGGTCGGTTAGTACGTCGGTCGTTTCTAGGCCCGGTACCGCCTTGATGGAAAACGCAGTTCCACCAAGGGGTACATAGGAGACCGAAAGGGATTGCACTGGGTTCATGATCTTACGACCCTGAGCCAGTGCTTTCCCGAAAAAAGGTAAACCCATACTACGCGAGTACTGGTTCGCTGTTGAGGATGCCATCAGTTACGATGATCTGAACGCCACCAACGGAATCAGGATTGGGAGCAGGCGAACCACTGATGTTCGTGGCAGTTCGAGTTGCTCGAAGTTGCTCACGAGCGGCGCGGCTCATGTAGATAGCCGTAGGCTCACGACCAGCACCAAACATGGCCAATGCCGAGTAGATCAGGTCGTCAGTCAAGACGCCATCGCCAGTCGACAGGGAAACGTCTACGTTAGCGATACGAGCACAGCTGCTGACGGTCGAACCTTGCTTAAGGCCGAACCAAGCGCTGACGGGGGTGTAAAGGACTGGGTAAGTATCGGCACCACTGTCAACGTGCTGTTGAACACTGGTTTCGCCAATGCTGATGTTGCCGCTTCGACCAGTTACGATCTCAACGTCTTGAGCACCACTACGTACAATCCAGACACTAGTCTGGCTGTCAGCGGCACTGCCACCAGCGTCGACTACCATGCCACCAGCAACCGAACCCGTTGCCAAGTAGTTGGGAAGACCAACGAAGCCAGAAGCGTCGCCAAGACCCGTACCAACAGCGCCGAGGTAAGCGTCATCGAAACCAGTCGAGGGATTCGGATTCGAAGCCTGCGACGATGTGGGAGTTCCGTTGAAGACCTGCAACTCGGACTTGTACATCATTGCTGCCAAGCTGCGACCAGCTTCGCGATTCACGAGGCCAGCTGCTCCACCGAGACGGTAGGATTCAGCAATAGCTTGATCAACCATGAACGATCCGTCGAGGATCTCCAAGGCCAATTGCGTCCACTTGTCTTTGGACTGGGTGTTTTCACGTCCAGCGTTGGCCGAACGGAAACCTACGAGCGGGGCGTCGTAGCGAAGGAATTTGTGAAGCGTGTCGTGTGAAGCCACGGTTGCAGCATTCGTACGCATGAAGGGTGAGGAATCCAAGAAATCAGCGATGTCGACGTCTTGAAGGTTGCGGTCGTTGATAGTGATCAACTGATTCAGTGTAACTTCTGCCATGATTATAGTTCCAATTTAAGGTTAAGGTTAAGGTTTAGCGAATCCGAATAGCCATTTCTTTCTTGACTGGCTCTTCTCTCTCGCTGAATTCGACTGCAGATGCTTCGCCATCAGCGGCGGGAGCAGCTTCCAAACGGGATTCCAACTCCTCGATCCTTGCTGCTTGGAATTCCATGTGGGACTCCGTAGCTTCGCTGATCGATTTGCCAGACACAAAGTACTTAGCACCGGCTTCTTGACCGAAGAGTGCAACGAACTTGGCACCCTCGTCTGCCCGGCTTAGTTCCGTAGCTTCGACAGCGGGAGCTTCTTCAGCTACGGCTTCAACTACGTTATCTTCTTCAGCTTCCACTTCGACGGCCTCGGGGGCCTCTGCTTCAACTGCTACTTCTTCGACTACTTCTTCGACTACTTCTTCGACTACTTCTTCAACTACTTCTTCAACTACTGCTTCGAGCTCGACTGCGTTAGCCGCTTCGGTTTGCTCTTGGGACTGTTCGAAAAGGTTCATTTCTTTGACTCCAATCAAAATAGAATTGTCTGTGTCGCCCGAAAACTCGGTTGACGTGTATTGGTCCGCCCCGTATGGGCAGACTGCAATGCCGCGTAGAGGCCACTGGCGTATAACAACGCCGGGACCTTCGAATTCGTAACCATTAACGTTAACGGACGATTCAGCTTCCACTTCCTCGATGACAATGCCGGAACCACCAAAGTTGATTGATGCTTCCCATGGTACACCGAGCTTGGCTTTCTCGATGACTTCAGTTGCTCTGTCACCCTCTTTTGCATAGGGTACTAGGGCTCCTGAGGCCTCAAGATTGCCAGATTCAATATCAAACTTGTTTGCAAATCCGATTACTTCTTTGGAATCGTGACAGTAATCGATTGCGACGCGGTTGCGTTCCAGTTGCATGCCGGAAAGGTCGTGCACAACCCGCCCCCAGTATGGGTGATCGATAGGCTTTCCTGATCGTGCCACCATTGCAAAGGGTGCTGTTTTGGCATCGTCGCCGTTGTCTCCAATCTCGATGTTACCGAGGTTGAGGTGACATGCATGTGTCGGAACTCTTCTTTCATTGTTTTTGCTCATGGGTTACCTTGGGAACTTAGAAAGGTGCGTGGTAAGCTGCGCGATGAGCTCAGCGTTCAAAACGTCGTCATCGTTTACAACCGATTCAGCAATGGTTAAGTTGAGAGTCGAACCGTAGTTGTAAACGTCTTGGATGACTGCAGCAGCACTGGGGTATGCATAGTTAACATGCAAGTTAGTTCCGCCGGGCTCTACCTGATTCGAGAAGTCTACCACACTCGGATGCCCTTCAACGTGGAACGTATTGACGTCATTGAGGAAGGTGTCCCGCTGGGCCTCGGAGTTAAACTGGATACGTATATGGGGGTTCTCACCATTGCTGGCATAGTTCCGGAAATACACGAAATTGACGCCGTAACTATTGTATAAAGACGTAGAGTACATGCTTTTCCAGGCGTATAAGCAGGTCCCGTTTATACATGGGCCGCCCTGGAACCAGAATGGCGTGGTAATGCTTACACCCCCCTGTAGAGGGAGGGCCTGCAGGGATGCGAGAGTTAGCTCGACACTGCCGGCATTGGCTGCGGAGAGCCCAGCCTCATATGCGGCCATCTTGGTTTGGATCTCAACCAGAGTGAGGTCCTGTGCGTGAAACCACCCAACTGCCAAGCTATGTACTTCATCCAGCACTTTGCGGTCAGCAGACGATACGCTTTGCATTGTGTTGGCAACCTCCGCCGGCGTCATACCAGAGAAGTCCTGAAACATCCGGAGGCTAGCAGCAATAGCGGCCTCCTCACTCGTCAGAGCCACATCGGAAGCATCGTGGGGGGAAGTGTTCTCATATAAGAAGTATCCGCCACCCGAAGCTAACAAGGTGCCATCATACCCTACTTGGGAGATATAGGCAGGATTACCGGCGCCTGCGGGGCTCGATGTGCCTCCAGGCGCTGACGTTACTTCTCCTAGGGGTGCAGGGAGGATGTTTGTGGGGGATGCCAGGAAGTAGAAGTCCACACCGTTGTCTGGAACGAACTGGCTAACGCCGCGAACAATACCGTCAACGAGGAACTCAATGCGGAAGTCGGAACGAACTCGAAACTCGACGTCATGATCTTGGACATTAGCTGGGGCGATGTTGGCCGATCCTCCGCCGACCCACTGCATACCAGGACCATAGCTGTACAGTTGGTAATAGGCACCAATCCACCCACAGGCGAACTCCAAGTGTTCGGGAGAGTCCGCGATCTGTGCGAACGAGCTATTAGCCCAGGCCCCTTGGTTTGCTTTGAATAGTGGATCCTCTCCAGCAGATACACCAACGAAGGTATATCGTAGCTGGCTGCTAGAGGCTGTAAGGCTGGGGGACATGCCGTTGAGTACAACTCGATCACCAGGCTGGTGCAGTCGAGCAAATCGAATGCTGCTGGAGTTTGAGTATGCTCCGGCGATGCACTGAGCTCGACCATCAGGAGTTAGCTCCCATCGGCCAGACTGTGCATTGTCAAACCCATAGCCTGTGCCTGTGATTTGGTCGTAATAGTGTTGCAAGGCTGTGGCGATATTCTGGCCGGCTTGGCCTCCACCCACACCCGTTTCGAGCCATGCCCCGCCTTCTACGTCCCATACCCACAAACTGTCAGTAGCGAGGTTGAGGAGGAATTGGCCGGCGGTGCCAGTCGAAGGGAATGCTGCTTGGTCTGCATGTGGGCCGCGATACAGGAGGTTGTCAAAGGCCTCCTGCAACTGGTCGATGCTAGCCCCATTGGCAATGCTGATGGCTGTTTCTACGGGAGCTCCGTTTATGTATACTGGCATTTAGTTGCCCCCGTGGATGATGTTCAAACCAAATTGGATGTTGTCACTGTTGGCGAACTCGACTGTGAGGGTGTCGCCAGCAGGCAGGAAGATAGGGTCCGTAAGGACAACATCGCTGATTCCGTCCATGTCATTCTGGAATCGGACAGTGTCGAATGCGGGGGATGAGCCAGTGATCTTGTGCTTGATTACCAGATCTTCGTCATTGTCACCAGGAACGCCGACTAGATGTAGGCTCATCGTTCGTATCACGACGCCGTCCTCGGACACGAACGCGTAGTTAATCGGGCCGGATCCAGTTACTTGCGTGGATTCGGGGCAACTGGCGTTGCTCAAAAGACTCATTAATAGTTGTTTGCTACTCGACATGTTCGTCATTGTCCTTCGTATCGGGTGAGGTGGTGGCTGCTGTATCTTCGTCGTCTTCAGACGTCTCAGAGGTGTCTGGTGCAGATTCAGATTGTTGGGACTCTTCTAAGATCTTGCTGGACGTCGAGGAGATCGCGAAGTCGAGTTGGATGCCGTGAGCCTCAGCCTTGTTTCGAGCTTCCTCGATATCGGCTAGGTTCTGATCGTAGTCAGTACCGATCATTCGGCAGATGCGTTGAGGGCTGTCCAATCCAGCTGCGATAGCCGACTTGTACCCTGCCACCTCCTTGACCGGGTCCCACATTTCCATACCTTCGGAGATCCACTCCCATGACAGGTCTGTGTACTTGAACCCCTTTGGTAGTTTCAGATCCCCATCTGCGATAGCCATCCCGATACGCCACTTCATCATGTCGTTGAGGCTATCAACCAGGTCTGCTTGCTTAGGCTGTGTGGCCTTCTTGAATTGGATGACGGCTCCGCGGCTTCCGTAGAAGTTCGTGAAGTCTTCAGAATAGAAGGACATAGGCAGGTCTAAGGCTTTCATGGTC
>Ga0255048_10002510_pt1 | contig 11638 bp, 18 predicted proteins | sample JV7_2_2_MG_FD_183619 | JGI IMG/M metagenome (GOLD analysis project Ga0255048, IMG submission 183619) | Seawater microbial communities from Jervis Inlet, British Columbia, Canada - JV7_2_2 | ecosystem: Environmental > Aquatic > Marine > Inlet | place: Canada: British Columbia | collected 2016-10-06
TTGTCGATGTATTCGTATAATCCACTCCACGCCTTTTTAAGTTGTGCAACAGTCCGCACACTTTCAGCACGGCTAAGTCCAGCTTTTTCATGTAGTCCGGAGGCAGTGACTCCATAAATTCCTGCGAAGTTGATAAGCTTTCCAATGTCTCTAGGCTGCGATACCAAGTCCGCCGTTGCTTGATGCGGGTCTTTTCCAGAAAGAAAAGTTTCCATAAGAGTCGAATCTTTAGAAAGTTGTGCGGCATAACGTAACTCCATTTGTGCCCCGTCTATTCCTACTAGTACCCCATCCTTATGTCGAGACACATATGAAGTACGGATTGGGGACTTCGAGAAAGTTTGTACTGCTGGGTCTTTAACAGAAAACCTCCCGCTTACAGTCCCACCCCAAGAAGATTTAACAACAAAATACTGGGGATGTACTAGCCCTTGTGGGGTTATAAATTGCTTTGTCTTATCAAAGTAATGAGTGAGTTGTCTTGTAGACTTTCGACTATCCAATAGTGCCTGTAGGAAGGGGTGTCGAGGTCGGATTAATTTAAGGTATTTTTCCGCAGTGCTTGGATATAAATTTCCTTCTGCGCCTTTGACGTTCGGGATAGTGCAACCGAGATCTTTAAAGATAAACGTAGAAAGTTGCTTAGGAGACGCAAGGTTAACTTCAGGCGCAAAAGCCTGAGCCTTCTCCATAAGTTCTTCATTGTTCTTCCTCTCTTTCTTTTCCTCTTCTTCCAATATATCTATGTCCACCTTCATACCATTGGTTTCCATAGCAGACACGAATGGATATATTCTTTTAAAGAACTTCTCCATATGAGGAGAGCCGTACCCCTTCTGGTACAATTCATTTCGTATAGCTTTAGCTGCAAGACTAGGAGTTATAGCATCTAATCCACTATACTCCACAACATCTTCAATATCCATGTTAGCAATAGCTTTTACATTTATCTCCTTCTTATAGTTACCATACTCTGTGTACTCTTTAGTTAGAAAATCTAGCGTCCTGTCTGGAGCATTTTCATCCAACATAAAGTGATAGGCCATAGAGTCCGTAGCTTCACAACTAAACTCTGATTCCCCCCCAGTCTGTCTAGCTAAACACACTATATCATAACAAATGTTATGTCCAATCAATAAGATTGGCCTCTGTAATAGAGTCTTTCTAAAAAATGCTAGTACTTCCTGTGGTTCTAATAGCCCATCCTTATGCCATACCGGGATAACGTATGCCTCTCTATTCTTCCAAGAAACAGAGATACATAGTATATCCCCATACAGCCCCTTTGTCTCTAAGTCAAAACATATCTCTTTATACTGGAGTATGTCCTTCTTAAACTGTTCCCACTCTGCTCCTGTATTTACTAGAGTTATCTTAGTCTTCATCTTCCGCCTCTAGTGGGTTAGTCATCAGACGACGCCCCACTGTGTTTCCAATTCTTCTTTCAGGTCCAGAACTTCCTCCCGCGCCTCCTCCAGCGCGTCGAGGATAAGGTACCCATCGTCCATATCAATCGGTATTAGTGCTTTTCTATACCGTTTTCTCTCACCATTTTCGTCAGGATTGTTGGGGCGAGAACCTTCATCAAGTCGTTTTCTTGTCCTCTCCATCGCTGCCTGTATCTTTGGGTCAGCCACCTTTGAATACCTCCTCCGCTTCGTCAATCATTTCCAATCGAATCTGTGCCTCTGCCAGCGCATCGAGGACGAGGCGAAGGTCGGCTCGCAACCCCTTGCTACCAACCCCCATCTCAATCAGCATCTCCAGCCGCCCCACCGCTGCCTGTAGCTTGTCTTGGTCAGTCATCGTTCTGCCCCTGTCGTTTTCTCCAGGATTTTGCCAGTGGCGAGTCCTTGCCTCGCCTTACGGCCCTGCTCTGCCTACTCATCCAGCCCTCCCTTCGCCGCCTTGCGGACGATGGCGAGACACACATTCGCTACTTCTGCGTCCCGCTCTGTCATCCACCGTTCGTCAAGAAAGTCCGCCTCTATCTCCTCCCCCATCTTCCGGCGAGCGTCGGCGCGATCATTCTCTGAGGCAACAGTCATTGATTCTTGCCCACGAATGTATGCTGCTCGATCCGCCGCGTCGAGGGCGGCTGCTATAAGCCGCACCAATGCGTCAGTCCCATCACCAAACCACTCAACTTCTTGGCACCAGTCGTCTACTACTGCCTGCGCCTGTTCCTTGCTAGTCGTCATAGTACTGCCTCCAGTGCGTGCCCTATTCGCTCTGCTGCGATCTGCTGCGTAAAGAGCGGCATTTATTTCACTTCTTGCTTTTAGTCCAAGGTTAACTCCAGTATAATCCTCAAGATACTTAACTAAATCTTTCTGTATTTTATCCATCTAGTAACTCCTTTAAGTCTTCATCCGTCTGTTCTGCCGGATCTCCTTCTGTTAATATAATCCCTTCTACATCCATCCAAGTAGAGAGGATACCCAAAGCGCTATTAAAGCTCCTAAGCCCACAATCGGAATCAAGCAAAAGAACTGCTTGATTGTAATGTCTGGCAAGCAACTCTGCTTGTGCGTCGTGGACTTTCTTGGAAAGGATAGCAAATGAACTATATCCGAGAGAAGAGATTCTGAGTGCGTCGAAGATTCCCTCAACAACGACAACTCTTTTTGAACTTGAATTAGCTTTGATGTGGAATCCAACTCCATCTTTCGTAGTACGCTTAGCGTTTTTAGGAAATCTCCAAGGAGGTGGCCTGAATGCTCCCCATCTACGCTCTTGCCAGTAGTCTTCTGTTGGAAAGAAGAATATAAGGCCTGTGTCTGTTGATCGTATACTATCTTTGAGCGTTCGTAAGAGGGAAGTGGAGATATTCCTGCGAGCGAAGTAGCTTCTATCAAAGTCGGTAAGTGCCCTGTTTTCAGGAGGTTCTTCCATACCTTCGCCGGTTCCTTTAGGAGATACCAATTTCGGTAGATCCATAGAGCCAGAAGTTCTTCCTCCTTTACAACAGACGAAGCAGTAGTATACACCTTTCTTTTCATTAACATATCGTTTCCTTTTCCCGCAGTCGGGGCAGTATCCTTGTCTTTCCCACTTACTCATATTCCATCCTCGAATTTCTGGAATGCTGCCTTAGCTACTAATCGTACTTCCTTCTCTTCTAGTTCTCTTTCTCTAGCTTTGTCTATGTACCATCGCATTAACAGGTTCTTATGTTCCTCCATATTCTGATTAAGAGTTATGATTACATCTGCTGTTTGGATCTTCTTAATAGAATCAGCTACCTCCGCCATGCCAATGAGGACTTTATCGTAGCTGAGTCTATTGGTCTGGCTAGCAGTCCAAACTCCGGTGCTATACTTATTAGCTATCCTTCTAAGTTCTTCAATCACTTTACCTAAGCTTATGTATTCATTACCTACTCCTTGCTTAGAGACTGGAGTAACCAGATCTCCGTAATCAATTATAACCAACGGGGTCACACCAGTCCGAGCTATAAACTCTCTAACATCCCTATCAATCTGAGATGTATTGGCCGGGGATGCTGAGTAATCCTTAATAGACCAAGGCGGTAAGTTTAAATCTCGGATAGCTTTACCCGAATCCATTGTGTCTGCACGTATAGCTTTTCTTGTCCTTTCTAGTAGCGACTGGAAGTACCTTATAGCTACTCTTCTCCTTGATATTTCAAGGGTAAAATGGATGACTGGGATCTTGGCCGAAAGAGCGGCGGCTCCCAAATGTATAAGCGCCCACGTTTTTCCTCTAAAGCTGGGTCCGAGGACCATTCCAATTTCTCCAGCCCAAAGACCTCCCTCCAATAGTTCGTCCACTCTAGTGAGCCCTGTAGTATAACGCGATCCTGTATTCTCCTCCTGTAAGATTTCTTCAACACATTCATGTGGTGATATCTCTTCTTCTTCCTCAACATCTTTAATAGATACTAGTTTCTCTACTTCACTATAGAAGTAATCTATATCTAACTTGTTACTGGAGAGATCCTCTATAGCTTTAGTAAGTACTCTTCTAGTTCTCCAATTCATTAATGCTTTAGTAAACAAAGCTTCTGTATCTGGAGATATACTCTTAGTAGATATCTTTTCTAGTACTCTAAAGATATTGTTAAGTGATGTTTGATTATCTTGTAACTCTATTATAGCTAACTCTCTAATACTAGATAACTTGTTCTCTTCACTACCTTTATAAACATCAGTCCAATACATATGTATTAGATTAAATATCTGTCTATAAGTAGAAGATATAAAGAAGTCTTCTTCTATTAAAGAGAAGTATCTATCCCATATATCTTTAGAAGTATATAGGTTTATAAGTATGGCCTCTTCTAAGCGCACTATAGGGGCCTTATAGTGAGGCGTCTGTCTACTTCAGACTTCAAGAAGTCCTCCACATCAGAAAGCAGTAGCTCGTAGGTGGTAAATTTAACTCCACAATCCATACATAGTCTCCTTCTCCACCGGGTATAGTGGTTCCTATTAGTCTTTCTAGAGTCAAGTACCTTCGACTTATCATGACTACATATCGTCGTCTTCATCCCAATCTTCCTCGTCGCCGGTGTTCTCTTGCCTATAATTAGTTACCAGTGCGCGGGCATTCCTTATATCAAAGACCACATCAACATCGTACCTATAGGTATACACGGTATATCTACGTTGGGATTCTAGTAGATCTCTTGATGTAGGGACAATACGCCCGAAGTTTGTAGACGATAGAGAATCTTCATCAGTAAGAAGGCTCCCATAATCTCTAAGAGTTTCGTAAATTATCTCATACTCATTCTCAAGTCTGACTACATGGGCTCCCAATGGTATGTTCTCTCGGCTACACTTAACCATTATGGCTCTACCTCTAGCCATTCCAGTAACAGTATTCTCTGTTATTTGGTAGTACCTTCCTATTGCGTTATGCCCCAAGACACATTTCAATGGTCTACCATCAAACAAAGGATCAGTAGGCAATGCTTCTCTAGCATATATAGCCATACTATTTCTAATAGCTGATTGAGTCCTTTGTCTACTCTGTAAAGTACTAGAAGTTACATCTGCTGTTATTCCCGTAGCAGTACCCCAAGAAATAGCTGGGGTAGTTCCAGAAACAGAGCGATAAGTTAGTTGTGATGCGGGAACGGTACTCGGGTTTCCTCCATTAAAATCACAATCAATACTCGGGTTTCCTCCATTAAAATCACAATCAATACACACATTAGAATCTTGCTCGTCAAACTCTAGTCTTTCACCGCAACTGCGGCACCTTACTGCACTCGGCATGGCTTCCTCCAGTCTTAGAGGATGGTTGGAGTATACCACCATCCTACATGGGTTGTCAAGGGGTACCCCCACATGTAGTGGTTGACCCCAACATCTAGTAGCGGAAAATTTCTTGAGACGACCAAGGGGTAATGACTACTTCCTCCCCTGAATCTAACTCATCCCAACATAGCATACATACTTCTTCTTCTTCTTCATCTACCAATGTTAATTGTGTTAGGCACAAGTAACACTTCTTATGTGGGACCTTACCGGATAAAGCGCTTATACAATCTGCACACGATGCTCCAGCAGGCAGATGTTTCTTATATATCCCACATCTTTGACATTGATTGTATATCGAGGAAGTCACAGAAGTATTCTGGGAACTTTTGACCTTTCTTTTTCTGTATGAATCATTGGAAAACCAAACATCATCATACATCTCTCCTTTCTTAGCGTTGAATATTATTAGAGTCTTATCCGGGAGTAAGAATACCCCCTTACTACTATCCCCTAGCATACTAGTGACAAGTATATTCCCGTCAGTGGTAAGCACATCTACCTTAAGATTCTTTAGTAGTTGGGACATGGTTCTACTATCAGAGAACCCGTCTATTTTATCTTTAAACTGGTGCATGGTCCCGTTGTGTGCAAAGGCGGAACCTCCAGTAGAAAGAAATGGGTGCATGTTCCCTGTATTAGTAGGCCCATGAGTAGCTATCCTAAAGTGTAGAATAAGGGGGCTATCCGTTCTGGCTACTAGCTTAGTATATCCTTTCCAGAATGAGGGGAATGTTTTGTACCCCTTATGAATTTTAATAGCTCCCTTAGTCACATATGCTAGGCCGCACCCGTCGGAGTTATTATTAAAGCAGTTCTCTGCTGCTTCCTTAGAAATCATCTTACCTTCTGGTTGAGCTACAATCACACACAAATCAAGTCTCCTTTCTGTTTGGAATTAGCTGTAACCCAATCTCTATAATCAGAGAGAAGATCCTTATGATTAACGGGCTCGTCTGGATCGAGCCTATAGATCCTACAGAAGTCTTTGATATTTTGTAGAGTCCTAATTCTATCTATATAAACTTTAGGATCTACCGTAGATCTAAAGACTCTTACCTCATACGTGGGCCTCTTACTTGTCTTAGTAATAGGTACATAATGTCTGCCCCTAAGCATAGTTTCTCTACACTCTATAGGAGTTTGGGCTGGGTACCTACGATACAAGTCTGCGAACCATCTCACTGCTTCAGCTTGTGTTCTCTTACCAAACTTAGCAGACCAAACAGGATCACGCATAAAGAATGAGGCTAGTGTAAGTTCATCATCGTACTCAAACCTAGTACTATTAAGATGAACATGCATACCTAGACCAGAAGGATTCTTATTCTTAGCTGGGTGATTAACTAAATCCCACAGTTCTCTAAGACATTCATCCCCATTCTTTTCCAGATACTTAAGAGTCATAGGTAGAATCTTTAATTCAAACCCATGTCCTACACTACTGTCGAATGTAGTCCAACAGAAAGCATTCTTGTTAAAGATAGAGGATACCTGATTGATAGGTGTGCCTGCTCTAAACTGTACCTCCACTTCAGTACCAAAGAAGTCTGAATTCTTCAGTGATTCTGTTTCTTCATCAAAGAAGAAGTGCATTGGAGGAGTAAAGGTATAGTTTCGTATCTTACTCACACTATCTATACATTTAAAACAAGCAGTTATATTTGCTTCGTCGCTGCTGCCTACGTATATCCGTGGGGTGGTTGTCTCCCCGCTATATACTTTAGAGCCACAGGTTTTACAAGTTACAATTCTTTCCATGCAGCGCACACACAGATAGCTCCCATCTACGGGATTCTTCTTGGGCTTTTTAGTCACTGCTGCATCACATCTACCGCAATAATATGACGGCATTAATTAGCCTCCTTTTCTTTTGCCCAACAGGATGAGCACACTAGATTTGTTGATGAATAGATTGCGACATAAGATTCTTCTTCACACTTAGGACACTTCGGCTTAGTTATTTTATCCTTACACGCTAAGCAAACCTCCTTACCAGCTATAGTATATAAGCTCCACTTTACTTCGGAACATTCTTCGCACACCTTATCTGCTATGCTTCCTCCTTTATGATAACACGTTGGGCATACGAGATTATCATTCTTCTCGTACTTCTTTACATTTCTAACAGACTGCTTGCACTCAGTACATTTATACCAGTAAGAACTCCCGCTACTGGGCTTACGTAAGCAGACATAGCACTGATGTTCCTTACCTTTTTTACTCGCACTTGTAGTGAGTACCTTACATGTACCACACTTAACGATAGGCACTTTACTGCTTTCTATGCACTCATTACACAAGAACTTACCGTTGCCGGGGATAGCGTAATCAATCCAATGAGTTTTGCTTACCGCCTCTAAACATTTGTCGCAAGTAGTCCTTGAATTTCCTTTCCTTGTTCGCCAAGCCTTGAATCCTCCTGTTATATTAGCGGGGTTTCTAGTAGAAAACCACCGCTCATCATCCCAACTCCCTCCTTGTTCGTTGACAAATAAGACTTTCCCTTCTGCATCCATAAAGATTAGCCTACTACTACGGATGAGTAAGAACTTCTTATCTTTTAGCGTATCTAAATCTGTGAATCCATTAGCAGCTAAAGCTCTAGCGAATGTAACAGAATCAGATATCTCCTCCGTAGGTAAGCAGCCCATGTCTAGGATACCGTTATGTGCCATGATAAGATCCTTTGAAATCTTAAGAGGCTGAGTATTTACGGTGTCAACTTTACCATGAGTTGCCTGTCTAAAGTGGAGTATGAAAGGACGATTTGGATTTTCTTCAACATCTTTCTTATACCTAGCGTATAATTTCTTTGCGTCCTTGAATGGTCTACGCACTACCAGCCTATTATCCGCACTAGAAAATGCGTAGCCGGAGAGATTGGGATTTTGTTCCATGCCTTTTTGTACAATCTCAAAAGGCATAGGCTTCCCACTCTCGTGCTTATCATATACAATCAAACACATGCTCTAAGTCCTTCCTCTGTTTGAATTAGTTTTGAAAGATACGGGTATCTGGTTGTATTTGCATGTGCTTGGGTAAACTGCGGTAGAGTATCTGAATCGTGAGATTTCTTTGTTGTCCATTTAGTTAAGGCATATAAGAATTCTACCTTAGCTAAGAATTCTTCTGGGTCTGGGGTACCACGAAACAACCTTACTTCAAGACATCTATGATCCCACTTAGGAGAGGCTCTTCCTCTACCATCAGGAAAGTCACTCTTTTCTTTTATGGAATCATCAATTGTTCTTTTACAGGGACCTTTACCTAGAGGCATGCCTCTTCTGCTACACCACATACTCCAACTAGCCTTGGTTCTCTGAGAAAATGCCCTTACTATTGTTCGGTTACTGACTGAATATAGACACGAAACAAATCGAGAATAATTCTCCGGGCTAGAAAATATACTCGTGTCCATCATCACATGTAGCCCTGCTCCATCTTGAGTTTCTCGTAAGAGAGTGTCCCCATTATCCGTCATGAATTTAAATGGAGTTAACAGTGCCTCATGTTCTCTAATAAATCTAAAGGACATCGGCCTGAACTTTAGCTCTGGCCTAAAAGATCCCTCCGGACTGATAGCAAACCACCTTCTCATAGGGTAGAAGACCTCCCTATATTCTGAAATGTGGTGTCTAGTATTTATCTCTAACTCCATACCCCACTTAGGCCCGGCCCCAAAATTTTCCCTCTTTATTCCAACTCCTCTTTCATCCCGCATAGATGTACTGCTATAAAACCCTGCGGGGTAAAGATTGGGGTCCTGCATTCTTAACTTTTTTAAGTTAGAGATTACTTCAATTGATGCTTCCTGCATCTCCTTGTTCGCCATCATCCTCTCCTTTCATAAGAATTTTAAGAAGGATACCGGGCTCTAATTCTCGCACAGAAATTAGTGTGCTGATAACCCATTTCAGTTCAAATGTATTGGGGTCCTTATGCTCCAACCAATCCATAAATGCAGGGCTTATTTCATCATCAGAATCATCGGTTATAATCCCAATAGCTTCTCCTTCTTGTAGCTGACAGGCTTTACGCAAGTTCATATCCAAGCCCATCTTCACAATAAGAAGATTCTCAATTTCATGAGAAGTCATTGTCATTCTATCTAGCTTAGGCATTTTCCTCCTTAAATTTATCCCATACCCTATGGAACTGTTCGGAATAGATGTTAAGTGTTTCTCCTTCTAACCCGGGGGCAGTGTTGACTTCGTACACCACAATTTTCTGTGTATTAGTAGTGTACCCCACATCTACTGCACCAAAGTCTAGCTTTAAAGCTTTCACTGCTTTAACGCTATAATTTAGTACGTCAGAAGGGGGAGCAATATCTGCTCTAGCAAATATATACCCATTCTCATGAGATCGAATCTTGTTTGGGGATGCTCCTTCTTTTAATTTTTTTTCTTGTACATCTAGTACCGCAGAGTCCCAAACATGTACTCTATACTCATGTGCTTTAGGGGTATATTTAACCCATAATCTAGGATCTCCTCTGGAATTACATAACTCATCAAAGAGTTCTATGTTATCCACAAAGGTCATCCCAACACCACCGCTAGAGGTAACACTGTACCTAAACAATACCCCGTACTTATCTAACCACTCCAAAGCTTTGTTTCTATCAAAGCTAGATTCTACAGTAGGGATAAGCTTTTCTCTAAGGATATTATATGTAGACTCCTTATTGATAGCATTTATTACTGCATGAGGAGGGTTAATAATTAACGGGCCACGGAAAGCAACTTCTGAAGATCCCCAGTTAAAGATCAAATCAGAAGGCTTACCCGTAAATTTAGACCTACCTGGTGGCCTAAGTCTTTTAAACCCAGTAGCTATTGCTATTGTTTTAGCAGAATGGCTGCTGGATTTATATCCTAGTATTCTTACTCTCAATCCAATCTCCTTTTTTATCTAGAACTTCGTATCCAGTTTTTTCTTTTACCCATCCATTTCTTAAACAGGCTTTAAAAAATTCTTCTGGAGTTCTTGAAAGTATTTGTGTTCTATGTCTTACCATACCATCATCAGATATTTCATATTTATGAATAACAAGTAGGGCAAGTAAAGCCCGTACTTTATTCATGATTTTACCTTGTTATCCTTTCCCAGCATACCTAAGATATGCTTTAGTTCAACCATCCTCCAATAGAATGAAATGTGTTTGGTCTTTTTGTATTTGCTTTCCAAATCATACAGCCTATGCTGTAGTGTCTTTCTTGTTACAGGCATTCCATTCCTCCTCAGAACGATATGTCTTTAATACTCTAGCTTCGGCCCTAGTAAATCTTACTTGGTCTGATACGGCATGATACTCCCCTCCTATACTAAGTAATTGTATGACAAAACCGTGGTCAAAGAAATACCATAAACCACGGTTAAAGATTCTACAGAATTCTGTCTTATCAGTAAATGCATATGCATCTGCTTCCATTAGCAAATACCGCCTAAGCCTAGAACCTGTTCTACATAGAAACCAGAAAGGGGTATGCTGCCCAATTATATTAACTGGACAACGGGATTTAAATGGCCCCTCTCCTGTTTGGCTGTGCTCTAAACGGTATGCGATCACCACGTTTCCTCATTTCTGAAGATGCCCATTGGAAATAGTCTGCTAACAAACCATACCAATGTTCGGCTATTAAACGGCCAATTTCAGACACGCTTTCCCCCAGTTAATACTAATGAGCTTTGTGGAGCTACATGAACTTTCAACCAACTGCCCCTTTTTAAATCAAAAGTTTTTTCCAATTCTTTAGCTAATGGAGGATAAATAAACCCCAACCCATCTTTTCTTCTATATGCAGGGTATCCTAATGAATCTAATCCAAGTTCTACTGAAACACTGGCTTTAGACGGAAATCCTGTCCACACAGAAATTCTCAACATATAGCCGGGCGACGGATACCAATGTCGATATATCCAGTCACCGCAAATTGTAGGGCTTTGCTTATTTCCTTTTTCCCAGAAATCACAACTGCTACTACGATATCGAGGTTTTTTCGTTAGCCAAGGGGTAGTATATTTCTTCATTCTCTCTCTATCCATCCTTTCAACATTGTCATGAGAACGTCAATAACAAAGAATCCAAAAAGAGTTAAAAGAATAACTCCGATAATGCATCCCCAACTACTCATTTTTATGGGAGGTTGACGAAGAAGCTGCAAGAAGGACATAAAATCCCATTGCTTCAAGGTAAGTAATTTCCCTTAAATTAAACACAGGGGACATAGAAATACTCCAAGCCCATTGCATTATTGCTGCAAGTAAAAAACAGAGCAAAGTTGCAACTATTATGCCTATAAATGCTTCTTTCATATCTGAACATCCTTATAATAATCCCTCAC
>Ga0255048_10002512_pt1 | contig 11634 bp, 8 predicted proteins | sample JV7_2_2_MG_FD_183619 | JGI IMG/M metagenome (GOLD analysis project Ga0255048, IMG submission 183619) | Seawater microbial communities from Jervis Inlet, British Columbia, Canada - JV7_2_2 | ecosystem: Environmental > Aquatic > Marine > Inlet | place: Canada: British Columbia | collected 2016-10-06
CTCGTAGCGTTGTGCATTCTCGAACCTCTACCTTTCGTACCGGAGAGTCCTGATGCGCAGTCACCACCGTCCTTTCGTCGCACTCCTGAGCTTCGCGCTGCTCGTCGCCTTTGCCGTGGGCACGCCGTCGGCCCGAGCCCAGGAAGAAGACGGCGAGTCGCCGGGTCGGCTGTCGGCCGAGGACACGCTGCAGATCCACAATGTGGGCGGGCCGCGCATTTCCCCTGACGGCGAGTGGGTCCTGTACACCGTGTCCACTCGCGACCTGGGGGACGAGGATCTGGCGCGCGCCACGCACCTGTGGCGGGTCGACGTCCACGGTGACGGCAACCGCCAGTTGACTCGCGGCGAGGATTCGGCGTCCGCGCCGCGCTGGTTCCCAGACGGTGACAAGTTCGCGTTCACCCGAACCGCCGACGACAAGAGCCAGGTGTTCGCGATGTACACCGACGGCGGCGAGGCCTGGCAGCTCACCGAGCATGAGGAGGGGATAGGGAGCTACGCGATCTCGCCCGACGGAGCCAAGGTGCTCTTCACCGCTCGCGATCCGGAAACGGCGGAGCAGAAGCGTCGCAAGAAGCAGCACGATGACGCCGTGGTGATCGACGCCGAGTTCCAGTGGACGCACCTGTGGTCGCACGACCTGAGCACCGGTGAGACGACGCGTCTTTCCGAAGGCGACTTCACGGTTTCCGACCCGCGCTGGGCGCCGACTTCCGATCGGATCGCCTTCGTCACGCGGCCGACGACATTGCTCGACGACGGCTGGAACAGCGACATCCGGGTGGTCGACGTTGCCACCGGCGAGTCCCGGGTGCTGTTCGAGAACCCCGGCCCGGACAGCTCGCCACGCTGGTCGCCGGACGGCTCGACGATAGCTTTCACGGCGAACCCGCAGACGGGGACGACGGTGTGGCACAATAAGCTCTACCTGATGCCCGCTGACGGCAGTGGCGAGCCGGAGATTCTGCTCGAGGATTTCGATCTCAATGCTGGTGCGCCGGTCTGGGCGCCCAACGGCGCTGACATCTACTGGAGCACCGGGCAGGGCACCAAGACGAACCTGTTTTCGGTCCAGATCGCCACCGACGAGGTGCTGGACCACGCCGCGCCGCACGGCGCGAACTTCCAGTTCACGCTGTCACCCGACGGCGGTCGCTGGGTTTGGGTGCACGCCAATCCGGCGCAGCCGTCCGAGCTGTACACAGCCCCCGCGAGTGACCTGTCGCAGGCCACGCGGCTGACCGGTCACAACAACTGGATTGAGGCCGACCAGATCGAACTCGCCCGCGTGGAGACGATCACCTGGGACAACTCGGAAGGAAATCCCATCGAAGGTGTCGTGCACTTCCCGCCGGGTTTCGACGGCAGTACCCCTTATCCGTTCGTGGTCAACCCCCACGGCGGCCCCAGCGGTGCAGTGACGGAGAGCTTCAATAGCGCCAACCAGATGCTGGCCGCCAACGGCTTCGTCGTGTTGCAGCCCAACTTTCGCGGCAGCTCGAACTACGGCCAGGAGTTCCTCAATGCCAATCGCAATGACTGGGGCGTTGGTGACTACGACGACATCATGACGGGCGTCGACCACGCGATTGAACAGGGATGGGTCGATGCCGATCGCATGGTCGCGTACGGCTGGAGCTACGGCGGCTACATGACCTTCTGGATGTCCACCCAGACGGATCGCTTCAAGCTCATCTCTCCGGGCGCCGGACTGACGAACCTGTACTCGATGTACAGCACCACCGACATCACGGGTTACCTGGGGTGGTTCTTCGGCATGCCGTGGGACAACGAAGAGGCGTACCGGCGGATGTCGCCGATCCGTCACGTGAAGAACGTCAGCGCCAAGATCCTGATCATGCACGGCGCCAACGATGCCCGCGTGCCACCCGAGCAGGCGGTCGAGTTCTACCGGGCGCTCAAGGACCTGGGCAAAGACGTGACGTTCGTGTCCTACCCGCGCCAGGGTCACGGAATCCGCGAGCCGCGCCTGCAGCTCGATCGGCTGCGGCGCTACGTGTGTGCCTTCACCGATGTCGTCGGCCTGGAAGCCGCGACGGAGACCTGCGTCGACGGGATGCCCTCGATGCCTGTTGAGGAAGACGACGAGGCCGACGGCGAATCGGACACGACCGAGCCCTGATCCGAGAACCAGCGAGGTGTTGCCAGGAGGCTCGTCATGATCGATTTCCTGCTAGATCCGGCTTTCTGGGCGGCGCTCTTCTCGGTGACGTTGATTCAGGTCGCGCTCGGCGCCGACAACCTCATCATCATCACGATCCTGGCGAACAAGCTGCCCGACGAGCAGCGGCCGAGGGCGGTCCAGGCGGGCCTGATTCTGGCAATGGTCTTTCGTCTCGTCCTGCTCGCCGGCGTCAGCTTCATCCTGAAGCTTGCCGTGGACCCGTTCTGGCATCTTGCGGCGCCGCTGCCGTTCGGCGGTTCGATGACCGCCGCGTTCTCCGGCAAGGCGGTCGTTCTCATGCTTGGCGGGCTGGTCCTGATCTGGAAGGGGATCAAGGAGCTGCGGGTGAAGGCCAAGGGGGTCGGTCACGAGGTGCGGCGCGGGGACAACTTCGTGGAAGTCGTGACCGTTATCGTCGCCATGAACCTGCTGTTTTCGATCGACTCGATTCTCACCGTCGTCGGAATGACGAGTTCGTATCCAGTGATGTTCGGTTCTGTGATCATCTCTGTGGTGCTGATGCTGGCGTTCGCCCGCCCCATCTCCGACTTCATCGCCAAGAATCCGGACTTCGAGATTCTCGGGCTGTTCGTGTTGCTGCTCATAGGCTTCGTCCTGTTCCTCGAGGGCGGCCACGTTGCCCACCTCGTAGTGAACGGTTCTGACTTCCCCTACATCCCGCAGTGGATCGTCATCTTCATTCTGATGCTGATGTTCGCCGTGGATTTGTACCAGAACTGGTGGGATCGGAAGGTGCAGAAAGAGCCGGTGCAGTTGCACCATCGCGAGAACTAGCACACTAGCGTGCACTGACTTCTGCGGTCGTTCCACGGAGCGGCAGTGGGCGACGCGCCTGAACTCGGAGCCATCGACGGTTCCCCCATTGTTCGGGTCACCCGCGGGGCGGTAGGGTCATCGCCTGAGTGTCAGCACAGGAGTCCAGCGATGACCAAGACCGAAGTGATGAAGGAGCTACGGGCCAACGGCAGTGCCCAGACGCGGAAGATCGCCCGGCAGCACGGAATCAGGGGCGACTTGTTCGGGGTGAGCTACGCCGTCCTCGGCAAGATGAGACGGAAGATCAAGACCGACCAACGACTTGCCGAGCAACTCTGGGCAACCGGTAACCGCGACGCTCGCGTCCTGGCCACGATGGTGGCCGATCCTTCGCGGATGACGGCCGCCACCCTCCAGTCGTGGGCGAACGATCTCGAAGACCGAGGTTTGGCCGCTGCACTATCCAATATCGCCGCTGAGGCGAGGTCGGCGAAGACACTCATGCAGAAGTGGACGTCGGCACGGGACGAGATGCGTGCCTGCGCCGGCTGGCACACCCTGGCCTCGATGGCGCGACAGGACAACGGCCTCGACGACGCATACTTCGAGAAGTACTTGGAGAAGATCGAGACCCGGATCCACGGCAGCAAGAACTGGGCGAAGTACGCGATGAACAACGCCCTCATCAACATCGGCGTGCGTAATCCGAAGCTGGAGAAGACCGCGATCGCCGCTGCGTCGCGGATCGGCACGGTAGGAGTCGATCATGGGGAGACAGCGTGCAAGACCCCGGACGCCGCTTCGTACATCAGGAAGACCGTGGCCCACAACAAGAAGAAGGCGGCGAAGAAACGCCGCAAGGCCAGCTGACGGTCGATCGACGGGGCCTGGCGGCAGGCCGGGCCGACCCTGGCGCGGCTCGCCTCCGGCCAGTATCGGTCCTCTGGCAAACTCGAACGACTCGCTACTGGAACAGCGGCGCTCCGTGCAGGAAGGACGCGACGATCGAGGCGAAGGTCAGGATGAGGCAGCCGAGCGCCGCCAGGTAGTGCTTGCTCGTTTCATCCCTTAGCGGATCGAGCCAGCGTGCTGCCAGATAGCCGCCGGCGAAGCCGCCCAGGTGCGCCCAGTTATCGATCATCGGAATCAGCAGCCCGATGACGACGAACATGATTACCCAGCGCCATACCTGTTGGCCGATGTGACTCGTTCCAGCGCGCTGGCTGTAGGCGATCAGCGCGCCGAAGAGACCGAACAGGGGCGCCGAAGCGCCCACCGTGAAGCCGGCGCCCTGCAACGGCCAGGGCAGCGGCAGGATGCCCATCACCGAGGTTGCCGCGAAGCCGCCTGCCGAGGCCACCGTGTAGATGATCACCAGACGGCCGACACCGTAGAGCTGGCTGACCGCCGGCATCAACTGCCGCAGCCACATCATGTTCATGGCGATATGCAGCAGACTGCCATGCAGCCATGCGGCACTGAGCACGGTCCACCAGCGCCCGTAGCCGAACACCGGCTGGGCTCCGCTGGCGCCCATCAGGAACAGTGGTCTGAACCCTGGCGACAGCAGGTTGAAGATGCTGCCGCCGCCGATTGCCGAGGGTTCCCCCAGCAGTGTGATGACGTACATGGCGGCGCATCCGAACAGGACGATCTCGGTGAATCCGAGATTGCGGCCGAACCTGTTGAGCAGCGGGGCATAGCCCCACATGCCGGGGTTGCGCTGGCCGCAGTTGTAGCACTCGCGCTCCTGCACGCCGACGAGTCGGCCGCAGCTCGGGCACACGACGGCCCCGGAAGTCTGTCGCTTGAACATAGGAGCAGTGTAGCCGAGGGAAAGAAAGGACCCGCTGCCGCGGCAGCGGGTCCAGGAAGTGTAATCGCCTGACGCTAGTACTCCCAGGAACAGATCGAGTCGGCCGGCAGCAGAACGTCGAGCAACGAGCCCAACGGCGGCAGCCGGCTATCGAGGCTCATGGCCGGGTCGACCCATGTCTCCGGTGCCTGGCCGATGGGTGCCCCGGGCGGGGCTCCCGGCGTGGACGGCGCCGAGTAGGCTTCGCCCGGACGATGCAGCATGCGGGCGATATCCGATCCGAGCAGCGCCAGGTGAGCTTCGTTGGCGTCGAGCCCGTCCATGCTCTCGGCGTCCTGGGCCGACATCGCAGAGTGGATGTGGGTCACCATCTGGCTCAGGCGCGAGGTTGCGATGGCCCGAACCTGAGGCATCTGGGCGCTCATCGACAGGCGCATCACCTGTTCCACGACCACCCGCTGGATGGCGCGTGCCAGCTCGGCTTCGTAGCCGCCCAGCTCCTGTTCGTGCATGAACACCGAGGTGAGGGTCTTGTCGAGCACGTCGGCCAGCCCGGGCAGACTGGCGTCGAGTGCATGTTGCTGCACCAGGCGGGCCGCCCGCGCCGGATTGAAGATCTCGGACGCGACATGCTGCGAGGCCACCACGGCTGGTGTGACCGCGTCGAAGGTCAGCCCGGTGTAGCGGGGGAACAGCTCCCGGTGCCGGCCGTAGCCGCTCGGGCGCGGCGGCAGCAGTGAGAGAACGGAGTTTGGAATTGCCAGCTCGGCGGGAGTTATCGACGCCAGGAGCGCATCGAGCGCCGCGAGCTGATCCGAGGCTGGCGTGGGATTGGTGGCCGGACCATGGCCGTCGCCGCGCAGCGCGTAGTGGTAGTTCATGCCGCCCAGCGCCGACGCGGTGGCGGTAACCTGATAGCGCTGGTGCATGTAGAGCGGTACGAGAACCTCTTCGAGCTCGGCCAGGGGCTGATTGAGCTTGATCGCCTTTTCGCCGAAGCGGTCCAGGGCGTGGCGTCGTACCGCCATCATGCGGTTCAACTCCACCGCCGGGTCGTCCCCATTGGCCCACTGATGAACTCGCGGCTGCGCGGACATGTCCTGGTTGGTCATGTAGATGACGTCGCGATCCCACGCCTGGTCGAGAATCGCGCGCAGCTCCTCCGCGGCATCGGCGCCGGCTGGGAAGTCCTGATAGGCGTAGGTCACCGCCACCTTGTCCCACTCGCCGATCTTGTCGTCGTAGACCGCGGAGAAGTCCAGCTCACCCTCTTCGAGGGTCACTAGCGGGTGCGGATAGTCCATCACTGACGTCCGCCCGAGGCTGCTGGCGTAGTAGTTGTGGCCGAACCCGATGGTGTGGCCGACCTCGTGCGCCGACAGCTGACGAAGGCGTGCCAGCGCCCACTCGGCGAGTTCCGGTGGCGTCTCGGTGCCGTACTCGTAGGGCGACAGGAGCCCGGCGGCGATCATGTAGTCCTGGCGCACTCGCAGAGATCCGAGGGTCACCTGGCCTTTGATGATCTCGCCGGTGCGCGGATCGTTGACGCCGCCACCGTAGCTCCACCCGCGGGTAGAGCGATGCACCCACTGGATCACGTTGTAGCGGATGTCCAGGTTGTCGGCGCCTTCCGGCATCATCTCCACCTGGAAGGCATTGCGATAGCCGGCGGCCTCGTAGGCCTGGTTCCACCAGCGCGCGCCATCGAGCAGTGCTGACGCGACGGGTTCAGGTGTGCCGCGATCCAGGTAATAGATGATCGGTTCCACGGGATCGCTCATCGCCGCCGTGGGGTCGACCTTCTCGAGCCGGTGGCGGTTGACGAACCGCTTGGTCAGCGGAGTGCCGAGCGGCACCGCGTAATCCTGATAGGTGAGCCCGAAGGCGCCCGCCCGGGGGTCGTACGCGCGCGGCTCATAGCCCGGTCCCGGCAGCTCGACGATCGAATGATGCTGCCGCACGGTCACCGCCGACGTATCCGGCGTCACCGCCCGCAGCGACCCGCGGCCGTAACCGCCGCCCGGACCGCGCTGAGTCCCGAATCCACCGAAGCCGCGGCCGCCGCCGCCGGTGGTGGTGAACGTCAGGGTGACGTCCATCTCGGTGTTCTTCGGGAACGACTTCGTGCGTTCCATGAAGAGGGCGCTGCGTGAGCGATCGAGCCGGTAGTTGGCCGGTTGCAGGCGGGTGGCGACGCCGTGGGCATCGCGCATCAGGAAGTCGGTCATGTCCACGAGCACGCGACCGTCGGTCTCGGCGGCAACCGTGAAGCCCCACAGGATCGACTTGGCGAAGGCCTCCTCCACTGCGCGTCGCTCGTCGGGGTTATCGCTGATGGCGCGATAGGTCGTGTTCGGCTGTTCCATCAGGATCTTCGGACCGACTCGTTTGAAGGTCACGAGATGGCCGCCTCCACTCTGCCCGCGGTCCAGACCGATATCGTTGGACCCGACTCCTGCCGAGAGGCCGCTGATGTAGAGCACCTCCTCGTTCAGGCGCGGAATCTCCATCCACAGCTGCCCCGCCGCTTCATCCCAGTACAAGGGGTAGAAGCCGTCGAGTTTCTCGAACTCCGCGGTCTTCTCCTCGATCGTCGGTGGCGGGCCGGCAGCCGCGGCGCGGCCACCCTGCTGAGCGTCGGCCGGGGCCGCGAGCGCGAGTACGGCGGCGAATGCAACGAGAGTGAGAGAGCTGGGTCGGGGTGGGGTGCGGAACACGGACTTCCTCCGGTTGGCCGGGTGGTGTCGCCGCGCCGCTTGGCGCGGTGGGGTCATTCGGGCTCGGCGTGCTTGATCAGCGTCACGCTGTTGCCCTTCGCGTTGTACTTCACTTCATCCATGAAAGTTCGCATCAGCATGATGCCGCGTCCGCTCACGGCGAGCAGATTCTCCGCGGCCGTCGGATCGGCGACGGAGTCGGGATCGAACCCGTTGCCCTCGTCGCGGATCGTATAGCGGACCTCTGATACCGCCTCGGTGGCGGTGCAGTAAACGCGACGTTCCGAGTAGGGCTCCTGCCCCTGACGCTCGAGGACCAGCGCGTCGTAGGCGTCGCGGTCCGTGGCGCGGAGTTCGGAACCCACCTCGAGGTTGCCGCGCACGATGGCGTTGGCGACACCCTCCGAGAGCGCCATACCGATGCGCGTGCGCATCGCCTCGGTGCCAAATCCGAGCCGCTCGAGGCTGTCCTGAAAGTAGGCCACCAACGGGTGGATCCGATGAATGTCATTGATCAACTCGAAGTGGGTCTCGCGATGCAGGAACGGGAGCAATTCGCTGCGCGTGCGCCGTGCCTCGGCGACCTCGAGGACCTGCGCGATCGTTTCATGCAGCTCCTGTTCGATCTCGTCCTTGGGTACGTAGCTGGCGGCGCCGGCCGCGAGCGCCTTGACCGCGATCTGCTCGCTGCCACGGGCTGTCATCAGAACCACGGGGATGAGCGGGTGATCCTCGCGCAGGCGCTCGACCAGTTCGAGGCCGTCCATCTCCGGCATGCGCAGGTCGGTGAGGACGAGATCGATGCTCTTCTCGCCGATGATGGCGAGGGCCTCCTGTCCGTCGTTGGCGAACGCGAGTTCGAGATCCTCGTTGAAGGAAGCGAGAGAACGGCGGGCGACTTCGCGGTCGACGTACTCATCGTCGACCACCAGGATTCTTGTCATCAGGGCTCCGCGATGGGCGGGGACTTGGGCCACGTGAAACTGAAGGTGGAGCCCTTGCCGGGCTCGGAACTCACCCCAACCTTACCGCCTCCGCGCTCGACGATCTTCTTCACCAGCGGCAGCCCCATGCCGGAGCCTTCGCTTCGTGCGTCGAGGCGGACGAAGCGCGCGAACACCCGTTCGATGTCGTGTTCGGGTATCCCCGGCCCGTCGTCGCTCACCTGGAACTCCCACTGGTCGACGCGATCGACGGCCTTGATCTCGACGCGACCCGTCTCACCGTCGTGGTGGGCGATCGCGTTGGCGATCAGGTTGCGGAGCACCTGGTGTAGCGGTGGGGCTTCCGCCGTGAGTGTCGGCAGCGGCCCCTCGCAGGCGACGACGAAGCCGGCGGGCGGGGTCAGCAGCTCGGTGATTTCGCCTACCATCGCGTCGACATCGACGCTCGTCACGTGCCCGGGCGTCCGCCCAACCCGTGAATAGGCCAGCAGGTCTTCGATGAGCTCCTGCATGTGCCCCACCTTCGAGCCCAGCTCGTCGAGATTTCGTCTCACGCTCGGCTCCACGTCGAGCGGCACGTCGTCGCGGATCCAGTTCGCCAGATGCGCAATCGCTCGTAACGGTGCCTGGAGGTCGTGGGAGGCCGCGTAGGCGAACTCCTCGAGGTCGGCGTTGGAGCGCACGAGGTCCTCCGCCTGCCGTGCGATCAGTTGCTGCGAGTTCATCTCGTCGGTGATGTCGCGTGCGGCTGCGTAGATCAGTCCATCGGGATCCGCCGGCGACGAGCGCCATGCGAGCCAGTGCCAGCTTCCATCTTTGGCCCGGTACCGGTTCTTGGAGTCGACCACGGCCTTTCCCTCGGCGAGTCCGGCCAAGTGGGCGAGCGTTTGCTCGCGGTCGTCCGGATGTACGAACTCGATGAACGGACGACTCAGGAGTTCCACATCCTCGTAGCCGAGAACTCGCCTGAACGATGGGTTCACGCGTTCGAAGTAGCCGGCTGTGTTGGCGATGCAGAGCAGGTCGAGCGACAGCTCGAACATGCGGCCGAGGCGATCCGCGGTCGGGCGGCCCTCGTCGTTCTCACTCATCCGGATTCAGTCCTGTGCGGGGAGCCAGTCCATCTCGGTGTTCGCGGGGGCGCGGCTGGCCATGTGCGCTGCAACGACCCCGAGGAACTCCGGGTACGTGATGTCGTCGCCCGAGCCGCTCGGACTCGCACCTATCCAGCAGTGCGGCTTCTTCCAACCGTATTCGAAACTGGCCTCGGCAGGGGGATCGTCGACAGACTCCAGGTACTCCTGCAGCAGCATGACCGCCTGTTCGAGATAGTAGGTGTCCATGTCGCCGACGGCGATGTGGAGTTTACCTCGCAGGTCGGGTCCGAGGTCCTGCCACCGTCTCCGCAGGTAGCGATGAAGATCGAAGTTCTCGCGCCAGTACTCGGCGACGTCGTGGTGAATCTCACCGCTCACCGGATCCCAGATCGGTCGTGGCAGCCCGTTGTCGCCAACGGGGCCAAACACCGCTTCCCAGACGGCCCACTGGCCACCTGAGCGGCTGCCGGGTCCGCGCGCGAGCTCCATGTGGTTCTCCTGCCGCACGGTGGAGACGATGTTGCCGTCGGGGCGCCGGGCGTTGGGCCGCTCGATCCGATGCCACTCGTTGCCCGTGAAGTAGGCGTTGTCGTCCTCGTAGATACCGACGATCTGGTAGTAGTTGAAGTCCACGGGGTCGGGGCACCAACCCCACGCGCCGCCAAAGGTTCGTGGATAAAAGACCTGCATCGCCAGGGCTTCCCAACCGCCCGTGGAGCCCCCCGCGGTGACTCGTGCCCAGGGCGCCGCGATCATGCGAAACTCCCGCTCGAGGTAGGGGATGAGCTCTTCGGTGATTGCCTTGCCGTACGGACCGACGTTGGCGGAGTCGACCGAATACGACGTGTCGTAGTAGGGGTTGGCGTCGCGGAGCGTCACCGCGATCATCCGCGGTGACGCGTCTGATTCCCAGAAGCGTGTGAGCAACTCGCCGCGCGGGCGGGGATTCGCGGTGTCGTAGCCCAGCGGCGCGCGGCGACCGGGGAAGTGGCCCTGGAGATAGAGCGTCGGATAGCGCCGAGTACCGTCCTCGTAACCGGCCGGCAGCAGGACGTTGGCGCCGATGTACATATCGTGGCCCCAGAAATCGGAGAGCACCTCGCTGCGCAGCTTCACGTAGCGCGTCAGGCCGCGATCGCGGGGGTTGCCCTGCTGTAGTACCTCGTCGTTTCGCAGCGGCTCGATCGGAGGGATCACGCGATCGAGCTCGAGTGCGATTGCACCCCCAGCGGCGGGATCGATGTGCATCCGCACGGGCTCGCCATAGGCGTTCCCCGGTGCCCTGAACGCGCTCTGGCCGGCGCCCGAGTTGAGATGCATCCGCACGGTGTGGCCGTCGGCGCGTTCGAAGGTCGTGTAGACGTTCAGAAAGGGCTGTATCCAGTAGTCGCCCGCGGGGAGCGCCGCGAAGTCGGCGAGCGGGTAGCCGATCACACCCCCCGCAGACACCTCGCCACGGGCGCCGCCGCTCGCATCCAGCACGACGCTATCGCCGGCTCCCATGTCGATCACGTCCATTCCCCAGAAGGGAACGCCGTTGACGCCGATCTGCTCGCGCGGTTCGCCGTCTGCTTTCTGGCGGCTGAGTATCACGAACACTCTGCCGTTCACGGGCACCTCGAGGCCCAGGCCGGCTATCTCGGCCGCCGTGTCGGCGGCCAACGTCACCCGCACCGTGAGTGAGGCGGCCGGAGCCGGCGCTGCGGCGAGGATGACTCCCCACGCCCCGACCGTGACGGCACTCAGCAGCGGGAGGCGCCGCTTCATTCTCCGCTCCGAAGGCGCGCCAGATCGGCTTCTGCCGCGATATAGCCAAAGGCGGCCCACGAGGTGCCTGCGAGAATACGCTCGTACACTTCGATGGCCCGAGCCTCCTCGCCGCGGGCGAGATACCAGTTGCCCACGCCGTACCCTTGCGTGGCGATGTTCACCGCCTGGTCGGGGTCGTCCACGCTCCGCAAATCGAGCAGATCCTCCGCTGCCAACTCGCCTTTGTACATGAGCAGGCGGCGGTGGTAGGAGTCGTTCTCTATGATCTCCATGTCCTCGGTAATGGCGTCGAGCAGCGGTGCCGTCTCGGACTCGCGGCCCAGCC
>Ga0255048_10002514_pt1 | contig 11629 bp, 11 predicted proteins | sample JV7_2_2_MG_FD_183619 | JGI IMG/M metagenome (GOLD analysis project Ga0255048, IMG submission 183619) | Seawater microbial communities from Jervis Inlet, British Columbia, Canada - JV7_2_2 | ecosystem: Environmental > Aquatic > Marine > Inlet | place: Canada: British Columbia | collected 2016-10-06
CAAACCCCTGACGAAGCTCGCCTGCCGAATCACCAACCAGGACGACGTCACCGTTCTCGATGGTGACGCAGTCGTTTGGACGGTGTCGCTCGACTAGTCGCGGAGCCGTGGGTTCAGCGAGTAGGTGCCACCAACGGATGCCTCGGCCAGCACATGGCCTTCGATCGCACTCCGTAGATCGGCTCCGGTGAACGCATCCGAGACATCGGTGGTCTCAGCGTCGAGTGCATAGAGCGTGAAGATGTAGTGATGAATGATGCTGTCGTTCCAGGGTGGGGCCGGTCCGTCGTAGCCGTAGTAGTCACCTTCCATGTCGGGATCGCCGCTGAACCAACCCGTGTAGTCGTTGATCCCTTGCCGGGACCCGTGCGGGCCTTGTGCCGCCTGCTGACCTCCGGCAACGACCCCATCACAGTATTCACCTTCAGCAATCTCGCTGAGATGCCCAGGAAGGTCAACAAGGACCCAATGAAAGAAGTCAACCCTCGGCAGGTCAGAGGGAACCTCTCTGCCCTCCTGGTTGACATCATCACCTCGCGACGGCACGTCGGGGTCATGGCAGATCACAGCAAAGGATTTTGTTCCCTGAGGCGCGCCGCTCCATGACAGGTGCGGATTGCGGTTGGATGAGAGGGTTACGTGGGTCTCCGGATCGGGAATCGCAAACGCGTACTGATCGGGAATCACGGCACCATCCGAGAAGCTGTCGGTCGTGAGTTCCATGGGGCCGACTCTACCGGCAGACGACTCAGGCGAGGGCTCTAAGTTTGGCGCGGTCCTCGATGAAGTCGGCGAGATGGATGAAGGGGTCGAAGCCGACCACTTCGGGTGCATTTGCCACAAAGTTGGACAGAGCGTTGATGTCGTAGAAGTAGGCCTCGCCGTCGCGATCGTTTACGAGGTACTCCACTCCCCCGAGATCGGCGCCGCTCGCTTTTATGATCCGGCGTGCCTCATGGATCAGTTCTGTCCGCGGGACATAGCCCTTCACCAAATCGGAGGCGTCTTCGATTCCCTGAGCCGGATCGCAATAGTCGGCGGGGCACAGATTGAACGAGCCCGGTTGGAGCTTGAGTTTGATGGCGTAGAGAAACATCTCGCCCAGTATCTCGACCCTTACGATCGAGTTGTCGCGAGCCGGCAACATCTCCTGTACAAGACCCGTCCCGTCCGGACCGAGGTCATCGAGCATGCCCGCATCGACGGCTGCTTCTAGTTCGCCGGGCGTGTCAAAGGCAACGATGCCGGCTCCGCTGCCGCCGATGTTCGGTTTGACGAGTACCGGAAACTCGAGGTCGATCGCGGCACCAACGATCTCACTTGCATTGAGGACCGGCCGCCCTTCGGGGTGACGGACACGTTCCCGACGGAGGAGATCCAACTGCCGGCGTTTTGAGAGCTCGTAGTCATACGCCTGAGAGCCGTTGATCACCGGGATGCCGGCCAACTCGACGTTGTGAAGGAACTCCGGTGTCTGCAGCATGGCCTTCATGTGACCCCTGGTCCACGCCGAGGGACTCATGCGGTTGACCAAAACGTCCCAATCACCGATGTCCGTTGGCTCAAAGTCGGGACTGGACCCGTCCACCGCTACATAGTCGAGACCTCTTCGACCCAACTCGGCGAAGAGCGGCGCGTTCCATTCGTCGTGCTCGTGAAATATTGCGATCGACACAGGATTCCTCTGCAGTCTTGAAGCAATTAACCCTATCTCTGCAGTGGAAATTCCTCGCCGCTCAAGACATCAGTGCAACGACCTCGGCCATTTCCGCAACCGATGCTGAGTTGATCGGATCGAGCACCAGTTGGATCTCGTCCATCCCGGCCTCGGCGAAGCTCGACAGGGTCTCCGCCATCTCCTCGCGGGTTCCTGTGATCGGAGGCGCGGTGGGCCGGCCGGTGCTCCCGGCAATTCGACCGCCGCCGCCAGATAGCTGCACGTAGACGGCGGCCGTCTTTTCGAGGGTCGCCGGATCGCGACCAACCTCCACACAGGCCTTTTCCACGTCTTCAATCAGCGGCGCCAGACGGGCGGCAGAATTGTCGAACCAAACGTGCCAGGTGTTCCAAATGTCGACATGGGCCGCAGTGATCCGAAGCATGCGCGGGCCGTTGGAGCCGACCATCAATTTCATGTCTGACCTGGCTCGCGGCAGAAGCTCCATCTCGCGATGGGTGTAGAAGCGTCCGACGTGGTCGATAGACCCTTCCCGGATCAGGGTTCGAATGATTGTGAATGCCTCCTCGAAGCGCGAAACGCGGTTGTCGAAGGCGAACCCGTATGCGTCGTACTCGACCTGGTTCCAGCCAGCACCCAGACCAAGGATCAGACGCCCACCGCTGATCTCGTCGACCGTCGCCGCCTTCTTGGCGATCATCGCCGGACTGTGGAATGAAGTCGCAGCGACCAGCGGGCCGAGTTGGACACGTTCTGTCGCTTCGGCGAGCGCGGCCAGAGTGGACCAACCTTCGAAGGGCCCACGTTCGCCGGTTTCATCATCCCGAAACAGGAGGTGATCTCCTACCCACACTGAGTCGAATCCGGTGTCTTCAGCAGTGTGCGCTATGTCGCGATACTCGATCCACGAAAGCTCTCTCTCGACCTCTGGAAGCTGAATGCCGATTCTCATACCGGGATCGTATGCACTTTCAACGCTCGGGACCGATCAGCTAGATCCGGTAATTGGGTTCGAAACGCGTCGTATACGACGCGTTTCGAACCCAATTACGGAGAAACGGCCAGCTCGGCGTCGGTGGGGATTGCGTCCCGGGAGTAGTTGCTCACGGAGTTCCAGAGGATCCAACCGACATCACGATCCTCGGCCGCCTGAATCGACCGCCTGATCTGCTGATCGGTCCAGAAGAACGCCTGGAGCCAGGGTCTCAACTCCGTCCCCGGCTCGAGGCGGGGGAAGGCGTCATCAATTGCGTCGGCGGTCACGTCGTAGGGGTGTTCATTGGGGTCGGCGAGTCCCAACCAACCGTCCGAGTAATGACTCGGATAGACCATCGGGCTGAAGACATCGACATGCTGTGACAACTCCTCTGGACGCTGGCCGATCCCCTGATCACTTGGACGCGAAACGATGATCCCGAAGACATCGGCGCTCATCACACAACCCATCGGAGTGATCCTGCTCTTGGCTTCCTCGAGGAAGGCGGAGATGGCGGCCACTCGCTCATCCTCGCTCAGGTTGAGCTGACCACTGCTCTCGCCCACGACCCCCGAAGGGAAGCGGACGTAATCGAATTGGATCTCGTCGAACCCGAGCTCACAGGCCTCTACTGCGAGCGCGAGCGAGTACTCCCAGCTTTCACTGTTGGTGGGGTCGGTCCAGTCTTCGGTGAGGCGCTGACCTGGCACCGCACTGGCACGGAACGGGTCATTGAAAACCACAATCCGGGTGATCACATAGAGCCCGTGCTCTCTGGCCTGAGAGATTCGCTCGTCGGGGTCGTAGGTTGCGGCGACTGCGCCGATGTCATGGGCCTCCTCCACACCGGTGTCGTAGAGAACCTTGCCGTCTTCCTGCTTGGTGTCGAAGACGAAGGCATTGATCGCGGTGTCATCTGCCAACACGAGGAGCCCCTCGAATGTGGCGTCGTCGCGGATTCCTTCGCCGCCCACTCTGATGGCACGGATGCGGAGGCGCTCCAGGGTGGTCCGGACGAAATCCTGAGAGCCATCCCACTCGATCTCGGAAGTGGTCCATCCGGACTTGGCTATTTGAAGCACATCGGGGCCGAGAACCTCGAGGTCAAAGAACCCATCCGTCGCAGTCAGAGTTGATGAAGCACCCACGGTGACGATGGCCCCGGCCACTGGAGCACCATCCGGGTCGGTGACCTTGCCGATCAATTGAGTTCCGACAGGCTCCGAGTCGAGGACCTCGTCTGTTAGGCCGGCGAGATCGGCAGTTTCCTCAGTTTCGGCCTCCGGACCTGAGCCGTCTCCACAGGCGCCTAAGAGGACGCCCAGAAGTACAAACAACGTGACGGTTCGGATGCGCACGCTCACATCGTACGAATGGTCAAGTTCCTAGACGAAGAACCATCGCGGTCATAGTGAACAGCACGAGGAGGGTGTCGACGGTGCCAAATGTGGCCAAACGGGCAACAGCCGACTTGATCGTTGTCTGATCGCCCGATTCCAGGGCCTGGGCGGCACGTTCCGAGCCCGGTTTGAAAACGAACTTCCCGAACAGGCCCCCGATGATGATCATCCCGTACCCGATGGTCACGAAGAGACTGCCAAAGCCGTATCGCTCGTCCTGAAGCACCAGCACCGAACCGGTGATGAGGATGAGTATCGCGACGGGGGTGTAGAACTTGGTCCCCAGTTGCCCGGCCACCCTGTACCAGCCGGCCACTGCCTCTACGCCCTGTTTGGCGGCCATGGTGGGCACAACGGCCTGGACCATGTTGGCCCCCAGCCAGGTCCCTGCTGCGGCGATGTGCAGCACCAGCATGATGTCTCTCAGATCCATGTGCCCTCTCGTTTTCGTCACAGGCACGCTACCCGTTCCGCCCCGATGTGATCCGTCATACCATCAACCGAATGGCGAAGAAGGGAGCGGCCAACGCGGACGAGGCGCCTGGCTGTCGTGCCGCGGCCTTCACCACTGTCTTTCTGCTCGGCTTCGCGGTCGTCCTGTTCGCCGTTGGCCTGACTCTGATCAACCAGGATTCGTGCTCAGGGCTCTGTGAGACGGTCGGCCTCACTGCTCTCTATGCGGGGGGACCGGTATCGGCAGCGTTCGGCATCTTCACCGACTCGGTGGTAATCGCCTGGCCACTCGACGTCACTCTTTGGGTCGTACTCGGGTTCACGGTGGCCCGCTGGTCCGAAAACCGCGATAAGCCACCGCTGGCGGTCGCGATGGTTGTTGTGGCCATCGCCCTGGCCTATGGACTAGTCCTTTCGCAGTTGGTGGAATTGGCCGTTTAAAACCCCGATCGACCACTTACCGTGGCGGTTGAATGCTAAGCGTGCACCAAAGCGGAGTCGACCTGCGCGTCGTCTTCGTCTTCTTCGTGGCTGCACTCATCCTCGTTTCGGCGACCACCACGGCCTCGTTTCTCGCCGAACGTCCGGGAGCAGATCTTTCACCACGGGGCAGGGCAGAGGATGTCATCGGCATCCTCCAGGGCAGCGAAACCATCCTCTGGACGTCGCTCGCAGGGAGCGTCAGCTCCTACCGCGTGACCGGTTGGCCGTCGACGCCAGCCGAAAGCGAGCTGGGAGGCGCTTTGGTCATCGAGCGACCCGAGGATGGTCTCGCCGGAGTCATCGACTTCGGCGAGAAGCCAATGTCGGTCACCTTCGAGCTAGACGGCTAAGTAACCCTCGAGTTCGCCCTCATCGAAGGGCCCGACCGCACCAATGAGTCTCGATCCGGCTCCATACATGTCCTTGGCGACCGAATGGACGTCATCGAGATCGATCGCTTCCAACTTCTCGAGCCGCTCATCCACCGAGAGATGGGGCATGCCGGAGAGCTCGTCACGTCCGAGGCGAACCATGCGGCTGTTGGCATCCTCGAGTGAAAGTGCCAGCCCGCCGCGCATCGATCCTTTCGCCCGCTCCAACTCCTCGACAGTGATCCCTTCGGCGACGACCTTGGCCAATTCGGCGCGAATGAGATTGACGGCGGTTTCGGTCTGACTCGGAGTGGTGCCGACGTACACGCCCCACGCGCCATTGTCGGCATAAGCGAGACGGAACGCGTAAATCGCATAGGCGAGACCTCTCTCTTCCCTCACCTCTCGGAAGAGACGCGAAGACATACCAGAGCCCATGACGTGATTGAGCAACTCGAAAGCCCAGCGTCGCTCGTCTCGCCTGTCCATGCCCGGCCCGCCGATGATGATGTGAGCCTGCTCCGTATCGCGGCGAGTGACATTCACCCCGGAAGGAGATGTCGACGGTCCGTGCTCGTGATCAACGGCGTCGCCGGACCAGTCTCCGAATCTCTCACTAACCATGTCCACGACATCGTCATGGTCGATCGATCCGGAGGCGGCGATGACCATCGAGCCCGCCCCGTAGCGACGCTTCCAGTAGCCGTGGATGTCGTCGCGTGACATGCCCCTGATCGACTCGCGGGTGCCGAGAACGGGGTCCTCGAGCGGGTGACTGGCGAAGACTGCCTGGGTGAAGTTCTCGAACGCAACGTCGTTGGGGTCGTCTTCGTACATGTTGATCTCTTCGACCACCACCTGACGCTCTGCGTCGATCTCCTTGGCCCGAAACGCGGGGCGCTGGATGATCTCAGAGAGGATGTCGAATCCGGTCGTGAGATCTTGATCGAGCAGCCGGGCCCAGAAGCAGGTCATCTCCTTCGAGGTAAAGGCATTCGACTCGGCGCCGATCGAGTCAAACGTCTCCGATACCGCCTGGGCGGAGAGCTTTTCGGAGCCCTTGAACAGAAGATGTTCGAGAAAGTGGGAGGCGCCGGCCTCCTTGGGCAGTTCGTCGCGGGTTCCGGTGTCCACCCAGCAGCCGAGCGCAACCGAGCGCAGCGACGGCATCGGCTCGGTTATGACACGAAGGCCGTTGGGAAGTGTCGTTAGGTCGTAATGCACCGCCGGGAGTGTATGAGATTTCCTGCCGAAGCCGCAGTCGGTAGTCGGTTGTCAGCTGTCAGTTATCAGAACGAGGCACGATCGCCCGGCTGTCGGCCGGCATGAACACCGCATTTGACAAAGCATGAGACAATTGGCGGCTGATGCGTAGTCGCAAGCAGACGTTTCTGGCCGACCTGATCGGCCCCGAAGACCAGGCAATCGAATCTGTCGTTAGCCGATACCAGCGCGTCGCCCCGGCGGTCACCAGATTTGCCCGGTCCCTTTCCAAGAATCCCGAGCTGCGGGTACGGCTCGGATCGGAAGCCGCGTCCTCGGACAATGAGGTCGTCTGCGACCCTCGCATCTTCCAGGCCGCCTATCTTCGCAACGCCCCGGTCACGCCGGATGAGGTTGCCCTCGCATCGGCGCTCCACGAGGTCATGCACCTTGTGAGCACCAACCTCGACGAGAAACGGCCCCTGCCGGACGACTGGCCTATCGAAGGCGGCGTCATCGAAGACGTCGAAATGGATCTTCTCGCGGCCCTGGAAAGGACCGAGCGACCGGTCGCCGAGGTTCTGTTCTTCTCTCTCGAGGACGCGAGACAAGAGCGTCAAGGCCTCTCGGTCTACCCGGGAGCACGGTCGGTGCTCCAGGATCTCTACCTCTCCTCGCTGGGGCAGGCTCTCTCCAAGGCAGGAGCGCTCAGCCAGTTCGTCCTCGGTTGCTTCCTCCTCACCGGCGGATACGTAGACCGGGAGACGCTGGAACGCCGTTTCGACGCCAGGGCGGCCGTAGCTATCGACGACGCCTCCGAACACCTCCAGAACGCAGCAGAGACTGACGACCCCTGGTACGTAGCCCAACTCGCACTCGAACTGGAGGCCATTGCACGGACCCACGGCCTCATCACCGAGGTTCCGGCCGGAGCAACAGCTGCCCAGACCAACGCAGCTGCCGAGTCTGACGCCGAGAAGTCTGCATCCGGCGTGGACAGTGTTCGGATGACAACTCCGATACTCGCCGATTCGGACTCCTATCAGGAGACGCGAAGGGCGGCCGAGACCAGATCTGGCATCAGCGACCGGAAGGGCCCTTCGGAGACCGCTGGTGACGAGTCAACCGACCAACTGCTTAGGGTCAGCCAGGCGCCCCAGGTCTTCCTGCCCACAGGACAGGGCGGGAAGGTACTGGTGACGCCGATCCCTTCTACCTTCGCCAGGTTCAGCAACGAAGGCCGCGCTGCGCTGGAACAGGCAGCCAGGAAATGGGACGTAGCCCAAAGAAGGGTGTCCGGGGAGCTCTACCCCTTGTTTGCGGCGAACCAGCGACGCGGGCTGCGCTCAGGTTTCGACCAGGGAGACGTGTCACCCCACGCCGCTCTTCTCATCGGCGCCGGTCTCTATCAGAGGCTCTACGAGCGTCGTGCCGCCCGGACCCGGCGCACCTACGCGGTGTCTCTACTAGTTGATGCTTCGGCCTCGATGCTGAGCCCGGGACGCAACCGAAACCGGAGCACCACCTGGGCTATGCCGGCCGCTCTCCTCGGAGCCTGGACAATGGCCCGCCTCTGCGACGAGTTGCAGATCGACTTCGAGGTGGCACTTTTCAACCGCGGGTTCGCGGCACGGGCCGACGACACCGAAGCGACTTATCGCCGGGCCCGCTCGGCTGCAACTGCCGGTCTCAAACAAACCCAGGGATCGGCTGCCGATCGGCTCACATCGACCGTCAACCACTATGTGGTCAAGCCATTCGACCGACCATGGCGCAAGGCTCAAGCCAGCCTCGCCGGCCTGTTCTACACCGCCGCGGAACCGAAGAAGGCGGTGGCGTTGGCCCGACGAGACTCCGAAACAGCTCCGCCCGTATCCCTCTTCGAGAAGGCCGCCAACGTCGATGAATTCAATCTCATTCATGCCGCGGAGCGGATGAGCCGGCTGGGAGCCCAGGTTCGTGTGCTGATGGTTCTCGCCGACGGCATGACGCGGGGCTCTCTCGACGCTCTCGCCAAGTCGGTAACCGCCGTCGAAGCCAACGGCACCACGGTCATCGGAATCGGCATTGGGGATCACACAGTCGACGAGGCATACGCCAGACATGAGGTCGTGGAACAGCCAGAGGACCTCGCAAGGGCCATGGTCGACGGAACACGCGGAGCCCTTCGTCGCAGTCTTGCTATCTGGGGCATGGACACCTGGTGGCTTCGTGCATCCGAGTTTCAAACAAGACAGGAGAAATCAATTGCCTAAGAAGGTGAAGTTCGAGGACCCCTCAGGCGAGGGCTCGCCGATCGAGCTGGAGAAATTCAGAGTGGACCCTGATCTCGAGGACAGCGAGTTCCGAACTCGCAAGATCCCTGAGCCAGATCCCCACTATGTGGATCTCGGAATGCTCTATCGGTTCGCCCAGCTCGAGCAGGTACGACGATCGGGTGCTGATGGCCTGGTCCCGCTACACATCGCGATGCGCGGTCATATGGGTACCGGGAAAGACCACGACATCGAGCAGTTCGCCGCTGCGATGGGCCTTCCCTACTTCCGCATCCCTCTTACCGGAGAAGTCCGGGACGTGACGCTCATCGGGTCAACCCACCTCCACGGTGATGGAAAGGGCGGAACCGAAAGTCGTTGGGAGGATGGCGACATCACCCGCGCCTTGCGCGGCCCCGCCTTGCTCAACCTGTCCGAGCTGAACGCCGCCGGTGCTGAAACCTTGTTCGCCTTGCATGGTCTTCTTGATCGTTATGCCGCTCTTGACCTGCCCAATGGCGAAACAGTGCGCCTTCGCGACGATGTGCGGGTGTTCGGGACCATGAACCCGACTGATCTTCGCGACTACGCCGGCACCCAGACGCTGAACAAGGCGTTCGCCGACAGGTGGGTGATCTGGGAGAAGATATTCCCCGGCTCCGAGCAGTTGGAAACGATGATGACCCGTCGCTATCCAAATCTGAAACAAGAGTACGTCGAGGCGATTGCACGCCTTGCGGTTGAAGTCAACGCATCCTTTGAAGCTCAGGATTCAGGAGTCCGGGTGGAGACTCCTCTTTCTCTCAGATCGATATTGGATCGCATCCCGGTCGGGCTAATGGTCTACTCCGACCGCGACGACCCGCTTCGTGAGGCCTGGGAAGAGTATGTGCTGCCCCACGTCGACGTCTTCGACCGGGATCACTACCAGACCGTTTGGAATGCCGTCGTGAGAAAAGGCCCGTCGACAAAGCCTTTCAAGCGCGGCAGTACTGTCTGAAGACATGCCATACGACCTGGGAAATCCCGAACTCGACGCCAGGCTGCTGGAACTGGTCGCCGCTGCTTCAGAGAACGACAACCAGGACCTGATCGCCGAACTGGCTACAACGGTGCTGAAGCTTCATAGAGACGGCGCAAGCCGGGCAGACCTGAAGCTGATCAATACGGCGATCAAGGAGATGCGCTACTCGAACCTGGTGTTCTCGCGACACGACGAGCCCAAGGTGACGATCTACGGTTCGGCCCGTCTCAAAGAAGACGACCCCAACTACCAGATCACCGAGCGTTTCGCCGCCGAGATTGCCCAGCACGGCTGGGGCGTCATCACCGGGGCCGGTCCCGGGATCATGGAAGCCGGTAACAAGGGAGCAGGACGAGACGACTCCTACGGAGTGAACATCAGACTCCCCTTCGAGGCACAGGCCAACAAGTACCTCGAACCGGGGCGGACGGTCAACTTCAAGTACTTCTTCACCAGAAAACTCGGCTTCGTCAAGGAGTCACACGCTTTCGTCATCCTTCCCGGCGGGTTTGGGACGCTCGACGAAGGATTCGAGCTGCTCACCCTCATCCAGACCGGAAAGAGCGACCTCCACCCCATCGTCTTCCTGGAGAGCGCCGGCACCAACTACTGGCCACCGATGATCGACTTCATAAAAGACACCCAACTCGAGATGGGCCTGGTCTCTGAATCTGATCTATCTCTCTTCTTCTATACGACAGACCCGGATGCGGCGTCGGAGCACATCCGACACTTCTACGCCAATTACCACTCCCAGCGCTACGTCTCGGGCAAGTTGATACTCCGTCTCGTCAAAGGGCCCACGGAGGACGAGCTCAGCGGGATCAACGACGAATTTTCCGACATCGTCGCCTCCGGGCGGATCGAAAGCGTAGAACCGGTCCAGGCCGAGATCGACGATGAAGACGGCGTCGAGTTCGACAGGATCGCCTTTGCGTTCGACAGACAGCACTTCGGCCGATTGCGTCAATTGATCGATCGGCTCAACGACCTGGTCGTGACTCCTGAAGTGGTCGAACTACCCGACCCAATGACAGAGGAGCACGCGGAAAGACCCTGGTGACAGCCGTTTCATCTTGTTCGTAGCTCCAAAACGACTACTACAATCTCCGTGTGCGCGACATCCTCTCCGATCTAGTAGCTGAACAGCAGTTCCTGGACCAGTCTCTGCAACGGATCCCGATCAAGATCTGGGACATGGTCACGCCTTCCAAGCCGTGGACGGTTCGGGACACCATCGCCCACCTCGCCGACTTCGAGGAGCTCGGCGCCGACAGCATCGCCGGTGGCGATCGAATCAAGATCTGGCAGACGGCACCCGACCTCGAGGCACTGCGCAAGGAAGCGATCAAGAAGGGTCGCTCCATTCGCCCCCAGGACGTCATCGAATGGTGGCGCGGTGGAAGAGCCAAGGTCGTCGAACCTCTGTCGCACATGGCCGCAGATGCCCGGATCGATTGGATCGACGGCGACATGAGCGCCCAGACCTTTGCCACATACCGGCTCATGGAGACCTGGTCACATGGTCTCGACATCTACGCGACGCTCGGCATCGATGTCGAGGACACTCCGAGAATCCGACACGTCTGCTGGCTGGGATGGAAGACACTCCCCCACGCCTTCAAGGAAGCCGGCAAGGACTACGAGCCGATTCGCATCGAAGTGATCGGCCCCGGTTACTCGAAGTGGATATATGGCCCCGAAGACACCGATCAGGTGATCAAGGGATCAGCATCCGACTGGGCCCGGATCGCGGTGCGCAGGGCCAAGCCGAAAGACACCCGTC
>Ga0255048_10002515_pt1 | contig 11626 bp, 11 predicted proteins | sample JV7_2_2_MG_FD_183619 | JGI IMG/M metagenome (GOLD analysis project Ga0255048, IMG submission 183619) | Seawater microbial communities from Jervis Inlet, British Columbia, Canada - JV7_2_2 | ecosystem: Environmental > Aquatic > Marine > Inlet | place: Canada: British Columbia | collected 2016-10-06
ATTAACAGGACTTTCAGCATTAGGTGCTGTAGGTGCTCCAACCGTTACATCTAATCCAACAGTTCAACCGGCAGGATTATCTTTAACCTCTGCAGTAGGTGCATTAGCACCAGCGGATGTAATGGGATTAACAGGACTTGCAGCAACTTCTGCAGTAGGAGCTATTTCACCTCAAGATGTAATGGGGTTGACTGGAGTATCGGCAACTGTTAGTGTAGGGAATGTAGCACCTTTAGGATATAAAGATATTACAGCAACACAAAGTGCTAGCTATAGTAATGTGGCAGCAGCTCAAAGTGCAGGTTATAGTGATGTAGCAGCAACTCAAAGTGCTAGTTATAGTGACGTCGATAGTATATAAACGTCATTGACTTTGTAAGTAATATAAATTAAATATCGAATAAGGAGAACAAAATTTTATGACATCAACTTATACCCCTCTCGGCGTAGAATTAATGGTAACTGGCGAAAATGCTGGTACTTGGGGAACAAAAACAAATACAAATTTAAATCTTATAGAACAAATTTCGGGCGGTTATGCTGTCCAAACTTTAAATGCTGCAGGAACTGGAGCCAATACTACAACTTTAGCTAAAGCAGATGGAGCGACAGGTGCAACGGTCGCAACTAGAGTAATTATTTTAGGGGCGGTATCACCTCAAGCAATTACAGGAAATAAAATTATAACGATGCCTGTTCTCACAGAAAATTTTTACCTTATTAAAAATAGTACATCAGGTTCTTATACAGTTCAAATAAAAGCAGCTTCTGGTTCAGGTGCAACAGTAACATGGGCCGCAGGAGAAAAAGATTGGCGAATTTTATATTTTGATGGTGTAGCAACAAACACGGGTGTTTATGATACAGGTTTTGGTGCTGCAACTGCAGCCGGAGGTTCGAATACTCAAGTTCAATATAATAGTTCAGGTGTTTTTGCAGGGTCCGCCAATTTAATTTTTGACGGAACAGACACAACAATGGCAAGTGCTAAAGTTTCTGATTTAACAAATACAAGAGTAGTTACAGCAGGTGCAAGTGGTGCATTAGCAGATGATGGCAATTTATATTGGGATTCAACAGGTTTAAATATTGGGACTTCGAAAGAAATTAGATTACAAGATAATACAGGAGGACAGTACATAGGTCAGAAAGCAGTAGATGGCACAACGTCTTATACTTTGACGTGGCCTGGAGCGGTGGCTTCTTCTAATGATCAAATATTAACCTCAACAACAGGTGGTGTTTTATCATGGGTGGATAACTCTGGTGGGACAGCATGGGTAGCCGTACACACAGCAGCAACACTTTCTGCTGTCGCTGGTAATGGGTATTTTATAAATACTACATCTAACGCTTGTACAGCAACTTTACCGGGTTCACCAACTATCGGTGATGAAATAGCGTTCGTTGATTATGCAGGAACCTGGGACACTAATAATTTAACCGTGGCAAGAAACGGAAAAAACATCCAAGGTTCAGCAGCAGATTTAACAGTAGCAACTGAAAGAGCAGGCTTTACTTTGGTATTTACAGACAATACTCAAGGATGGCTTCTAAAAAATAACTAGAGGTTAAATGAGTACATTAAAAGAAATTCAAGGAAGAAATATAGAATCAGTTTCATCCGATCCTGCTAATGCAGGAGGTGGGGATATCTGGTATAACTCAACTTCACAAACTTTAAAAGGCGTGGTAGCAAGTGCTGCGTGGTCAAGTGGTTCACCTTTAGTCACTGCTATTTATTATAATGTTGGCGCAGGAACTCAAACATCAGCTTTATCTTTTCAAGGAACTGCTGGTCCTAATCCCTCAACTACTACACAAACAGAAGAATATAATGGAACTGGTTGGGCAGTAGGAGGTGCTATGCCTGTAGCAAAAAGATCAGGAATGGCAGCAGGAACTCAAACAGCTGCTTTATCAGGAGGAGGTGGAATTGTACCAGGAACTGCTCAAACTACAACAGAAGAATATGATGGAACAACTTGGACTGGAGTTAATGCTTTAACTACCGGTAGAAGATATACTGCGGGATGTGGCACACAGACAGCAGCTATATGTACTGGTGGACAAAACCCAGGGGGTACACAAATTGATGCTACTGAAGAATATGACGGGACTTCTTGGACTGCCGGAGGAGCATGGCCTAAAACAATAAGACAAGAAGTTTTATTAGGAACTCAAACAGCAACATTAGGATCTGGTGGTTATTCCACAGTTAATGAAACCGAAGCTTATGAATATAATGGAACCGCTTGGGGTTCTGGAACTGAAATGAATACAGCAAGATATACATTCGCTGGTGCCGGTGAACAAACAGCAGGTCTTGTTTGGGGCGGATATTCTCCTGGAGCAATAACAACTACAGAAAAATATGATGGTACTTCTTGGACAGCGAGCCCTGCTTCTTTAGGAACAGCGATTGCACAACAAGCTTCAGCAAATGCATCTAGCACATCAAGTGCTGCACTTTCTTTTGGAGGAACACCTCCACTAACATCAGCAACAGAAGAATACAATTTTACAGCAAACACAGTTACAGCTGGTGCATGGGCTAGTGGTGGAGCAATGGGAACAGCTGGATATAATATCTCAGGTGTTGGCCCACAAACAGCAGGACTAGGTTTCGCAAGATATACTGCGCCTGCTAAAAATAATGGTTATACAGAAGAATATGATGGTTCTACATGGTCAGAACAAGGTGATTTATCTACCGGTAGAATGGATGCTTGTGGTTTTGGAACCCAAACAGCGGCCGTATGTGCTGGTGGAAAACAGGATCCAGGAAGTGCTGTATCTAATACTGAAGAGTATGGCGGTGCAAGTTGGACAGCTGGTAATGCTTTGCCTGCAACAAGAAGAGGAGGAGCAGGAGTAGGAATTTTAACAGCAGGTGTTGTGTGCGGAGGAGACCTTGGTTCTGTTACTGCTACCACACTTGAATACGATGGAACAAACTATTCCTCAGGTGGAACTTTAAATACAGCAAGAACAGCAGCTAGAGGTTCTGGAATTTTGACTGCAGGATTAATTTTTGGTGGGAATGAACCTGCTGCATCAGACAATACGGAAGAATATAATGGAACATCGTGGACTAATGGTGGAGATATGATTGTAGCAACTACTGCTTTTGGTGGATCAAGCGCTGGAACACAATCTTCTTCTATGGCTTTTCAGGGAGTCCCAAATTTAGCAACTACTATGGGTTATGATGGAACTGCATGGTCAACAAGGCCATCACTGGGAACAGGAAGACAAAAAGGTGGTGGATTTGGAACAGGAACTGCGGCTGTAACAATGGGAGGAACAACTGGTCCAACAACAGGAACAACTGCAACAGAAGAATTTACAGGTGAAGCATCTGCAGCTAATATTAAAACATTTACAACAAGTTAAAAAATTATGACAACATACAAAGAATTATTTGGAAAACCAGTTAAACATTTAAGCGCCGATCCAACGGATGCAGAAGCCGCGGGCCAAGTTTGGTATAACACGACTTCTGGTACTTTTAAAAGTATTGTAAGCAGTGGAGCATGGTCTAGTGCTTCATCTATGATTACAGCAAGAAATGGTTCAAGCGGAGGAGGCATACAAACAGCGGCTATAGTTTTTGGAGGACTTGTAGGTCCAGGAGCACCAAATAGAACAGCACTAACAGAAGAGTATAACGGTTCTGGTTTTTCTGCGGGTGGAGCGTTGAATACAGCCAGATATGATCCAGGAGGAACTGGTTTACAAACAGCAGCATTAGCAGTTGGTGGTACTGACGGCACAAGTGATTTAGCAATAGTTGAAGAATATGATGGATCGGCTTGGTCAGAACAAACTAATATACCAGCAGGACGAAAGTGGATGGCTTTATTTGGGACTCAAACAGCAGCTGTAATGACTGCAGGAAATCCCAATTTAACTACTAGTTTTAAATATGATGGAACTAATTGGACAACAACAGGAGCATTAAGTACTGGAAGAAGTGCTGCTGCTAAAGGTTCAGGAGTACAAACAGCAGGTCTTTGTGTTGGAGGACAAGTTCCAGCAGTTACTAATGCAACAGAAGAATTTGATGGATCAAGTTGGACAGCTGGAGGAAATTTAAATACTGCCAGAAAATACTCTTATGGTGGGGGAATTCAAACTTCATCTTTAATTGGAGGTGGAAGCACTCCACCTGGACCAGGTTCTGCAGCAACTGAATTATATGATGGAACTTCTTGGACTACTAATCCCGCAACAATGGGAACTGCTAGCTACTCTGGTGGGTCGGCCTCTAATTCTCCAGACAATACCGCAGGACTAGCTATGGGTGGTTGGAAAGGCGCTAATTCTGGAGGAACAGAAGAATTTAATGTATCAATAAACACAATCACACCCGGAGCATGGGCTGCTGGTGGAAATTTACCAGCTGCCAAAGGTAATACTAACGTTTCCGTAGGAACAGCAACTACTTGTTTAAGCGTGGGTGGAATGCTTGGACCTGGTACAAGTGTTACAAATGTAACAGACGAATATGATGGTGCAACTTGGAGTGGAGGAGGAACTTATCCTATCAGTTTTTCAGCGGCTACAGGAAGTGGTCCCGCTGCAGCAAGTTGGGTGACAGGCGGAATAACTTCACACCCTGCTGGTCCAACCGTTTCTACGACTAATACGTATGATGGATCTTCTTGGACAGGAGGCACAGCTTATCCTGGTACAATTATTAATGCCGGTGGATGTGGTACACAAACAGCCGGCTTAGCTTGGGGTGGTTTAGCTACTTGGACAACTTGGCCAGGTACTACAAACACTTTCGAATATGATGGTCCTTCTTGGACTGCTGGTGGAGCCTTACCTGCCGGGGGAGTTACTCAGTCAGGATGTACTGGAACACAAATAGCAGCTCTTTCATCTGGAGGAAGTCCAGCTGGAAACGCAAATACAAGTTATGATGGAACGTCTTGGACTGCTGAAACAGTAATGCCACGTTCGTGGCCTCAAAGTGCCGCTTCAGGAACTCAAACAGCAACAATTTCTTATCTATGTGCAAACCCCACTGCTAGCGTAGAGAGTATTCACTGGGATGGAACTTCATGGGCAACACAACCAAGTTTAGGAACTGGAAGATATGCAGTAGTCGGTAGATCAGGAACTGCAGCATCTGCTATTGCGGCAGGAGGATATTTTGGTCCCCCAGGAGCAGGAAGAACTATTTCTACAGAAGAATTTACAGCTGCAACAACAGCAGCAAATATTAAAACAATAACAACAAGTTGATAATGAATAAAATTAAGAGTACAATAACAACAAAGGAGTAAATACTATGGCACACTTTATATATGGTACTGCTACAAACACTGGGAAAGGGTTCTTCACACACGAAGATAGACAGAACTTTTTTCTTAGAAGTTATCCCGCTGATGTCTGGTGCGTTGGAAACAACGTCGAAGGCGCAAGATGGTTAGCTGAAAAGAACGGTGTTGAAAAAACTAAGTCAGAAGCACAGGCTTTAGTGACTGCAGAAGTAACTGCGGCACAAGAAGCGTGGGATGCTTTGTCTGACGAAGAAAAAGCAGCACCAAATTCAGGTAGACCAACAGATATAACACTCCCTTAAGGAATTTTATAAATGGCTGGTTATAACACAATTAGAGGGCTGAAAGTTAAATACTTATCAGCAGATCCTTCCGGAGCAGAAAACGGACAGGTATGGTATAATAGTACTACAGGTACTTTGCGTGTTAAAGGAATAGGCGTGGCAGCTTGGTCAAGTTCTGCAACGTTACCTGGTAATAGAACATATAGCGGTGGTGCCGGAACTCAAACTGCAGCCCTAGCTTTTGGAGGAGCTTTAAATCCTCCTGGAACAGCTCAATCTGGAACTTTTGAATATAATGGTTCTGGTTGGTCATCTGGTGGTGTTCTTCCTGCGGCTTCAGATTTATCTGGGGGTATGGGAACTCAAACAGCAGCATTAAAAACTTTTGGTAGATCAGGAGGATCAGTAACAGCAGAAGCATTTGAATATGATGGCTCAACTTGGACAGCTGGTGGAGATGGTGGAACCGGAAGATGGGGAGTCGGTTCAGCTGGAACACAAACTGCAGGTTTAGCTTTTGGAGGATTTACTACTCCAGCTCATACTTGGTACGCTAATACAGAAACATATGATGGAACAAGTTGGAGTGAAGTTGCTGACTTATCTACGGCAAGAAGTCAGGTAGGATTTTTAGGAGACGGTCAAACATCAGCATTATGTGTGGGTGGAGAAACACCCCCTGCTTTTGCAGCAGTAAACACTGTTGAAGGTTGGAATGGATCAGCTTGGGCATCAGAAACAAATTATCCAGGAGTATCTCAAGGAGGAGTTGGTACAGGTTCCGAACCAGACGGCTTCTTTTTTACACCTTCACCAAATAGTACTAACTCTTTTACTTATAATGGTTCTGCTTGGACAGCAGGTCCTTCTTTAGCAAGTGGAAGACAAAATGGTTCTAGAGCAGGAACGACTACTGCAGCATTAGCATTTGGTGGTAATAATGGAAGCGGTGGTAACTTTACAGAAGAATATAATGTATCAACAAACGTAATCACAGCCGCAGCATGGGCGAGTGGTACAGTTTATCCCACTATAATTAGTGAATTAGCAGGTAGAAGTGGTCCTTCAACAGATGCTTTAGCTGCTGGTGGGGGATCTCCTCCAGGTGCTGCTTTAACTGCAGCCAACACTTATGATGGTAGTTCTTGGACAGGAATTACTGCAATGAGTACAGCAATTCGTCAAGGACAAGGAGCAGGTGCAACGTCTACTTCAGCTTTAATGCTCGCTGGAATAACAAATCCAGCTTATACTTTTGCCCCTGCCGCAGGACAGCTATGGAATGGATCTAGTTGGGCAAGTGTAACAGCATCCCCAACAGTAAGAGCTAGAGGAGCTGCCGGAGGCACAACAACTGCTTTTTTAGTTGCTGGTGGAATAGATGGTCCCAATAGTTGGACAGATAGAACAGCTGTGACTAATGAATGGGATGGATCAAGTTGGAGTTCAACAGGAGTTATAACTACAGTTAGAGATTGGGTATCTGGAGGGGGTACACAAACTTCAGGAATTATTTTTGGTGGTGATGAACCGCCAGGACCTCCACATGTTTATTCAAATAAAACAGAAGAATATAATGGTTCTTCTTGGACTAATGGAGGAAACGCAGTCACTGCACGTTATGCAGGTGGTGGAGCAGCAGCTAGTAGTTCTGATGCTTTATTTTTTGGGGGTGTTTCTGCACCAAGCGTACCAGGGCAAACTGCTACAGAAGGTTACGACGGAACAGCATGGTCAACAAGACCTTCTCTAGCAACAGGTCGTATGTATGTGGGATTTAGTGGATCTATTTCAACCGCTGCATTACTTATTGGTGGTGATAATGGAGCAGGAAGCCCTAATACAAACACAGTAGAAGAATTTACAGGACAAACATCTACAGCTAATATTGAAACATTGACAACCAGTTAAAAACAACTATATTAAACCTATTCAATGAAAGGAATAAAATGACTGAAAAAAGAAATATCCACGAACTAATTGTAAAAGAAGCACCTAGTCTTAATAACTTGCTTGACCCTAGTGATGTCAAAGAATTTAGAGAACTCACAGGCGAGCTAAGAGATACTTGGACTAAGAAACAAGTCTTTAGAACTGAAACAGAAATGAGAATGTCTGTTCTACAGGATGCTAAATATCCAACGAAGGCTTCTAAGTACTGGCAATGTGTAAGAGAACAAAATGTATTCCTAGAAAATTTAATGTCTTTATCTTTTGATGCAAGACGTAATGAAGTTAAATTAAAAAAATTAAAACAAAAATTAGAGACTGAAAAAGATCCAATTAAATTAGAACTTATTCAAATTGATATAGATGAGAAAACTTATTCAGTCGCTAACATGCAACTGGTGGCCCGTGATAGAATGAGAGAAATTAAATTATGGTCTTCTTTAAAAAAAGAATTTGACGATGGAAGTTTTGATACAAAAGATGTTAATAGACATCAGTTAGATTCTTATCATTTAATTATGAAAAACAAGGCAGAGACATTGACATCTGGATCAAGTCAACCAGAGGTCTTTAATGTACTTGGACAATTACAAACTATAGAAAGAGTTAAAAAATCAGGAGAAATGATTTATAACAAGAAAGAAAAATTGACCCATGACCTCGGAGCCAAAGCAGAATAAACAGCTATTCTTTTTAATGGGAATGCCAAGGTCTGGAAACACCTTGTTTGCCTCCTTAATGAATCAGAATAAAGAATTGGTTGTCACTGCTAATTCTATTACTTTAGAGATTATGAAAGATCTCTTTCTTCTTAAACAAACAGATGTATTTAAAAACTTTCAAGACCATAAATCTTTGGATAATGTTTTAGATTCTGTTTATGATATTTTTTATAAAGACTGGCCACAACAATACATAATTGACCGCGGACCTGTGATGACTCCTGCTAATCTTGAGTTAATGCAAAAACATTTTAAACGTCCCTTTAAATGTATTGTATTGCTTAGAGATGTGATGGATGTCCTCGCTTCTTATATGAAATGGTACACAGAAAACCCTGATGCGTTTCCTAATAGATTTGAATGTAAAAATGATGATGAAAAATTAAGCATGGTTATGAACAAGGACGGAGCGGTTGCCAAAGAATTAACAGCAATCCACAACTCCTTTAATTATAAAGACCTCTGTTATTATTTAAAGTACGATGATCTGGTAGCGGATCCTGAAAAATATATTAAAGAAGTATATAAATTTTTAGAAATTCCTTATTACCCCCATCAATTTCAAAACTTACAACAAGTTAGTATTAATGGACTAGGATATAATGATGGAATTGTGGGAAAAAATATGCATACTATACGGAATGAAATTAAGAAAGAATACAACCCTTACATTGAAAAAATTCCACAAAGAATAAAGGATAAATATGAACACATTAGATTTTAAAGTCTGTCCTTTAGGACAAACAGTATTACGATATGAAGTACCTCTTGATGTTTTTAATATTATTAATCATGTTTATGAAACAAAGTATTCAACCTTACCTCCAGCTAATAAACAACTAGTTGGTAAGATTGAGAAAGAACATTCTTTATTTTTCGGCGGTGAAGATACCGATAAAATGAAGCAACATAACTTACTAACTCAGAATGTGTTGCAGTGGTTTGAAAAAATGTTTAGGCATTATTTAGATTTTAATAAAATTAAAGGATATGAACTTCATTTAAACTCTATTTGGATTAACACCATGTTTCAACATGAATACAATCCAGTGCACGTGCACCAAGGAACATTGTTTACAGGACTGTCTTCAGTCATGATTTTAAAATTACCAGAATCTTTTGGTGTAGAATATTCTGCAGCAGGTCAACCACAAAATGGTAGACTACAAATTTTAGGTTCATCGTCTGGACAGTTTGCAGCCGTTGATTATCAACCCGAATTAAAAGAACGAGATTTTTATATTTTTCCTTATGACATGAGACACACAGTTTATCCTTTTAATGGACCAGGATTCAGAAGAAGTCTGGCAGCGAATATGGATGTGCAGTATGATCCAATAATAAATAGAGGAAGAAACTAATGTACGAAAATATGCATATAAAAGAACCAAAATGGAAAAGCTGGATTATACAAACGACTACCCCATTATTTACCCCTGATCAATGTAATCAGATTATTGCATCGGGTAGAGCACAGAAACCACAAAACGCACAAGTTGGAATGAATAAACCTGGTGGAGGAACCGATACTAAAAAAAGAATTACCACGATCGGCTGGATTCCATTTAAAGAAATGGGTCACATGTACCAAGACCTTAATAATTTTATTCAAGCTGCTAATGAAAATCATTTTGGTTTTGGTGACATACAAGTAACAGAGAATGCACAATTTACAGAGTACCCTGAAGGAGGATTCTATGACTGGCATATGGATTGTGATGTGAACATGGAACACGAACCACCGGTTAGAAAAATATCAATGACTCTTTTATTAAATGATCCTAAAGAATTTGAAGGGGGCCAATTAGAATTAATGGCTCCAGGAAAGTTCGCAGACTTAAAACAAGGTCATGCAATTTGTTTTGCATCATTTTTAAATCATAGAGTCAATAAAGTTACACGAGGGGTAAGACAATCCCTTGTTGTTTGGTTTGGAGGAAAACCTTTTAGATGATCAGAGAAGAATTTTTTCCAACCAGTGTTTTTGGTAAAGATGTTAAATTAGATAATGATAAACTAGCACAGGATATTATTAATTGGTCTAATCAGGACAAAGGACTACAGAAAACAAATTACAAAGGATGGCATTCTCAAACGGATATGCACACTAAAGCGGAATACAGACCTTTAGTAGATGAGTTAATGACTATGTGTAAAGATATATTTAAAGAAGAATGGTTAGATAGAGAACCCACCCTTGGTAACATGTGGGCTAATATAAATCCTAGAGAAGGAATGAATCAATCACACATACACCCTAACTCATTATTTTCAGGTGTGTATTATATTAAATCTAATCCACAAGCTGGAAGACTTAAAATATATGATCCAAGACAAGGAGCCCAAATAGTAATGCCTGTGAGAAAAAAGGGACAACCCCCTAAACATTTATGGAGAGATGTAAATCTTGATCCATTTCCAGGACGTATTATAATGTTTCCAGCATGGCTATGGCATTCAGTTGAACCCAATCAATCAAATGATTTAAGAATATCAGTAAGTTTTAATTTTATACAACATGGCTTTTAATAAATATCAAGTAATCAAAGGCGCAATCAGCTACGAGTTAGCTAATTTTATATTTAATTATTTCTTATTGAAAAGAGATGCAGTTAAATGGATGTATGAAAACAACCTTACCTATGACAATGGTATGTTAGGTACATGGACAGATACACAAATACCCAACACCTATTCACATTATGCTGATCATGTAATGGAGACTTTATTAATGAAAGTACTCCCAGTAATGCAGCAGGAAACAGGATTAAGTCTTATTCCGACATACTCTTACGCTAGAATATATAAAAAGGGCGACATATTAAAGCGTCATAAAGACAGACCAAGCTGTGAAATCTCTACAACTATTCATTTAGGAGGAGACCCATGGCCACTTTTTATAGACGGCACTGGAGCCAATAATGTCATCAATGAAGAACAAAATTTAATCAAACCCAATGCTCCCGAAGGTACTAAAGTCTTACTTGAAGTAGGAGACATGTTAGTATACAGTGGATGCGAGTTAGAGCATTGGAGAGAACCTTTTGAAGGAAATACTTGCGGACAAGTGTTTCTTCACTATAACCATGTAAATGGTCCTTTTGCTGAAAAGAACAGGTTCGACAGAAGGCCAATGTTAGGTGTTCCACCAATAAGGAATACGTAATACAATGGAGTTATATGTTACAAAAATTAGGTTTTGCCCCAGGATTCAATAAACAAGTTTCAGAACTCGGGGCCGAGGGACAATGGACTACTGGAAATAATGTACGTTTTAGATACGGTACACCTGAAAAGATAGGTGGCTGGACTCAATTAGGTGAAAGTAAACTTACCGGTGCCGGTAGAGCGATCCATCATTGGGACAATAATGCTG